>Ga0247763_1001823_pt1 | contig 11665 bp, 6 predicted proteins | sample UWRJL141409B4_FD_179926 | JGI IMG/M metagenome (GOLD analysis project Ga0247763, IMG submission 179926) | Plant litter microbial communities from Arlington Agricultural Research Station in Wisconsin, United States - UWRJ-L141-409B-4 | ecosystem: Environmental > Terrestrial > Plant litter >...
GTACAAGTCTCCGAGGTTGTAGGGCGGCATCGCATCACGTACGAACCAGACGCACGTCTCTTTTTGTTAGTATCTATACGCTATACTTTGTAAACATTGTAACACTGTGGGGGCCTGGGGTGTACCTTATGTATCTCATAAGTTAGCTGGCGCCTGTTGCGTGGGCTACTGTCTGTCTGTAAAAAGGAGTGAAAGGGTTGCATGGCATGGCATTGCGTGGCATGGAGGACGGGATCTGTTGGTCACGGCGTCGATTTTGTATATCTACCTGTTCAAAACTGAGTGGTTTGTACAATACAATAGGCTTACTCTGTGTGATGAATTTACAGTGGTTTGGCTGGGTAGTGTGGTTTCGCTTCCCCTCGGGTAAGTGAGAAGCAATACAATGAGGCGAGGGCTATGTGGTCTTCCCAGCTCCTCGGTGACGTTGATATCATGCAATCCCCTACACCACACCGGCGCAAAGATTGCAGTGGTAGGTTAACCTGCTAGCGCACGGTCATCGTTCTAGTCACGGTGGAGTCTTTTACAAAATGGTAAGACCATGTTGAAGCCTTCTGTTGCACAAACGCCATTGAGACCGTCCGAGGATGATAGATATTCCACTCAGTTGAAACCCCAGGAAACAAAACCCACTTGAGGACCAACCAACACGGATCATAATCAGACTTGAACAACACACAATGTGATTTTGTGCTGGCCTGGGTCGCTGAGAAACCTTGGAAGGGGGAGGCAACGCAGTTAGGAAACTTCGGGTTTAGGGTTTGAACTGCAAAACATCGACACAGCCGAGAAAATGCCAGCCTAACTCGACAGACATCGCTTATTCCGCACCAATAAACTCATCTAGGCTGTCCTGGCAGTGGTCTGGGTCCTACAATCTGCCTTCGTCCTGCTCCAATGCCCTGGTTTCCCTTGTTCTGACTATCGCCGCCCGTATAACCAGACCATTGACCAACATCCCACCTCCCGCCCAAGCCACCCCCGATGCCATCAACCCCTTCGCCTGTCCGGACAGCCTTGGCTGTTTCTTTCTGTGCTTCCTCCCATTCGCGTTGCCGCTGTCGCTCCATCTCCATCTCTCGCTCAAGCAGCGACTTGGATGCCCATCCACCAGCCTTTGTTTGCTTTTGCGCAACAACGCGACGGCGATCCTCAGCATCACGCTCATCGATGCCTCCAAGCTCACGCGCATAAGTCGCCGTGGGTGCTGTTTGTTGCGGGGCTGGGTTGGCGGCGAGATATCGATCAGTGCGCGACATGTTGGGGCTCTTTTGAGGCGGCTGGGGTCGGAACGCAGAAGGTGAATGTCCTTGAGATTGCGACGGCGGCGGCGGCTGCTGTTGTTGATATTGCGATTGTTGTTGATGCGGCGGCGACGCGTAAGCAGTCGGATCTGGAAGGGGCCGGGAGCCAGTATGATGTTTTCGCACTGGTATAATGGGCGGCCCATGCTCCGCTGTCCTGTGGGACTTCACCTTAACTGGCGGAGAGGCAACTGCAGTCGGATCGGGTAGCGGCCGCGGCGAGCGCGAGGGGGCTGCTGCCACCAATGCCGCCGCCACTGCTTGGGCAGCCTCTTCATCATCGTCGTGCTGCGGCCGGGGAGAGGGCGGGCTGCGCAGATAATCCTTGTCGTCCCGGACGCTCCACGAGTCCTGTCTGCTTACCGGTCGTGCTGGTCGACTACGTGACCTGGCTCGGGTTCGGCTGCGGGACTGAGCACGCGTCTTGTTCTCATCCTCGTTTACTCCCTCGCCACGACCGAGGCGTTGTTGTCGCTCTTTCTCGTACTCGGCCTCACGCTGTCGCGCAAGCTCAAGTTCTTTCTCAAGTTCCTTGATGCGGCTGCTATAACCACCGCTGCCTTTCGGCTCTTGCGCAGCTTGATACTGACTGAGGAGCTGGCCGCGTAGTCTAGCGTCATTTTTACCCCTAGATCGTTGACGCTCGTCACGCAGCCGCGCCTCGGCTTCCTCTTCCTCTTTCCGTCTTTTCTCTTCTGTGAGCTTCCACTGGCGTTCTTCTTCTTCCCACCGACGCTTCTCTTCCTCAGCTTTACGGCGCTCTTCTTCCCTGAGACGTCGCGTCTCTTCTTCCCACCTGCGTTCTTCTTCGAGCCTGGTGCGCTCCTCCTCGGCTTCTTGTTCGGCCTTGCGACGTCGCTCTTCCTCGTCTCTCTCCAGGCGCTGGCGTTCTGCCTCCGCTTCTTGCTCTTTCCTTCTGCGTTCCTTTTCAGCCATGTTCGGCACGTATGGACCAGCGCTAGTAATCTGTCGGCGGCCTCCAAAAGCAATACCCAGATTGCCTTGGCTGGCCCCTCCCATATATCCGTACTGCGCAATATTCCACGCTGGCGCAGTCGCTCCCTCGTGTTCTTTCTTGCTCCAACTACTAACGTTAACAGGCGAGGTAGATCCATTTTGGGGCGGTGGTGATTTGGTAGGACTCCAACGACCCGAGCTTGAGTCTCCCGTCTTGGACGGTGCTAGGGTGGGGGCTTTTCCATAAACTGATGACGAGGCATTGCTGGCGTTGGAAGTACCGCGACCACGAAGTCCGGTTGGTGTAAAGGTTCCTGTAGCTTGTGGACTCATAACTCCACGACCAGATCGGGGTCCAATTGATGTGGAAAACGCCGAAGGGTTCACAGTACTAGCTGCGCGACTGAAAGCGCCGATGCATTGCAGAACTTGGGCCGGGTCTTTTTGTTCATACAGATCGACCGTCAAGAACATATCGTGCTGTTGGAGGTTTAAAGGAGGAGCTTGGCAGGCGCGCAGGAAGAGGGAAATGTTCTCCATCTGGACGAAGGGCATGCCCGATTGCTTGAACTTGACGCCCGGGGATCCGATAGCGAGGTTGACGAGCCTGAAACAGCTGGGTTAGAGAGTTCTGCGAGAAGTTGAGTACGTGACATACTTGCACAGGGCGACGCCATCTTTGAGGGCCTCAAGCAAGTCGCCCGAAGGCAAGCGAGTACCCAATGTGCTCTCAATCCATGTCCGGGCTTCGTTCGCAGCGGCAGGAGTGTATTTGTCGAGGCGCAACTTGCGCAGGTCCTTGTCTAGCGACGACACAGACGCCATTATATCTAAGTGCGATTAATAGGCTCCAGTTTTGGGTCAGTCGGCGCAGCGGCTCTCTTGTCTGCCCGGTGGGGATCTGGGGTCGGCGTCTTTGCGCTGACGCAAGCGCTTTGGAGTTGGGCTGTCCTGTTAAGTCACTTCGATCGCACGGCGCCAGCAATACCGGGTGCTGTAGGACAAGGAGTGCGAATCGAGTTCGCTGCTAGCTAAAGAGTTGGACAGCAGAGTTCGGACAATGTTCAGGGATTGCATTCTCCCTCAACTCGTTTCTTCGTCCCACGCAACATGCCCCGCGATCAGGATTAGATTGGTGTTAATGATGTGGCTAGTGGAAGAAATGGTGGCTGAGGTGGCTAGCACCGTCTAACTCCTGGAAACATTGTTCGTGCGGGACTTACAATCCTTGGACTATGTTCTTCCACCTGATGGATTTCCCTTTGAACAGGCCCAGAAGATCAAAGAAAATAAGCCATATATCCTGATTATTGAGAGGTTGGACTGAAAGCTTGAGGCTTTTATTATCAAAATTGAAGGCCTGAATATCTTTACTGGGCACTCTTTGCGAATAGAACTAACGTGTCGGGTCCTTCGCTAACAAGGCTTCAAGGGCTGGACCGTTCCTTAGACTGCAGGGGTGGTACTTCGTACGTCACAGGTTCACTCCAAAAATCTGAACTTCATCGAGGAGTTTGTCTCCATGCTTGCACAGTCTCGACATTCTCAGAACCCGACTTCAATCGGCCTATGCAGTGGTTCTGCCGATATTTTGACTAAAACTAGAGCCAATTTTTCACCGTCCCGGGCTGAGGATTTTTCCTCTCCCCGTCCCTCACTGCACAGTTGCACCCTAAGACCAGAGGCCCCCAAGCTCGGGGAGCCACCATGCATCCCCCCATATCGCCCGCACTCCGCGCCTGGTATAAGTGGAAAGCTCTCCGCCTTCCATGGCGCCGCAAGTTCCTCGTTGGTTCGTTTCTACCCATTACGTACCGTATTGCCATTTCCCTGGCAACTTTCTGACACAATCCCAGGCCTCGACCTCCATGGCAACACATATTGGGAGTTCCGTGTCGCCGGAGATCCTTCTACTGAAGGGAGATGGCGTCGCATCGTGCACTATCCGCGAAAGACACATCACGGCGATGTTGATGTCTCACCTGCTTGGCACCAGTGGCTGCGCAACACGCGCACCGATCCTCCATCACTCGAGGAGCAAGCCGCTGACATTGCACGCCAAGAGCGCATGAAGGTTCTTGCTGCACAAGCAGATGCGCGATGGGCATCCAAGGCGAATTTGACAGGACCGAAGGCTGAGACACCAGGCCGGGTCATGGGTCAGCCAGTGCCGGCACTCGGGAGGGCGATGGCCAGGGGGACAGCTTCAGAGCAACTGAGTGGGCGGAGTCCCAAGGGCAAGGACGAAGAGAATCCTGAAAGGGAGAAAGGCGCCGCGGTGGAGAGAGAGGAGACCTGGCGCAAGATGCAAGAGGAGGCAAAACAAAAGAGTTCGGGGTCAGGCCCGTGGAAGAAGGCTACTCCGTCAGGACCAGGTGAGACGTGGCAACCCCAAACATGGCAGCCGCCAGCCACACCAGGACCAAAAATGTAAAAGTTCAAGCTAGATCTCCTAGTTAAAGAGGCATTTGATTTTAAACTCAGGGCCTAGACCTCTTTTCCCAGAAACGACGCTCAAGCCTGACCAACAGGAGCCCGGCCCTGTACTGAAATGGCTGGTATATTTCGAGTTTAATTGTTACAATGCTCTTTATATTCTTTTGTATACACGGCGAGCTATCCCTCGTAATCGTGACATGTCCCTCGACCACCGCACTAACCCTCGTCTACTCTAGCACAACCGTCGCGCCCAGCTCCTTCATCGTTGCAACGATCTTCTCCGCCTCCTCCTTGGGTACCGACTCCTTCATGACCTTGGGCGCGCTCTCAACAAACTTCTTTGAGTCTACCAAACTCAACCCGAGCAAGCTCTTAATCTCCTTGATGACTTTGGGCTTTGCTGCCGCGTCGAACGCCGTCAGCTTCAGTGTGAAAAGGGACTTCTCGGCCGCGGCAGGGGGTTCTTCGGTGGCTTCTTCGGCAGCTGCAGCAGCAGGGGCGGCGGCAGCGGGGGCAGCGAAGCCACCAACAGGGAGGTCGGGGATGTTGAGGCGCAACTGTTCAATACAAGGTCAGTCAAGACACCGCCCGACAGGCTTGACAAGACCGGAAAGAAGCTACCTTCAAGCTTGACACCAGGTCTGCGGTCTCAAGAAGAGTCAATTGGCTGATTTGGTCAACGATAGCGGTGATCTTAGGGTTGGTAGCGGCCTCGGTGGAATTGTGCCTTCGCGACATGCGTTGTTGTACCATTGAGCTCGAAACGACACGCATCATTGGTGTGCGCAGCCGCCGCGTGCAACATTGCGCTGCGTATCTGCACGAGACAGACATATTTGTGACCGGCGTGTAGGGGGAGGATGTCAAGGTGAGGGGGGAGCTGCACCGTCGTAGTGTGTTCGTCGTCCGACCTTTTTCGTGATTGATGTCGCTTGGAGTTTTTTTGGGACCCCGAAAAGTCTCCAAGTTGGAGAGGCCCCTGCGTCTGTGATTGGTTCCAGGAGCAAAATAAATCCGAACAGCTGGGGTCAGCTGCGGGACAGGGACCAAGTCGCCAAAGCCGCTGAAAGCTTCTTGGCTTCACCGGGCAGCGAAACCCCTGCCATACCAAGCCGTAGCTACGCTAGCCGGTGTTATCGGGAAGCTGCCCCACCTTGATGCTCCGAATCACAGAAAAAAGTTGAGGAAGTCGCAGTCGAGTTCTTTGAACGGAAAATTTCTTCCCCAACTCAACACCCATAACTAAAAAATGGCGGCCACGATCGACGTGAGTCGGCAGAGGGCATCCCTCCTAAGTGATGTCGCCATTCTGCAGACTTTGCCGCCCGAGCTGCTACACATTATCCAGGATTATACCTCCACCCAACTTCTGGATGCTGTCGCGAGCGCAGCTCTCACCCCCCACATCACCGACACAATTTTCTGTCATTTCGAGTCCGTATTCGCCGAAATATGCGCCCGATGGACCGTCTGCTCTCGGAATCTGGATGTGAGAGTCATAGCAGCTTTTGCCAAGATTCTGCCTTTTTCTCCCTACCTTGCCGTCTTCCTCACAACTCATCTGCATCAGGGTCACACCAGGCCAGACAGCCTCAACCTGGACTCTTTTCAACGTGAAGATCTTCTGATTGTCTTGCTTGCAGTATGGAGACTCAACAACTTCGATAAGCGAACCTTCGCCTCCTTATCGAGACCGTCTCAGCTCCAGGCTCTCTTTGCACATCCGGCGCCTGCTATCAGATATCTCGCCGTCAGGATCTTTTGCCAGCTCCACAATGCTTCCGAACAAAAGCTAGAGGCGCTTCTAGCCAAGAATATCAAGGCGGACGACAGCATTATTGCAGATTTGGACGGAAATAGAGCGAACTATGCATTTCTAACCCTGTACGAAGATGCAAGAGCTCAACGGGTTCAGGAACTTCGCAGTAGAATTCAGGCTTCCGCAGCTGAGAATCCACCACAGCCACAGATCCCAGTGCAGAATCTATCTCCTCTTGTTGTTACGTATGGCAAGACAGTTCTCCCACGGCCATTAGGTCCGGTGAACGCGCCAAGCTCACTCGCCCTCACTTCAACCACAGTTGAGAATCTTGAAAGCTTTGGGAAATTGCTGCAACAACCAGCCCCAATCCTTCTTTACGGCCTTTCAGGATCTGGAAAAACCTCCCTCGTCCATGAGGTGGCAAGGGAGTTGGGCAAGCAGAGGGATCTTGTGACGCTACACTTAAATGAGCAAACTGATGTCAAGATGCTCCTGGGTCTGTACACAACTGGGTCGAAACCGGGTTCTTTCCAATGGCGCCCCGGTGTCTTGACGACGGCGGTTAAGGAAGGGAGATGGGTCTTAATAGAGGACCTTGATCGTGCCCCAACGGAGGTCATGAGCACCCTCCTACCACTCATCGAACGTGGCGAACTGTTAATTCCGGGGCGCGGGGGGAAGATACAAGCACCCAGCGGGTTTCGAATCTTTGCAACTGTCAGAACCTTGCTCGGTATGAACGACAAAGAGAACCTACCCAGTCTGATTGGCTTGCGACTTTGGCAGCTGCTTCATATTAAGGCGCTACCTCGTGATGACTTGCGGGAGGTCATCAACAGCAGGCATCCTCTACTTCGCAAGTATATCCCGGGGATTTTGGCTGTCCTCGACCAACTGCTTGCTTTAACAACTGGCTCGGCTCGTCTGCTACACGGACGCGCAGCACTTGATCGGCCAATTGGCACGAGGGACTTACTCAAATGGTGCGGTCGGTTGGACGAGATCCTGAAATCAGCTGGCTGCAAGTCTGGCGACGAGCCCATCACAGACACAAAAAGGGACCGTATGTTCCTCGACGCTGTTGATTGCTTTGTTGGAAACATCCACGAGGTGACATCCCGAAATATTCTCACTGCGGCCATCGCCAAAGAAATGCATCAGTCTCCCGAAAGAGTGCAGCACTATTTGACTAGCTATATACCCGAGCTGGAAGACACCGAGTCAAGGTTGACAATTGGCCGTGTATCGTTTGCAAAGCCACAGCGTCCGAGTCGACTTACCAGGTCGAAGCAGCCCTTCGCTAGAACTACCCACGCCAAGAGACTACTCGAGCAGATTGCTGTTGCTGTGCGGCATCGTGAACCTCTTCTTCTTGTTGGCGAGACTGGTATCGGAAAGACAACGGTAATCCAGCAGCTAGCAGACTCGCTTGGCCATCAACTAGTGGCTGTTAATTTGTCACAGCAGAGCGAGTCCGGTGATCTCCTTGGTGGCTTCAAACCTATCAGTGCGCAGACACTGGCCATGCCCCTCAAAGAAGAGTTCGAGGAGTTGTGGGATAAAACAGGTGTTTCGGCCGAGAAAAATCAGGATTACCTAGACCGGATCAACAAGAAGTTTGCCAAAAGCCGCTGGAAAGAAGTATCTAAGGAGTGGCGGAAGGCTCCAAAGATGTTTGAGGCTATTCTTGCCAAACTTGAGAATAGCCAGATCCGCAAGGAGCCCGAGAACAAGGATCATGAGGGCAAACCGGCGAAGCGCCGAAAGACTGAGTCAACAAAACTACAACGCCTGCGGGACCTAATGGGACGTTGGGGTGCCTTTTCACAGAGTCTGGATCAGTTCGATCGTCAAATATCAAGTGGGCCCGGGGGTTTTGCATTCGCGTTTATTGAGGGGAAGGTTGTCAAAGCAGCGAGAAACGGAGATTGGGTTCTGTAAGTTGGATTCCTACGTATATTGTCCGATGCTAACAGGCGGACCTAGGCTTGACGAAATCAACCTGGCCTCACCAGACACACTCGAGAGCCTTGCAGGTCTCTTTCAAGCCACACCTTCCATTCTTCTCTCTGAAACCGGAGACATTGAGAGGATACAGGCTCACCCCAACTTTCGTGTTTTCGGTGCCATGAATCCTGCTACTGATGTTGGGAAGCGGGATCTTCCCCTCGGTCTGCGGTCTCGGTTTACTGAGATTTATGTTAGCAGTCCGGACCGGGACAAGAAAGACTTGCTCACCATTATCAAGACGTACCTCAAAGGCAACAGCAGCAACATCGACCGGCTGGCTGACGACATCGCCGATCTATACCTAGAGCTCAAAAAACGGGCAGAAATGAAGACCCTTGTTGACCAGGCGAACGAGGTACCACATTTCAGTTTGCGAACACTCACCCGAGTCCTAACTTATGCAAACGATGTCTCGCCCTTCTATGGCTTGGACAGGGCGCTATACGAGGGCTTCTGCATGGGCTTCACAACGCTTCTTAGCGAGGAGTCTGAACGAACTGTGATGCCTCTGATTCATCAGCATCTTCTCAAGCGTGCCAATATTCTCTTACAGCCTCCTAAGAGGCCGACTGATGGAAAGAGCTACGTCTCGTTCAAGAACACTAATAAGGACCATCAGTATTGGCTCCTTCAAGGAAACAGGACGCCCGTCATACGCGAAGACTATATCATCACCCCGTACGTTGAGCGGAACTTGCTGAACCTGGTGAGGGCAACATCGACTCGCAGATATCCCATCCTCATTCAGGGCCCAACATCGGCAGGAAAAACCAGCATGATTGAATACCTTGCGGGCTACACTGGCAACAATTTTGTGAGGATCAACAATCACGAGCATACTGACCTCCAAGAATATCTCGGTACCTATGTTTCAGATTCGGAGGGCAATCTCAAATTTCAAGAGGGGTTGTTGGTGCAAGCCATGAGGGAAGGATCGTGGATTGTGCTGGACGAGCTCAACCTGGCGCCTACTGAGGTGTTGGAGGCTTTAAATCGTCTTTTGGACGACAACAGAGAGCTTCTCATACCGGAGACACAAGAAATTGTGCGCCCGGCCGAGAACTTCTGTCTCTTTGCTACACAAAACCCCCCAGGTCTTTATGGGGGCCGCAAGATATTGTCTCGGGCCTTCCGAAACCGATTCCTGGAACTTCACTTCGATGACATTCCAGAGAGCGAGCTCGAGACGATTTTGCAAAAGAGAAGCCGCAACACGGCTCCTTCTGACTGTCGCCGTATCGTTAGTGTTTACAAACAACTCACACGCCTTCGCCAGGAAAGTCGAGTGTTTGAGCAAAAGAACAGTTTTGCCACGCTCAGAGATCTCTTTCGATGGGCACTGCGGAATGCAGACACACGCCAAGAGATTGCCGACAATGGCTTCATGCTTCTGGCTGAGCGGGTGCGCAAGCCAGAAGAGCGCGATGAAGTCAAGCGCGTCATTGAAGAGGTCTTCAAAGTTAATATCAATCCCGACCAACTCTATGATCTAGAATACGCCCCTGAATTCAAGAATATCCGCGCAAGAAATAGCCAGGGAGTCATTTGGACACGAGCGATGCGTCGACTGTACGTGTTGGCGAAGCGATCAATTCAAAATAATGAGCCTGTTCTCCTAGTTGGTGAAACTGGCTGTGGCAAAACGACCGTCTGCCAATTGCTTGCCGAATTTGACAAGAAGGACTTGCACATTGTCAATGCTCATCAGAATACCGAGACGGGCGATCTTATCGGGTCGCAAAGACCGGTGAGAAATCGTGGCGCCATTTTTGACTCACTGATGCGACATCTGAAAGAAGCTGCTGGGATTCTAGGAGCGCCCCTGGAGTCCCAGGAGGTGATGCAGAACTGGTATCGGGGCCTTCCTGCGGAGGATCTGGCTAGACTCGCAGCCGAAATCAAGATGGCAATCAACTCGGAGATCCACAGAAGCAAGGCGCTGTTTGAGTGGAATGATGGCAGCTTAGTCCACGCAATGAAGGACGGGAACTACTTCTTGCTTGACGAGATATCTCTTGCAGATGATTCCGTTCTCGAAAGACTCAACTCGGTGCTCGAGCCACACCGTAGCCTTCTCCTCGCCGAAAAGGGCTCAGAAGACTCATTCGTACAAGCTGTTGAGGGTTTCCAATTCTTCGCTACCATGAATCCTGGTGGTGACTTTGGAAAGAAGGAGCTTTCCCCTGCCCTGAGGAATCGCTTTACCGAAGTCTGGGTTCCTGCATTATCAGAAGCAGACGATGTTCATGATATTGTTATTTCCAAATTGGACAACCGCTTCAAGGGGAGGAATGTACCTCAGAAGTCCCAACCTATTTCCCGAATCATTGTCGAGTTCGCCTCTTGGTTCGGCAAGACCTTCAGGCCATCTTCAGCTACGGCATTTTCCGTCAGAGACATTCTTGCTTGGGTTCATTTCATGAACGCGAGTAAATTCCCATCCCCGGATTTGTCTCTACTGCATGGCGCAGCAATGGTTTTCATTGACACCATCGGTGCGAACCCGTCTGCGCTGCTTGCCGTCGATCCCAAGGCCATTGCGACACAGAGACAAATGTGCTTGGACAAACTGGGATCACTTTGCGGATCCGATCTCGCGCCCTTCTACATGCAGGAGCCCCAGGTCGAGGTTGAGAACTCTCTCCTTACCATTGGTGGCTTTAGTGTGACGAGGCTACATCCGGTTGATCAGCATGCCGGGGATGAGTTCGCCGTCCCGACAACAAAGATGAACGCCATGAGAGTTGTCCGGGCACTTCAGGGCACCAAGCCAATTCTACTTGAAGGAAACCCTGGCGTAGGGAAAACCACCCTTATCACAGCGCTGGCGAGGGCGTGCGGGCAGTCGCTGACAAGAATTAACTTGTCGGACCAGACGGACCTGATGGATTTATTTGGCACCGATGTCCCGGTTGAGGGAGCCGAGGCGGGAAACTTCCGATGGCAGAACGCACCATTCCTTGAGGCTATGCAAAATGGTTCTTGGGTTTTATTGGATGTGAGTTTGTGATTCTTGTGTGCCTTGTTGGTTATCTTGCTTACTGTGTCAGGAAATGAACCTTGCCTCGCAAACCGTACTTGAAGGCCTGAACGCTTGCTTGGATCACCGTGGTGAGGTTTACATCGCGGAACTCGATCAAGTTTTCAAAAGGCACCCAGACTTCAAGCTGTTTGCCGCTCAAAATCCCCA
>Ga0247763_1001826_pt1 | contig 11654 bp, 8 predicted proteins | sample UWRJL141409B4_FD_179926 | JGI IMG/M metagenome (GOLD analysis project Ga0247763, IMG submission 179926) | Plant litter microbial communities from Arlington Agricultural Research Station in Wisconsin, United States - UWRJ-L141-409B-4 | ecosystem: Environmental > Terrestrial > Plant litter >...
TAATACGGTTCACAAGATTATAGTGGTCACCTACGTTAATAATTACCTTTTTATCAAGCCTTTTATAATTAAAATTAAGGTACTAAAGGTCTAACTTGGTTAAATATACAATATAAAGGATTTAGGCCCTACCTATTACTTCCTAAGGGTTGAGATTTACTACGATAGGGTACGCCGCCTTTTATAGGTTAATTAAAAGGCCTATATCGAATAGGCTATTTAGTACTTTAAATTTAACTATAACGGACCGGCTACCCCTTTCTCTTTAGGATTTACAGGGTTTAACTCCTTTTCCAAACCCTTAAATATTATTAAGATTTAGTTGTTTTAGCAACTTATTAGTACTACTATATACGTTATAGTTTAAATTAGGCCGGATATAGTATTTATAGTATAATAGCTTTCCCACTAGTTATAATAGCTTACTATTACCTACCTTAAAGTAGTAAAGAAGCTCCTTAGCTATTTATTTTCCAACGTAGACCAGGGTATTTATTTTAGTACTTTTACTAATCTTACTTTTGTAGAATATACTAATAGCGACTTTGCGGGGTGTAAAATTACTGCAAGATCTATTTATAGTTACCTGTTTATAGTGGGTAGAGGATTAATTAATTGGAAGTTAAAGAGGTTGTTTATAGTAGCTTACTTGACTTTGGAGGCCAAGTTTACGGGGCTTATAGAGGGTAATAAAGAGGTAATTTGGCTTTAGGGGCTATTTTTTAAACTGGAGCGCCCTATATAGGGACCCGTTTTACTAATAGGAGATAATAAGGGCGTTATAAATACGGTATATAACCCGAAATACTATAATTGTATGAAGTATACCCTTTTAAAATATTAGGGGGTAAAAGAGAGCGTTATAGAAGGTAATATTACTGTAATGTACGTGCTTATAAGGGAGATACCGGTAGATGGGTTGATAAAAGCCTTAACTCTAGCTAAATATGAGTAATTCCTTAAGTTGTTGAACCTTTTTAGGCTTTGTGGATTTTAGAGGGGGTCCGTTTGGAACTAAGAGGCGTACTAGGGCTTAGGGTTGTAAAGGGGGTATTGAAATTACAGCCTAGTTGCCCTATAGCTACAGTACCCTTGGGTACTATAGCCTAGTTGATTTACTACCCTGGGAGTACTGCTGATTGTATTATGGTAAAGTGTAGTTATTATAATTACGGGGAGTTGGTGTTGTGGTTTAGGGGGGCTGCTAAGCCCCTTGGACTTACTGGAACCTATTAGAACCGACGGAGAGTTCCGAGGACCTATTACTTGTAGGTTTGGTTTATAGGGGTAGACCTACTACTATTGTTACGTTAGTATAGCTAATTTGTTGCCCTGGAATCCTTTGGATTCTAGCGCCAATGTAAGTACTTTTCCCTTTATAGTATAGGCTTTCCTTTTGTGTTTTAGGGCCCTTACCCCCTGTAAGGTTGACCTATACTTACTAAGGGCCTTATAAAGAACTATTTCCCCTTTTGTGTTTTTAATATCTGATTTTTTTCCTTTTTTTTGCTTTAAGCAAGATAGTTTATATATAGCCTTAGGGTAACCTTTTGACCTTCGTGATCTTTGTGCAAAGCCTACTGTAGTCACCCTGTTACAGGGCATAGACCCCTGTATCTTTGCTTGTTATAGTAGGTTGGTTTGCTGATCTTAGCTTCCTTTGACCCCGTCCCGGGCAGTTATCGTACCCTTAAAGCCTTCCGCTGCGCCTGTTACAGGGGACTTACCCCTTGTAACCTCCTGTACTGGACCTCACTGAGACCAGTCAGGCTACACAATTTAACAAAAACAAGCTATCGTCCCAATAAATACGGTAGGCATTTAATATTACGAGGGATATTTAATTCTGATTTTAAACTGTAGGAAGAAGATCGAAACGCATCTACGCTTCCCAGGTCTAATACCTGCTAATAATAGAGATAAAGGTAGCCTTTTTTAGTAATTTGGAATAGAAATAGCATAAAAAATAGAGGAGGTAGTACTTTCTCAACGTCTTTTAAGTCAATAGTAATATAACTAGCAAAAAAGATGGGATCGATATCCAATATCTTACCTAGAAAACTGATTAACTAGGGCTGAATGTTCTCAACAAGTAAAATCCGCCCAAAAATTGTAGAAGGAGTAAGGATAAACCCGGTCAAGTCTTCCTCGGCTATCGTAAGAGAATTTGAAGCCAAATATTCGCTTTAAGGGTAATCAAGAGAAATAATTGTTATAGCAATCCCATATCCACATCGTAAATACTCCGCTAACCCAGTAAGGCAAGGGTTAATAAAACACCGAAACCGAACCAAATCACTATAAGATCCCTTTTTATTATTCATCTCTTAAATACAAGGCCAGAACGGAGATTTAATGGAAAAGGAATCGCCCCGAACAAGAGTCGTTCAAGCGTTATAGATCTCTACCACGTAATAATACAAAACATAACATCCCAGAGCCTTAGGTTGCGGCTCTGCTGGGTTTCGGTACCCGATCTGATACTTCTACACCGTTCCAAAACGCCTCATCCAATAGCAGGTCAAACTCGAAATATTTTCGACCACTCCTACGCCTGCCATTCCACTTAAGGGCTGGGAATTCTCCACTCTCCAAACCACCTTACAAAATGCCCTGAAAGACGACCTCTTGGGCATCGCGTGGCGCAGCAGTTGACTAAAATCCATCACAGCCCAAATTCAACATGTTACACGCTGATTGGCTCATATCAGCCAATAATCAGGAATTGCAGAACTCGTAGGCATGGATGCCCAGCGCACTGCGGGGCAGGCGTTGTGTTCCCCCAAAATTCCTATTCTGGGCCAACCACAAGTTTGTTTGTGGTTTATTGAAATGGCGCAAGGCAGCACAGGATGCCCGGAAAAGCACCCACATTTGGCAAAACGCCCGCCAACCGGTTTCCCATCTCGACATCTACTACCCGATTTCGTTCCAAACCCCCCTCAACTGCGCGAACAGCTTTGTAAGCTTCATCATTACCACGACATAGATCTCATTCCGAGAACATTACGCAAACGGCGTAACACAGATCCATGCTCACCAGCTCCAAAGAGAGCACAGTACAATAACGCTCAGAATCGCTCTCTGAGGGCAACTATCGATCAAATAAAACACGGACCAGTGGATCCGAATCCTAAAGACGCTTTCACCAGCAAAATATAGCCAAGTTTGCGGGACGAATACGACGCCATGAGGGAGGGATTGGAGGAGTTCTGCAAACATTCTCTTAAAAGCAGAGCTATCAAATATCAAGTCGAAAGCAGAACCAAGGACACGGATTCTATCAGAAAGTCGCTCGACCGGCGCGAGGAGGCATTGTGGAAAGACAAGAAAAGGCGATTTAAGAGTTTCTCTAAGATATTCAACGAAATTCACAACCTAGTCGGCGTCAGGATCATATTGGAGTACCCAGATAATATGCGCAGAGCCATTCATCTGATCAAAGAGAGTTTTCGGGAGGAGAGGAAGCCAACCGTCTTCCGCTCTAATCGTACGGTCGGCCGAGTCTGGAAACCATGGTTCGGTGCTTACCAAACTCTCAATTACCGCCTCAGCCTGGAGGACGACAAATGCGAAACCCTTTCGCAGTTCTGCGGCGTTATGTTCGAGATACAGCTCACAACAATTGCTAAGCATCTATACAACAAATTTGCACATCCACTCTTATACAAAGTCTCCGCAGATACCCTCGGCCGTCAAGACGAAATAGTGATTAATATGGCACATGGTGTATCACTTTGCTATTCACTCTGTTTGATGTACATGAAGGAAAAACTAGGGAAAGACTCCGACAAAATCCCGAACAAGGACAGATTAGTAGCGGAAACAATCAACTTCCAACAGACCTTGAAGGGGACAAGTTTCGACGCTTTTACTACCCTTAAAGGTCCTGCAACAGCAGTAGATATTCCGCCCGAGGCATACAAGTCCACTGGCAATCTCAAAGAGTGGATAGACAGGAGGATAAGGTATACTCCCCGCTAACACCCTCACCCAACGGGCTCTAACTATCAGTAGCGACGTCCTCACCGAAGTACGCTCTACTTCACAAACAGTCCGCGAGGCAATACTCTCTAACCTCCCTGTTACTAAGGACGCGGCTTTCAACTCACATGCCGAGGAACACAACGCAAGATACCACCCCGACACCCGAGCCGAACTTCTCCGCCAGATCCAGAGCTGGGCAGACGATCCTCAGGCCAGGGGCATCTTCTGGCTGAATGGCATGGCAGGGACCGGGAAATCCACCATTTCTCGAACTGTAGCGAAGGCGTTCGCAGACGAAAGCATACTCGGTACGAGTTTCTTCTTCAAAAGGGGGGAAGGCGACCGCGGAAAAGCCACCTTATTTTTCCCTACAGTCGCTAATCAGCTTGTATGCGAAATACCTGCCCTAGCGCCTTTTATCAGAGATGCTATCAATAACAACCCGGGCGTTGCCAGAAAGGCACTGAGAGACCAATTCGAAAAACTTATCTTGCAGCCTCTGGATCGCATTCACCACGCCACGGCAGTGGTGATCGTCATTGACGCTCTCGACGAGTGTGAGGGAGATAATAACATAAAGGTCATCATCTCCCTACTAGCACAAGCAAAGGAGCTCCGCTCCTTACGTTTGAGAATCTTCATTACCAGCCGACCTGAGCTGCCCCTTCGCCTCGGCTTCAAGAACGTTCGGGGAAAGTATCGGGACCTTGCTCTGCATCAGATCCCGAAACCAATCGTCAAACACGATATATCTGCATTCCTGGGACACGAACTCGCGGGAATCAGGGACGATTACAACAGCCAGGCGCCTGAAGAACTAGCGCTGCCCCTAGATTGGCCCGGCGAAGATGTCATTCAAACTCTGGCTCAGATGGCTGTCCCATTGTTCATTTTCGCTGCAACAGTCTGTCGCTTTGTGCACGATAAGGGAAGGTCGAACCCTACAAAACGACTGATGACGGTCTTAGAGTACCGGACGGCGACCCATAAATCAAAATTGGACAAGCTTGACACGACCTATCTCCCCATTCTCAACCAGCTTACGTTTGGGCGTACAGAAGAGGACAAGGCCGACTTACTAGCTGAGTTCCGAGATATCGTTGGCCCTATCGTGCTGCTTGCTCAGCCTCTCTCAGTAAGGTCCCTCGCACGGCTTCTCAAAATTGAAGCCGAAAACATACACGACCAGCTCAACTCTCTCCACTCCGTTCTCGATATCCCATCTCCAATCGACGCCCCAGTCAGACTCTTTCATCTGTCATTCCGTGACTTCCTCGTCGATTCGACTAAACGCGCCAAGGAGTTTTGGATCGACGAGACTCAGTGTCACGAAACGCTTGCAGACAGATGTATTCAACTTTTGCACCAACACCTCAAGAGTGATATCTTTGGTCTACGAGTCCCAGGAAAGCTGCGGTCAGAAGTCGATCAGCAAACTCTCCACGCCATCGTGCCGCCTCAGACCCAGTACGCCTGCCAGCACTGGGTACACCACTGGAAAGAGAGCAAACGTAGCGTACGGGATGGCGGCCCAGTCCACAACTTCCTGACGAACCATCTCCTTCACTGGCTTGAAGCGCTCAGCTTTTTAGGCCGTATCTCAGAGAGCATCGGCATGGTAGACGACTTAATAGTCCTTCTAGACGTATGTTACGCCTTTCAGTAACCCTAAACGCACTGACATTACCATACAGCCTACAAATGCTATTGAGGTATCTGCATTCCTCTACGATATAAAACGGTTTATTTTAAACAGTCAGTCGATTATCGATGCAGCACCTCTTCAAGTTTACACTTCAGCACTTGTGTTCAGCCCGGCCCGCAGTATAACAAGAGGCCTATTCAAACAGGAAGAACGGAGGTGGATTACTGCCGGACCCGTTGTAGAAGAAGATTGGAATGCATGCACGCAGACGCTCGAGGGGCATAGCGGTTCCGTTAACTCCGTCGCGTTCTCGCCGGACTCGAAGCGCGTAGCGTCCGGGTCAGCCGATAGGACCGTTAAGCTCTGGGATGCGGCGACGGGCGTATGCACGCAGACGCTCAAGGGGCATAGCGGTTCCGTTAACTCCGTCGCGTTCTCACCGGACTCGAAGCGCGTAGCATCTGGGTCATACGATAAGACCGTCAAGCTCTGGGATGCGGCGACGGGCGTATGCACGCAGACGCTCAAGGGGCATAGCGGTTCCGTTAACTCCGTCGCGTTCTCACCGGACTCGAAGCTCGTAGCGTCCGGGTCATACGATAAGACCGTTAAGCTCAGGACTGTTACGATCTGGGATGCGGCGACAGGCGCATGCACGCAGACGCTCAAGGGGCATAGCAGTTGGGTTAACTCCGTTGCGTTCTCGCCGGACTCGAAGCGCGTAGCGTCCGGGTCACGCGACAAGACCGTTAAGCTCTGGGATGCGGCGACAGGCGCATGCACGCAGACGCTCGAGGGGCATAGCGGTTGGGTTAACTCCGTTGCGTTCTCGCCGGACTCGAAGCGCGTAGCGTCCGGGTCACACGATAGGACCGTTAAGCTCTGGGATGCGGCGACAGGCGCATGCACGCAGACGCTCGAGGGGCATAGCGGTTCGGTTAACTCCGTCGCGTTCTCGCCGGACTCGAAGCGCGTAGTATCCGGGTCCGACGATAAGACCGTCAAGCTCTGGGATGCGGCGACGGGCGCATATACGCAGACGCTCAAGGGGCATAGCGGTTGGGTCAACTCCGTTGCGTTCTCGCCGGACTCGAAGCGCGTAGTATCCGGGTCATACGACAAGACCGTTAAGATCTGGGATGCGGCGACGGGCGCATGCACGCAGACGCTCGAAGGGGACAGCGTTTCCGTCAACTCCGTTGCGTTCTCGCCGGACTCGAAGCGCGTAGCGTCCGGGTCATACGTCAGGACCGTTAAGCTCTGGGATCCGGCGACGGGCATATGCACACAGACGCTCGAGGACGTGGATTACTCGACTTCTGTCTCTTCTTGGTCAGGCCATGCGAAAACCCCCCTTCAAAAAACTTACGGTATAGGCTCAGACGGCAAGTGGATTACAAGAGGCTCGGAGAACTGGCTGTGGCTGCCTCCAGGATGTCGACCAGGAGAGTGGGCCGTAGCCGCATCAACGATTGCCATTGGCTGTTCTTCAGGAAGGGTGCTGATTATGACGTTCCCGGCAGACAACTAATGCTTAATCTTTCTCTCTTTTTTTTCTATCATAGCGTGCCACAGGAGGGTTACGGGGGGCTCCTTTAATTTATAATTGTCATAATATACCAGAAGCTTCTACGGTACGCCTTGACTTTGTCATCACAGTTGGTGTATGCCGTCGTCACACCTTGCCACGGGAACCACCCGTCTTGAACGATCACAAAAATGCGGACGGCGAGCCTCTGCCTCTCTATCGGAACGATTCTAATCCCGATTGGTCACTCAAATCGCATGCAAGCTTATCGGGATCGCTTATCAGACCTGTACAGCCAAAGGGGCTTAGCGGCAGTTGGAAACGGTATAGCGGGCTGCGGCGGTTTGGAGCGATTGCCGTTCGCTGCCTCTACATCTGCATATCTACCTCGTTTCTCTGCCGAACAGCACCAGAACAGTTCCTCCAGGCTTCCTTTGGCGGGCCGCTTGTCGGCACGGTCTCTCTTGTGCCTGGAGGAACTACGGAGTAAGTTCCGAAAGGTTCTTTAGCGGCGGCTCGACCGACACCACAAATGTACGGACTAGCAGGTACTTGTAGGTACTTCTGTATATATCTTGAGACGCTAAATTCCAGCCTGCTCTTTAAGTTCTGTAACTGTATTTGCAGGTAAGCAGTGAGTGTGATAGGGCTACGTGATTTCCTCTCCACGGCTGGTGCCAAATATTTGCCGCCGCGGTTAGCCCCCGACGCCGAGCGTGTGCATCGTTTTACTAAATATGTAAGATTTCTACCATCCTTTACTGTAGTACTCCCCTTTCGTATAATTGTTTTCAGTTCCTTTGCGGTATTTCCAGCGGATTGCGTTGTCGCAGCTGCGTTCCAGCGGGACATTTTTTATATATACGCCAGCGAATACACCGCTAATGACGATGCTTTGAATATGCGCAGTTGGCGCCAGCCATTTGGGCGCCAGCTATTTGGGCGCCCAATGCCAGCAAAATGCCTGATGTGCGGGGTTGGCGATTTAGGTATATAGAGCAGCATTATAACCCTTAGAGATAGTAATAACAACTACGTTTAAGCTGTAATAGTCGAATTTGCCGTTGGGTATTTCCTCCTTCTACGTCGAGAGGTTTTCGACAGAAGATTACAATTACGATTTTTTTCGCTCCCTTAGGCCCAATTTTAAAACGGATAGTACGATTATTATCTTCCAATTACGGCTATTATACGCTCGTCGTTTTATAGTATAATAGAGGGGCTTGGGGCCGCCGTAAGCGTTATTACGGTCATCCAGCTAGTTATTAAGGTTGCCTCTCTTTATCTTAAATACTCATCCGCCGTTAAGTATGCTAAGTCCGATATCGAGCGCCTGCGAAAATATACCGATAGTTTGAAAATAACCGTTAATGGCGTGTAAAACCTTCTCTAGGGTTTAGATGGAGCTCGGCTTGAGACGTCGCAAAAGCTATATAAAACTATGGCCGATACGTATATATAGCTTAATAATATCGCTACGAAGTTGGAAGCGAAGTTATATACGGGTTGTATAAAGAAGGCGATAAGACGCGTAGGATTCCGTGTTTTAAAGTGGCTGTTTAAGAGCAAGGACGTGGATAAGATTATTGCGAACCTTTAGCAAGACCAGGCCTCCTTTACAGCTGCCCTTTAGATTGATTAAATGTAAGTCTATCTTAGCTGTAAACCTACCTTTTATTAATAGCTAACCCTAAGCCTTAGTGTCTAGATTTCCGATATTAGGCGTAAGATCGATTTACCAACGCTGCCGGTTGTAACTAGTACGGCCTTCGACTCGTAAACCAATAAGCGCGACCCTAAATGCCATCCCGATACCCGTGTTGGCCTTCTCGCTGGGATCGATAGGTGGATTAAAGATACTGATGCAAAATATATCTTCTGGCTATGCGGTATGGCGGGTACCGGTAAATCTACAATATCTCGTATTGTGGCCGGCCGTCTCTCCGCGAAAGGTGTGCCTGTTGCTAGTTTCCTTTTTAAAAAGGGCGATGGCGACTGTGGTAGAGTAGATAAGTTCTTTACGATAATTACATCTCAGCTCGTCTACCAACTGCCTTTATTGGCCCCGTACGTTAGAAATGCGATTAAAAGCAACCCAGAAATTACCGATAAAAATAAGGGGGAATAATTTCAGAAGCTCATCTTAGAGCCGCTTAATAAGTGCAAAGACAACCCTTATATACCTGTACTGGTTTTAGTAGTGATTGATGCTTTTGACGAGTGCGATTAGGAGGAGGATGCTGTAATAATTATCCGTCTCTTATCGAAAGCCAAAGAGGTAACTTCTGTTTCCCTAAGATTCTTTATTACTAGTAGACCCGAGCTGCCTATTCGCAACGGTTTCGGCGAAATCTAGGGAGAATATTAGGACGTTGCTTTGTATTATATACCAGAGCCAGTCGTTAAATACGATATATTAGTATTTCTACGGTACGAACTTGCAAGAATTAGAGATAAATATAACGGCCAAGCCCCAAAAGGTTTATAATTACTATTAGGTTGGCCTAGCGAGGATATTATTGGCGTTTTCGCTGAGATGGCTGTCCTATTATTTATTTTTGCCGCAATAGTCTATCGTTTTGTGGGCGATAAAGGAAGGTCGAACCCAGTAAAGAGACTGAAGAAAGTCCTGGAGTACCGAACGGCACCGCAGGATTCTAGGTTTGATAAGCTCGAAGCTATATATCTTCCAGTTTTTAACCAACTTATTTTTGGACGTACTAGTAAGGAGAAAGCTGACTTGCTATTTAAGTTCCAAAATATTGTCGGCCCTATCGTACTCCTCGCTTGACCTTTTTTAGTACGGTTACTCGTATTACTTTTTAACGTTGGAGTTAAAGATATTTATAATTAGCTTAATTCTCTCTACTCCGTCCTGGATATTCCCGCCTATATCGATGCCCCAGTTAGGCTCTTTCACCTATTATTCCGCAACTTCCTTATTAACCAGACTAAGCGTATTACGAATAACTTTTGGATCGACGAGATAAAATATTATAAGACGCTTGCCGAGCGATGTATCTAAGTTATGGAATTAAATCTTAAGAGAGATATCTGCGGTTTGTAAGTGCTGGGAAAGCTCCGATTAGAGGTCGACTAGTAGACGATAGACGCCAGCCTACCCCCGGAAGCTTAGTACGCTTATTAGTATTGGGTTTACTACTTAAAAGAGAGTAATAACAGCGTATAGGATCGTAGCCTAGTCTACAACTTCCTGATAAGCCATTTCCTTTACTAGCTTGAAGCTCTTAATGTTTTAGGTCGTATTACGGAGAGTCTCGGTATGGTAGACGATTTATTAGCCCTTAGTATATGTTATACCCTTGCCCACTATTCCAGGAAATATACTAAACGTCGCCTTTAGCCTGCAGGTGCTATTGGGATATCCGGATTTCTTTACGATATAAGACGGTTTATTTAGAGCAGCTGGGCAATTATCGATATAGCACCTCTTTAAATATACGCTTTAGTACTTATATTCAGCCCGGCCCGTAGTATAATAAGAAATCTATTCGAGAGGTAACTATTGAGGTGTATTACTGCCGGGCCGGTTATAGAAGAAGATTGGAATATATATATATAGACGCTTAAGGGGTATAGTTATTGGGTTACGTCGGTCGCGTTCTCGCCCGACTTAAAGCTCGTAGTATCCGGGTTAGATGATAAGACCGTTAAGATCTGGGATGCAGCGACGGGTATATATACGTAGATACTTAAGGGGTATAGTAGTAGGGTTGACTCCGTCGCCTTCTTACCCGATTCGAAACTCGTAGCGTTTGGGTCGGCTGATAAGACCGTTAAGATCTGGGATGTAGCGACGGGTATATATACGCAAACGCTTGAGGGGCATAGCGATTATATTACCTTAGTTATATTCTCGCCTAACTTAAAGCTTGTAGCGTTTAGCTTGGGCGATAGGATTATTAAGATCTGGGATACGGCGATGGGTATATATATGTAAACGCTTAACGGATATAACGATTCCGTTAACTCGATTACGTTTTTACCCGATTTAAAACTTGTAGTATCCGGGTTAAATAATAAAACTGTTAAAATCTGGGATGCGGCGACGGGTATATATACGCAGACGCTCGAGGGGTATAGTAGTAAGGCTAACTCCGTCGCCTTCTCACCCAACTCAAAGCTCGTGGCGTCCGGGTTAAATAACAAGACTGTTAAGATCTGGGATGCGGCGACGGGTATATATACGTAAATGCTTGAGGGGTATAGTAGTAGTATTGACTTCGTCGCCTTCTCACCCAATTCGAAGCTCGTAGCGTCCGGGTCGGCCGATAAGACCGTTAAGATCTGGGATGCGGCGATAGGTATATATACGTAAACGCTTAAAGGGCATAGAGGTTGGATTAGGTTAGTTACGTTTTTACCCGACTTAAAGCTTGTAGCGTCTGGGTTAGTTGACGGGACTATTAAGCTCTGGGATGTAACGATAGGTACATATACGCAGACGCTTGAGGGTTATAGCGATTGTGTTAT
>Ga0247763_1001827_pt1 | contig 11647 bp, 9 predicted proteins | sample UWRJL141409B4_FD_179926 | JGI IMG/M metagenome (GOLD analysis project Ga0247763, IMG submission 179926) | Plant litter microbial communities from Arlington Agricultural Research Station in Wisconsin, United States - UWRJ-L141-409B-4 | ecosystem: Environmental > Terrestrial > Plant litter >...
GCGACGTCCTTCCTGGCCTTGTTCGCGATTGTAGGGCTTTGCCTGTACGGGCTGCCGTTTTACTACGACTACTTCGTCACCGAGCTCGGCTGGTCGCGCGCCCGCGTCACGTCCGGCAACGCGCTCGGCAAGCTGGTGGTTGGGCCCCTGTTTGGCTTCGCCGCTGGCTGGCTCATCGATCGCGCGGGCCCGAAGCCGCTGATGCTCACGGGCATTGGCCTCGCAGGTGTCGCGCTGTTCGGGCTCGGCGGGGTCAACGCGTTACCGTTCTTCTTCCTGTTCTACTTGCTCAACTCGCTCGCCTACGTGCTGGCGGGGCCGCTGCCCAATCAGGTGCTGCTCTCGCGCGCGTTCCAGGCCGGGCGCGGGCGCGCGCTCGGGATCGCGTACCTCGGTATCGGGCTGGGCGGCTTCGCGGCGCAACACGTCTCCAAGGCGCTGATCGACGCATTCGGCTGGCGGCATGCGCTGCAGGCTCTCGGCGGTCTCGTCGTGCTGGTGTCGCTGCCGCTGGTGCTTCGACTGAAAGCCGGGCTGCCGGCGGTAGAAGCCTCCGGCGGTGCGCCCGCGCCGGGGGCGAGGTCGAGCGTGCCGGCGCCCAGCGCCGATCCGGGCGTCGCCGCGGCGAGCGCTGCTGCAGCGAACCCGGAACGCCACTCCCTCAAGGGCCTGCTCGGCAAGCGCTCCTTCCATCTCCTCGCGTTCGGCAGCATGGCCTCGATCGGCGCGGTGGGCGGTGCGTTCCAGAACCTCAAGCTACTGCTCAGCATCGACCAGCATCGCAGCCAGGAGGAAGCCAAGTGGATCCTCTCGCTGATCTTGCTGGCCAGCCTCGTCGGCCGAGTCGTCGCGGGGGAGCTGGCCGATCGGTACGGCCCCAAGCGCGTGATGTTGCTCGTGTACTCGCTGGTCACCGCGGCGCTTCTGATCCTCGCCTTCGGCTCGAGCGGGCAGGGCATCTACGCCTTCGTGCTGGTGTTCGGGCTCGGCCTCGGTGGCGAGTATCTGATCATCCCGCTCGTCGCCTCCGAGCTGTTCGGCGCGGCGGTGCTCGGTCGCGTGCTGGGCATCATCCTCACGGCAGACGGAGTGGCGGAGGCCGTGGTGCCGATGGCCGTCGCGAGCCTGCGTGACAGCACCGGGACGTACACGACGAGCTTCGTGCTGCTCTCGCTGCTCGCCGCGCTCGGCGCCGTGGCGATCTCGTTCCTTCCCGACGGGAGGCCGCGCGCGGTCGGGGGCGCCGCCGCGCGCAGGGCCCCTGCGTGACGGCGCTCCCGCATGAACAGCGCCCCCGTTTGACCCGCCAGAGCCGCCCACCTGCATGATCGACATCGATTTCCAGCTAGAACCCCGCCACCTGGAACCTCAGCTAGAGCGCCTCTGGGCGCTCTCCGCTCACAAGCTCGACGCGATCGAGCTGAGCTACGCCAGCGAGCGCGGCGCGCCGGTTTTCACGGCGGCCGGGCGCTATCAGAGCCGAGGCTGGACGGAGTGGACGCAGGGCTTCCAGTACGGGGCGCTCATCCTGCAGTTCGACGCCACCGGCGACGAGCGCTTCCTCGAGCTCGGGCGCGAGCGCGTGGTCGCGCGCATGGCCTCACACCTCACCCACGTCGGCGTGCACGACCACGGCTTCAACAACGTGAGCACGTACGGCAACCTGCTGCGGCTGATGGGCGAGGGGCGCATCCCGCCGTCGCGCTGGGAGCGGAGCTTCTACGAGCTCGCGCTCTCGGTGTCGGGCGCCGTGCAAGCGAACCGCTGGACGGCGCTCGGCCCGGCTGGTGGGGGCGGCGCAGGCGCGGAGGGCAGCTCCGGCGAGAGCGGCTTCATCTACTCGTTCAACGGGCCCCACTCGCTGTTCGTAGACACCATCCGCTCATGCCGCGCGCTGATGCTGAGCCATTTGCTCGGCCACAGCCTGCACGCCGAGAGCGATCGCCGCATCTCGCTCGCCGGGCGCGCGCTCACGCACCTGTGCGCCACCGCGCGCCACTCCGTGTACTATGGCGAGGGGCGCGACGCCTACGACGTGCGCGGCCGCACCGCGCACGAGAGCCTGTTCAACGTGAACGACGGCGCCTTTCGCTGCCCGAGCACGCAGCAGGGTTACAGCCCGTTCTCGACCTGGACGCGCGGCCTCGCCTGGGCCATCTGCGGCTTCGCCGAGGAGCTCGAGCTGCTCGGCGAGCTGCCCGATGCCGCGTTCGAGCAGCACGGGGGGCGGGCTCACGTGACCGAGGTGCTGATGAAGGCGGCGCGAGCCACGTCGGATTTCTACATCGAGAGCACGCCGACCTGCGGCGTCCCCTACTGGGACACGGGCGCCCCCGGTCTGCGCCAGATCGAGCGCCTGCTCGAGCGCCCCGCCGATCCGTTCAATCCGCACGAGCCCGTCGACAGCTCGGCCGCGGCCATCGCCGCCCAGGGCCTGCTCCGGCTCGGCGCACACCTCGGGCCGAGCGGCGAGGGGCGCCGCTACCAGCAGGCGGGGCTGAGCGTGCTCCGCACGTTGCTCGACGAGCCCTACGTCTCGCTCGACCCGGAGCACCAGGGCCTCTTGCTGCACTCGGTGTACCATCGCCCCAACGGCTGGGACTACCTGCCCCCGGGCAGCCGCACGCCGCGCGGCGAGGCCAGCATGTGGGGTGACTACCACCTGCGCGAGGTCGCCTTGTACGCCCAGCGCCTGGCGCGGGGCGAGCCGTACCTCACGTTCTTCTCGGGCATTGGTTCTGCCGGCGCTGGCGCTGCAGGCGTTGGCGGCGCGCGCGCGGGCGCTTCGGGCTTCTTCGGCACGCGCGAGCGGAGCGAACCGTGAGCGCCGAACCGACGCGGGCGCTCGACGATCTGTCACGCCTGTGCGTGCACACGATCACGACCAAGCCCTGGTCGCTGGAGCAAGCCGCGGATGCCTACGCCGCGGCCGGCATCCCGAGCATCACGGTGTGGCGCGACGCGCTCGAGGGTATCGGCGCGCAGGCGGCTGGCGAGCGTCTGCGCCGCCACGGGCTGAGCGTGGTCTCGCTCTGCCGCGGCGGGTTCTTTCCCCACGTGGAAGAGGCTGCGCGTCGCGCGGCGCTCGACGACAACCGACGCGCCATCGACGAGGCGGCAGCGCTCGGGGCCCCGCTCGTGGTGCTCGTGTGCGGCGCGCACCCGGGGCAGTCGCTGAGCCGCTCGCGCGCGCAGATCCAGCAGGGCATCGAGGCCCTGCTGCCCCACGCGGAGCAGCACGGCGTGCGCCTCGCCATCGAGCCCTTGCACCCGATGTATGCCGACACCCGCTCGGCCATCAACACTCTCGGGCAGGCCAACGACGTCGCCCTCGCCATCGGCTCGGACCTCGTGGGGGTCGCGGTCGACGTGTATCACCTCTGGTGGGACCCCGCTCTCGAGGCAGAGATCGCTCGCGCCGGCAGGGCCGGCAAGCTCTTCGCGTTCCACGTCTGCGACTGGAAGACGCCGACGGTCGACCTGCTGCTCGATCGCGGCCTGCCCGGTGAGGGCTGCATCGACGTGCGCGGCATCCGCGGCTGGGTCGAGCGCGCGGGCTTCCGCGGCTTCATCGAGGTCGAGATCTTCTCGACCAAGTACTGGGAGATGGACCAACATCAGCTCCTGACCCGCGTCGTCGAGGCCTATCGCGCCCACGTCTGAGCTCGTCTCTTTTCGAGCCCGTCGACACACCGAACCCCTCGAAGCCCGCGCTCCCTCACGCCCGAGTCGCAGTCAGATACAGAGCATCGCTCACGGAACCTCGCCATGAAGACACACAAGGTCGGAATCATCATGAACGGCGTCACCGGGCGCATGGGTCACAACCAGCACCTGGTGCGCTCGATCCTCGCCATCATCCGCCAGGGCGGCGTCACCCTGCCCACCGGCGACGTGATCGTGCCCGATCCGATCCTGGTCGGGCGCAGCGCCGACAAGCTCGAGAAGCTGAGCCAGACTACCGGCGTCACCAAGTACGGCACCGACCTCGACGCCATGCTGTCCGACAAGGCCTACGGCGTCTACTTCGACGCGCAGATCACCAACAAGCGCGCCGAGTGCGTGAAGCGCGCCATCCAGGCGGGCAAGCACATCTATTGCGAGAAGCCGCTCAGCGACGACACCGCCGGCGCCCTCGAGCTTTGCCGCCTGGTGGCCGAGGCCGGGCTCAAGAACGGCGTCGTGCAAGACAAGCTGTTCCTGCCGGGGCTGCTCAAGCTGAAGCGCCTGCGCGACAAGGGCTTCTTCGGTCGCATCCTCAGCGTGCGCGGCGAGTTCGGCTACTGGGTGTTCGAGGGCGACGGTGTGCCGGCGCAGCGCCCGTCCTGGAACTACCGCAAGGAAGACTCGGGCGGCATCATCCTCGACATGCTCTGCCACTGGCGCTACGTGCTCGATAACCTGTTCGGCGGCGTGAAGGCGCTCACCTGCCGCGGCGTCACCCACATCCCCGAGCGTGTCGACGAGCAGGGCCGGCGCTACCCCTGCACGGCAGATGACGCCGCCTACTCCACCTTCGAGCTCGACGGCGGTATCATCGCGCATTTCAACTCCTCCTGGACCACCCGCGTGCGCCGAGACGACCTGCTCACCCTGCACGTCGATGGCACGCACGGGTCGGCCGTCGCGGGGCTGCGCGAGTGCTGGACGCAGCACTACGGCAACACGCCGCGCCCCGTCTGGAACCCCGACATCGATCAGCCGATCGACTTCCGCGCGGGCTGGTCGGCGGTGCCCGCGCAGGAGAGCTACGACAACGCCTTCAAGGCGCAGTGGGAGCTCTTCCTGCGCCACGTCGTCACCGATTCGGTGTTCCCCTGGTCGTTCCGCGAGGGCGCCAAGGGCGTGCAGCTCGCCGAGCTCGGGCTCGAGAGCTGGCGCCGCCGCGCCTGGGTCGACGTGCCGCCGCTCGCGGAGCGCTGAGCGTTCGGGAGCGGGCGCGTCGGGCAGAACACTCGAAAGACGAGCGATTCGGAGCAGGGCATGAGCGGCACCAGGCGACGGACGGCACTGATCACGGGCGGCAGCCGGGGCATCGGCTTCGGCATCGCCGAGCGGCTCGCGCGCGAGGGTTACGCGCTCGCCATCAACGGCGTGCGCCCCGAGGTCGACGTCGAGGGCAGCCTGGCCGAGCTGCGCGCCCTCGGCGCCGAGGTGGCCTACACCCCCGGTGACGTCGGCAGCGACGCGGGGCGGCGCCAGATCCTCGATCGCACGCTCGAGCGCTTCGGAGTGCCGCACGTGCTCGTCAACAACGCGGGCGTCGCGCCCAAGGAGCGGCGCGACGTGCTCGAGATGACGCCCGAGAGCTACGAGCGCGTGCTCGGAACGAACCTCACGGGGCCGCTGTTCCTGTCACAGCTCGTCGCCAGAGAGATGCTACGCGAGCGCGAGCGCGACGCGAGCTTCGCCGCGTGTCTGGTCAACGTCTCCTCGATCTCGGCGACCGTCGTCTCGATCAACCGCGGTGAGTACTGCATCGCCAAGGCCGGGCTCTCGATGGTCACCCAGCTGTTTGCCACCCGGCTCGGCCCGCTCGGCATCCCTGTCTACGAGGGGCGCCCCGGCGTCATCAAGACCGACATGACGGCGGGGGTCACCGCCAAGTACGACCAGCTGATCGAGAACGGGCTATGCGTGCAGCCGCGCTGGGGCACCCCGGATGACGTGGGCCGCGTCGTCGCCGCGCTCGCCCGCGGCGATTTTCCGTACTCGACCGGGCAAGTCATCATGGTCGACGGCGGGCTCGTCATCCCCCGGCTGTAGTCGCCGCGCCGAGCCGGTGCTCAAGGCAGCGCGAGCACGGCTTCGACCTCGACCAACACGTCGGGCGACAGCAGCTTGCCGATCTTCACGAACGAGCTCATCGCCGAGCAATCGCCCAGGTGCTCGTTCCACGCCGCGCGCAGCTCTCTCACGAAGCCCAGGTTCGTGACGAACAGTGTCACCTTCACGAGCGAGTTCAGGTCGGTGCTCTCGCTGCGCGCGACGCTGGCTATCGCCTGGCAGATGGCGCCCAGCTGCTCGGCGACGCTGCGCCCCTGAGCGGACGAACCGAGGGCAGTCAGCCCCGAGAGAAACAGCAACCCGTCGTGCCTCACGGCTTGGACGTACGGCCCTACCGGTTGCGCCAGGTGCGGATAGTTCTTTCGCTCGGTTGTCATCATGGCCGTCCATACAGATGCGGTGACTCGCGGAGCGCGTCAAGGTGACTTCTCCGGCATCCAGCAGCCTTTTTCGACGGGTGCGATCTCGCGCGTACACGCACAATCCTCTACGTTCCAGCGCTGCCGGCATTCTCTGGAATGCGCGGAGCGCTCGCTGAACATGTGTCGCGAGCGTGGGCTCTGCCAGATCACGGGGCGCGATCTATGAGTGCGGCACAGCCGTTTGCGGCGTCGTCGTCCGCGCGCGGAACCAATCCGCATTCCTGCCGTCTCGCCGTGCCGATCCCGGTGATGTCGTAAAGGAACAGCGCCGTTTCGGCAGCGCATTCCAGGTCGATGGTCGCGCGCGGAGCAGCAGCCCCCGTCGTCGAGTTCTTCCGGTCACTGGTCGAGCGGGGATGACTCGTGCCAGAAGCGGAATGATGCAACGGATGATGAAGAGCCATGAAGACCGCCGCGCGCATGCGAGCGGCAGCGCCCTGCTCGGCGCCCTGCTCGGCGGCGCGCTAGCCTGCACCCCCGCTGCCAGCAGCGCGCCCGCCGCGCCGTCCAGCGAGCAGCGCCTTTGCGACGCCCTTCCGCCTCGCGCATCGGAGCAGCTGCAAGCATCGCTCGTGAGCTCGCGGAGCCACGCGCGGCACATCTGGCGCGACGTGCCGCCGTTCAACGCGGACGGCACGCTCAACGGCTACGTGGAGATCCCGCTCGGAGAGCGCCACAAGTGGGAGTTCGACATCGGCGCGAACCAGCTCCGGCTCGATCGCATGCTCGACGAGTCCGTCAGCGGCTATCCGATCAACTATGGCTTCGTGCCGCAGACCGTCTCGTGCGACGGTGATCCCTTCGATGTGCTGGTGCTGGGGCCCGCCATCCCACCGGGCACCCTCATCTCCGGCACGATCGTGGGTGTGATGTACATGGATGACGAGAAGGGGCCAGACGGCAAGGTCATCATCGCGCCGAGCGTCGGGCCCGGCGACGCGCCGCTCGCGCCGACTCCCGTGTTCACTCCCGAGCTGGAGGCGGAGCTCCAGCGCTGGTTCGATGCCTACAAGAAGCCCGACGCGGAGCAAGGCCGGTGGTCGGCCGTGCGCGGCTTCGGGGGGGCCGCCGACGGCCGACGCTTGGTGGAGTCGACGCACCGGTTCTACGAAGAGGGGCTGGCTCGGAGCGCGCGACCGTAGGCGTACGAGGGGCTCCATGCCCCCGATGAACGCCATGCCCCCGATGCACGTCCATCGCGGACGACGCGACGCCATGATGGGCCATCTGCCATCGTCCGTGGTGTCAAAGGATGGTTGTCAAAGGATCACGCCGTCGCCCCCCCGGGACGAGCGCCCCATCGCGCTCACCCGACGGTCACGTCATACGGCAGGCGATCCGTCAGCCTGAGGGGCGTCATAAAAAAATGGAGCGCGAGAGTCGACGTCGCGCGCCGGGTGTGTTGCCCCAGCGCTCGCCGCGACGCGAATCGTTCGGCGTCGATGACCGGGTCGCTCACACGCGAGGCTTCCTTGCGTGGCGTTATTGCCTGAGGCGGAACCGCGCGCGTTAACGAGTCGAGTGGACTCGTGCCCGCGCCCTGCTCGTTGTCATGGCCGCACGAATCGCCGCTAGTTTCCTCGAGTTTTCGAGAAGCGCGCAGGGCGGGATCGATACGACGACCTCGAGCTGCCTGAGTGCATGCGCTCATCGACATGTCGTCGATGTCGACTTCACGAAACATGGCGTGTCGTCCACGGTGCTGCCGCCGTGTTGCTTACGAAGCGTCGACGCGGTTTCGTGTGCTGCCGAATCCAGCGTCTTTACCGCTCGATCGTGCGATTGGTGCGATCTGTCGCGATCGCGCTCGGCTGCTAACATGTCGCCGAAGCTGTCCGTATGGTGCTGTTCATAGATAGAGACTTCTGAGATGGAGATAGAGTCGCGTATGGTGAATGCTCACATCGGTGGGATAGACAATGACTGACGTGATCGACGACGTGATCGACCGGGTGACTCGCTCTCATATTTGTGAGTGGCTCGCTTGACTGACCCACTAATTCATGTGAATAGTTGTCCGATCTCATAGACGCGAGTCGTGGAGCTCGAAACATTCGAGTGTATCGGGCTCCGCACACGCTCCGTATCGACCACGGTTTCGGTGGAAGCATCGACGCCGGTGTCGCATGCGGGCGGCCTCGCTGAGCTGGCAGCCTCGTTGAGCTGGCAGCCTCGCTGAAGCAGCAGCGTTGCTTCGGTGACAGGGTCGCTGTCGTGAGTGTCGCCGTGGTGACGTCTTGCCACGGTGGAGTCGTGTGGCCCTTCCGCTCCGTGTCGAGTCGAACAGTGACCGATCAAGCGATTGCAGATCAGATCGTTACGGATCAGTCATTGCAGATGAGGCCGTCGCAGATGAGGCCATTGCAGATGAGGCCATTGCAGATGAGGCCATTGCAGATGAGGCCGTCGCCGGTCACGCAGTTGAGGATGAGTCAGTTGCGAACGAGTCAGTTGCGAGTCAGACAGTGCTGCATGAGTGCTGAATGAGACAGTGGTGAAGCGGATGGCACCGGCGTGCCGATGTCGTCATGCCGTCGCTGTCCGATAGTGGACGAGTGCTTACAGTATTCGGGTCGTCACGCTCTGCGCGGGCCCGGGAAACGATGGTGAAGCGCGTTATGTTGAAGCGCTATCAACACACCGTTGGCTACGTTTTTCGCCTGGTGGATGCCCTGGTCGTCGTCGGAGCGTGGCTCGCCTCTTATTGGGTGCGCTTCATCGTCGCTCCGATCGCCGTCACCAAGGGCTTTCCGGAGTTCACGGCCTACGCCGCGCTCGCTCCGTTGATCGCCCTGCTCTGGATGGGTGTGCTCACGTTCATGCGCGTCTACGAGTCTCACCGCATGCTGAGCCGGGTGCACGAGGTGAAGCTCATCCTGCACGCGCACGGCATGGCGCTCCTGCTATTCATCGCGCTCACCTACTTCTCGGAAGAGTACAAATACTCCCGGCTGGTCATGCTCTACTTCGCCGTCATCGGTGCGGTGGCGCTGGTGGCGTTTCGCCTCGTGCTCCGGAACGTGCTCTGCGGGCTGCGCGCGCGCGGCTTCAACCTGCGGCACGTGCTGGCGGTGGGCGAGGGCCCCGCGCTGGAGAGCATGCTGGTGCGGCTGGAGATGTTCCCCGAGCTCGGGCTGCGCGTCGCGGGGGTCGCCACGCAAGACGGCGCGACCCGCCTGATCTGCGGCAAGCCGGTGCTGGGCAGCTTCGACGACGTGGCTGACCTACTCCGTAGCACCCAGGCCGACGAGGTACTGATCGCCCTGCCGCCCTCACAGAGCCAGCAGATCGATCGCCTGCTCGATCTGTTGAAGGACGAGACGCTCGACATCCGCATGGTGCCCGACGTGCATCGCTACGTGACGCTGGGCTGCGAGACGGAAGACTTCGACGGCGTGCCCGTGGTGCGCATCAACGACGCGCCGATGAGCGGGTTGGGCGCCATCTCCAAGCGGGTGACCGACATCGCCCTGTCGGCGGTCGGTCTCTTGCTGCTGGCACCGCTGCTGGTGCTGATCGGCGCGCTGGTCAAGGCCACCTCGCACGGCTCGGTGCTGTACGCGCAGGAGCGCATGGGCCTCGACGGGCGCAGCTTCTCGATGCTGAAGTTCCGATCGATGCGCAGCGACGCCGAGTCGGAGACGGGCGCCGTCTGGGCGCGCGCCAAGGACGACCGGCGCACGGCGTTCGGCACGTTCCTGCGCAAGACGAGCCTCGACGAGCTGCCTCAGCTCTGGAACGTTCTGTGTGGTGACATGTCGCTCGTCGGGCCACGCCCCGAGCGCCCGGTCTTCGTGCATCGCTTCCGCAAGGAGATCCCGCACTACATGCTGCGGCACAAGGTGCGCGCCGGCATCACGGGCTGGGCGCAGATCAACGGCTGGCGCGGCGACACCTCGCTCGATCGGCGGGTCGAGTGCGATCTGTTCTACATCCGCAATTGGTCTTACGGGCTCGACCTGAAGATCCTGGTGCTCACGCTCTGGAAGGGCTTCATCCACAAGAACGCCTACTGAAGCGTCGCGCGCGAAGGTCGGTCTGCGCTTTCATGCTCCATCGAGTGCTTCCTTTGCTTTTCTGCGGGCTCGCCTGCGCGAGCACTCCGCCCGTGCAGGTGCGGCCTCTGCCTTCACCGGTCGTCGCGCACGAGCGCGCCGGGCTAGACCCTGCGCTTCTGGACGAGACCATCGGAGGTCGCGAAGACGAGGCGTACCGCGTCGGCCCGGGCGACACGTTGCTCGTGGCGGTGTATGGCCACCCCGAGCTGTCGATCGCGCCGTATTCGGCGGGCACGCTGAACGCCGACAACGGCCGTCTGGCAGGGCTCGTCATCGACAACGACGGCACCATCCAGTTCCCACTGGTCGGCTCGGTGGCGGTGGCAGGCAAGACCACAGAGCAGCTGCGCCTCTATCTGGAGGAAGCGCTGGCGGTCTACGTCAAGGAGCCGAAGGTCACCGTCCAGGTCGTCTTTCCGGGCAGCATTCGCTACTACCTGCTCGGCCAGTTCTCCGAGCCCGGGCTGAAATACAGCGATCGCCCCCTGCGGCTGCTCGAGGCGCTGTCGCTCGGCGGCAGCATCCTGCTCGAGCGCGCCAGCCTGCGGACGGCTTACGTCGTGCGCGGGGGCAAGCGGCTGCCCATCGACTTTCGCCGTCTGGTGCTGGAGGGCGATCTGCAGCAGAACATCAAGCTGCGCGCGGGCGATCTGATCCTGGTGCCCGACAAGACCAGCGAGCAGGCCTTCCTGTTCAGCGGGGCGTCGGGCTCGAACGCGCGCGGCGGCGCCGTGCCGTTCGTCAATGGTCGGCTGACGTTGCTGCAGGCGCTAGCCCAGTCCGGCTTCGGCTATCGCGACGACGCCCAGGGCCGCCTGTCGGCGACGTACGTCATCCGCAGCGAGGGCGATCGCGGCGAGCTGTTCATCGTCGACGCCGACCGCATCATGAACGGCTCGGCGGCGGCGTTCGAGCTCGCCCCGGGGGACGTGATCTACGTGCCGCCGACGGCCGTCACCAACTGGAACGAAGCGCTCGCGCAGATCCTCCCGTCGCTGCAGACGATCTCGGGTCTGCTCACGCCTTTCGTGCAGATCAAGTTCCTCTCGGAGTAAAGCGATGGCAGCCCGTACAGATGACCCAGGCCTCGACGAGCCGATCGGTGAGCTCGAAACGCTCGCGCCGGAGTGGCGCCCGCGCCGCTGGCTGCCGCCGCCGCGCAGCGACCGCATCGACATCGCACAGCTGGGCGGTCTGCTGCGGCAGCACCTGGGTTTCATCGCCGGCGTGGCGGCGCTGGTGTTCGGCCTGGTCGCGGCGCTCACGCTGGTGTCGCGCATGGAGTTCCGCTCGAGCGGGCGCCTCTACCTGGGCGAACTGGGTGACGCCGTTCGCCCGCCCTCGGCTCGCGCCGGCGAGATCGACCTGTCCAACGACGAG
>Ga0247763_1001828_pt1 | contig 11640 bp, 11 predicted proteins | sample UWRJL141409B4_FD_179926 | JGI IMG/M metagenome (GOLD analysis project Ga0247763, IMG submission 179926) | Plant litter microbial communities from Arlington Agricultural Research Station in Wisconsin, United States - UWRJ-L141-409B-4 | ecosystem: Environmental > Terrestrial > Plant litter >...
CACGAGGGGAGGGGCAGGGGACAAACCTCGTTCTCTCCAAAATCGCTGAAATCTAGACTGCGAATGTGATTGCGACTGCGGGGGTCTTGCATTGGTAGCGGTATTGGAAGTGGTGGTAGTGGTGGTGTCGACGGTGGTCTGATCGCGGGGTGGGGTGTTGGTGCCCATTTCTCTCTCTCCTGCTAAACAGCAGAGGGAAAATAAAATAGAGACAAAAGATAAACAAGGATCAGCTGTAAAAGAGTGTCCTCGCTCTATACAGCTAATAATAGTCCTGCGAGGGTGGGAATCAATGCTGTAAATGATCAATATTCGTATTATGATGTGCAAGCAATACTTCTCCGTAAGGTAGGTGAGGGGAAAACGCGACAATGTCGACCCGTCCAGAGCTGAGACGCGCTGCATATAGCTATCGGTCCAGGGGACACCTGACATGCCTGGCCTGGGACACTCATGCCGTACCACCCTCCAAAGAGGCGCAGCAAAACCCCCTTTTTGCCCAGTGCCGGCGAGGCCACCAATTAGACGCCGACAAAAACGGACGGGACACCGAGGATGAGCAGGGTCTAGCCCCATGGACAGGGTCTGCGGCAAATGAACTGACCAACTTTCTGTGTAATGGGGGGGCCCTAGTAGAGCCTCGCCGATTTTTCGGGAAGGAGGTTTCATCCCTTGGCGCCCGAGTTGTGCTGCTAGTGTGCTTGACAATTGTGTTACTCCGTACCTTATACTTTCTGCGGATAAAATCTCGGCAGTATCCCAGTCCCAAGGCACAGCGTTGCCCAGACCAGACCCTCTGGATCGCTAGAATAAGCCACAAATCCCAACTTACTTACAACTTCCAATCCCCCCTCACTTGATTTTGAACTTTGCTCTCAATGTCATCCAGTGGAAGGACCCCCACCTTTCACGGCGCCAACGGAAATCCCGACAAGGACAAGCTTCGCCGTTATCTCGACGAGCTCGACGATCTTTTTCCGGCCGAGGATCCCGCGCCGGCTGCTTCCAGTGCGAAAACCAACACTGACACTGACAACACTAATAACAACAACACTGACAAGCGCACTGCACCACCTGCCCCGCCGCCGAACCCTCCCAACAATAATAACGCCAACCACAACCACAACCACAACTACAACTACAACCACAACCACAACTACAACTACAACTACCCCAAGGTCTAAGCCAGCGAGAGATCTTCACCATGGCGACCGATTCTGCGTCTGCGTCTCGCTATCCGAACCCATATGAAGACGTCCCCTCTTGGTGGACATATTTTTTCCGCGGAGGGTATTCCTGGCGGTGGTTCGAGTCTCCGCACCTGTATTTCCGCCCTGGACTCGAATACGTTTCTACCTCTTCCGAGTTCACGGTTGTCGACGGGCTCGGTCGGGAGAAAAGCTATGATCGACCGTTTGAGTGTTTCATCGATCCTACTACGGGGAAGGTTTCCAAGCTCTATATTCAGGCTCCGGCTATGTTATGTCTCCAACCGAAATCCGAGGGAAACGCGACGTGGAAACGCACGCCGATCAATAACGCCACGCCCATCCTCCTGCGGATCGCGAATCTGCCTTATCGCGTAATCGATGCGAAACGCCGCGGGCTACCATTCAAGGATTTGCCAGGGGAAGACAAGTTCAAGGTGGTGGCAATGTGGCTTCCCGCCGTCGCGGTATTTTTGGTTTCCGTCCTGACGCTGGACCCGGACGAGCCGACGGGGAAAGATGTGAATAAATATCTCCCCTTGATGTATCGCGGGCTGAGATATCCACGGCTGGCGAGAAATGTGCTTGAGAATCGCGAACAGGTCGCGAGAAGACTATTGACAGACCAAGGGAGCCACACGTCCACGGTCTTGTCGACCTATCGGACGTTTCGACCGAGGTTTCTATGCTACATCTATGAGGTCGATGCCGGAGGGAGGAAAACGTTCGAGTCGGAACGGCGTCCCGTAAAAGAAGATGACTTCACCCCGTATGTCATGGTTTGCTATTCGTCTGCGCATTATAACCTGTCGGATTCGTTTGATAATGTAGGAGTGGAAGAGGATGACAAGGATGACCTGGAGAGATTGTTGGGCGTGTCGACCAAGGCGGCCGTCGAGTACTTCAAGGGAAAGGGAATTGACCCGGCCAAGACGGCTTGTGCGTTTTGGACATCGGCGTACTGTATGCCGCCCAACATGGTGGTGGAGGCGGATGGGACGACGCGCCATGTCGAGGGGTTTGAGCGAGAGATGTTGGCGAACCAAGATGTGAGTTTTTCTTCCATTTCATCCCAACTTTTCCGAATCAGAGTTGAGCTAACACTTTATATCCAGACATACAGTATCAGCGACATTATCCGCGCTGCTCAACACGTCATTGTCGTCGCCGGCAACCTGGCCCGCGACTGGGACCCTGATGCGCTGCGCGTTTGGGGCCAGCGAATCTGGACGCTTCCCGAGGTGATCCTCTCTCGCGGCGACACCGTCACCGTTTGGCACTGCGGACAGCGTCCTGGCCAACGGCCCGTCGACGTCCGCGAACTCCCCAAAGCTTTACTCCCGACTGAAGCTTGGTCGGATGCGTCCAACTCCCGCCAGCTCATTGAGCACTACACCAACCTCCACCTCTCTCGTCTCGAGCTTGTCAAGATCGCCCTGGAATGTCTCATGTCGCGTCGTTTCCGGTCTCTCCATCCGGGCGACCGTGTGTACGTCCTCATGGGACTCTTACGAATCCGTCCACCCATTGACAAATCCGACACGGCCTTTCAAGCTTTCGCACGTCTATCTCTCCCTCAAGACTCGGATCGTCTCATGGAACGGCTCATTTGCCTGCTGCCTGATTTCCCCGAGCAAAACTGGGAACTCATGACAGACCAGTACCGCGCCAGTCTCTGGGACATTTACCCCGACACGCAAGTCTGCGCGATTGGCGAGAACGACACCGTGGTTGTGGACGGTGCCAAAGGCGCACAGATTCAATGGTCGCACTTTGACAGGGTACGGGCCTTGCGTCGCGGGACTCTGAAACGGTGGGCATTCGTATTCGTGCTTTCCTGGTCTCCCCTGTTGCTTTTCATCGGAGCTATAATCGTGGGGCTCTCTCAACCGGCGAGGTCTATCAACACGGGATTTGGAAGGACTATTGAAATCCCCGCCAGTCCGGCATATTCCGCGGGCATAGCGATCGTTGTGATTTCGTTACTGTTCATTCTTCCGGCGCCGTATTTTCTCCGCCAGCTGTTCAGTGGGAAGCTATGGGTCGTGGAACCCTGTTTCTTTGGTATTGAAGGCTATGTTCCGCTCGAGACGATTGAAGAGAGAATTTTTGGGAGTACCGGAGCAGCGCAGGGGAGACTTCGTTGGAGTGCCTATGGCTCGCCGCTGGCGAGACATATGCAAGGGGAAAAAAAATCGGAACGCACAGTGCAGTATCAGTATTCCGATACGGATGCCGATGATCAGCAGCCGTTGTTGCAGACGGTGGTGCAGGATGTGGGTGCGATTGATACGTACCCCGTCGAGACCATCGATCCCACCGAGCCGTGCGGTGAATGTCGCGGCCAACCCCGAGGCACATACTGCAGGAACCATCCGACGGTGGCTTCGCTGCAGGACATGAGCCGCAGTGCCATGGGCAAGATGAAGGTGTTTACGCTGGTCGACACGTTCAACATGACCGTGACGCTGTTTTACGCGGTGCGTCCCCCGACCATTCTTCTCGTCGGAGGCAGCGAGGGCGGAACCAAACGCGCCATTGCCTGTTCCTTCGACATGACCACGGGAACGCTCTACCGGGAGACAGTACTGCGAATCCCCACGCAGAGTGCCGATCGGATGGAGGTTCTCCCGCGAGTTCGCCTGGGACTGCGACGACCTTTCCTCGAGGGTGATATTGAGAGGGTGGGGTCAGGACATTCTGTGAGCACGCAAAATCAGTATTACCAGCAGCAGCAGCATCAGTCGGCGCCAGTTCAAGTCCAGGGACAGCCGATGCAGCAAGCTTCTCCTCCAATCCCGGACCCTATTCGGCCACAGTGGCAGCTGCAGCAGCAGCAGTCGTACGGTTGGGCGAGTCCAGCGCCAGTGCCGCAGCAGGATCCAGCGATGGAGAATTACCATTACCAGAATGGACAGGGGGAAGTGCAGCCGGTGATACCAGTGCAGTACACGCATGAGCCAAAGATTTGATGCCCTTTCAGGCGTGACAGCATCAACTTGGATAGGTAGGTTGGATAAGATAGGAACCTATGTCTTTAATTCTCTCTCTTTCTTGCGCACATGCAGGCAGGCAGGCAGTTTAATTTCAAGTATACGATGAAATATAATGCCACGAATATTCTACCATTTGCCCTTGTGATATTTGAGGAGTGGTGGAGGATTTAGATTCCCTCATTGGAAAAGACTGCCAATCACATGTTGGCGGAGGTCTGGTCAGTCCAACTCTTGTCACTATTTGTTTGGTGCAGTGCAGCGAGGGACGCGCGTGTCCAGCACCGCGATTGGTTCAAGTCGTCCAAATCACATGAGCAGATAACTGCAGAACCAGAACCAGGCAGCAACCGAAGCGGGCCTCAATTCCAGTTCAACCTGAATAAACGCCCGATTCCATTCCAAACCACTTCGCCGGGTTACAATCGAAAAGATGGCTCCAGCGCCGCCGCCATACCAAGAAGTGACAGGAGGCCCTTCCCGTCCGCTCATTGTTCGGATACAGGTCTGGCACTTTACGCGCGGCGGCAGATCGCAGGTCCACAACCAGGGTCTCGCCAATGCTTTTTCCCGCGAAAGACTACAAGATTGGATCGTCCGGCCAGTTGACGATCCCGAATGCGATGGCGCGAGCGCCCGCGATGATTTTGTTCCTGTTGAGGTTGTCCAGATTCTCTTCTCCGGCTTGCCCAGGTGGTTTTATTGTTGCTTGCTAACTGTGGTCTGGCAGGTCGATTTCGAAAACGTAAATGGCACTGCCGGCCCGATGCTCGACTCCCAGGTCCGAGGCCTCTTTGCTCGAAATGCCCCGCTGCATGTCTATCAATACTTCCTCAGCATCCATAGTACTCCTCACATTATGAACATCCGCCCGGTTGATAAAACGCAGCGATTCACGGGAGGGGGGAGATATACATATGCCTTTGTGCTCAACTCGGTTGATATCCGGGCTCACGAATTTGCGGCGCCGGCAGTGGTTGCGGGTTTGGAGCAGGATCAAGCGGTTTCAATGTGGGTTCCGTCCACCCGCCCAGATTTGTTCGCAAGAAAAAACGTCCGGCCTGCTGATATTAACCCTGTTACAGACTCCGAGGCGAGCTTGCCGTGTATACTCTCAGCACCATTGTCAACGCCTACACTCTAATCTCGCAACAGAGCCGAAGGCAGACACATGCAGCCAACCCGGACGTTCTGCGAGCCCTTCTCCGTGCCGAGGTTTTTCAAGATGACCTTGTTGGCGATGACGGAAAGTCATATCTCCAGTGTCTACAACGCAGGCTTCGACAGATTCCCTCAACGCGGTCGGAAACGCCTTGCATCAGAGTCGCTGGGGCCGATAACTCGAACTCTCGGAGTTTTCTCGGACAAGCACACACCTACGGCACCATCCAGCCCAGACATGAGGTTATCCTCCCGGCTCGAGACCTGCGGGATGCATGGAATAAGCTGCGCGGACCACTTGAGCAATACCATTCGCGGACTGGTGGGAAACTGGGCCGTGGAATAAACAAACTCTGTCAGGGGCAGGGTAAGACTTTCCAGTTCACGGTCACTACCCCCCGGTGCGAGAGTTTGCTGACGGCTCTTTCAGTAAACACAAGCAACCAGGACCTCTACGAACTGATCCTCGACATGCGAAAAGCCGCATTACACCTCCCGGCCATTGAACGGTCCGCCATTCCCCTTCTGAATTTCCTATCCAAACCACATGCAGGCCAGCCTCACCCGCAAGCCATCCGCTATCTCTACCTATCGAGCGCAAGCATGGGTTTAGTCATCTTTTGCTTGGCTGTAATGTATCTTTTCCCGCCCATTGATTCGTACAGTGCAGGATGGACGACGGCTCTTATGTGTCTGACGTTACTGGGCGGTGTGGCATTTGTGGCGACGGCGCTGGGGGCGAGAGGTGTAGTGGTGAAAGAAAAAAAGAATATACGTGTTGGTATGTCACCCTCCCACAAGGCGACAAAATATCCTATCCTATCCACAAGAGTTTACTTGGGGTTCTGATTCTGGTGGGATGGTTGGGTTGGTAGATGAGAACCTTCACTGACATCTTTGTCTCTTACAGCACGAAAAGCCGTCACTTCCGCAAACAACAGCATCAACGACGCCCTTGCCGCTGTTTCCGCAATTTTCTGCCGGCGCGTATTGAATCTGCCGTTGGAGACGGTGGGTGAGCATGAAAAGCGGTCGATCCTAGGTAACCTCGGCGTCGACGTCGATGGTTTGACTCCATGTCTGTGGGAATTCCAACCCGAGCAGTTGCTGATTGAGAGGGTTAAAATGTTTCGTGACTCAAGCACGGAGATGGATAAAGCGCTGCGGAATGTGATGCGGTCCGCGGAGATGCGATTTGCAGTTGGCGATGTCACGTATGCGGTTTAGTTTCACTTTGATGTTTAGACACAGCACCTGACAAGTCTGCAGTATTGACGGAATCTAGGGAGTTGAGATTTGATATTATTACAGCACTGAACTACATGTAAACAATTTGGATCTCTTCAAGGTATGCTACGTTGGTATTATTACATGAAGTGCATTGCCACATTGGATATCAGATATTGGTTATGTTAAACTTGAGCCCAAAGCTTTTTCATCCAAGAGAACTAGAAGCATCTCCACTACCCAAATAAAATGTAGAGTACAGCAAGCTGAAGCGTCCTACTACACCGTCTCCACTTGGAATGTCCCTTGCCCTTCATCTGAATCCACTCATTCACCCAGGTTTTCTGGGAAGCTTGCCCAGCTCCATATGAAGAGACCTCCTCTTCTTCCTCTTCTTCCTCGATCGTCTCCAATGTCGGCACAAAAGACGGGACAGATTTCGAAACTCTCGAAATCAAGTAGAAGTGATCTCGCTCGCTCACTTTCAAGTTGTCATGAGCATGACCGTGGGCGTGACCGTAATCTTCTCGTCGAACTAGCCGAACTTAGTCCTCTCCAATTCGAGAAAATCTGTATTTTTCAACAAATTTGATTGCGTCGAGGAGATCTCTCTCCATGTTCTCCGGAGGAGAAGGTGACAAGTCATCCTGCATGGAGGGAGCTAGCTTAAACTTGAGGCGTTGAATAAGTCAGCTGCGGATGATGACGCCGTTTCGTTCGTGGACGAGGTAGATGTCCTGGGTCCGAGCTTGAGCTTGGTTCTGTGATTGGGATCTGGGGTGGCCATGACCGGGTTGAACGAGGTTGTCTTCCATCATCATCTTTGATATCCTTGTGGAATGAGGGGAAAGACAAGAAGGAAAAGAGAGAAAATTCTGACGACGATTGGTAGGGGCTTACCAGGCCAGATCTTTCTGCCAGATCTTTCTTTACCTTTAACTGGGGATAATCTTTCTTCTGCACCAAATCAATTTAGATAGATACTAGAAGAGGGAACAGGATTGGAACTGGCGGGCAAGGGCTGTTTCTGGTGAACGACACGAGGGTGAGAACAAATTTGCTGCTCTTATACTATTCACAGCCAATCTGTTCAAGCGCTGCAGGTCTCTTGTCTTGGATTAAAAGAACAATGAATTCACAGACTAGAAAGACTCGGGAAACATGCATAAAGAAGGTGAATGTTGAATGCCGTTATGGTAGCCGGCTCTTTGTCGCTATTGACTTCAACAAAGCTTTGCTGTGATCCTCTCCTTGGTGCCGTCTTTGCATCTTCTTGATCTTCTTTGTTCAAGTTGGGTTCCACTAACAGTTGACGATGTTCAACTTAGTTGTCGGTAGCCCAAAGATGTGGCTTCGGCGCTATACCTTACCTGAGGTACCTAACTTATCCAAGGTAGAGGTACCTCGGCAGGCAGTGAAGAGAGCAGAGATCAACGCCAAACTCACTCTCCATATCATCCATCCACGAGCAGGGGCCAATGGCTTAGCTGGTAAAGCGCTCGCTTAGCAACCTTTAATTCCTGCGAGAGATCCTGGGTTCGATTCCCAGTTGGTCCAGTCCTCCTTATCCGAGATGGCTCTCCTTTTTGTGTCGGGGCTGACTTTTTGCGTTCTGGCTTGTGGGAGACTATGGACGCGGTGGGGTCCGTGCTAGGTGGGTGGTGTCAGGTCAACCAGATGCGGGTAGCCCCTGAACCAACCCCTGAAGTACGACATACACAAGCCGTCTCGTCTCGACCTGACTGGATTGCAACACCACAACTTATCACCAATTACACGTAGACGACAGAGCAAGACGCAAAACGCAACAAGTATTCAACTCGCAATCGTACTAGAACTAGAACTAGAACTATCTCCACACATATCCATATCTCAGCCGGCCAGCGAAGCTACTTAATATCTATCGTTTTGTCCAGTCCAATCCAATCCAGTCCAGTCCAGTCCAGTCCATCATATAGTTGTTACATTGTTGTTCCAGTCCCAGTAAACATTCATGTTCGTATCCATGTGTTTGTGTGTGTGTGTGTGTGTGTGTGTGTGTGTGTGTGCGAAATATCATAGTAATGTAAACAGCCACCTCTTTCCAACGGTCCGATCATAACCTCGGCGTCCGGTTGTGCGAAGCATAATCACCCAGTTCGATATCCCTTCGAGACCAATTCCTCACACCACCACCACCGCCTTCGCCGCCACGACCCGAACTGCCGTCGGACTCGTCATATTCCACAGCAACCTGTCTAGTCTGCTTGATGCGAGTTCCGACCTTTTCCGTCTCCGGGGGAAGGATGCTAGTCTCGCTGCTGTAGTCTGGCTTGGTAGCAGTGACGATAGACTTTGTGGTAGTGGTGGCTCCGGGAAAAGAGCACTGCTCGTTGGACTTGATGTATTGCCCGTGCGAGTTGGGGTGGGATCGGCCACTGGCGTAGTATTGTCGGGCCATATCGCGGAAAAGCGTGCGCAGGACGGGAATGGAACACGCGACGATGGCGGCGTTGGGCTCGGCATTGACCAAGATACTGAGGGTGGCGAGACGGTAGGAGACTAGTTAAAAAGTTAGCAAACAATAAGGATAAATGGGGGTGGATGTTTTTTTTTTCTTTGTTTCTGAGGAGAACTTACAAGATTTCCCAACTGTCTTGGTGACTTCGTATGACTCGACAGCCTTGACAATGGACACGGCACCAGCACTTAAAAATCGTCAGCAGGTTTTTCGTTAATAAAAAAAAAAATAAAAAAACTTACAAGATACCAATGGACATGCAAATGGCAATACCAATCTTTTCCATCTTGTTCATCTGCAGCTTGCGGATGATGGAGATGGGCAGGAGAACGAGAATAAAGTCGGTGACAGCAGAAATGACTGTTTTTTTTGTTAGTATGTATTGTAGCGCTGATACTAAGGAAGGAAAACATACTCGACCCAATCATGTTCATCCAGATACCGCTGTATGGCGACCAGCAGGGATTAAAAGTCCACGTCTCGTTATCCCCATACAGCCCACAGTTTCTCCTCCACACCAAGATGCCGTGGATGATCATGGCCGAGTTCATAATCACGGCGACGACCACGACGGTCCACCGCGTCCAGGTCCAGCCGCTGGCCAACTTCGCCACCGTCAACGCGAAGCTCGATTTGGAAAACGCGAGGGCCAACTTCATGGTCGTATCACTGGCCAGATTCCGCGGAGATAGTTCCGGAGTAGACAGTTCCGTGACCAGATATCCGAGGCGGTACATTTCCGTCTGTAACCCAACCGAGGTGATGAGGAATACCCACGAGGTAATCAGCAGGAAATCATCCCACCAGAGTTTCCCCGCGCGCGTGCTCCGACAGTAGATTCGTAGGGCGATAAAAATGGTCGAGATGGACGCCATTACCCAGATTGACGCCGTGATTTTGGTGGCCAGTGTCTCGTCCCCTGAGGGGAGAGGGTAGCTTTGCGCAGGGTCATCCGCCATGGTGATGTGATCAAGGTGATGATGTCCCGACGACGATAATGATGTGACGATACAATACAATAGAATAGAGTTGAGGTGTAGGTGGATCAAGTCAAGTCAAGTCAGGCACTGCCCGCGGCTTGATTTGAGATCAGATCTGAGATTCAGAACTGGATCCGGCACTTGAAAAGTCGGGGGTGGTCAGTGTGTTAATGTACAAACAAGCTTGGTTTGGTAAAAAGTAAGCAACCAGCATTTAAATGCTGACTGGGCTGAAGAAAAGAAAGGGGAGACAAAATCCTCGTGTCCAACAATCCGTACCGTTGGGAAAGCGGAGGCTTACATGTACCACGAGAATTGATGACTTCGCCACATTAGAGATAAGATCCAGGCAGATTCAGGCATGCAAGCAAGCAGCCAAGCAAGCAAGCACAGTGACTGCGCCGTTTCAGATCTTTTTTCTCTTTCTCTCAGTAACCCTTCCATGCAGAAAGATGCAGGACTTCATCTTTGAATGGTAGGGAGGAAGGGAGGTTGGTTGGTTGGTCAGTCGGTCGGCTGGTTGGTTGATTGCACGGCATCTTCCGGTACTACCGGGAAGGCATTCCCCCTTAACTCAGAGGCGTTTTTAGAGGCTCCCTCACTGAGTAAATCCCGGTCCCGTTCCCGGGGCATACACTACAAAGTGAAGTCGAGAGAGCTAAAATTTGGTCGGAGGGATTTCCCCGAAAGTAGCGCCCGTACGAGAATGCAACCTTGGACCGGGGGGGCGTTTTGCTGGGCCGCGCCTGGACGGCAAAGGCTTAAAGAGTCGACTGGACTGGACTGCGCCGTAAAAACTTTATTGAACCAAGACATTGTGGCTTCTGGCGAGAAAAGGCACAGCAGCAGCACAGCAACGACGGCTGGATTTTCCCAAGCCGCGGACGGTTGCGGGTGCAACCGCTTGAAACTTTTACTGTATAGACAGGCAGATACATCAATTTGCTCTGAATAGAAGAAAGGCAGCCTGAGTGGGCTGCGTGGGCTGCGTCAAGTGGACTGAGATGGGGGTTGCGGGCTGCGGGCTAGTGCTGCGTGGGCGGAATGCGGGATGCGGACATCTGGGAGCTAGCTGCTGGCTACGAGCTGCGTCGACTGCAAAGAACCAATTTGCCCGACGATGCATTTGTACGACGACCTCCATCACTGACAAAGCAAAAAAGAATTCGGCTGCCTTGGCCCTTGCGCATATAATGACACCCACCTACCCCGAATATTGCTGCGTATGTCAACAATTATGTTGTGTCGCACACGTGTCGTGCTGTCTGTCTGTCTTTCTGTCTACGTCTGATGCATCGGGTTGGGGGCCGTTTTTCAGCTCAGCTACTGCGTGCGTACTTCGTACTCTCACTGAGGGATGGATGTGCTGACTGAAAATGTCCCACCACCATTCGGTTCCGTGTTGTGTGTGGCTGCCAACTCTCTTGGGGTTCTGTGTCTGCCGAGTCAGCATTATCTTGCACGCTTCGTGTCTTGTCAATGTGGCACAGCACAGCAAAAAAATGGTGTGAGTGGAGGAAAATCCGACATCGGCATAATTCTGAACATGGAAGGTGATTTTACCTCCCCCC
>Ga0247763_1001831_pt1 | contig 11621 bp, 10 predicted proteins | sample UWRJL141409B4_FD_179926 | JGI IMG/M metagenome (GOLD analysis project Ga0247763, IMG submission 179926) | Plant litter microbial communities from Arlington Agricultural Research Station in Wisconsin, United States - UWRJ-L141-409B-4 | ecosystem: Environmental > Terrestrial > Plant litter >...
GGGGAAGCTCGCGACCAGGTAGTTGTCGGGAACATAGAAGACGGTGCGATCGGTGATCTCGACCTCGGTCGCGGGATCCGTCTCGAAGCGACCGAAGGCGCGATACACGATCTGTTTCGATTCGCCGAGCGCCACGTCCAGGACGCTATCGGCTGGGTCGATGCGCAGCTCGACCAGGTTCTGCTCCTGGTACTGCACCTCGCTGCCACCCGCGCCGCCGCCCTCCACGGGGAAGAAGCCACCGGCATCGGCGCCGCTCAGCACGGGCACGCCGCCCGCGCCCGGGATAGACGCCGCTCCGCCGGCGCCGGCAGCGCTCGAGCCACCCTGCCCCGCGCCGACCAGACTCTCGCTCTCACTCGAGCTGCTGCCGCAGCCGAGCGCCACCAGAAGACCCCAAGCTATTCCAAGACGGGAACGAACCATGCGTTAAGCATGCGATCCGATCCATTTACACGCAAAGATTCCACAAATATCATCCAAAGTGGAGCAGCTCACACGAGAAACGCTGAAAGGCGGGGCGTCGCGCCCTTTCAAACTGAAACGGTGACGCTGGTTCGCCAGGGAACGAAGCTGTCGCCGCGAGTCCCCTCATGAGCCAGCGGCCACCGAATAGTCCTCCCGACGATAGTCCTCCCGAGCACGGTCCCGCCGAGGGCACACCTGCCGCCGGCATGGCGTCCAAAGACGGCACACCCGAGCTCCCCTTCCCCACGAGCCTCTGTCACACGTGCGCAGCGCCGCCGCGTTACATCCGCACGCAGCGCTCGACCTTCATCCTCTGCCCGCTCTTGCCGACGAAGTATCCGCCCCAGCCCGTCGCGCGCTGCCCGCTCTACCAACCCCGCGAGCGGCTTCGAGCCGATGGTGCACGCGCTGCGGGCGAGGACTCAGCGAGCACGGCAAACCGAGAAGACGAGAAGATCGAGTAGAAACTCGCCCCATTCCATCTTCCCGCGTTCCGGGCGTCCCTTTCATTTTTCGAGACTTCTTTACATTTTCCCCCAGAAAACTGCTGGACGGCCCGCTTCTCCGGCCGAATTTGGCTGCCGAAGCCCGAAATTGTCGCTGCATGGCGACGGGTCCCCGGGTGCTGCTGCGTAAGAGCCTCTGAGGCCGGCAGATCCGGTCTCGGACAAGGAGACAATCATGATCGGTAAACTTCCCGTGCTCGGCTTCGCGCTCGTGACGGCGATCAGCGGTCAGGCACTAGCGCACGACTCACACGGCCCGCGCGACCATCGCCACGGCGGGTACCAGGGTGGCGCGCCCAGCGGTTACCAGCGCGGCTACGAGGGCAATGGTCGGGTAGACGTCGACTTGCGCCACGCCGACTTCAACCGCGACGGCTGGGTCACGATGCAGGAGGCTCTCGACAGCGGACGCCAGGTGTTCCGCCGGAACGATCGCGACAACAACCGCGTGCTCAGTCGCCGCGAGGCCGGCCGCGGCGGATTCCGCTACGACGATCGGAACAACGACGGTCGCGTCTCGATGCGGGAGTATCAGCGCACGGTGCGCGCTCAATTTGCCCGCCTCGACAGCAACCGCGACGGGTACCTGGCGCGCCACGAGCTCGGCTACGGGCGGCCCGGGCCGAGCCGAGCCGCTGGCTGGTGGCGCTGACGCCGGGCTCGTCGCTCGCCGGCTGAGACAGGGCGAGGGTGGCGAGGGCGCCCGCCGCAATCCGTGCTGCGGGCGAGGCGGGCGCTCTTGCCTCATGCGAGGTCCGCGGCTGCACGAGACGCCGCCGCGGGCCCATTCGAATCGATCACGGCCTCGGGCCGGCGCCGGCGCTCACTCGGGGCCCGCCCCGGTGCTCACTGCGTCGGGGATGCCAGCCGCCGCCTCCAGGTCGTACTCGTAGGGCGGGTCGGTAAACGCGGGGCCGCCGCCGCCCACGGCCATGTCGCTCGTGGTCATCTGATAGGTGTTGCTGGCGTCGGCGGTGATGTTCGAGGTCAGCTGGTCGTCGGCGTTGTTGAACTCGTGCGGATCGTCGACGCCGTCGAAGAAGTTGCCTTCGAGCAAGATCCTCGCCTGGATGCCGGCGCGCACGCAGTAGTTGGCGACGTCGGAGCTCCAGTAGTTGTTGAACAGGTGGTTCTGGCCGAAGCGGATGCGCGGCTGGCGCTCGACCACGTTGTCTGCCCACCAGTTGTGGTGCCAGGTGACGTTGAGCGAGTTCGCGTCGTCGAACTCGTCTGGTTCGTCTGTGCCGCCCACGAGGTTCGAGTAGCGATGGCCCGCGGCGCCGGTCGCGTCGCTGCCCACCTCGTCGGTGCGCGGCGTGTAGGAGAACTTCGACCAGGAGATGGTCACGAAATTGGCGCCGTTGGTGACGTCGAGGTTGCCGTCGGAGCCGTCGCGCACCGCGACGTGATCGAACCACACGTGGTGTGAGTTGCGCTGCACGGTGATGGCGTCGTCGCCAGACGAGCAGCCCTCGGCGGCATCGAAGCCGGGGTCGAGGGCGCAGTCACCCGGGCTGTAGCCCACGATCTCGATGTTGCGGATGATCACGTTGACCGACTCCGTCATCTCGATGTGGCCTTGAATCTGCGCGCCGCAGGTGCCGACGATCGTCTTGTTCGAACCGATCGCGATGTCGCCCGGGGCCAGCACGCCCTGCACGCGGATCACCTGCGGCTGGTCGCCGATCACGGCGATCTGGAGCTCCTGCAGCGTGGTGACGACCACCGGCGTGGCGGCGCCGCCGCCCGTCGTGGTGGCGACGCCGTTGCCAGCGACCGAGGCCCAGCCGATGAGCGGGCTCGCAGCAGGAATCACCGTCGGGTCGCAGTCGTCGGGGACATTTTCGGTTCCGCCCGTGGCCACGCCGCCCGCACCAGCGGTGGGCTCTGCGCCCGCGGCGCCGCCGTTGTTGCCGCCGGTCTCGCCCGCGGCACCCGAGATGCCGCCGATCGGATTCGGGTTCTCTTCCCCCACGTTCTGGGCGCCGCCCGTGCCCCCGGCGCTGACGCCGCCAGCGCCAGCGCTGGCGGGCATACCGGCGCTGCCGGTGGGCATACCCGTGCCGCCCGTGCCCGGCCTGACGATCAGCGGCAGAGCCTGAGAATCATCCGAGGAGCACGCGAACAGGGCCGCGATGAGCGCGCCCAGCGAAGCCAGGGCAGAGGTATTGAAGGTCAAAAGATGGCGCATGATGATGAACGTCCTTCGAGCGAGATCGCGGGTGTGCTCGGCGTCGAGCCGGCGCATGCGATAGGTTCGCGCGTTGGTGTCCGCGCGAGCGCGCAGACGATGGGTGAGGGTCAGCTTCAGTAGATGATGATGGGAGGCGGCGGCTCCGTCTCCGTGGGCCGCACGCAGTTCGCGAGGTCGAAGATCAGGAATGCGAGCGCTTTTTGCTGCGGAGAGAGCTCCGTCGAGCAGCTCGGGAAGACTTCCTTGCCGGAGTCACCGCTGCCGGAGGCGACGTGCACGTCCGTGAACACCATGCGCCCACAGGCGGGGCCGTCGACCGGCGTCGGGAAGCCGTAGTAGAGCGCCGCCCGACCATCCTCCGTGTCGGCGTCGATCCAGGAGACGGCGCTCGTACTCAGCATGCTGACCACGGTGCGCTCGCTGTCGTTGATCTGGATCTGCCCGCGGGTGGTCGAGCCACCAACGTTCACGAGCCAGTCGGCGAGCGCCTGGCCCTTGTCGAAGCCGAGGTTCACGTTCGCGGTGAACAGCTGCGGCTCGATGTCTTGCCGACCCGAGGCGAACTCGACCACCGGGGGGAACGGCGGGTAGTCGTCGGGCAGCTCGCGGTTGTCGATGATGCTGTTGTGGAAGTGACCCCCGAAGAGGCGGCCGCCCTCGTTGGCGTAGCGCTGCAGGTTCTCGCGATGCGCGAGGTCGGGCGAGCCGTAGCGCTCGTCGCCCCCTTCGCACGACATCAGGATCATGTCGTAGCTCTGCATCGCCGCGTAGTTGGCGAACAGGGTGTCGACGTTGGGCAGGTCGACGACCCCACCCCCGTAGCTCATGCGCCCCGTGTCGTCCGTCGCGTTCTCCAGATCGCTGTAATAGAGCTCGACGCTGCCTGCCCGGCCCCCGGGGGCGAACTCGCTGAGGTCGACCCCGATCTTGGTGAACAGGCACTCGAGCGCGTCCGAGCCCGCACGCATCACGGCGATGCGCGGCAGATCCCCTTCTGCTCGATTGCGGGGCAGACGTGAGAGGTCCGCGCCGACCGGAGTGTCTGCGCAGTCGGCAGCTGACGCGAGCGTCACCTGGCGGCGCCACTTCCCAGCCTGCACGACCAACGGAATGTTCTCGCGCTGCGGCACGTTGGTGATATCGAGCCGGAAGTTGCCGGCCGCGTCGGAGACGGTCGCCGCGATGGGGCGGCCCGAGAAGTTGCCGTCGCAGGTCTCGCAGGCGGCCCCGCTCTCGAGCGGCGCGAGCGCCTCGCTCGGCACGTAGACGACGACGTTGTAGAGTGGGAGCTGGCCTGCAGGGTCTCTCGTGACACCGCTGATTGAGGTGGCGCAGCCAGAGGCTGTGCCGCCGGGGGGCGCTCCGTTCGCGCCGCCGAAGTCATCAAACCCGGAACCTCCAGGGGGATCGTCACCGTCGAGGATGTTGCCGACGCTCTCGTCGGGCGCTCCCACCTGGGAGCGCCTGCCGCTGTTGCCCTCGTCACTGGCCGAGCAAGCGAGCGCGCAAAGCAGCGACAAACCGTGGGCCACGCGCGGCCACTCGAAGCGGCGCCAGCCGACGGCGCTCGCGTGGGCAGGGTGCCCTTTCGCCGGGTGCCTCTCGACCGAGACACGGGCCCTGCGAAGATGACCTCGAACCGCGAGCGGATCCATGTTCCTCGGCGGCTGTATGCACGGCGACCGCGGTTCCATCACGGTAAACGAGAGCGCCATCTCGATTTCCCGTTCGGGTCGGTGCCCAGACCAACACGGAACAGCCGGACGCGATTTCAGTGCATCACGGCACGTGGAGCGGCTTCCGGAGGGTGGCGCCCCAATAGGCCTGACGTCGACGCCCTAGGATCTTTGCGATCACGGTTCAGCGTGTCGCTCGCAGCTCGCGTTCGTCAGTGAAGAGGCGGAGACAGAATTTTCCCACCGGGTGCTCGCGCACCTCGCGCACGAGCGCCGCGCCGTCGGCGGGAAGCTCAGCGAGCTCTGGTAGAGCCGCGCCATAGCCCTGCGAGCGCGAAGGCAGGAGCAACGGCGCTAACAAGGCGGCGAGCGTGAGGTCGGCCGCGGTGAAGCGGTCGGCGAACAGATAGCGCCGACCGGCGATCTCGGCGCGCAGCGCATCGAGCTCGTCGCGCAGCTTCGCCAGCGACGTGGCGAGGCGGGCCTCGACTTTGAGGCGATCGAGGATCACCCGAACGACGAGCGGCTCGACGACGCGAAACAGCCGTGCTTGGCGCGGGCTCACGTTTCGCTCCGCCACCCTCCCGAGCAGCGATGGCACGCGCAGCACGAACGCGTACGCCACCCGCCGCGCGTGCCCGCCCACCCTGTCGTGAATGCGCTGCTCGAAGGCCTCGATCGAGGCGCGCTGCTCGGCAGGGTAGAGTGTCGTCTCTGGTGTGCCGAGGGTGTCGCTCGCCCAGCGCACGATCTCGCCCGAGTCGCAGAGCGCGCGGCCGTCATCCAGCACCAGCACCGGCGTCGAGTAGCGGGTAGAGTGCTTGTCGCGGCGACCACCCCACGCCCGCGTCGCCCGCATCACGGCGGGGACGTGGAAGAAGGGCATGTAGCGCTGTTCGACGTAGGTGGCGCCAAGACGATCGAGCGCCCAGCGCGCACGCTCGTTGAAATGTGAAAACGGAATGGTGATGAGACGCATGGGAGCCCCGGAGCCGGAGAAGGCCCACAGGATAGCTCGACTCCCGCGGCGGCGGGCGTTTCATCCCGCGCACGAAGGCGGATCGAGCGAGGCTCACCGCGGCGCTCGCCGAGCACGAGCGGGCCGCGCATGCCTCGCCGGTGTCACCGATGTCAAGCGCGACGTGGCGCCCGCATGCTCGCGAACACGCCTCCGCACGTTCGCGAACACACCTGCACATGAGCGCGAACATGCCGTCTGCATCATCGGGCTAGCTGCCGCGCTCCGCGAGCTCGAGCTGTTTCAGCGTGAAATTCGCCACTCTCGCTGCCTGTTCTCCGGAGCCATCGGGAACCCACCTGACACCCGCATGATTGACACCTCATCGCGCGCGGCCGGCACCCGGCCGAGCGAGACCCGGATCGCCCACCCCCCGAGGCCTACCGCATGACGACCATCGCCGTGCTGCGAGAGACGGCCCCGAGCGAGCAGCGCGTGGCCCAGGTGCCCGAGACCGTGCGCAAGCTCGTCGAGCGAGGCCTCCGTGTGAACGTCGAACGGGGTGCGGGTCTCGCCGCACATCTCGACGACGCCGAGTACGAAAAGGCCGGTGCCCACGTCACCCCCGACGCCGCAACGACGCTGCGCGGAGCCCGCGTGGTGCTCAAGGTCCAGCGCCCGAGCGAGGCCGAGGCGAGCCAGCTCCCCCCGGAGTCGATCCTCGTCGCGTTCCTGGCGCCGGCTCCGGGCTGCCCGCTGCTCGCGCGGCTCGCCCGCGGCCGGGTCGACGCGCTGGCCATGGAGAACGTACCGCGCACCACCCGGGCCCAGGCCATCGACGCGCTGTCGTCGCAGGCGACCGTGGCCGGATACAAGGCGGTGTTGCTCGGTGCATCGCTGTGCCCGCGCCTCCTGCCCATGCTCACGACCGCCGCCGGCACGTTGACGCCGGCCAAGGTGCTGGTCCTGGGTGCCGGCGTGGCCGGGCTGCAGGCGATCGCGACGGCGAAGCGGCTCGGGGCGCTGGTCTCGGCGTTCGACGTTCGCCCCGCCGTGCGCGAGCAAGTGCAGAGCCTCGGCGCCCTGTTCGTCGAGGCCCCGGCGCTGGGTGCGCAGGCCGAGGTGACAGGCGGCTATGCCGCGCGGCTCTCCGAAGAGCGGCAGCGTCTCGTGCTCGAGACGATCGCCGGGCAACTGCCGAACATGGACCTGGTCATCACCACCGCGCAGGTGCGCGGCGGTGCCGCGCCACGCCTGATAACCGCGAAGATGCTGCGCCGCATGCGCCCTGGCGCGGTGATCGTCGACCTCGCCGCCGAAGCCGGCGGCAACTGCGAGCTGACGACACCCGGCGAAGCCGTGCGCGAGGCCGGCGTGACGGTGATCGGCCCCACCAACCTCGCATCCAGCGTGCCGCTGCACGCGAGCATGATGTACGCCAAGAACCAGCTGGCGTTGCTCGGACTGATCGCGAAGGACGGCGCTGTGAAGCTCGACCTCTCAGACGACATCGTCAGCTCAATGCTGCTCGTCCACGCAGGAGCCGTTCGCGCATGACCCACACGACGATCGCCGAGATCTACATTTTCATCCTGGCCGCGTTCGTCGGCTACCAGATCATCACGCGCGTGCCCCCGCTGTTGCACACGCCGCTCATGTCGGCGACGAACGCCATCAGCGGCATCTCGCTGGTGGGGTCGCTCGTCGTCGCCGGCCGCGACGGGAACGCGATCGCAGGCGTGCTCGGCGTCATCGCGGTCGCCTGCGCCACCATCAACGTCGTCGGCGGCTTCATCATCACCGACCGGATGCTGAAGATGTTCCGCGCCGGCGGCCGCCCCCACCACCGAGAGGCACCGTGACGACTCGCGAGCTCATCACCGACGCGACGTACCTGCTAGCGTCGGTGCTCTTCATCCTGGGCCTGCGCAGCCTGACCCGGCCCGAGACCGCCCGGCGCGGCATGCAACTCGCGGCGCTCGGCATGCTCGCGGCCATCTGCGGCACGCTGGTGCACCACGAGATCGTGACCTACCGCGGCGCGCTCGTCGGGCTCGGCATCGGCGCGCTGATCGGGTGGCCACTCGGCACACGCGTGGCCATGACGGCGATGCCGCAGCGCATCGCCATCTCCCACTCGTTCGGTGCGCTGGCGGCGACGCTCGTCGGCATCGCGGAGTACTACTCGCACGGCGACGCGGGAGAGCCGATCTCGCGCGGTATGATCGGCGCGCTCGCCTTCGAGGTGCTGTTCGGATCGCTGACGGTCAGCGGAAGCTTCATCGCGTTCAGCAAGCTGCAGGAGCTCTTGCCGGGCAGGCCGCTCACGTTTCGCGGGCAAAACTTCATGAACCTGACGCTGTTCACCGGCGCGCTCGCGCTCGGGGCATGGTTGGTGGTTCACCCCGAGGCGGCCTGGGCGTTCTACGCGCTCGTCGGCCTCTCCTTCGTGATCGGCCTGTCGATGGTGCTGCCGATCGGAGGCGCCGACATGCCCGTCGTGGTGTCGCTGCTCAACAGTTATGCTGGGCTGGCCGCCTCCGCGACCGGCTTCGCGATCGACAACAACGTGCTCATCATCTGCGGCGCGCTCGACGGCGCATCGGGCTTCCTGCTCTCGATCTCGATGAGCAAGGCCATGAACCGCTCCTTCGGCAACGTGCTGTTCGGTGCGTTCGGTTCGGCGGCGAACAGCCCCCAGGGGAGCCTCGAGGAGCGGCCCATGAAGGCGATCAGCCCGGAAGACGCAGCGGCGACGCTGGCGTTCGCGCGCCGGGTCGTCGTGGTGCCTGGCTATGGGCTGGCGGTAGCGCAGGCTCAGCAGCTCACGCGGGAGATGGCTGAGCAGATCGAGAAGCGCGGCGGCGACGTCAAGTTCGCCATCCACCCCGTCGCCGGCCGCATGCCGGGGCATATGAACGTGCTCCTGGCCGAGGCCAACGTGCAGTACGAGAAGATGATCGAGATGGAAGAGATCAACGAGCAGTTCTCGTCCGTCGACGTGGCCATCGTGATCGGCGCCAACGACGTGGTCAACCCAGCCGCAAAGCGCGACCCGAAGAGCCCCATCTTCGGCATGCCCATCCTCGACGTCGACCAGGCGCGGCAGGTGTTCGTGCTCAAGCGCGGGAAAGGCGCTGGCTTCGCGGGGATCGACAACGATCTGTTCTTCGAAGAGAAGACGTCGCTCATCTTCGGTGACGCCAAGGCCAGCCTGCAGAAGCTGGTAGCAGAAATGAAGGCCCTGTAATCACGCCAGAACACGCCCGCGCCGGCCGCACACTACCGCACGCTTCTCCCGACTACTTCACGCTCGACGATCAGTTCTACGCACGCGCACAGGGCATTTCTCCGCTGCAACAGAACCTTGCATGCACCAGAAACACTTCGGCTTGACCGGGTTCCTCGCGGCGACCTACACGAGTGAAGCAACACGGGGGAATGGAGCTGAAGCGTGAAGTATCCCGTCAATCTGGATCTGTTCGCTGACACGAAGCACTCACCATCAATCTTCGAGCTGAGCGCGAGCATGAACGGCCGAGGGGGCCGACTGCGTGACTACTGCATCCCCGTCAACCCGTATTTCCCGACCCCCGAGCTGTTCGAGAGCCTGCGCTCGCGCCTGGAGACGATCCTGAAGTTCTATCCGAGCTCGAACCAGGACATCGCGCGCAAGCTATCCGAGTTCGTGGGGCTGCCGCCCGAGACGCTGATCATCGGCAATGGCTCGACGGAGCTCATCAGCTTCATCAACCGCCTGCTCGTCACGCGTTCGCTCGCGATCCCGGTGCCGACCTTCAGCCGCTGGACGGAAGACCCGACGCTGTCCGGCAAGACGGTGCACACGTTTCTGCGCCACCCCCAGAACGACTTCCGGCTCACCCCGGGCGAGTTCGTCGGCAGCGTGCTCCACAGCGGGGCACGGGCCGCGGTGCTGTGCAACCCCAACAACCCGACAGGGGCTCTGATGCCCCGCGGCGACGTGCTGCGCGTGCTGGAGGCGCTGCGGGGCCTCGACGTGGTCGTGATCGACGAGTCGTTCATCGACTTCGCCGACGAGCAGGTCGTGCCCTCCGTCGACCGTGATGTGATGCGCTACACCAACGCGGTCGTGCTCAAGAGCCTGGGCAAGAACCTCGGACTGCACGGTGTGCGGATGGGCTACGCCGTGACCAACCCCGCCCTCGCGCAAAGACTCAGCCGGGCGCTGCCCTTCTGGAACATGAACTCGCTCGGGCAGGCCCTGATCGAGGAGTTGCCGCTCGCACGGGCCGAATACGAGGCGGGGCGCCGCCAGGTCGTGCGCGACCGGATCTACCTCGAAGAGCGCCTGCGCGGCATCCCTTCGCTCCAGGTGTACCCCGCTCAGGCCAACTTCGTCTACGTGCGGATGCCGTCTGCAGTCGACGGTGTTGCGTTGCGCAACCGATTGCTCTGCGAGCACGGCTGCTTGATCCGGGAGTGTGGGAACAAGCTCGGCAGCGACAGCAGCCACTTCCGCATCGCGGCGCGGCCTCGCGACGAGGTCGACCACCTCGTCGAATGCCTGGCAGAGTCACTGAACGAGCTGGAGCGGCGCGCGCCCGCTCGGCGCAGGGTGGCCGGCGTTCCGTTGTGGGGCGCCCGCTGACGCCTGCTCGCGCGCGGGCCGCGCCTCAGCCGGGGCGAGGACGCGCGGAGGGACGACCCCTCATCGGCGCCCTCGAACGTGCCGTCTCCTTTCGATGTGGGGAGGTTCTCGCTACCGCTTCGGCAAATGAGGCCAGAGTTCGCCGCGCGCCCGGCGCCAGATCCGGTGCTCGCGGCGAGCCTCGCATGCAACGGCGACGGGGCGCGCATCTTGACCTGGAACAACGTGGTAGTTCAGTCGATCGACCGCGCCGACGCGAGCTGGGCCCGGGCGTTCGGCACGATCTTGCGCAAGCAGCTGCGCACCTATCCCGACGGCGTGGTGTCTCTGGCCGTGCTGCACACCGGGCTGAAGCCGGCATCGAAGGACGTGCGCCAGGAGATGGCGCACATGATGACGGAGACGGGGCGGGTCGTGCACCACATCCTGGTGGTGGAAGACGTCGGGCTCCTGGCGCAGCTACTGGTCACTGTGATCCGCGGCGTGATGCTGCTCGGCGGCAAGCACGTGCAGTACTCGCTGCCGACAAGCCGCGCGGAGGCCGTGTCCAGGGCACTGCCCCTCGTGAAGGGCAGACCGCGCTCGACGACGCTCGAGGAGGAGCTGAGCACGGCCGTGGCGTTCTGCTGCGCGCGCGACTGAGCGTTTCGAGGGGAGCGATTTCAGGCGATGCGCGGGTGAGCTAGAAGCGAGCCGACGCGCCGATCGCGAGCGTCAGGTCGTAGATGCGGTGCTCGCTCGGCACCCAGCGATGCTCGATGTCGACGTTGGCGCCGAGCTCGGGCGTGGCCCAGGCGTACACGCCCGCCGCCGACGCCAGACCAAACGACGGCGAGAGCCGGTCTTCACGCACGAGATCGGCGGCGAGCCCTGCGCCGGCGTAGACCTCGATCGTCTCCGACAGCTCCCAGGGCATCTCGAGCAGGAGGCTGGCCGGCATCTCCGCGCCCTCGGCCCCGAAGAAGAGGAGCGCTCCGATCTGCGCGTTGATGCGCCCGGGCACGAGCGTGTGCTCGAGGCCCAGCCCCACCGCCGAGTGCCGGGTGAGCGGAGACCCCTCGGCTCGCGCTTCCCCTTCGCGCTCGGCCTCGACCTCGTCGAGCGCCTCGACGTAAGCGATCCTCACGCTCAGGACGTCGCCATAGTGGTGGCGCTCTGACGAGCCTTCGTTACCAGACTCGCTCGACTC
>Ga0247763_1001832_pt1 | contig 11619 bp, 8 predicted proteins | sample UWRJL141409B4_FD_179926 | JGI IMG/M metagenome (GOLD analysis project Ga0247763, IMG submission 179926) | Plant litter microbial communities from Arlington Agricultural Research Station in Wisconsin, United States - UWRJ-L141-409B-4 | ecosystem: Environmental > Terrestrial > Plant litter >...
CCTGTTTCACCGGGCTCGCCATGTCGACCTCGATGGTGGAGAGCCGCCCGGGCACCTTGGTCGCCAGCAACACCTGATCGTCGGCGGCCAGCGTGCCGGAGACTTCGATCACCTCTTCGAACGTTGCGGGCGCCACCGGCGCCAGCCGCACTTCACGCGCCTGCGCTTCAACCGGACGTGCCCCCGGTGCCTCCGCGCGCGGTTTGGCATCGGACGATTGGCATGCCGCGCCAATGAGGCCGGAGCCGAGCAAGATGAACGCGAGACGAGTCCGAGAACGCCGCACCACACACCGACCTTAGCATCCCCGGTTCAAACCGAGGTGACACACGAAATTCCAGCCTTTGGCAGCGCCGTCGAGACTCGGCACGCCGCGCCGACCACAAATCTGCCACAGTTTCGCCCGGTTTCCACGCCAACGGTGCGTCGCTTGACCCATCTTTACAATCCTTACAATCCCGCCCCGATCGCGGTCGCCGCCGTGGGGCGTGACAACACGCTCGTTGCAACAGTCCACGGCGTACGATAGCCGCGGAACATGAGCCCAAGCGCGAGCGAGAACGTCGCCAGAGAAAAACCACTCGGCGTCACCGACATCGAATTCCGAGGCGAGGTCATTTACTTCGTCGTCGTCGACCGCTTCTTCGACGGAGACCCGAACAACAACTCCGGCCAGGACCCGAAGCTCTACGACCCCGATCGTAAAGACTACGGAAAGTACTGGGGTGGCGACCTGGAGGGGGTGATCCAGAAGCTCGAGTATCTCCAGAACATGGGGGTGACGTCGGTCTGGCTGACGCCGCTGTTCGAGCAGATCGAAGCGATGGTGTGGGATTCTGCGCCCATCCACGGATACTGGACGCGCGACTTCAAGCGCATCCATGCCCGCTGGGTCGCCGGCGAGCACGAGGTACGCTTCTTCGAGAGAAATGACACGACGCTCGATCGACTGATCGCGGGGCTGCACGAGCGCGACATGAAGATGGTGCTCGACATCGTCTGCAACCACAGCTCGCCCGATGCATCCGGCGTCAAAGGGCAGCTCTTCGACGATGGCAAGCTCGTCGCCGATTTTCACAACGACGTGGACCATTGGTATCATCACTATGGGCCCGTGACGGACTGGCAGAATGACTGGCAGGTCAAGAACTGCGAGCTCGCCGGGCTGGCGACGTTCAACGAGAACAACGTCAACTATCGGAACTACGTCAAAGGCGCGATCAAGAGCTGGCTGCAGAAGGGTGTCGACGCGCTGCGCATCGACACCGTGAAGCACATGCCGCTCTGGTTCTGGCAAGAGTTCACGAGTGACATGGTGTCGGTGCGGCCCGACGTGTTCATGTTCGGCGAGTGGATTTACAGCCACCCCGCGGTGTCGGAGTCGGTCGACTTCGCGAACCTCTCGGGCATGAGCATCCTCGACTTCGGGCTGTGCGTCGCCATCCGCGGCGCGCTCGGGACGCGCGAGGCGGGCGGCTTCCACCTGGTGACGGAGGTGCTCGATCAGGATGGGCGTTATCGTTCGGCGAGCGAGCTCGTCACGTTCTTCGAGAACCATGACATGCCGCGCCTGCAGTCGATCGGAGCGGACGAGTCGATGCTGCGGCTCGCGATCGTGCTGATCTTGACGTGTCGGGGCATTCCTTGCTTGTACTACGGCTGCGAGCAAGGGCTGCACGACGACACGAACGGCGGCGACGATCCCTACAATCGCCCGATGATGTCGTCGTTCGACACGGAGGCGCCGCTTTATCAGACAGTCGCGAAGCTCGCACACGTGCGCAAGAACAACATCGGCGTGCAGTTCGGCAGCCAGTGGACGAAGTATCTGACCCCGGACGTGTATTGCTTCAGCCGCCACTATCGCGACGCGCGCTGCTTCGTGGCGCTCAACCGCGGGGGCGACGTGACTCTCGACACGGTGATGACCGATCTGCCCGATGGTTCGCACACCTGCGTTCTGACGGGCAGGAGCTTGAATGTTCAGAACGGTGAGCTGCGCGGCCTCGAGCTGGCGCCCGGCGAGGCGCTCGTCGTCTCGTTCGACGGCAGCCCCTCGCGCGGCGATGCCGTCACGGTGTTTCAGGTCAACGGCTGCCCGACGGCGCCGGGCGACATCGTGTACGTGATCGGCAACTGCCCGGAGCTCGGTGAGTGGGACGTCTCCAAGGCGTTTCGACTCGAATACATCAACGCCAACACCTGGCAGGGTGGGCTCGCCCTGGATCAGACCGCGGGCAAGCAGGTGACCTACAAGTACATGATCGCGCGCGAGGACGCCGGGCACGACCCGCCGCGCCGCGAGAATCGAACCAGCCGCCGCCGCGTCGTGCCCCAGACGGGCACCGCCAAGTGGCGAGATATCTGGGAGGAGTGAGCTTCTCCGCTGCCGTCCCGGTTTATCGCAACCGGGCCCTTCCCGTCTTCCCGTCTTCCTGTGAATCCAAGAGAGCTCAGAGGCTCTCGAGCGATCGCATCAGGTCGGCGACGATATCGGCGGGATCCTCCACGCCCACGCTCAGGCGGATCAGCGCGGGATCGATGCCCACGTGCTCTAGCTCCTCGTCGGAGAGCTCCGAGAAGCTCATCAGGCAGGGTTGCTCGATCAGGGTCTCGACGCCGCCGAGGGACGGCGCGATCTTGGCGAGCCGGCAGCCGTCGACGACGCGCGCCGCCGCCGCGCGCCCGCCCTCGACGATGAAGCTCACGACCCCGCCGAAGCCGCGCATCTGGCGCTTGGCCACGGCGTGAGAGGGGTGGCTCTCGAGCCCCGGGTAGAACACGCGCTTCACGCGCGGGTGGCGCTCGAGCTCCAACGCCACGCTGTGCGCGGTGCGATTCTGCCGCTCGACACGGAGATTCAGCGTCTTCAGGCCGCGCCCGATCAGGAAGGCCGCGTGTGGGTCGAGGATGCCGCCGAGCACGCCGCGTGCCTCGCGCACGAGCGACACGATGTGCTGCGGCCCCGCCAGCACACCGCCGAGCACGTCGTTGTGGCCGGAATAGTACTTGGTCGCGCTATGCACGACGAGATCGATGCCGAAGCGAAGCGGCCGGCAGTTGACCGGGGTCGCGAACGTGGAGTCGACCAGCGTGCGGGCGCGGCCGTGCCGGCGCACGATGGCGGCCACCTGCTCCAGATCGACGCAGTGCAGGTACGGGTTGGTGGGCGACTCGGTGATCACGCAGCGCGTGTTCTTCTGCAGCGCGCCCTCCAGCGCCGCGAGGTCACCCGCGGGGATCATCGTCTGCTCGACGCCGAAGCGGGTGAGCATCTGGCCGACGAACTGCCGTGTCCGACGGTAGCAGTCGTTGAACAAGACCACGTGATCGCCGGCCTTGGTCAGCGCCAGCAGCGTGCTCGTGATCGCCGCCATGCCGCTGGCAAACGCGAGAGCGTCGTCGGCGCCGTCCAGCGCCGCCGCCCTGCGCTCCAGCTCCCGCACCGTGGGGTTGCCGTAGCGGCCATACTCCTCGCGCTCGGGATCGGGATCCTGCCCGCGCATGTAGCGCTCGAGCTCGGCGCTGTCTCGAAACGTGAACGTCGCCGTGTGCGCCACGCTCGGCGTGAGCGTGTTGTGCGAGCGATGGTGCGGTGTGCCGGCGTGGACGGCCTCGGTCGAGCTCGACGAGGGCTTGTCGGGCCCGCTCACCGCTTGGCGCCTCGCTGACGCTCGGGGGGCTCTGCCTTCGCCGACGCGGCCTCGGCGGCTCGCGCCGCGCCCAGCTTGGGATCGAGCGCCCGCAGCTCGGCCACTTCGGCCGCGATCGCGTCCGCGGCACCCTCGAGCGGCAAGCTGCGCGCGTCTTTCTGGGTGCGCCTCTTGAGCTCGAAGATGCCGTTCTTGATGCCGCGGTCACCCACAGTGACACGAAGAGGAATGCCGATCAGGTCGGCGTCCTTGAATTTGACGCCCGGGCGCTCGTCGCGGTCGTCGACCAGCACCTCGATGCCCTTCTGCTCGAGCCCCGCCTCGATCTCGCGCACCCAGCGCTCGACCTCTTCACCCTCTCCGAGCTGCGTCAGGTGCACCTGATAGGGCGACACGCTGATGGGCCAAGCGATGCCGAAATCGTCGTGGTGCTGCTCGACCGCCGCAGCGACCAAGCGCGAGACGCCGACGCCGTAGCAGCCCATCACCAGGGGCTTCTTCTTCTGCTCCTGGTCGAGGTAGGTGGCGCCCATCTTGGCGCTGTAGTGCGTGCCGAGCACGAAAATGTGACCGGCTTCGATGCCACGGAAGCGCCGCAGGCTGCCGCCGCACTCGGCACAGCGATCGCCGTCGACGATGCTGCGTAGATCGACGACTTTGCCGGTGTAGTCGCGACCGAACCCGACGTGGCGCAGGTGCTTGCCCTCGCTGTTGGCACCGCTGACCGCGTCGAGCACGCGGCTCGCGTGCACGTCGACCACGATCTCTCCGGCGAAGCCCGCGGGGCCTACGGAACCCGGCGCGACGCCCGTGAGCTTGCGAACGGCGTCCGCCTCGGCCAGCTCGACCTCGGGTACCCCCAGAGCACGCGCCAGCTTGTCCTCGTTCAGTTCGTGGTCTCCGCGCACCACGGCGAGCACGAAGCGCTCACCGCTCCGGTACACCAGGCTCTTCAGCAGCTGCGACGTCGGGATCTTCAGGAAAGCCGAGACCTCGTCGATGCTGCGCTGATTGGGCGTGTCGACCGCCTCGCTCGCGGGCAGCGGCGTCGGCGCGGGCGGGGGCTCGCTGGCGGCCGCGACGGCGACCTCGAGGTTGGCGGCGTATTCGCAGCCCTCACACGCGATGATGATGTCCTCGCCGCTGTGCACGAGCACCTGGAACTCTTCGCTCTTGCTGCCGCCCATGCTGCCGGAGTCGGCGCGCACGCGCCGGTAGGTGAGCCCCGTGCGGTCAAACATTCGCGTATAGGCCTCGCGCATCGAGAGGTAGCTCGCCTCGGCGCCCGCCTCGTCGGCGTCGAACGAGTAGGCGTCCTTCATCAAGAACTCGCGACAGCGCAGCAGGCCGGCGCGGGGTCGCGGCTCGTCTCGGAACTTCGTCTGCACCTGGTACAGGTTCCTGGGCAGGTCGCGGTAGCTGTGGATCTCGCGGCGCGCGAGATCCGTGATGATCTCTTCGTGCGTGGGGCCGAGGTGATAGTCCGCGCTCTTGCGATCCTGCAGGCGAAACAGCGTCGCGCCGAACGTGTCCCAGCGCCCGCTTTCGCGGTAGTATTCGGCGGGCAAGAGCGCGGGCAAGAGCACGCGTTGCCCGCCCGCTCGATCCATCTCCTCCACGACGATGCGCTCGATCTTTTCGAGCACGCGCATGCCGAGCGGCAGGAAGCTGTAAATGCCCGCGCCGACGCGACGAATGTACCCGGCTCGGATCAGGAGGGCATGGCTCGCCGTCGTGGCGTCGGAGGGCGCTTCTTTGACGGTCGGAAGGAGGGCTCGGCGGTATCGCATGATGAGCCCGCCCCATTACCACAAATCAGCCGGGCCGGCGCCTTTCGGAGCCGGCACCGAGGGCACCGACCCAGCGGCCTGAGCCCTGTTTGCAGGCAGTCAACGGACACCTCCACGCGCCGTCGTCGACTGCCGCGGAGCCTCTGCCCGCTGTCGCGGAACCGACGCGCGGGCGCGCTCATCCGCGCGCGTCGGACGGCGACTCCAGCGTTCAGACAGCGACGCCGAAGTCTCGCAGGGCGTCGTTGAGGCTCGTCTTCTGATCGGTGCTCTCCTTGCGCTTGCCGATGATCAGCGCCACCGGCACCATGTATTCGCCGGCCGGGAAGCGCTTGGGACGCATGCCTGGGATCACGACGCTGCGGCTCGGTACGCGCCCGCGATACTCCTTGGGCTCGCTGCCGCTCACGTCGACGATGGGAGTCGACGCCGTCAGCGCGACGCCGGCGCCGATGACGGCTTCGCGCTCGACCAGCACGCCCTCGACGACGATCGCGCGCGAGCCGATGAAACAGTCGTCTTCCACGATCACGGGCTGAGCCCCCGGCGGCTCGAGCACCCCGCCGATTCCGACGCCGCCGGACAGGTGGCAACGCTTGCCGATCTGCGCGCACGAGCCCACCGTCGCCCACGTGTCGACCATCGTCCCCGCGCCCACGTAGGCGCCGATGTTGACATAGCCCGGCATCACGATCGCGCCGGGCTCGATGAATGAGCCATAGCGCACGGTGCCCGGCGGCACGACGCGCACCTTGGCCTTGTCGAGCTCGCCCTTGATCGGGATCTTGTCGTAGAAATGCAGCGGCCCCGCGTCGCTGGTCGCCATCGGGGAGATGCCGAAATAGAGCAGCACCGCCTGCTTGAGCCAGGCATGCGTCTCCCAGTCGCCAGGCCCCCGCGGCGAGGCGACGCGCACCTCGCCCGCGTCGAGCTTGGCGATCACGCTGCGCACGGCGTCTTGGTAGGTCGCCTGCTCGAGCAGCTTGCGGTCTTGATAGGCGGCTTCGATCAGCTGTCGGAGATCGGGGTCTGGCATGGGGGGCTCGTCGGGGTGGAGGGTCGTCGCACGGAGGCGGAGCGCCGAGGAACTCGCTGGGCCCCTGCGTGCGCCGTCTGCAGAAGCCCTCTTACGACAACGGCCAATAAATGCACACCCTACGCGCTTCGCGGGTGTACTCGAACCTGCCGCCCAGGCGGCGCGCCGCGACCTCGGCACAGAGCACGCTGGGGCCGGAGAGGCGCAAGGGCATGATGTGGAGGTAACCGACGTCGGGCGCGAAGGAGCCCGGCGCGAGGGAGCCCGGCGCGAGGGAGCCCGGCCCTAGCCCGTTCCGCGGGGAGCCGTCTCGCGAGGGGGCGGCGGCCGCGGGCGCTCGCGACGGCGCCGCGAGGGCCTTCTCCGGACCCAAGCTGATGACGCTGACGGGAGCCCCGTCTGCGCGGAGCTCGAAGCCGAGGCGAGGGTGCCCCTCGGGGTTGCCGTCGATGACCAGCGCGACGCCGATGGCCACCAGCGCCTTCGCGGCTTCGAGGTCGACGCTCACGCTGGTGGCTGCGGCGCTCGGCGACGGCACCTTGTAGACGGCGATGCCGTTCGGCTCCGAGCGCTCGGCGCTCGAGGCGTGCACCAGCTCCACCGGGGTGAGCTCGAGCGGGCGAGGCCGACAGGTGCGCTCGAACAGGCTGACGAGCGGCAAGGTCGAGCTCAGGTCGCGCCCGGAGCGCGAGAGGTCGCGCTCGAGCTTGAGGCGCTGCGACACAGATAGCCGCCCGGACTGCACCGCCCCGGCGAGCATGCTCTCGAGATCTCTCAGGCTGTTGGCGAGCGCGTTCGAGAGCCCTTCTGCGCAGCTCGAATCGACCCCCATCTCGCTCAGGGCGGCGGAGAGCGCCGTGGCGTCGGCGATCATCGCCGCACAGTCTGCGTGCACGGCGGAGACGGCCGCAAACAAGCCCTTCTGACCCACCTTGATGCTCTTGATCAAGAGCTCGAGGTTACGGATCGATCCGAGGCCGTTGCGGAGCATTCCGAGCTCGATGCGCGGCGGCGCGGGCTCGATGGCACCCGGGCTCGAGCTGGACGGCGCGTAGCTCTCTCCCATCTTTCGAGAGCCCAGCATAAAGACTGGCGCGGGTCTAGTGCTCTATCCGGTCGCGAACAAACCGCCTCGAGCCTCCGGCGATCGTGCACGCCCGCGATCGCGCGTTTGCCTCTGCGCTCACCTGCCCTCGCCCGTGCGTTTGCAGCGTGCCGCGCTGGGTCGGGCTGACCCGAGATTCGGCCAGACGGTTTTTAGCCGGAGGGCATCGACAGCCTCGGCCGATTGTGTGAGAGAGCAATCGTGGCCGTACTTGTCACTGGGGCCGCGGGTTTCATCGGGAGCCACACGACGGCCAAGCTGCTCGAGCGGGGTGATGACGTCATCGGGCTCGACAACTTCGACCCTTATTATTCGCCGGCACGCAAGCGGCGCAACGTCGAGGAAGCGGCTAGCGAGGCCGTGCGTCCGGGGCAGTTCGAGCTCATCGAAGGTGACATTCGAGATCGAGCCCTGCTCGCTCGGTTGTTCCAGGCGCACACCATCGACCGCGTCGTCCACCTCGCCGCCATGGCGGGTGTGCGCGCATCCATGGAAGACCCGTTCCTCTATTACGACGTGAACCTGACGGGGACGCTGTGCCTGCTCGAAGCCGTGCGCCAGCGAGCGGCTGACGCGAACGCGCGCCCCGCCAACCTGGTGCTGGCCTCGACATCGTCGGCGTACGGGCGCACCGAGGTGAGCCCGTTCATAGAGACTGACGCGGCAGACCGGCCCCTCGCGCCTTACGCGGCGAGCAAGCGCGCGGCGGAGATGCTCGGGTTCACCTATCATCACCTGCACGGGCTCGACTTCACTGCCCTCCGCTTCTTCACGGTGTACGGGCCGCGCGGGCGCCCCGACATGATGGCGTACAAGGTGCTCGACAGCGCGTACGGCAGCAAAGAGGTGCCCTACTACGGAGGCGGCGAGATGTATCGGGACTGGACGTACGTCGACGACATCGTGTCCGGCGTGGTCGCTGCCGCTGATCGGCGGCTCGGCTACGAGATCGTCAACCTCGGCCGCGGCGAGCCCGTGCGCCTGTCAGATTTCGTGAGCGCGCTGGAGCGACTCGCAGGCAGGAAGCCGCGCCTCGTCAGCACGCCCATGATCGACGCCGACGTGAGCGCGACGTGCGCGGACATCGCCAAGGCGCAGCGGCTGCTGGGCTACTCGCCGCAGGTGGGCGTCCAGGCCGGTGTACAGCGGTTCTACGAGTGGTACGCCGAGAACGTCTTGCCCGGAGGACCGCAGTCGCATGCCGTTTGAGACGTTGATCCACGAGCGCGTAGCCCTGGCTCGGGCGGGCGAGAACCCAACGGTGATCGGCCGCATGACGTCGGGCTGGGCCGTGCTGGGTGATTCGCAGCTGCCGCGAGGCTATTGCCTGCTCCTGCCCGACCCGGTCGTCTCCAGCCTGAACGATCTGACGGGGCACGGCCGCAACGCCTTCCTTTCCGACATGGCATCGCTCGGTGACGCGCTCTTGGCCGTGACCCAAGCGTTCCGCATCAACTATGACATCCTGGGCAACGGTGACCCGGCGCTGCACGCGCACGTGTTCCCGCGCCTCGCGAGCGAACCGCCCGAGCGTTTGCGGGCGCCGGTGTGGGTCAGCTACACCGCAGAGGAGCGCCGGGCCGCGGCCTTCGATCCGAACGTGCACGGCGATCTGCGCGTGGCGCTGCGCGCCGCGCTCTCCCGGGCGGCAGTGCTGACGAACCAGCCCGCCGCGTTCTAGCGCGCGAGCAGCGAGAACAGCTGGAGGTTGACGACAGCGACCGTCTCCACCGGCTGAGACTCGGCCACGATGCTGCGGATCTCGCGGAAGTGCGCGCGCTGCAGCGCCTCGATGCGCGCATAGTCGGCCTTCGAGACCCCGAAGAGATTATACGAGAACACGCCCTCGGCATTGGCCTTGAAGCGATCGCTGCCGACCTTCGCCCACCAGGCCTTCAGCTGCCGCGCTGCCTCCGGATCCTTGCGGGTGTCGAGGGTGCGCACCTGACGGGCGCGCCACTTCTTGGCCTTGTCGCGCTCGATCTGCCCGGTATCCTCCAGCAGTGCCAGGCACTCGTGCTCCTCCTCGAGAGGCAACCCCAGCATTCGAGCGAGCCAGCCGTCTTCATGCTGGGGTAGGGCTCGGTATTGCTCGAGCTCGAGCGCGCGCAGGACGGCGTGCGACCACGGACGCTGGTAGGCCGCGCGACGCGCGAGCTGAAGGCCCGACCAGCGCTCGGCCAGACAGGGGATGCGCTCCGGGTTGACCAGTAACGCAACGAAATCGATGAGCCGCAGCGACGACACCTCTATCAGCTCCAGGAAATCCGGAAGGCGTGGCTCTGCCTCGCCGCGCAGCCAGCGCGCGAGCGCGAAGCGGGAGACGCGGAGCTTGCGCGCCGTTTCCACCAGCGTGCTCGCTCCCCGCAGATCGTCCAGCAGCGCAGCCACACCGCTGACGCTGATCGGCTCGTGCTCGCGAAGCCACGGGGGCGGCGTGCGGTAGAACTGCTCGAGCGCCTGGCGCACGTCGACCCCGACTCGCTCCGCGAGCCGAAGGAACCCCACGCCGGTGGGCGCCCCTTTCTGGGCCTCCCAGAGGTAGACGACGTTGGTCTTGTAACCGAGCCGGCGGCTGAGGGCCATTTGGGAACGCTTGCCGCGAAGGGCTCGGATGAGCTCGGCGCCGAGCTGGCCATAATCCAGCGGGCTAGAATCGAGCGGCGGAACGGGATCCATTCATGGATTATCGCACATTGCGGTGCTGATCGGAGCGACTGAATGTGCGCCGTGCAACTAGACGTCGCAGCGGATGCCGCGCATAGTCAAAACATGGCTTGGTTAACCTCTCGCCCGCCGGAGGCGCACGCATTTCCCTGCCTGGCCGTCGCGCTTCGCGCGCTCGCGGCAGCAGTGGGCGCCGCGCTGGTGGCGGGCTGCGGGAGCGGGGGCCAAACCGGAGACGAGCACAGCGACAACACCACCATCGAGGAGCTGTCGGGCAGCGCGCAGCGCCTCGCCGCGAGCGGCGATCTGCCGAACTCCGCCTCCGCGGACGGCTGGAGCTTCGGCTGGAGGATGTACGCGGAAGAGGCCGATCCGGCGGCGAACACCTTCTTCTCGCCCTACAGTGTCTCCGCCGCCTTCTCGATGTTGTTCGCTGGCGCCGGCGGGCAGACCAAGACCGAGATGGAGAGCGCGCTCGATTTCTCCACGGACGGGGAGGCGTTCCATCAGGCGAGAAACACGGTGGCGCAGGCGCTAGACGCTCGCAACCGTTCGGCGACGGATGCGCAAAATGATCAGACCCTGCGGGTGGTGAACGACGTGTGGCTCGAGCCGACGTTCCGTCCCCGCCCGGCATTTCTCGACACGCTCTCCGCTTACTACGGCGCGAGCGCCTACCTGGCTCCATTCGCTACGGCCCCGGAAACCGCGCGGCTCGCGATCAATGAAAAGGTGGCGCGAGACACGGAGCAGCTCATCCAGGACTTGCTGCCGATGGGCTCGGTGAACGGTGCGGCGATGGTGCTCACCAACGCGCTGTACTTCAAGGCGCACTGGGCCTACGTGTTCGCGCTCGAGGAGACCGCCGATGCGCCCTTCTCTGCGCAGTCCGGCCAGAGCGTGACCGTGCCGATGATGCACGTCCAGCTCGCGACCGGCCAGGTGGTGCGCGACGAATATACAGCGATCGCCGTCCCCTACGATCAGAGCCAGCTGGAGCTGGTCGCCATCATGCCCGCGCTCGGCAGTTTCGATGCGTTCGTGCAGTCGCTCGACGCGGCGACGGTGGCGCGGATCGCCGGCGAGCTCGAGCCAGCCACGGTCGATCTGGGTTTCCCGAAGCTCACGATCGAGGCGCGCGTGCCGCTGAAAGAGCGCCTGCTGGCGCTCGGGATGCGGCAGGCGTTCGAGGCCGGAAGCGCCGACTTCAGCGGCATCTCTGACGCTGCCCTGTTCGTCAGCGACGCCTTCCACGAGGCCACCATCGCGATCGACGAGGAGGGCACCATCGCCGCCGCGGCTACCGCTGTCGTCTTGACCCCGACCAGCGTGCCCACCGAGATCATCCCGATCACCATCCACCGCCCC
>Ga0247763_1001833_pt1 | contig 11612 bp, 10 predicted proteins | sample UWRJL141409B4_FD_179926 | JGI IMG/M metagenome (GOLD analysis project Ga0247763, IMG submission 179926) | Plant litter microbial communities from Arlington Agricultural Research Station in Wisconsin, United States - UWRJ-L141-409B-4 | ecosystem: Environmental > Terrestrial > Plant litter >...
GTGTACCAAATCGTCGGGCTGCTCGCTCGGGAGGCCAAGCAGCGCGCCGAGGGGGTGCTGGATGCCTGAGCGTCTGCACTGCCCCGCGTGCGGCCCGTCATCGACGCTCGCCGACGTCGGGGCGGCCCTCCTCGTCGATGGCCTGCATCGCTGCTCCGAGTGCAGAGGCGTGCTCGCGAGCCACCGCGCGGTGGAGCAGGCGCGTCGGCACGTGATGGGCGCTCATCCCGCGCTGCAGGTGCGGCGATCGCCACACCGCTGTCGCCGTTGCCAGCACCGCGCCCCCATCGCGGCCACGCAATGCGCCCAATGCGCGGCGTCGCTCGCCCTCTACTGCCCCCAGTGCCGTGCGTCGATGCTGACGCTCGAGGTTCTCGGTATCGTCGTCGACGTCTGTCGCCCGTGCGAGCTCACGTATTTTGACGCGGGCGAGTTCGCCCACGCTTGCAGCGACTCGAACGCCTTCGCGCAGGCGGTGCGACCGATGGTGAACCGCCTCCAGCCGAGCGCCAGCGCAGGATTTGGCCCCGACGTGGTCGACCTGGCCCTGGTCAGCCCCGATGCCGTCGAGCTCGTTGCCTACGGCGCGCAGGCAGCGGGCCATGTCGGCGTGGAGGTGGCGAGCCATGTGGTCCGCTCCGCCGCGTCCGTCGATGTCGTGGTCATCGCGGAGGCGACCGGGAAGGCAGCCGTGGGCGCGGCGAAGGTGGCATCGGAAGCGGCCGGTGACGTCGGCGAGACAATCCTCGAGGTCATCGCTTCTCTGTTCGACGGGCTGTGAGCGCCCGCGCGCGCCGGATTCGGAGCGCAGGCAGAGGAGGCTTCAGGGCGCCGGGGCGGGGAGGGCGTCGGCGAGCCAGGGCACGTCGCCGGGGGGCGGGCCCGCCATGAGCTGCGCCTTCCAGGCGGAGTCATCGAGACGAGTGTAACCCTCGGCGAGGTGCTCGAAGTATGACATCACGATGCCGGCATAGGCGCGAGGTCCCGCGCACGTCTCGCGGGTCATGACCATGAGGCGCGGGTTGCCGGTGGCGACGTGCAAGACCGAGGGATCACGCGGGGGGTGCACACCGCCCGGGTCGGTATGGACGTCCGCGACCGTGGGATCGAAGTCGAGGGCGTCGTCGCCGACGAAGAGCCGCGAATACCAGCCCGTGAGGATGTCGGTGCCGTCGCAGTTCGGCTCGACCTGCACCGCCTGGTTGATGAAGTCGAGCTGCTCGGGGGTGTGCGGCTGCCCCGTGCGCTGGAACTCGGCCATCTCCGCGAGGCGGCCCGCGACCTCGCCAAGGAACTGGTAGTAGTTGGCGAGGTACTCGAGCGTGCCATTGCCGGGGTACGAAGCGGTGAGCTCGAGCAGGGTGCTCTGCCCCTGCTCGGCGAAGCGCCCGAGCGCGTGGAAAAACTCCGGATACGGGTCCACGTAGGCGTCCGGGAATTCGCAGGCGTTCGACGCCGTGTAGGATTGCTTCGAATAGAGGAGCGTGTCGTGGCGGAGCTCTGCCCACGAGGCGAGCTGCGTGTTCAGCAGGCGATGACCCCACGCCTCCGTCCGGGCGACCTCGGGGAGGCCGGCCTCGTCGAGCGCGCTGCCGGCGGCCGTCGGGGACAGGCTGCGTAACGCCGCCAGCCACGACGTGTACAGGCTCGATTGCCAGTAGCTCGCGGGGTGCGCGTCGACCAGGGTACGCACGGCGGCGAGGTCACCCGCGTAGTCGAACCGGGCGAGCTCGGGCGCGAGCGTGGAGACAGCCTGATCGTTTCCCAGCGCCGCGAAGGCCACGTCGAGGGGGTTCGGCACGACACGCAGCACCTCGCCCTGCCCCACGCGATCGTAGACCAGGTTCGAGAAGACGTGGCTGTCCACCGTGTAGCGCTGGCCGAAGAAGGAGAAGGCCGCGTCGAGTGGAAAAGTGCCCGCGAGGCTCTTCGCGAGATCCTTGACGATGATGCGGCTGGCGATGCGCTGCTGCCCGAACCTGCCGCGAACGATCGCGGCCCCGACCTCGTCGTCAGCCAGGCCGGAGAGCTCCGCCGCGCTCGAGACACCGAGCGCCGCGAGCAGGTCTTCGAGCTCCTGAACCGTCATGTCGTCATGTTCGCCCACGAACAGCCCGATGGTGTGGTCGAGCCGCTGCCAGATGGCCTTCGACTCGGCGTCCATCAGGGCGTCGAGCGCGAACGCCGCCTGCAGCTGGCGGGGGCGGAACAGCTGCGTGCCGTCGGGCTGGGTCTCGATCAGCCGAAAGTCGGTGCGACCGAGCCACATCATGGCTCGAAAGTAGCGTTCGAGCTGATAGTCGTCGGCGTAGTGGCCGCGCGGAACGAACTGCGAGGTGTCGACCAGGCGCGGCACGCCGAACAGCTCGACCGAGACCTCGCCCGCGGCGAGCGCGATGGCCTCATAGATGTCGCGCACCTGCCGCTCCAGGCTGGCCGTGATGGGGGTCTGCGCGCTGCCTGCGAGCAGGCTGTCGGCGACCGTGAGGTAGAGGTCGACGTCGGCGGCCACGTTCGGAGCGAGCCGCACGCCGCCCACGGCGAGCTGCCGACGCATGCGGGAGAGCAACGCCTCGAGCTCGAGCCGCAGCAGGTTGGATTCGAGAACGAGCAAGGTGGCGTCGTAGGAACGGTGCACGGCCTCGAGCAGCATGTCTGCCGAGATGAAAACCGGCAGGTCTGCCGCGTAGATCGAGGCATAGCCATACGCGATGCTCGGGAACTCCTGGCGCGGGCTGATGACGAACCCTCGAGACGCCAGCACGGCGCGCTCCGCCGGGTCGAGCGAGAGCGGCGACTGGGCGATCAGATCGAGCCCGCCCGCCGCGAGCGGCTCGTAGCTCAGAGCCGAGAGGTGGGGCACGGCGTGTCGCGCGGCCAGCGCATCTGCCGACGTCGCCAGCGCATTCGTCAGATCGCCGGCGAGCGGCCCGAGCTCGGGACCGGGCAGCGTCACGGCGGCAGTGCTCGCTGGCGCGTCGAGCAGAAAGTCACCGGTCGGCGGAGCGCCGTCGAGCTCGCCCAGCGTGCCTCCCCCGCTGCCGCCCGCTCCGTCTCCCTCGCCGTCTCCGGGTTCGACGTCAGGCGCGTTCGGGGGTGAGCCCGAGGCTCCGTCGATCGGGCTGTCGCGGCGGTCGTTCCCGCACGCAGTGAGGGCGGCGGCGATTGTCCAGTGCAACACGGTGCGCCCCAATCGATGGCTCATGCCCCTGCTCTAGCGCGACCCCACCGCCCTGCAACGAAGGGGGGGCTGGGCTCGCGTCGACGAGCGTCACGGCGGGGTACGACAGGGGGGCGCGCGCCGCGGGCTCGCTCGGGCTGCGCGTGGTGAAAACCCTGGATGAGACGAGCACTTGCCGTGTGTTCGTGTCCCCTCCGCTCGCGCGCAGTTCGCGCGCAGTGCGGTGCGGCGCGCGCTCGTCGCGACGTCGGAGGTCCCGCCGTCGCTCAAGCTCGCATGGCCTGCACCGGGCTGACGCGCGCGGCACGAATGGCCGGCACGAGGCCACCGATGGCGCCGACCGCGGTTCCGGCGAGAACGGCCAGGCCCAGGCTGGTAAAGCTGGGCATGAAACGAAAGGCCACTTCCTGCCCGGTGGCAAAATTCATGCAACGGAACTCGATCAGCGGTGTGAGCAGGGAAATTGCCGCGCCGACGAGCGCGCCGCCAAGGCCGAGCGCGGCTGACTCGACGACGAATGAAAGCAGGATGTGTCCACGGCCAAAGCCCAGCGCCCGCAGGACGCCGATCTCGCGGCTGCGCTGCGACACCGAGGCGTGCATCGTGATCAATGCGCCGAGCACCGCACCGATCGAGAAGATGAGCGTCTCGACGATGCCCAGGATCCCGATCACGTCGGGGAGCCCTTGGGATACCTTGGCGTAGTACGCGCTCTCGCTGGCCACGCTCACGCCCACTTGCTGATCGGCCTCCAGACGCGCGCTGAACCCATCGAGATCACCCGCGGACTCGAGCTGGGCCGTGATCGACGAGACGTTCGCGAGAAACGAAAACGAGCGGCGTACGGTCTCCAGGTCAGCCCAGATCTCCGACTCGTAGACGGAGCCCGCCGCCTCGAACACGCCGACCACGGTCGGCTTCGTGGAGTAGGAGAAATCGACCTGCTCCCCCATGCGCAGGCCCGGATAGCGACCGAGCACCGCCTTGCCCACCAGCGCTTCGTCGGTGCCCGGCTTGATGGCGCGCCCCGCGATGATGCGCGCCTCTGGGCGCAGCTCGAAGACGTTGGCGCTGACGCCACGCACCTGCAGCGTCGAGATGCGGGAAGGGTCGAGCACGCTCCGAAGCATCAGGTGTGCGACGGCCTCCTCGGTGACCATGGCCTGGCCCTGCGCGTTGCGCTTCACTCCCGGTGCGGCCGCCACGAGCCCGGCCGCAGCGTGATCCATGCGTGAAGAGGCCTCGGTCCAGGCGTCTTTGTCCAGCACCATCCCTTGATCGGCGTTGCCCGCGCCGGAGATGGTCTGGCGCATGCCGGTCGACAGCATCTGGGAGGCGCCGAGCACGAACACCACCAGCGCGATGCCTCCGGCGGTGGCGAGGGTCGTCGTGCGGCGAACCCACAGACTGAGCAGGTTGTACTTCAACAGGGCGAGCATGCGATCATTCCTCTATCGCTTCGACGCACGCTGTCTTCAGCCCATCCGGCGCAGCGCGTCGGTGACTCGCAGCTGAGCCACTCGGTAAACGGGCGTGGCTGCCGCGAGCATCGAGAGACCGATGCCCAGCGCGACGGCGAGCCAGGCGACGCGACCGTGGATGACGATCGGAGGGAAACTCATCGCGTCTTGCAGCGCGTGGCTCACGAGGTTCTCGAACAAGGGATAAGACAGGCCCACGCCGATCGCTGCGCCGAGCAGCCCGAGCAGCCCGGCCTCTGCCAGCACGAGCAGCCCGAGCTGGCGGGGGGCGAAGCCGATGGCGCGCATGACGCCGAACTCGTGGGTGCGCTCGCGCACGTTCATCGCCAGGGTGTTGCCGACGATCGACATCACGACCACGAGGATCAGATAGCTGACGACGTCGAGCGCCGTCAGGATCGCCCTGAAATTGCCCAGGTTGGCCTGGGCCGCCACGCGGTCTTCCAGGCTCAGGGTCTGGTTCGGCGCGGCGTCGAAGTGTGCGTCGATCTCCTGCGCGACGCGCCCGCCCGTGTTCGGCTCGGACATCTGCGCGACGATCCAGCTGGCTCGGTCCTGCTTGTCCTTCGGCAGCGTGCGATTGAGGTAGCTGTAGTGGAGCCAGATCGTGCGCTTCCCGAAGCCCTCGCGCAGCGAGCGAAAGATGCAGGCGATGGTCAGCTCCCACTTCCCCGGGTAGATACGGCTCTCGAACACGACGCGATCGCCGAGCTTCCAGCCCTGCTCGGCTGCGAGCGTCTCATCGACGAACGCGCTGCGCTCGTCAGCCAGGAAGGCCCGCTTCTGATCTTCAGGCGCCTCGAGCTCGTCGATCATCGCCAGGAAGGGCTCCATGTCGGTCGCCTTGGAGGCAAAGCGCACCTTCTCGTTGCCGGGCAGGCGCAGCGCTGGCACGAGCGTCGCGTAAGCGCGGCGCACGCCGGGCAGCTCGCGAATCTGGTCCGCGTAGCGGACGGGTAGGCTACCGCTCCAGCCCTCCTTCGGGCGCACGTTGACGCGATCGTTCGGAACCTGCCGGACCTGCTCCTCCTGTGCCTCCACGAGCGCGCGCGGAAAGATGAACGCAGCCAGCATGATGGCGACCGTCATCACGGTCATCCCCGCCCGGAGCGGCGAGCGATAGAAGTTACGAACCACGAGCCGACTGAAGCCGAAACCCACCGAACCTCCCGGGACGCCTGCGAAGCGGAAGGATACTCGCGGCCCGCGCGCGGGCTAGCGAGTTCGTGGCGACGCCAGGTCAGAACCGGGGAGCGGCGCCTCTTCGGCGGTCGCTGCACGAGGGAAAGTGCGACGACGCGGGCACATTTGAATTTGATGAGCTCTCGCCGTTTATATCCGCGTGTCTCGGCGTCTCTCGGCGTCTCGATGGGACGAATCCGTCACGGACGTACAGTACTCCTCGCGTCCGTTCGGAGTTACGACCTCAGGAAACCACCACCTCACGAGCTCGGTCTAGCGGGTTGAGCGGAGACGAGTGACCATGATCCTCTACGCAGTCCAGTGGCACGGCGCGCCGCTTCCTCCCCACGCCGACGTGAACGACCTGGCCTGGACGACCTGGCCCGGCCACGACGACTACCTCGACGAACTCGAGGCGGATGCTGCCGCTCGAGAGTTCGACGCCGCCTTCGACGGCGCCTACGTGCATCGTGTCGTCGAGCGACGCGTCGAGGGCCCTGGAGTTGCAAGGACACGAGGCGGCGTTGTCGGTGCGACACCGGTACACGCGCATCAGGAAGCCGCCAGTTCGAAGATCGAGCCGCCGATCGCCGCGAGGCGCGCGAAGTAGGCGGTAGGTTCGAGCAATTGATACGGGAAGTAGAGCCCTGGGGCAGTCGGCGGTCTGCCATCGAGCCCGATGAGCCGTTCGAGAACCATGGCGACCCCGAGCCCCGTCAGCGGCATCTGCCCTTCGGGATGGACGACGGCGTGACGGGAATGGAGCGGTCGCCCCGCAGGATCGTCCCCGGAGAGCTCGATGATGATCTCGGTCGACATCGGCTCGCCGCGGCGGCGGCTGGAGCTCACCCCGACGGCGAGATTGAATTGCACGTTGGGCGCGCCCGTCGCGTTCGCCAGGCCGACCACGTCGAAGGGCGACAAGGCCGAGGCCTCCATCTCGGTGCCGTCGACGGCGCGAAACTTGGTCTTTGCGTCGTCGCCGACGCGCCATAGATAGGCGCCGTCGCGGCGAAAGAGCGCTGCGGGCATGGTCTTCGTCTGGCGCTCCAGATCGGCCGTTGCCGCAGGACCGAACGCGTCCTGCTCATCGAGCAGCGCGCCGATTTTGATGTCGCGGACCCGACCAAAATTCTTGACCAGCTCGAGCGTCGGAACGCTGGTCGCGCCCACGAGCCACTCCGTGCCGAGGACGACCGGCGCCGCCTGCGGCTGGTGTATGTAGGCCGCCACCTCGGGGCCGATCTCGTTGATGCCGGCAGATATGCTGATGTGGGGCACGCGGCGTGACTGCGCGAAGCGAAGCCCAGCGATCCTCTCGTCGGTGAAATAGACAGCGACGGCGCTGACCGGGCGCGCTCCGAGGCCGAGGTCGGCAGCGGCCCAGTCGATCGCCACCCCCTCCGCGTTACCGGCCGCGGCCGCGACCTGCTCGGCCTTTTCGCGGTCGCGGCCCCCGATCAGCAACGGAACCTCGGGATGTGAGCCCCTGAGGTAACGGGTAGTCCAGCGGCCGACCACACCAGAGCCACCAACGAGCAGAATGGGAGCCAATGACATGAAGCACCTCCGCGTCTCGGTTCATTACCTACTAATGGTAGGCTAGAACCTACCATTGGTAGCCACAAGTCCCGTGCTACGAAGATCGGCTCCCAAAACGAAAGGAATCGGCAAGAAGTGAGGCGAAAAGTCAAGCCGCGGCGAAGTACCTCGCGCCGGCTATCTGCCGCGGCACGCCGGCGTCAGCTGCTCGAAACGGCGCTTTTGATCATCCGAGAAGAGGGCGCCGATCGGTTGACGCTGGGGCATCTGGCCGCTCGTGCTGGTGTGTCCAAGCCGGTGGCCTACGATCACTTCGAGACGCGATCGCGCTTGCTGATCGAGCTCTACCGATGGATCGACACGGAGCGCGTCAATGCGTTCCGCGACGCGATGTCCACCGGCGAGCGCAGTCTCGACGAGACGGTCGAGGCCCTCGCGGCCGCCTACATCACGTGTGCTGCGGACACGACCGATGAGTTCCACGCGGTGGGCGCTGCGCTGGCGGGCAGCGAAGAAAAGGCCGCGGTGTTCCAGGAGCTGCTCGAAAATTGCGTCCAGATGTTCGTGTCGGTGCTGAAGCCCTACAGCGCCTCGTCGCCCGCCGAGCTGGAACGGCGCTGCATCGGCCTGGTCAGCGCGGGAGAGGCGCTCTCGGCGGCCCTGGTCCGCGGACGTTGCAGCGCTGCCGAAGCGGCCGGGGCGTTCGCCGCGCTGATTCATGGTGGCTTGCGCGCGCCTCCGCGATGAGGTCTCGCCCCGAGGGTCGCGCTCGGCGGACCCGGCTTTCGCCTCGCTCGCTTCAACTTTTGCTTGTACCATGTGTACCATGAGTTATACTGGTACACCAGTGAGTCGGTCATGAAGATCGCAATCGACATCGACGATCCGGCACCGCCGTTCGCGCAGCTGATCGCACAGGTGAAGGCCGCCGTTCAGAGCGGGCGGCTCCGCCCTGGCGAGCCGCTGCCATCGATTCGCCAGCTCGCGAACGACCTCGCGCTCAATCTGAAGACCGTCGCGAAGGCTTACCGTTTGCTCGAGCGGGACGCCGTCATCCAGACCAGAGGTTATCGCGGCTCCTTCGTTCATCGAGACGCGGCAGCGAACTGTCGCGTCGACCTGAGTGAGCGCGCGTACGAGAGGCTGCTGGAGACCGTCGCGGAGCTCAGGGCCCAGGGCGTGACCGATGCGGAGATCCGCAATGCTTTCAATCGTTCGATGAACGGCGGACGCAACGGATAGGAGAGACGACGATGGGCGTGACGAGTCTGTTTTGCTTCGTGTTCTCAGGTCAGGTTCTGTTGATTTCGTGGCTCTACGCGAGGCGCGTGATCCGCCGCGAGCGCTACGTGTTGCAGAACTTCCCGCCTTCCACGCACCCGAAGCTCTACACGCAACCGGCCGAGTACTACGAGCGCCGGGTCCGCAATTTTGCGCGACTCAACGGAGCGCTCACCGTTGCCGGTCTCTCGATCAGCCTTGCGCTCCTCGTGACACTCTTCGGCGGGTGGGACGCGGCGATCCTCGCGCCTTCGCAGAACCGGAACTGGGACGCTGCAATCGTGACTCCGTTCTTTCTCCTGCAGACCGTCGCGTGCGTGTACATCGACATCTCGAGCCTCAAACACCACAGAGCGATGGCGAAAGCCCCTCCGCCCCGCGTGCGCACGACGGAGCTGCGCCGTCGGCGACTCGTCGATTTCGTGTCGCCAGGCGTGCTCGTCGTCGCGGCGCTCACGAACGTGGCGTTCATCGCCTTCGTTCTCTACTACCGAAGGTTCGAGTTTCCCTGGTTCACCGCCGCCGGCAACATCGCCACCGTCACGGCCATGCTCGTTCTCTTCTGCGCGGTCGTGGCCATCACCCTGCGGGCGCCGAGGCGCGACCCCTACCAAGCGCCTCGAGATCGGCGGACTCTGATCGAGCTGGTGGTGAAGCAGGCGTTAGCATTCTGCATCGCGCTGCCCGTTCTGATCACGGCCAACCTGCTCGGCAAGTTGCTCGCTCCGCAGCTCCTCGAACCAGTCATGGCGAGCTTGTTCTGCCAGGGCACGGCAGTGGCGCTGCTCTGGCCCTTCTACACCTACCGCGTAGACAACGTCGACTTCGATGTCTACCGGCGGGACGAACGCGACGCGATGCCGCCCCCCGCCGCGAGCACCAGCTCGCCTTAGACATCACCGAAAGGTTTGCGGACAGCCGTTGGGCTGCCGCCTCGCTCAACTGCTGTCGCGGCTCGACTTTCGTGGCTCACTCTGCGCCCCGGCGGCGCGCGCGTGCATCAACTCGCGGAGCGCGCGCACCAGCATGGGGGGTTGTAGCGGCTTGCCCAGGTGCACGTCGAAGCCGGCGGTGAGCGCGCACTGTCGGTCGACGTCGCGAGTGAAGGCGGTCAGCGCGATCGCGGGGATGGTGCGCTTGTCTTCGTGGGGAAGAGAGCGGACGTTGCGCATGAGCGAGTAGCCGTCCTCGTCGGGCATGCCGATGTCGGAGACCATGACGTCTGTGGTGTGGCTGGCCAAGATCGCGAGCGCCGTGGCGGCCGCATCGGCGAGGTACACCGTCGCCCCGGCGCTCTCGAGCAGGCAGGCGAGCAGATCTCGGGCGTCGGCCTCGTCGTCGACAACGAGAATACGCAGGCCCATCAAGTCTTTCGAGTGCAACAGGAGACGCCTCTGGGGCCGAGGTTAGCGGAAACCTCGGGCACCTCAAAGTCTGACTTTGGCCGCCCTCGTGCGCCAGCGCACAATACCCCGTCGCTGGGCGCGATTTCGAGGAATTTCTCTGCGATGTGAGGCCTTCGGACGCGGCGAGCGAGACAATTCGCCATTTCAGCGAGTGTCGCGCCCGCCCCGACTCATCTGGGCAGACTCAGGCCGGTAGCGTGAAGTGGAAGGTTGCACCGTGGTCCACCTCGCCCTCGGCCCAGGTGCGGCCTCCATGGCGCGAGATGATGCGCCGGACATGCGCGAGCCCGATGCCGGTGCCCTCGAACTGCTCCAGCGTGTGCAGTCGCTGAAAGACGCCGAACAGCTTGTCGACGTACTTCATCTCGAACCCCACGCCGTTGTCCTTGACCCAGATCTCGACCTCGCCGCGCGCCTCGGTGGCGCCGACCTCGATGATCGCCCTGGGCTTCGGCTGGCTGTACTTCAGCGCGTTGCCGAGGAGATTCTTGAAGACGAGACGCAGCAGCGCGGCGTCGCCGTTCACCTCGGGAAGAGGATGGACCTGCCAGTCGATGTCGCGCCCAGCCGCTTCAGGCGCGAGATCGTTGCGGACGTCATCCACGAGTCGGCGGAGGTTGACCTTCTTCTTCGAGAGCTCCGCCCGTCCGAGCCGAGAGAACGCGAGCAGATCGTCGACCAGCTGCCCGCCGCGTTGCGCCGCCTCGGTGATGGTGGTGAGGAAGCCCGTCGCCTGCGGATCGATCGTTTGTTTCGCGAGGTTCTTCTCGAGGAGCTGAGCAAAGCCGAGGATGTGCCGCAGCGGCGCGCGCAAATCATGGCTCACCGAGTAGCTGAAGGACTCGAGCTCCTGGTTCGCCTGTCGAAGCTCGGCGGTCCGCTCGCTCACCCGCTGCTCGAGGGTCCGGTTCATCTGCGACATCACGTCCTCGGCGACCTTGCGCTCCGTGATGTCGATGACGCTGCCGACGTAACCCAGGTACTCGCCTCCGGGGCCAAAGCGAGGACTGGCAGAGTCGATGGCCCAGCGGTACTCGCCGTCACTCCGCTTCAGGCGATAGTCCAGTCGAAATGGGGCAGCGTTGGCGTTGGCAGCGAGGAAGGTCTCGGCTGCTCGCGGAGCGTCTTCGGGGTGGACGGCGGAGAGCCAACCCATGCCCAGGCCCGATTCTTCCGTCTGGCCCGTGAAGTCGTACCAGCCCTTGGAGAGGTAGACGCAGACGCCGCGAGGGTCGGTGACCCAAAGCATGACGGGCGCGTGATCTGCCATGTTGCGGAACCGCTGCTCGCTCTCCTCGGTCGCGCGACGCAGGCGGGAGTTGATGACGAGTCGCCGGACACGCGCGAGGAGCTCCTTCGCCGAAAAAGGCTTCGCGAGGTAGTCGTCTGCGCCGGCATCCATGCCTTCGACGCGCGCCTCTTCTCCGGCGCGCGCCGAGAGCATCATGATGGGAACCGTTCGCAGCGCCGCATGCTGGCGAAGGGCGCCGAGTAGCCCGAAGCCATCCAGCTCGGGCATCATCACGTCCGTGAGGACCA
>Ga0247763_1001834_pt1 | contig 11610 bp, 7 predicted proteins | sample UWRJL141409B4_FD_179926 | JGI IMG/M metagenome (GOLD analysis project Ga0247763, IMG submission 179926) | Plant litter microbial communities from Arlington Agricultural Research Station in Wisconsin, United States - UWRJ-L141-409B-4 | ecosystem: Environmental > Terrestrial > Plant litter >...
GCCGCCTCACCGAGCTCACCGGCATCGACGCGGTGCTCGTCGGCGACGGGTGGCCCGTCTTCCACGGCGGGCGTCACGCCCTCAACGCGCTGCTCATCGAGCTCGAGGGTCCGTAGAGCGAGCTGGAGGGCCAGCAGTGTGTCAGCGAGCACTGTGTCAGCGAGCACTGTGTCAGCGAGCACTGCGTCAGCGAGCTGGAGGGCCAGCCGCGTTGCCTTCTTCGGCCGCGGGGGCACGTCGGGGCCCGTAGGCGGCGACCACGAAGGCCGCGTAGACGCAGAGCGCCAGCACCGCCAACGCCTTGGCGGCCGTGCGTGCGACGCTCGACTCGTCGCGCACGGCGTGCAGCGATAGCGAGATGCCGAGCAGCACCCAGACCGAGCCGTGGAACCAGCGCATCATGAAATAGCGCACACCTCGCGGCAACCCCTCGGCTTTGCGCTTCGGCCAGGCCAGGAAATAGACGAGCGCGAGCATCGCGCAGCCGCCGGCCCATACCCAGGGGGGTGCGTACGCGAACAGGGCCGGCATGGGGCCGACCATACTGCGGGCCAGCGTCGGCCGGTTCCGGAAATGTCTCCGCCCGGTGCGTTTGCGGTCAGGTTCAACAGCGCGGCGTCAGCGTCGAGAGGAGGCGGAAGACGCCTCGGCTCACTCTGGCTCGGAGGACCCGAGCTCGCTCTGAAGCTCCAGCGCCCGCTCGTAGAGCTCGCGACGCGGCAGACCGCTCGCCTCGGCGAGGCCACGGGCGATGCGGCTCGGGCTGGCGCCGGCTTCGATCGCGGCGCGCAGGCTGGCGAACACCAGCTCGCGCCTCTCGGCGTCGGCCTCGGGCTCGACGGGGCTCGGCGCCACCACGGCCACGATCTCGCCGCGCCAGCTGCGCTCGGGGCTGGCGAGATCGCGCAACGCTCCGGCGAGGCCCTCTTCGTGCAGCTTGGTCAGCTCGCGCCCGACGAACGCCGCGCGCTCGGGCAGCTCTCGGGCGAGCTCTTCGAGCGTCTCCGAAAGGCGCTGCGGCGACTCGAAGAACACCACGGGCTCACGGCTCTTCGCGACGCGCTGCACGGCGTCGCGACGCGCGGACGCTTGCCGCGGCCAGAAGCCGAGGAAGGTGAACGGGCCCTCGACCAGGCCCGACAGCGCCACCGCGGCCGTGACCGCGCTCGCCCCCGGGATGACATAGATGGCGACGCCGCGCGCGCGGGCTCCAGTGACCAGCGCCCGCCCCGGGTCGCTCACCGCGGGAGTGCCGGCGTCGGTGACGAGCGCGACGTCTTCCCCGGCGAGCAGGCGCTCGATGACGGCGGCGACGGCGGCGTCGCTCGAGTGCGCGTGCAGCGCCAGCACCGGCTTGTTGCCGATGCCGAGGTGCGACAGCAGCGCGCGGGTGCGGCGGGTGTCTTCCGCGGCCACCGCTTGTGCGCTCGACAGGACCTCCACCGCGCGTCGCGTGATGTCACCCAGGTTGCCGATCGGCGTGGAGACCACGAACAGCCGACCCGCGGCGGCCCCCCGCGGCTCGGAGCTATCTGCCGCAGGCATGGCTCAGCCGTCGACTTCGAAGGCTTCGCCGAGCGAATCTTTCAAGAAGGCGCGGAGCTTGCCCGAGATGCGAGACTCGAGCTGGCGCACCCGCTCGCGCGACACGCCGAACTCGTCCCCCAGCTCCTGCAGCGTGAGCGGGTCTTCGGCGACCATGCGCTTCTCGAAGATGATGGCGTCTTTACCCGAGAGCGTCTTGCGGAAGCGCGTGAGCTCGTCGTGCAAGATCTCGTTCAGCTGCGCGCTCTGCGTGTCTTGCTCGGGTCCCGCTGCGCCGGACGAGAGCAACTCGACTCGAGCGACGCTGGAGTTGTCACCGTCACCGACCGGCATGTCGAGCGAGGCGTCGCCGCGCGAGAGGCGGCGATCCATCTCGATGACTTCTTTTTCGTCGACGCTGAGCCGTTGTGCGATCTCGGCGGGCGACGGCTCGATGCCCATCGCGCTGAGCCGCGCCTTCTCTTTGTTCAGGTTGAAGAACAGCTTGCGCTGGGCCTGCGTGGTGCCGAGCTTCACCATGCGCCAGTTGTTCAGCATGTAGCGCAGCATGTAAGCGCGGATCCACCAGGCGGCGTAGCTCGACAGCTTGACGCCCCGGTACGGATCGTAGCGCTTGACCGCCTGCATCAGGCCGATGTTCCCCTCCTGAATCAGGTCCATCATGTTGCGGTAGGCGCGCCGGTACTCGTACGCGATCTTGACCACCAGCCGCAGGTTCGCCGTCACCAGGCGCGCGGCGGCGGTCACGTCACCCGTTTTCACATAGGTGGTCGCGAGCTCGTGCTCCTCTGCCTTGCTCAGCAGCGGGTGCTGTTGCACCTCGCGCATGTAGGCCTGCAGCGGGTCGTACTTGGCGATCGACCCTTCGCTGTCGGCGCGCGTCTCCACCAGGACGGGCAAAGGCGCCTCATCGATCGAATCGTCGCCGGAGAAGTCGGTATCGACCAGCTCGCCCTCGGCCAGAACGACGTCTTCGTCAACTTCCGGTCCCTCAGCCGCCTCAGACTCTTCCACCTCGCTCTCAGGCGCGTCGGACTCGGGCGGCGAGTCGTCTAAATCTTTGCTTTTCTTCGGGTTCAAGGCGGGTCGAGCTCTGGAAGGTACCGTTTGAAGAAGTACTGTTGGTAGGGAACATTTGCCCAGAGCCTCTCCGAGGGAGAGCGCCCGTGGCGGCAGGGCTCGACTGTAGCAGGGTCGAGGGCGGCCGGGGGTACGCGTCGGGGGTGGTTCCCGGTCCCGCCGCGCGGGCGGACGAGAGCCGCTGTATTCTGGGTCGCCTGCGGCGGTGTTCTGGATCGCCTGCGGCGGTCCGCCCGGCGGGTGAGCCGCGTTACTTCGTGCCCCGTCGGGGCCGTGTACTCTGATTGCGAGTGTCTACTCGTCGCTCTTTCCTGAACTTATGCATCGCACTCGGGCTCAGCCCGCGTGCGCACGCCGAAGAAACGACCAGCGATGCGGCGCTCACGGGGGACGACGTCGCGACCGGAGATGTCGCGACCGGAGATGCCACTTCCGGTGCCGTCGCTGCACGCGATGCGACGACCGGCGGGGCGCTCGAGTGGAAGGAGATCGCGCTCGACGGCGACGAGCCGTGGGCGCGGCGCGCCCTCGTCGCGTATCCGCGCGACAGCGCTGCCGGCCAAACCCACGCCGGCCTCCTCCTGTTCCACGGTCGCGGAGAGACCTCGAGCGAAGCGGCCGCGCTGCAGGCCTGGCGCACGAGCTATGGGCTCGAGCGGAGCGACGCGCGGCTGCGCCGGCCGCCGATCGCGCTCAGCAGCGCCGAGCGGCGCTACATCCTGCCCGAGCAACTCGACCGGATCCATCAGCGGCTCGCGAAGAGGCCGTTCGCGGGCATGTGCGTCATCTGCCCCGTGACCCCGAACCCGCACCGGTCGCGCAAGCCGGAGGCCGTGCTGGATCGATACTCGGAGTGGATTGAACACACCCTGCTCCCGGCCGCGCGCGACGCCGCGCCGATCGACGCGACGCGCGGCATCGGCGTCGACGGCTGCTCGCTGGGGGGCTTCGTGGCGGCCGAGGTGTTCGTACGAAAGCCGCATCTTTTCCGGAGCTTTGGCGTCGTCCAGCCGGCGGTGGGAGAGTTTCGCGTGGCGCGCTACGCGCGGCACCTCGCGCAGGCGCTGAAGCGGCAAGGTCTCGAGGGCATCCACTTGCAGACGTCCACACGTGACCCATATCGGGGGGCAGTCAGGGCGTTGGCCCGCCACCTGAAGAGGCAGGGTGCCCGATTCACACTCGATGTGCTGCCGGGCCCGCACGACCAAGCCTGGCTGCGCGCTGCCGGCACGTTGGCAATGCTGGCCTGGCACGACTACACCCTCGGCTGAGTTTGGCCGAAAGCTAGAGATAGCTCGAGAGATTGAGAGAGGGCGCTACATACATGGCTTCAAGCATCGAAATGCTCAAGGTCGACCTGGTCGATCAGCTCGACTACATGGCGCGGCACGAGCTCGCGCCCGAGCCCGCCGAGCAGGCCAGCGTGTTCTTGCGCGCGCTCTACAGCGACGTGCCGCCGAGCGATCTCGTGCCCGAGCGCCCAGAGGTGCTGCTCGAGCGGGGCCTGTCGCTGCTCGAGTTCATCCGCCAGCGCACGCAGGGCACGGCCAAGGTGCGGGTGTATGAGCCGGCGCGCCCGGCGGGCTCGGGGCAGCCCACGCAAACGATCATCGACATCGCCAACGACGACATGCCGTTCCTGGTCGACTCGGTGCGTGGCCTGCTGGCGCGCACGGGGCGCGAGCTCGAGCTCTTGATCCATCCGATCCTCGAGATCGAGCGCGACCCATCGGGCCAGCTGCTCGCGCTGCGCACCGCCGAGCTGCCCACGCCCGGCGCCGCCGAGTCGGTGATGCACATCAGCATCGCGCGCATCCCGACCGACACGCACGCCGAGCTCGAGGGGCAGATCCTCAGCGTGCTCGACGACGTGCGCAAGACGGTGAGCGACTTCGAGGCCATGCGCAGCGTGTGCCTGAACCAGGCGCGGGCGCTGCGCATCACCCACCCGCCAGACGAGGAGAGCTCGGGCGAGATCGCCGAGTTCCTCGAGTGGCTCACCGAGCACCACTTCGTGTTCCAGGGTTATGCCTACGTGCGCTTCGAGCGCGCGCCGATGTCGATGCGCCCCGTCAACGTGCCGGCGAGCGATGAGCCGACGGGTGTCCGCTTCGACCGCGATCGGGGCCTCGGCATTCTGCGCGACCCGCTGCGCTCGATGTTCGACGTGTTCGAGCCGCCGCGCAAGCGCGAGCTGCTCCGGGTGCTGAAGACCAACCGCCACTCGACGGTGCACCGCACCGTGCACCTCGACGCCATCATCGTCAGCGACATCGACTCGGAGGGAAAGCAGTTCGGCGCCCACATGTTCGTGGGGCTGTTCACGGCCACGGCCTACTCGGCGCCGCCGGGCAGCATCCCGGTGCTGCACCACAAGATCGAGCGGGTGATCAAGCGCACGGGCTTCACGCCGAACGGCTACAACCTGCGCACGCTGCGCTACATCCTGGAGGCTTACCCGCGCGACGAGCTGTTCCAGATCTCCGACGCCGATCTGTTCTCGATCGCGCTCGGCATCTTCCACTTGCAGAGCCGCCGCCGCGTCGCCCTGTTCGTGCGGCGCGACCCGTTCGGCCGCTTCGTCTCCTGCCTGGTGTACTTGCCGCGCGAGCGCATGGAGTCGGCGCTGGCGCTGCGGATCGAAGACATCCTGGCCAAGGCGCTCGACGGCTCGGTCGCTGCCTACTACCCGTTGCTGGGAGACGACCCGCTCGCGCGCCTGCATTTCATCGTGAAGACGCCCTACGGCACGCCCGAGAAGCTCGACTTCGTGGCGCTCGAGCGCAAGATCGAGAACGCGACGCGCACCTGGAAAGATCGGCTGGCCATCACCATCCCCGCCGAGCTCGGCCGCGAGCGGGGTGAAGCGCTGATCCGCCGCTACGCCGAGGCCTTCCCGGCCGCATACCGTGAGGATTTCGACGAGGTCGTCGCGGTGAGCGACATCGAGCGCATCGAGCAGGCGCTCGTGAGCGGCAGGCTGACGCTCGAGCTGTATCACACCGAGGCGTCGCTGCCCCACGAGCTGCGCTTCAAGGTGTTCTCGCCCAACACCTACGTCGCCCCCAGCGTGGTGCTGCCCATCCTGGAGAACCTCGGCCTGCGCGTGGTGGGCGAGGTGCCCTACGAGATCGAGGTGCCCGGCGCGCCGGAGACGTTCTGGCTGCACGATTTCTCCCTGGTCACCGAAGACCAGGTCGCGGTCGACCTGCAGCAGATCCGCGACGCCTTCTACGAGGTGTTCTCGAAGACGTGGGAGAAGCGCGTCGACGACGACGGCTTCAACAAGCTGGTGCTGCACGCCAACCTGAAGGCGCGGCAGGTGGCCCTGCTCCGGGCCTACGCCAAGTATCTGCGGCAGATCCAGGTGCCCTTCTCGGAGGGGTACATGCAGACCACGCTGCGCAAGAACGCCAAGATCACGCGCGGCCTGGTCGAGCTGTTCTTCGCCCGCTTCGACCCCGACGCCCAGGCCAGCGCCGACGCCGCGGCCACCCGCGTCGGCGACATCCAGAGCCGCATCCTGCGCGACCTCGACGCCGTGCAGAGCATCGACGAAGATCGCATCCTGCGGCTGTTTCTGAGCGTGATCCTGGCGACCACGCGCACCAACTTCTGGCAGACCGACGAGGGCGGCGAGCCCAAGGACCACGTGGCGTTCAAGATCGACTCGAGCCGCCTGCCCGAGGTGCCGCGGCCCGTGCCGTTCCGCGAGATCTTCGTGTCGGGCCCGCGCGTGGAGGGCGTGCACCTGCGCTTCGGCGAGGTCGCGCGCGGCGGCCTGCGCTGGTCGGATCGCCTGGAAGACTTCCGCACCGAGGTGCTGGGCCTGGCCAAGGCCCAGCAGGTGAAGAACGCGGTGATCGTGCCCGTCGGGTCGAAGGGCGGCTTCGTCGTCAAGCGGCCGCCGTCCGCCGACACCGGGCGCGACGCGCTGCGCACAGAGGGCATCGCCTGCTACGAGATCTTCGTGTCGAGCCTGCTCGACCTGACCGACAACCGCCGCGTCGCGCCGCCCAACGGCAGCCAGAAGGCGCCGAGCTCGAGCCCGCTGCCGACCGACGTGATCGTCGCGCCGGCGCGCACGGTGCGGCACGATAACGTGGACCCCTACCTGGTGGTGGCCGCCGACAAGGGCACCGCCACGTTCAGCGACATCGCCAACAAGATCTCGACGCGCCGCGGCTTCTGGCTCGACGACGCCTTCGCCTCGGGCGGCTCTGCCGGCTACGACCACAAGCAGATGGGCATCACCGCCAAGGGCGCGTGGGAGTGCGTGAAGCGCCATTTCCGCGAGCTCGGGAAGGACATCCAGCGCGCCGACTTCACCTGCATCGGCGTCGGCGACATGAGCGGGGACGTGTTCGGCAACGGGCTCCTGCTCTCGGAGCACACGAAGCTCATCGCCGCGTTCGACCACCGCCACATCTTCCTCGATCCCAGCCCCGACCCGCAGGTCTCCTGGAAGGAGCGGAGCCGCCTGTTCCAGCTCGACCGCAGCTCGTGGGCAGACTACGACGTGAAGCTGATCTCGACGGGCGGCGGCGTGTTCCCGCGCACGCAGAAGAAGATCCCTCTCTCGCCCGAGGTGCGCGCGCTGCTCGGCATCAACCTGAGCGAGCTCGACCCGAGCGAGCTCATCCGCGCCATCCTGCGCGCGAAGGTCGAGCTCGCGTTCTTCGGCGGCATCGGCACCTACGTGAAGGCGACGGCCGAGAGCGACGCGCAGGTGGGCGACCGCGCGAACGACGCGCACCGCATCAACGGCAACGAGCTCGGCGCGCTGGTGGTGGGCGAGGGCGCGAACCTCGCCCTGACCCAGCGCGGGCGCATCGAGTACGCGCAGGCAGGCGGGCGCTGCAACACGGACTTCATCGACAACTCGGCGGGCGTCGACTGCTCGGATCACGAGGTCAACATCAAGATCCTGCTCGGCGACGTCGAGCGCCAGGGCGGGCTCACGCGCGAGCAGCGCAACGACCTGCTGCGCGAGATGACGGACGACGTGGCGGCGCTGGTGCTGCGCGACAACTACCTGCAGTCGCAGACGCTGAGCGTGACGACGCACCTCAGCCAGCACCTGACGGACCGCCTGGCGCGCACCATGCGCGGGCTCGAGAAGCTCGGCAAGCTGAGCCGGCGCCTCGAGGCCCTGCCCGACGACGACGAGCTCGCCGAGCGGCAGCGCAGCGGCACCGGCTTCGTGCGGCCCGAGCTCTGCACCTTGATGGCCTACGTCAAGAACTGGCTGTTCGAGACGCTGGTGCAGAACGAGCTGCCCGACTCGGCGCTGCTGCGGCGCGACCTGCTCGAGTACTTCCCGCCACTGCTGCGCGAGCGTTACCGCAGCTTTGCCCTCTTGCACCGGCTGCGCCGGGAGATCACGGCGACGGTCGTCACCAACGACCTGATCAACCGAGTGGGCATCGCGTTCGTGAACGAGGTGGGCGAGTCGACCGGGGCCTCTCCGAGCGCGGTGGCGCTCGCCTATGTGGCGGCGCGAGAGATCGTCAACGTGCGCGAGCTCTGGGAGGCTGTCGAGGCGCTCGACAACCGGGTGCCGGCGGCGACCCAGGGCGAGCTGCTCGTCGAGTGCTCGCGGCTGGTCGAGCGCGTGACGACGTGGCTCCTCCACGAGCACGGCGAGCACGACGCGCACGAGTACGTGGAGAACTACCAGGCCGGCATCGCCGAGCTCGCGCTCGACCTGTCGGGCATGCTGTCGAAGGCCGAGCGCGCCGCGCTGACGGAGAAGACGCAAGCCTGGACGCAGGTCGGGGTGCCGCAGCCCCTCGCCGAGCGCGTGGCGAGCCTGCGCTTCCTCTTGCCCGGGGTCGACATCGTGCGCGTGGCGGAGCTGGCGGCGGTGAGCCTGGTGGAGGCCGGCAAGCTGTACTTCCGGGTGGGGCGCAAGTTCGGGTTCGAGTGGCTCCGAGCCGCGACGCAGACCCTGCCGACGCGACGCGCCTGGGATCGGCAGGCCGTGGCGGCCCTGCGCGACGAGCTGTTCGCGACCCAGCGCGCCTTCACCCTCGCGATCCTGCGCGACACACCGAAGGAGCTCGACGCGGCCGCCCGCGTCAACGCCTGGCGCGACGCGCGCAAGGGAGCGCTCTTGCGCTGGGAGCAGCTGCTCGGCGAGCTGCGCGCCACGACCACGCTCGACTTTGCGATGGTCACGGTCGCGGCACGGCAACTCGGCGGCATGATCGGCGCGGGGCCCACCTCGCCCACTCCCGCGGCGCCGCTCTCGATGACGAACCTCCGTTCTGCGTCGTAGCCTCTCTAGATCACAGGAAGGGCGGAAGGACGGAAGGGGTTTGGGGTTGTTCCGAGCTCGCGTCCCGCCCGCTGCAAGGTGAACGTCATCGACACGTCGCCGCGCGAGGCCGATCCCAACCCTCCCCGCCTTCCGCCCTTCCGACCTTCCTGTGTGTTCCTAGATTCACCGATGGCTCGGACCCTCACTGGATGACCTTGGACCCGAGCGCATCATCCGGAGCCTTGCGCACCACGGTGGGCTCCACCGTCAGGAAAACCTCGAGGGTCACCGCGACGGTCGCCGCCAGCAGGTGCCCTCCGCTCATGGCGGCGCTCTCGTCGGCGATGGCGCAGTGGGCGTGCACGATCGGCGCGTCGTCGGGGTCGAGGGTCACGTTCCCGCCGAACGACACGACCTCGAGCAGCCCCTGCTTCGGGATCTTCAGGAACTCCTTGCGGTCGAAGTCGAACGAGCCGAGCGTGGCGCTCGAGAACGAGCCGATGCCGCTGAAGTGCGCGCTCTTCCAGCCGCGCGTGCGCGCCAGCTCGGTGAGGCCCGCGAGCACGTCATCGCCGGGGCCGAACGCGATCACCAGGGTATGGCGGCCCGCTTGCTCGGAGAGCTCGTGCACCCTCACCTTCGGCGCCCGGCCCGTCGCCGTCTGCGGCGCTCCCGCCGTGTATTCCGCTGCCGCGCACGACAGCGACGAGACGGAGATGAATGCTGCGCAGGACGCGCGCCAGATTGAGCGTGGAGATCTCATTCACGAGAGCTAGCGCTCGCGCTGCCCCGCCACCACCGTGAAAAAGCGAGGCCTTTTTGGCAGCGCCTGCGCCGAGAGCGGCTCTCCGTAAGGCCGACCGCTGCGCGGGGCGATGGCCGCAACGTCGACGGCGCCGGATGCAACTGTTGCTCGCTTGCTCTGGCATCACGCGCGCCGCGGGCCAAGGGTCGGCGCCCCCGACGCCGGCGGCCGCACGGCGGCAATCGCGGCAATGCTCGACTTCGTCGCGCCGCGTCTCGTCGCGGAAAGACGGCGTGAACGAAAATGCATCCGCAGCGAGGTCGTGCCCGGCGCAGGGCACGCATGCGATGGAACTGCCGAAGAGCTGAAAAGTGCGGCGGCGGATGATTTTGCCGGACCCAACCGCGCCGCGCGCGAGTACGATGACTGCACAGAGCCGGCGCCGTCGTGTTTTCGAGGCGCCTCACAGTAACCGTCGGCTAGCGGAGGAGGCCTGCATGAGGATCGAACCGCTCTCCCGTGGCGTGGGTGCGTCGGACCTGGACGAGCTCGGAGAGCTGCTGTGTGATGCCGTCACGTCGGGAGCATCGGTGAGCTTTCTGCCGCCGCTCACGCCCGACCGCGCCCGAGCCTACTGGCACGACGCGCTCGAGCGCGCCCACCAGCGCTCGGTGACGCTGGTGGCCCGCGACGAGCGGGGTATCACGGGCAGCGTCCAGCTGCACCCCGCGGGGATGCAAAACCAGCCGCATCGCGCCGAGGTGTCCAAGCTGCTCGTGCATCGGCGTGTGCGCCGGCGCGGTATCGGCAAGGCGCTGATGCTCGAGATCGAGAAGTGGGCGGCGCTCGGCGGGTTCACCCTGCTGACGCTGAACACCAAACAGGGTGACGCTGGCGAGCGACTGTACGAGAGCATCGGCTGGAAACGCGCCGGTATGATCCCGGGCTACGCGCTCGACGCCGAGGGCATCCCCCGCGCGACGGTGCTGTTCTACAAGGAGCTGCAGGCCACCGATCAGTTCTCGGCACGCGCCGGCGTGCGCAGCTGGCTGTAGCGCCGGCGCTCAGAGGCCCTGCTAGAAACCCTTACTCAGAAACCTTCCTCAGAAACCTTCCTCAGAAACGGAGCAGCGCCGTCACGCCCGCGTGATCGGAGGGCCACAGGCGCGGCCGCGCCGGCGTGCGGAAGATGGGTTGGTCGCCGATGGTGAAGGCGAGCACGGGTGAGCGCAGCTCGAGGTTCTGGGTCCAGATGTAGTCGATGCGCTCGGAGAGCTGCGACTCGGGGTTGTCGAGCACGACGCTCTGGCAGCAGGTGGCGCCCGATTGCCCGAGCGGCGCGCGCACCGTCCACACGTCGGTGAAGCCGGCGCCCTCCATCAGCTGGCGGCTGGTGCCTGCCGGCGCCACCGAGTTGAAGTCGCCGACGACGATCGTGGCCAGCTCCGGCGAGTGGTCGGTGGCGAGCAGCTCGATCAGCTCGAGCACCTGCCCGAGCTGCGGCTGGCTGTCGTCGGGCAGGCCCGGCACGAGCGGCTCGAGGTGTGTGCTGACGAAGCGGAAGTCGTTCCCGTCGACGCGCGCGGTGACGCCCACCGCGTTGCGCGGGACGACGAGGCCCGGCAGGCTCGGCACTGGCAAGCCGACGGCGTAGTTGATGGCGAACAGCGGCGCCGTGGGCACGCCCGCGCGGCGCAGGATGACGTCGGAGAAGCGGGTACGCACGTCGCTGAAGGCGGGCTGGCCCCCTCTCGCGCCGTCGAAGCGCGGCAGCTCGATGTCGGCGCCGAGCTGGCTGGCGGCGACCTCATACGTGACCCCCCGCTGCGCGAGCTCGGCGAGCAAGACGTCGAGAAAGTCGATGACCTCGTCGCTGGCGTTCGGCGTCGTCTCGCCGAGGATGGCGTCGGAAGGCGTCTGCTGGAAGACCTCGACCACCTCCTGCAGCCCGACGAGGTGCGGTTGCAAGAGCGCTATC
>Ga0247763_1001838_pt1 | contig 11585 bp, 7 predicted proteins | sample UWRJL141409B4_FD_179926 | JGI IMG/M metagenome (GOLD analysis project Ga0247763, IMG submission 179926) | Plant litter microbial communities from Arlington Agricultural Research Station in Wisconsin, United States - UWRJ-L141-409B-4 | ecosystem: Environmental > Terrestrial > Plant litter >...
CTTTGTTGTACTAGTATAGCTGCCTAAGGAATAAAAGTAGGTAGGTCACGACAGGGCGGCGTGTAATCCAGCACCTTGGTGGGGAATATGCTCCAAAAATCGAGATCGGGGCAATGTTGCACCGCCTAAACATAAAACATATACCGACGCGGCTCGGTCACCCAGTTGGGAACACCGAACACCAAACCTCAGAATCAAGAGCCTTGCGTGTGTGTACTATAAGCGTGTCGCAGCCCACCGGGCATCAATTCAAGTACTTGTATTCACCCCATCCCATTTTCATTACACGGAATCAGGAACAGCAAAGTCCAGTTCATTGAACTCGGCCATGACCCCACCCGTGATGCTGTTCGCCTTCGGGCCAGATGATTCCTTCGTCTTTTTTTGTTCTACCAGAGTAGTCGGCCGGGGCGTTAGTCCGGCCTTTTCCAGCACCGTGATCAGGCGATTGGGTTCTCCCTATTCGTTGACATTGGGACCTGGCGAGAATGAATACGCGGCGATTTATCTCAACAAGGAAACGGGTACTATGTGGCGATCTATTAGTATGTACTTACCTACCCCTGTATAACTGATATCAATGTCTGTATCATACCCGACAAGAGTCTGAAAGAAAATGGCGCTGACGATTGAGTGGAAACAGACTACCCCCAAAACTCACACCTTTACGAGATCGCCAAGATCCTATTTTCTAAGGACGGGGTATCTCATCCCTCTGACGAGCGCATCTCCATTGGTGGCCCCCCTGACAGGAACAGCAACAACCGTTCTTACGTCGTCGTAAAGGGGGGTGTGGCGTTCTATTCCTCCTCCAAGACCTCGCCGTCGCTTCCTGCAAGTCTTGCAGCCGCACTGGACATTGCTGCAGATTCAAAAAAGCCCATTAGGGATGTTGTCCTCGGCCAGGGCGGCGCTTGGTTTCTACAATATGCCAATGGGAACTACGGGTATGACTTGGCGGGGCGGTATACCGAGTTGCTGCGGATCTTGGAAGCTGGGGTGGGGGATATCCAGGTGCGTTTTATTCACATCCCCTACTTCACCATACCTAGGTACCTACCTTACCTACCTTTCCTACCTTACCTAGGTACCTTACCTAGGATAGCTTCTTGTCGCACATGTTGCTTTGCTTCACTTTCCTTCGCTTCGCTTTGCTGAGAAAAAGAAAAAAAAACAGCAACTTGCCCTATCTCGCTACCACCCCGAGCATTTCTTCCTCGTTTACGGCGGAAACAAAAAAGTCCGCTATTCAATGAGCGCCGGGGCCGAGAGTAGGATTTTACCTCTCATTACAGAATACTATGCCTCGTGCATGACGGTCAGCGGTGCTGTTCAAGCTGTTGATGGCGTTGACGGCGTTGATGGGGGTTCCGAGGCGGAGACTGGGGCAGGGGAGCTGCCACCTCCGTATGAGACTGCGCTTGACAAACCTGAGCATGGGCCTTAGTGTGCAGTTCACTACACTTGGGTGCTCAGGCTGCGAGAAACCAGAACAAGACAGGCTCGAGATACTGCCCTGGTTTGTGGGTTCCATGTTCAGCGATAGGGTTGGAATTTTAGTCACAAAGGGACTGATGGCATCTACAGCAGATTCGGTAGAGCGAGAATGAGTACAGTTATCAATTTTCAGACTACATATCTAACAAACACTAGACACGAGTTCCTTGCGCTCAGCCAGTGTGGACTCTCCCGCCTCCACCTCATAAACACCCTCGACCTCGACTTCTTCATCACGAAGCAAGCTGATAACCTGAGCGAGCCCTTCTTCAGGGTGGTCGGCAAAGCAGGAAGCCTCCTTTTCAGCCAAATCAAGTGGAGTCTCTCCGCACAAATCCTTAGCCTCCCTATCAGCTCCTCTCTCAAGCAACAGCTCGACAACATCAGCTTCTCCAGCCTCTGCGGCCAGATGCAGCGGTGTCTGACCCTTCTCGTCCTTTGCCTCGGTGTTGGCGCCGTGGTCGAGCAGCAGTTCCACCACATTAACTTTCCAAGCGTCAACTGCGGAATGTAGTGGTGTTCGGCCGATCGCATCCCTCGCTTCGACGTTGGCGCCTGCTGTTAGAAGAACCTCGGCAACCTTGTAGTCCACGCTGGATGCGCATGCGAGAGGTGTCTGGTCATTCAACCCTTTTCCTTCTATATCGGCATCATAGTGTAAAAGAAGCTGGATAGTTCCTACATGTCCCAGCGCCGCGGCTAGGGACAGAGCTGTCCATCCTTGTTCGCCATTTCTCGTTTCGGTTGCCGCGCCCCGGTCGAGTAGAAGCTGAACGACCTCCTCGCATCTTCCAGACATGCCATGGTAATTTCGACTTATAGCGCAGAGAAGCGGCGTGTTGCCCGTGTCGTTTTTTGCCTCAATGTCTGCGCCATGATTCAGCAGCTGTTCAGCTGCAGCCTTGTGTGCCGATAAGACGGCTAGGTGGAGAGGGGTTTGGCCATCTCGAAGTCTGGTATTGACATTGCTACCCTTCTCCAAAACGAGCTTGACGAGTGTCGAATGTCCTTCTTCCGCGCTTCGTCCGAGGAGGTTGTCAAGACAAGAGGCCGCGGCCTCCACATCACGAAGCCTATCGAGCATGAGTTGAAACGTCTGCTCTCCACCAGCCCTTATAGCATAGTGGAGTGCCGTCTCGTCGACCTCGACGCCTCTGTCAAGCAGGAGCTTGACTATGGCGGCTCGCCCATGGTTGGCTGCAACGTGAAGTGGATGTGGTTCGATAGCTGACCGTTCTGGAGCTTTGGGATCAGCCCCGCCAACTAGCAGGCGTTCGACGATCGAGGTGTGTCCAAAGAGGGTTGCCATGCCGAGAGCGGTGAGATCTAGGTATTTAGACGCGTGTTTGAAGTTTTTGCGCCATGTCGACCTGATTTTCGAGCCTTCTTGGTACAACTTCATAGCGGTGTCGACCAGGTGGTCGTCACGATCAACCGCGGCGTCGCTGAAGTGTTTCATGGAATTCTCGGCCGAGTAAGCCAACAATGCGGTGCACCGATCCTGACTTCCATCAAGCCCGTGAGTAGTGGTCATCGGTTCGTGAATTCTGAGATAGGTTATACATGCTCCGGCGAGCACTCTGTGAGCACTGTGGGGGGTTATGGAGTGTCGCCAGCGGTGGGGATGAGTGCGCTTTGCGGATGGAAGAACGTTAGCCGTCAGGAGAAACTCTCGGGCCGACTGATGAAGAAAGTAAATCTTCCCCTGGTAAACGGAGATGAACAGTCCGCACCAGGATCTCAAACGAGCTAGGAAGTGATGCTCTTCTTCAAGGTCGAGGTCGTCGATGCTTTCCAGCGCTTCCTCGACGCTCATAGCTACGTTCATTTCAGAAAGCGTCAACGGCCTGTACGCAGCAAGAATAATGCTAATCGCTTTCCGAACCATGGGTCTTTCGTTCTCGCCGGACCTATTCAGCATTTTCTCGTATGCTTGGTTGACGGTCTCTGGAAGTGATCCCATGGTAAACTCAACTCCTTTGACTGTCCTCTTAAAGTCTGTGGTCTTTAGATGTTCAAACACCAGGTACACCCACAGATAAGTTCGATGGGGAATTCCCCGCAGGTGTTGTAACAGGTGCTCCTCGACCGGTTGAGCGAGTCGCTTCTCCACTGCCAGCTGTCTGACCCTGTGCTTGATGACCAGATCCACCTCGCTACTGATTGTCTCGGACTCTTCTTCTCCTGGTATCCGAATATAAGGGAACTCGGAGAGGAGTTCTTGAAACTCGGAGAGAATATGGTCATAAGGGCGACAGGTCAAAAGTGTCTTTACCTCTGAGTCCTCGTCATCGTCTTGGTGAAGCCGCTTCAACATGCCGATCAGGTTCAGAAAATCCGACTTGCGACACTCATCCAGCGCGTCCAACACGAATACCACCGAGCCAGCCTCCGGATCCCGTATAGCGGACTCCAAGATTGCCCACATCGACATTGTATTGCTCGCCAAGGCCGTGCCATCGCTAGTGAAGCTAGGCATTGCGTGTCGAATGAGATGCGGTTTGCAGAGAAACAGCTGATGCAACAGTGCACAAAGGGCCTGTCTGGCAGTGTTTTGATCCCGATCCTTGAAGAAGAAATAGCATACCGAGGCGGTTGGTTTGATGTTCGGCAGAACCTGGTCAATCAAATGCTTCGCCAGGACGGATTTCCCGCATCCAGGGTCTGCAGATACCAGCAGAGGTCCTGACTCTTGCTTCGACCATCGAATGAAATGCTCATGCTTGAGAAACCACTGGCAAGTGCCTTCCACTCGATCGTCGACACGGTTCTTGTACCACTCGTATGAGACGTCTTTTTTACGCTCGATGAGTCGAAATAACTGATGACATTTCTGCTCCTTCTCAGATAGGCTCTGTTGCGCTGTGAGCTCCTGAATTTGCAGTTGTTTCTTGGCGATTTCCAGCTGCTCTTCATTGGCAGAGAGTAACCGGCCCATATGGATGAGAGATTGCCGGCTTGTTGTTTCGAGTGATTCCAACTCTTGCCTCGAGGCAAACGCATTCACCACCTCCAGGGCGCGGTTGACAACAGCTTCAAGGTCTTTGATCTTGTTCAGTTTTGTTTCCCAGTCATCGAGCCGCACAGCATCCCTGCCGAGTCTCTTGAGTCGGCCTTGGTGGAAGCGAAGCACGCTGCGGATCTGGAAGTCGAGGATATATTGGTAAAGCTCCACGATATGGGTCGCGATCTCCACCATAGTGTCGTCATCAACGCCGTCGTTTTCTCCCAGACCGTGTAACAACTTGGTCTCGAACGCCGCATAGTAGCGCATACGGGTCGTCACATACGCGAAGCCATCGCGGTTCGCCTCCTCTGCGGTGACAGGGTTGGTAAGAAGAGGGAGTATGACAGAGACACCGGCCCATGCGATTGAAGCTTCCGGAGAGGCACTGGCAGCTTTACCGATCCAATCTTTCGCCCAAAGCACAAGTTCGGACGCCCGAGAGATTTGCTCGCGCACAACGAATTCATGGCCGGCGACGGTATATGTTGTTCTCTTGCTCAGCTGCTGCAAACTTTGGTCGATGATGATGTGGAGTTGTTCCTGGCGTGGCCGATTGATCTCACACGAAGCATCTCCGACCTGGGTGACCACCTCGCCCGTCGGGTCCCCGAGTTCTTCAGAGAGCAGGATTTCGTATTCCTCCACAAGTCGCCTCTCGCAAGCCTTGAGGGAATTGTACGCGCGGTCCCAAAGTGACTGATCGGGGCGGTCATCCTCGGCGCGAGTATCCCCGGCGCGAGCATCCTCGGTGCGAATAGCATTGCTGTTGGTGCTGGTGCTGGCGCTGGAGTGAGACGTTACGGAGGCGGGTTCTCCCGCAGGCTGCGCGGACTGTGCGGGCTTCGAGCGCCATGGCCGTCGGCCGGGGCCATACTTGTTACGCCAGTGAAATGGCCACATGATCTTTCTTCCATCCTGTAATTGTCGTCGGCGCGTTCTGGGGATAAGGAAGGACAAGGATCAGTCTGCTGGTGTGCTCACCCCACAGCATGAAGAAGATAATTCATGTTCATCGCCTTTGGTTGAGGATTTTGGCTCGAATATGAAGCCTGAGGTTGCGCAAAAGCGCTTGTTCAGGAAAGCTGTCTTGGAGATATCACGAGAAGTGGGGTGTTGAGCCGAAGCTGAAGAGAGAAAACCCCTCAGTTAACGGCCAAATGAGGGCAATTTGCGGGGCCAATCGCTCACCGCAGCCAGGCCAATCGGGCAGACAGGAAGCGCGTCTGACGGAGGCTGCGGAGACGATGGGGCGGTGCGCGAAACAGAAACGCTCCTTCCTTTCGGTGGCCTGCAAGGCAAACGACCCCCTGGAGGCCGCCTGGAAAGAAACGGTTACGCCATGTCATTGGCCAGGTTGAAGGGTCCCTGGGCAACCTGCCCACCATTGTGGGGTAACCTGCACTCTGCTTCTGCAGAGATGACCCCAGAGATAGCGCCCATAGGGCTGCGGGGATCCCCCTTCCCCTCGACACCTAAGAGCGAACATTCGCCATTGCAGCCAAGAGAAAACGAGGAGAGGAGAAGCGAGAAATTTGTGAAGAGGGAGACAATCTGTCACGTGCGCGGAACGGCGTGCACTCAGGGGAACCCCCAAGCGGGAGGATGGCTGAGCGTCCAAACTCTTTAGCGCCTGTTCCTACCCGTGGACTTGTCATTGGCTTGGGAGAAAACCTGTTTGATCCGGCGCGCATCCAGACCTTGCACACGGGCATTTCTCCCCCTACGCGGACATGCATCGTGGCTGTTCCGACAGCTCGGTTCCTGTCTCATGCTTCATCTACCTGCAGCAATCCAGCACCCAGATGATCACACCATCCCCAAAGGAGCCTGATGTGGCACCAAAACAAGCCATGAAGCTGGATGCTGCGGTGGAGATGGTCACTGTGCTGCTCTCCAGGTAGCTGCCATGCTTCTTCTTGCGTCATAGAGGGCAGGGCGCCGCCGTGCCCAATCGGGAGGCTGAGATGGGTTGCGTGAAGCAATGCAGCGAGACGGTTGCATCCGAGATCTGGCGGGGGCTAAACTTGGCTTTCTCCATCCAAGTTGCTGACTGGCGTTTGGGCATCATTTTCCATCCAAGTTGCTAAACTGGCTGTTGGCTACGTGCTTCAACAAGACATGGTTGACCAAAAAGGAGTCAGCTGTTCCTTGCACCATGTCTCCCACAGTTCTGCCAGTCCGCCCGCCCCACCGAAGCTAGAAATCGTGCGGCGCCCCGCTGCTGTTGCGGTGAGAGAAGCCTGTGATGGCGGTAAGCAACTGAGGAGGTTTCCAAAAATGAGAACTTTCCAAAAAATGAGGATATTTCCAGTTGGTGGCTTTAACAAAGAGCATTTTATCAAAGGTACACCTGTTCATTTAGCGCGTTGCCCCCGGCGGGGGGGGGAACTATGGGGTTCACCGCGCTCTTTGTTGCTTCACTCGCTTGGCTCTCGCGCTCGGCAGCACACAGATCTCTCTCCTTTCCTTTATGCTTTTCTGTCCGGGGCTCCCGTCTTCCCTCTGCCGCCCAAGTTCCTCCTCCCTCTGCCATTTCCTCCCAACAACATACATCAACTCACATCCAACCACATCCAACAACGCACATGCAGACATATCCAACATAGCAACATGGACCAGGCCGATTTTCGCTTTTTTGGCTTCGCAGACCTGGATTATGGGCTCGTCACCCTCGACGGTACCTACAATGTGCAGCTCACCATTACGATGGCGACACTAGAAGGTGGCTCGGCGTGACTGTTGTTGGCGTCGACCGGGCCAAGTCTCATATCATGTGGGATGGGCCCAGAGCGTGGCGTCGTGGGCTTCACGGTGCCTTTCCTCCCCGGCGGGTCGCTCGCGGCGAGCTGGACAACGCGGCCCTTTCGGCTCCAATGGGTCAAGCAACTCTGCCGGGTAGTCGACAACCTGAACCTGCAGCACGGCATAGCGCACACCGACGTACGCGCCCGCAACATCATGGTCGACCCTACCACCGACAACCTCGTCCTTATCGACTTTGGCACCGCCGTTCGGCGTGGGGAGGTTTCCCGGCGGGATTGGTACATACCGCCTGCCTATGCGTACCCGCCGACGGCCTCCCCGTCGTTTACGAGGACAGAGGCCCCGGCGGTCTCTACGTTATTCACGAGAGCAGACGCCCCGCCAGGTACCTCCCCCAGCTGGCGAGGGACATGGAAGAAGAGGAGCCAGACGACCTAGCCATGCTGGCCAACCACGATGTCGCTTCCGTCATCGTGCTGGTAAACGACCTCGTCACGCGCAGGGCAGCCGACGCTGCCGAGTGGTCGACCGATCGTCGCTACATCGACATCTTGAACGGCAGGGGAACCGGCGCCCTCCTCCGCCAGCCGTGGATCGCACACCCCGACGCCCTCCTCGACCATCCTGCCGACGAGTACCGTGCAGTCCTAGCCGACTGGCTCGCACGCCGTCGCGCCGACCCCGGCCACTTCCTGGACCACTCCAGCGCCCTGCAGGCCTTTGCCTTTCCCGATCACATGCCCATGCCGGCCGCAGAGGAGGTGCAGGACATGCTCAACCAGCAGATGGCCCCCTGGAAGTTTCTGCGCCGTGATGCTGTCCGTGCCGGCCGTGCCATCGTCGATTGGGTGCGCCCAGCTACCGTCGCTCTTGACCGCTCACACACGCTCCTGGTCACGGGTGTGTACCTGGACGACAGTGACGGTGACGACGACGACGAGGGCCCGAAGCAGGAAGCAAGAGGAATGGCCAAGGGACAGACGGCGGCAAAGAATCAGCCCGGCATGCCGATTCGGCGATCTCCAAGGCTGGCGGCATTGTTAAGGGAACCAAGTCCCAAGTGATTCAGCCGCCCCCGCACCCTCGATCTCGGCCAGCCCTTAAGCGTACTCCAACCCGACGCCGAGTTATCCAGAATTATCAATCCGCTCCCGCTTGACTTACGGAATCTAACGAAAACCCAATTAATCCATTACCTAAAAGGACCTCGCGGGCCTATTCTAAGGAGCGCTTTATCGCTTCACCCGTAGTACCTACTCCAGCACTAGTACTAATAATAGTAGTGAAAGCTGGTGCCGATGTGAGCCCCGAAAGGATGTGGTACCACATCGTCTGTGAGTATTCGCAGAGATCGCTCACTGAGCCCGGAGACAAAACTCCCAGTGCTGTCTGGTATTGCCAACTGGCTCCTGGGCGGTTCGCAAGACGGCTACCTCGCTGGCCTTCTCCAACACGATCTCCATCGTGGCCTGGTATGGTACGTTGAGATGCGGTTCGTTCAGAGCCTGAAACAAATACAGCTAAACTGCAACTACCGAGCGCCATCTTGGAGCTGGGTCTCCTCACGAAAGAACCATGCATCCAAGACCCAGTTACCGGAAAACACGCTGCCACATTCTACCCGGACAACCTTGCGCCCTGGGTCCTTCTTTCTGAGCCATCCGCCCTTCCCGTCGAGGAAACCCAGGATTATCAGGACGGCCACGTTTCAAAAACTGTGGAATGCCTGCTCGTCGATTTCTCCCCGGAGCTGGATTTGTTCGGCAATGCGAAATGGATTGGGCTGGTTGTTGAGCCATGCCTAGGAGATGCTGCTGCACGTCACACACCGGGTGTTGGAGAGGATTCAAGACCCCCGCGACCTGATGATTATACACCGTATGATCATATTAAACTAGCTATTGGCCGGTTCAGATTCTATGATGGTCCTTGCCTGTTTGAGGATTGTCCGTGGAAAAGGATGGAGCTGTTTTAACCTGCTTCTACTGGCTCGATATACCCGCCTTCGATACAAAGGAACAAATCTTTTTTTTTTATCTCTTTCTCTCCCAACAACAACAACTCCAGATTCATCTCGCGACACTCAGTTCCGTCCTCTTCCCTCTCCGTCAAAGTGACATTTTTCCGCAACCCGGGTAGGTACCCATGAATGGCCATTTGACGATGTCGGATGCAGAGGGGGGCAAAAGGAAGAGAAAAGGGGGGCGGTAACTAACTAAATTTGCGGGAAAAGGTTCAGTAATGCCAGGCCACTTCAGTTTTCGTGAATCTCAGCATCAGATTCGGGCGTGGGGGTCTGGGCTCATATGCAAGCACCCGCCTGCCAAACGTTCTGCAGCAGCAATCGTCCGACTCCAGATTGTGACACCCAGTTCGCTTTGCTACTACCGCAATCCAGCCGCAATTACGAAGCCTCACTCCGTAATACAAAAAGTCTTTATCGCGATTTTGGTGCCTGCTTCTGTTTGGGCTGTCGCGTGCCGCTGTGACGTCATAGCCTCTTCAGCAGAAAAGCCCTCTTGACACGAGCACTTCCCCTCCACATTTGCCTATGCCCGATTCCGACCAAACGCTTGAATATCCAATGATAATGCGATGGGCGCCCCAACCCGGCGGAAATGGCACCGATAGGCGCCTGGGCGCCTGAGCCCGAGAAGTCTGGGCCTTTCTCTCTGCGGGTCATTCTGGTCAGGGCGGGTGTAGCCGTGGTCGCCAGGGCTGTGCGAACCGCGAACCACAGGCTCCCCACCCCGGCTTCCGCAGGCCGCCCACAAGGCAGATAACTATGGATGACTAAACAACGTATGGCTCCAGTGGGCGGCCCAGATCTCGATGGAAAAGGCGTCCGTCCAAACCCCACTTTCTGTCGAGTTTCGCCACTCAGTTTGTTCACGACCTTTATTTATGATTGCGACGGCCAACTCTACCGCGACTTGGTCAGGCGTTGCGTTCTAGTTTCGCGGGTTAACCCTTCTAAACATGATTTACAACCTCCATACACCTTAACAGGGCGACCAGTCGTCATTCGCCCCACAACCTACTAGGCCGCTGGCCGTTGAATCGTTCGCCAATCCGACCCACCCTGGAGCTTGGGCAGCAATGAGCATCACGGCGGCCCCGCACGCATTCGATCCAGTCGCGGCCGATCGGATGGCGGCTCTGAATCGACATTCGCGTACCAGCGTCGGGCCCAAGCATGAGTTCAACTTGTACTTCGGTGCACATCAGTCGCCCGGCTTCAATGTCGCTGGGGACCCGCGCCCCTACCTGTCGCGCAATGCCCAACTCCAGTACTGGACCCAAACCCGAATCCTGAAGGTCCAGTTGCCACAGCCATCGCCAACCGATCCAACAGCACTGAGATCGAATTACGTCGGGGTCTTCTCACTGCTAGCGTTCTGTGACCTCCTGGAATTCTTCAAGGATTACTTTTTAGCCCCTGCCATCAGCGATCGCTTCTTCCCACTGTCTCAGATGCCTGCCGAATGGCCCCGCCACGCCCCCATTGCCCAACACATTTTCGAGTGTATCCAAAAACATCAGTATCGTTTTTTCCCGCTTACCTTCGACCGTGACGATCTCCACGACCGCATCATCTCGCCCGATCAAATCCTACCTATCACCGAACTCAACACACTACGAAATGGAGAACAGGGGGGAGCCGTTGTGTACAAGATTCGATTGGACCCAGCATATAATAAGCTTGTGGATAAGGTTCGAGCTTCGCCGCTTGATCGCTCCCTTTCAGACGGCCCGCTAATACAGGGGTACTGCAGGATGCCGATGATAATCCGGTCCAAGACACATTCGTGCTCAAAGTGCAGTCATCCGAAAGCTCCCACAGGAACGAGGTTGCCGCCTTTACCCACTTCCGCATCTACCCGTCCCCAAACGTCATCGGGTTTTACGGATCCTTCATCCAGAACAACTGCCGATGCTTACTCCTCGAATATGTTGACGGGAGCAACTTGCTCAGCTACCTTGAACACACTGCGCCCCCCCGGACACCCAGCGATCGCCTGCGATTCTGGAAGAGCTATTGGGGGTATCTCCAGGGCCTTCATGGCATCCACCAAATCGCACAGTCAGCTGCTGAAGTGGAATTTCGTGGGTTAGTTGCTTTTGCACCATTGCTTGTTCTTGTCTCTGTATCTGACAATATGTTGAAGGGTGCATGGGGATCTCAAGCCGGAAAACCTGCTGCTGAAAATGGGTCCGTCCGGGAACAAATATGACTTTATCCCCGTGATTACCGACTTTGGCTGTAGCGACTTCCGGCATGTGGACGCTGATGGAAAAGACAAGCGCGGCCTTGACC
>Ga0247763_1001839_pt1 | contig 11581 bp, 14 predicted proteins | sample UWRJL141409B4_FD_179926 | JGI IMG/M metagenome (GOLD analysis project Ga0247763, IMG submission 179926) | Plant litter microbial communities from Arlington Agricultural Research Station in Wisconsin, United States - UWRJ-L141-409B-4 | ecosystem: Environmental > Terrestrial > Plant litter >...
CACGTTAACTTGTGGGCCTGTTGGCAGAGATCCGGTTGAGGGGGTTGGTCTCCGGGCACGGCCTCCTGCGGCGGAGCACGGTCGCTCCTTCTTCGGCTCTTTCCTCTGCCGGTGCCGGACCTCCAGCACACCGGATGGCACGGGGTGTGCCATACCTAGGAAGTCAGTGATCTTCACAAAGATTTAGCAATTTTGGACATACACAGCCCGGTAAACTATTGAGTGTATCTAGTCCAGTGCCAACGAGAGAGTATGAGGCTGGCGGGAAATGGCGGTGTGGGGCTGATGGTGGATAGAAAGACAAGTAGGCTCACTTTTGCCGGTGGAATTGTCCTTTGCAAATGACCATGTGCTTTCCCTGACTGCCGCGTGGCAGATGCCCCTCCATCATGGAGGAGGGGAGATGCTTGCTCAGCAATCCGGAGTGGGTACACACAGTGTCTGCCTTCTCCGGGTCTCTCACACCCCGTTGCCTAGTTATCGGGGCCCGGCCTAATTCCGGAGTGACGGTCGTGTGGCCGAGACCCACGTTTAAGGAGACTGAATCGAGATCGAACAAAACACGTCACAGCAGTCTGTGTCAAACGGCACAAAGTCACGGGACTGTTAACTGACGAGGTCTTGCGTCCGCGACCTGCTGAGGTCGAGTGCAGCCCTGGACCGTCGGAGGGATGGAAAGAGTCGCGTGCATGTCTTTCTGCGCGAACCATCTCGTCGGACGGCAGAACCCCCTGTCCTTGCATCCCGCATTCATGCGTTCAATGCGGAGCGTCCTCACAGAAATAAGCCGCCAAAAAAGAGCTGCAGAGAATCTGGAGGCCATCTGTGGACATATTTGATCTTGACTCACCTGTCTCTTGTTGCTGCTGATGGCCACTCAAAAACGCAAGCGCAACTTGGAGCGGAACCAGGTCTCGGTTCCAGAGCCAGTGGGTTGCGCCGCTGATATGGCGATATGGCATGACATGCAGCTTCTCGCGCAGTTGCGATGATGTGGGGAGAGCAGAACTCCCAACCAATCAAGCTGCAGACACTCAGTCGACTCGAGACTCCCCGTCCAGGACGGGTGGTTTCCGTGGGAGAATCCCGCCAGCCTTTTTCCCTTCTTTCCGACAGGAGTGTCGTTACGAACCGGTTGGGGGGTATATATTTGGTGTCATTGGCGGCGAGAAGAGCACAAGAATAAACTCGAAACCACCTGGGTCACCACAAAAGTCGCTTTGGGGCCGTCACACATTGGAAAGTCAAGCAGTCACCATCGTCGACAATATTCCCGCACGTTGCCTATCCTCTCCGGGGGGGCAGAAGAGGCAAGAGGAAAGGAGCGGACAAAAACTTGTCACCCATACCACAGTAATATCGAAAAAAGGGATGTAGCGAGCCCTGCGTGATGTTGTAATACCGAAAATGCCTGCCGCGTGTTGAAGTTCGCGGGGATCGTGGCCGATGACTCCAATGCCGCGACCAGGAAAACGCTGAGTGAGGGCAGAACCTGGCTCGACCCTCACTCTCGGGCTTGCCCTATGAGAAGTGACGGACGGGCGCTGTCCTGCATGCCGAAGGCTCCAATGAGCACGCAGCTCCGCCAGCCGTGTATGCGGGACGGAATGCGTGTGCTGGCGGCTTGTCTGCCTGCCGTTGCCTAGGAATTGGTCTGGGCGGTATGAATGCCTCCATCGAGGCGTCACTCGACAGATTGCGTTTTTTTTGTGTGAAGTGACAGAGAGTCCAAGGGACAACGCAGCTGTTCACCCTCGCGCCAGACGACATCAGAATTTTTGTTCTGCAGCCTCACACCATGACTCGCACACGCTGTGAAAGTACTTGAGATCGTGATACCCTCCAGATGAATTTCGGTCGCTTGAGCGTAAGACAGGGCAGGACACTTTGTGCTTTGCCTCACCATTGGTACCCAAAACAGCGAGGGAAGAGTCGGGCACGAAAGCAAGGAGAGCGTCGGAAAGTCCAGCGACCAGCCGTTCGTTGGGTGGCTCAAAGCGGAGTGGCTCGGCTGTCACTGCTGGCCGACTTTCTTTTTTCTTCGCTCGCCAACCGCCCGCCCACTCACAGCTCGCCATCCGGGGTGACGGCTCCACAGACACGCAGAGTACCGCCCCAGTTGAGGCCTTACCCAAAGCTCAACCACCCACAATCTCCCAAGTCGACAGCCCCCGCAAGCGACTTGTTGGAGACTGGCATTGCCACTGCCAGTCGCTGTTTGCTGTCGCTGTCTGTTGTCTGCTGTTACTTCGCGCTGCTCTCACTGCTGCTGCTGCTGCGAAAAGATGCAAGGAAGGAACAACCAGGGTTTCCTTCGGTCCCCGCCATCCCGTCACCAGTCTAGGTCAGGTAAGCTTGCACAATGGGCCTGGCAACCGATCGCCATCGCCTGGCTAGGACTCCTGGATCCCGCAGGCACACCACGGAAGCATCGCAACCTGGAAAATCTGGATGCAACCAGAAGAAAAGCGTGGTGTCGTCCAGTCTCTGGTGGGTGGTTGTTTGCTTGGGATTTGTTCCGTTATCGATAGAACAGTCAATCCCGAACCCCCCTCCTGGCGACACCCGCACCCCTGTCCCTGTCCAGCCAACGAGTGGTTATCCGGCGCTCGAATGGCAGGAGGGCGACCTTGCCCCAGGCGACGCCAGCCCAGCAGGCTTCCCTACCCTTCACCCCCCCGCAGTGAATAAAACTCATCTCTGCCTGTCCGCCTTCGAGACCTCCACCTTTTTATTTCCCTACCAAGCATCCGTCCCATTTACCTCTCCGACTGCCTCCACACAGCCGCCAACACCAACGTTCCAACTCCAACTCGACACTACCGTGCAAGGTCGGGCCTGCCTTCCACCCTCTGCTTCCCGCCCTATTATTGGCACATCGATTGTCGCCGGAACATCCCCACACGCATTTCTCGCTGCCACCGACGTCTGAATGATCACTTCATCAGAGCGACCACGAGCACTTTAACCATTGCCCATCATTCCACGACTGCGCACTCCCATCGTGGCACGCCTCGCTCTTGAGGCTTCGCCGCCTCGCCGCCAACACGGTAGCTATCTGCCGTTGAGTTGCCTGGCTTGATTTGTGCAAACCGGCGTTTGAACCCCGTCATGTCGGGCAGGGGACGACCAACCCCCGCGTTCTGTGAGGACGCCGACGAGTCGGATAACATTATCGAGGGAACATACCGCTGCGCAGCATCGTCGGTTGCGAGCCCTACCAAGGAAAAGCCCAATACGAAGAAGACGAGGAAAGACGGACGCAGAGATTCAACATCACCTCTCACCGATTCCGACTCGACGGAACATCCGCGCGGACATTACTTGAAGAAGTCGAGAGATCTCGACCACCACCATTCCTCTAAGAAGGACATTATACCAAGACCCGCAATGCGCCCCCCAGCAAAGCACGCCAGAACGGCGCCGAGCATCCCCAAGAGGGAGCTTGAAGCATCGTACTACGGGGTGAGCCCAACAAACACTACTATGGCCTCATCCCGTCCACGGGCGCCAACGATGGACCACAGACCTGCGAGCTACTATGGAAATTCGTCGCGACCACCCCCGGCTAACGCCCGGTTTTACGCTGGTCAGCCAGTGCCAACACCCACATCTTTCCCTCCGCCATCATGGGCGGCAGGAGGGCCCGCTCCATATCAGCCGCCAGCGTCTCCAGGGCCCGTCATTTCACAGCAGCCACAGCATGACTATTTTTCCCGTCCTCTCGAAGATCGCTTTTCCTCATCACGCCCACAGTCCTCGATGGGCTTCCGGAATACACGCAATTCGGCGCAAGGCGAGTACGATGATGACCATGTGTATGACACCACACTCACACGGCGGCCTTCAACCCATCGGAGGGCGTCCAAGGCCGACGAGGATCGGAGGGCTATGCCGCCTCCCATGCGGAGACCGGCGACTGCTCGCCCCACGACGCTTGCCTACCGCCCTCCACCGAGCACACCGGCACCGGTAAGACGGAACTCCGTATTCGATGAGGACGATTTGCGGGGAGACAACGGTCTGTTTCAAGACATTTCACCACTCCACACTTACGAGTATGGCCCCGCGCTCCAGCGCACACGGTCAAGGCGACCAAGTGTTGGCCCAACATCGATGGTATATGACGCAGGGGATTTTCGGACAGAAGTGGCTGGGCGGGGCAACCGAAGGAATTCGTACTACGGAAACAAGTCGGCCTCTTCCGGAAGTGGGTACGAGGACAAGCTCCGACAGGCTACCATCTATCAGGAGGAAACAGGAGGTCCGCCCATGCAACTGACGGCCGAGACCCTCCGAAAAGCCGGGAGAAACGGCAGCAGCAGCCGATCAACACGGAGCTCAGGCAGCCACGATGAAAGCGACTATCGGCGGTCAGCAACGACAAGAACCACTCGATCCAGCAATGATGAAGACGTCACAATCCGGGTCAAGGGCAACGCAACGCTCAAGGTCGGCGGCGCCGAGATGAAGTGCAGGGATGGCACCGAGATCAACATCAACTCAAGGGTCATGCCCAGCATCCGCACCGTGAGCGATAGGTCGAGTTATCTAGATCACGATGACCGTCGACCGAGGATTGAGCGCCCACCAACCAGGGCTCGTAACCACTCGCAATCGGGTTCCTTCTCCCGCTCGTTGTCACAGTACGAGCATCCCCCATTAGGGTACTCGCCATCTTACTACCAAGGCAGTGTCCCTCCGTACCCGGCTTACCCAACATTTCCGCAGGCCGATGATGGGTTCTTTTAAGTTGTGCGACACGCATCCTGTCACGACAACACGACATTTTCTTTACGAGATGACGATAGCGACGACGTTGATGAGTCAAGGCAGAGGGCGATGATGATGGAATGTGCGGGGTGCATTTATCTTTCCATGTGTCTCATGAGCAAGCGTTGGGTTTCCTTGGTTTATTATGTTGAATTTTCATGTCTCCATCATATTTTCTATGATGCGCCCTACACGACAGGCCACATTGGCTGTTTATGCCATTATACCATTTTGTTCACTTCTCGGTTCTTCTCTGTATCCTGTGCTACTACTGGCATGGCGGACTTGTTGCTGCGCCATCATCCGATGATGGAAAAGTTCATACCCGAAACCGGCATGGGAAAATTCAGCGTTGACTGGTTTTTAATATTACTATTACCTACTTTTTTCCCCTTTCTGCTTTTGTCTGGATGTTTCTATGAGCAGTCAACTCTGTATATGTCGGCACCCAAAATAGGTTCCGTTGAGGTTGGCTCTGCCTGCTGCTGTTTATTTATTCCCTTCCCCCGAAAATCCACTCCAGGGCAAGACTGGATACAGCCCGACGGAAATTATTCTTTTTTTCTCTCTCATGAAGGAGGCTGCTGCGCCACTGTGTTTTGTTTTCGCCACAGGGAAGTGAACAGTATCCATGTCGCATCTGCAGCGGTGTACAGAAAGGTAGAATGGGCAGATCTTGTCACAGTTTTTGAGGAGCCTAGATTTGTATCCAACATTGCCGTCGGCAGCTCTGGTGGGCACATGGGTACGTCCGTACGTATGTGCATGATTTGGTCTGGTTTACACTAGTTCAAAATTTCCGAAGAGCGGCGGGGAAACGGTTTTCTGGGGGCAAGAAAAGCAGGGTTTCTCCTATCGACACCAAACCATGTCACACGGAGTGGAAGCAGTGCTACCTTCCAAGCTGAAGGTTTCTGGCCGAGATAGAACATCTACCTGAATCGATATTAATATTCACCACTACTACTCTTGTCTCGTTTGCGCAATGTGTTCATTTGTCCGTCGAGTCGCATTAACGTGGGTTGGTACGGGTGACCTCGCAGAACAAATAGTGGACGAGGATCAAACCATCACACGGCACATCCTCCCATCACCTCCCATCGGATCGCAGCATAGTGCAGCGCAGTACAGAGTAGCACCATTTTCAATGCTATTGCCATCGCCGATTGCTTGGAGAATCAAATCCATAGGTTGGGCGCACAGACTTTTTCGTCTCGCCGATGGAGAGATAGATGCGTTGCGGCAGGGCAGCACAGGACAGCGAAACTTAGTTCAGGGAAAATGCATGTGACGGTGCCGCTCACGGCCCAGCGGCTTGCCTTGTCTGCGTTATGCTTTGGCTTGGACAAGAGTTATGAAAAAGGAAGCATTCTGCCAGTCAGTTAGGCAGACAGCATTCCAGGCAGGCTGTCGGTCGATCCCGATCGCAATTCATCCCTTGACTACCTACCTATTCTATCTGTCCACCTATGTAAGGAGCCAGGCCAGGAAGAAGAATAAGGTATGACAGATATCTCAGCTTATAAACCTGACGTGTGACACAGCCATGAAACGGGTCCGGTTTGACTCTGTCCCTGCCTCCTAGAATAGTCAGGAGAGAAATGGTGAGGATGTTTTTTTTCTTTTTTTTTTTTGAAGCGCCGTGTTTGGTGGTGTCCGCTTGAAGCATGAGTATTATTATACTACCGGACAAGTTATGATATAACGTTCTGGATTTTGTCCTTTGTGATGGGTTTAGGATGTATGCTATGCTATGGGGTTATATCTGGGTATTTTCTAGATACCTCCACCACATGCCCCCATCAAGTGGAAGACAACAACAAAATTCTACGGTCCGCCTTCTCAAACCGTACCCAGCCCTCCAGATAACTCTAGTGTGATCCAAATAGATGCGTTACCTATCGCCCCTCTTTCCTTTCCCTTCTTAACATCACCACCCCACTCGCCCAAAGCAGCCTGCATAGGTACATCTCAACCTTGGCAGCTGAAGCGGGGAATGAATGGCAAAGAGGCTCTCCATCCGTGTCATCCATCCCCGCCAGCCCCTAACCCCCGGAAGAAGTGGGGAGAAGCAATTCATCCCAATCTGGAAAGAGAAGGATGTGGGTTGGATTCGAGTCCGTGGGGTGCCTTTTTATGTGCCGTGCTGCAGCTGCAAGTACTCGACCGGGAAAGCATGGAGGAATTGGAAGGGATAAGGCTAGCGTGGCGGAAGCGAGGGCAGGGTGAGGGTGAAGCTTAAGGATCAGCGCCAAAATGTGGCGAGCAAAAGAGAGGTGAGGCGGATATGCCTCAGGCGTCATGATGAGGCATTATGAATGCGCTCGTGGATTTTACTGCTTTGCGTGGCCAGCATGGTGAGGAGTGTTACCGCTTGCTACGCTGTTACTATCCGAGTTAATATACTGCAAGTCGCAGCAACCCACACGGTGGTAATTAGGCCATAGATAACTTTCTCGCAGTAATCTTGATACGGAAAGGGGGTCGAGCTAATAGAGGGCACCGGAAGCACCTAACAGGGCGAAAGAGCTACTCGGCCAGGCATTCAGGCTCTCTTGGCGATCCTCTTCTTCTCGATCCTCTCGAGCTCCATATCGATTCTCTTGAAGCTCCAGCTCTTCCAGAAGGGAGGATACAGGAACGGGCGGAGGTCGAATCGGTTATCATCTGGCGAGTAATCGTTACAGTGAAGAGCCGGGGTCAGGGTGGTCATTTTGTGTCCTAGTTAATAGTCAGCCACGACTCCCCGAGGTTCACAGCTGTGATAACACTCACGGTTAATGGCGTAGTAATGGTAGAAGGCCTTTACTTTCTCTGCAACCTGCCTCGGTGTGTAGAAAGGGGCATCATCTCCCGGTGTTGACTCTCGATCGACGCTCCAGTCGTGAACGAGGCGCTGAAACATAGCAAACGGCCCTAGCTTGTTGAGCTTTCGAAGACGTCCGAAGATGGTTAGCTCCTGGTATGTCATGCCCTGCCCTAAGGGTTAGCAGATAGTCAAGGGTAATGGTTTTTGGCCAGTCCATTGCTTGAATACCATATCTTCAGGAAGTTAGCAACATCCTGGCAAGGTTGTAATGATACTGAGGCTATAACTGACCTGCTTCATCACTCTGCACATAGTTGTGGGTGATGGGTTCCTGTGAAACAGCTGTTGGCTTCAATATTCTCAGCAATGACCAGCATCCATCTGGGCCATACCAGCTCAGCTGTGGGCACAGCCGTCAAGAAGTCATGGAGGCAAGGCAGGCCAAATTTCTTCTCGGCCCAGCCTATGAAGCGCTTCAAATCGGCTTTGTCGATAGAGCCGATGGGGTTGATGTCGGCACTGGGTAACATTCCAGTAAAATAAACAAGCGACGGTCTTATAAACCTTACCTTGAGCAATCGTATTTTGTCTATAGGCAGTTAGTGAATCACATCTTGTCAGGAGCAAGGCTTGGCAAGGGGCTGAAGAGACTCAGATCTTGACCAAACCTTACCCTGGCCTGTACACGTGACACGAGGACTCACTAGATAACCTCGGAGACCTAGACGGACGGGTCAGCTATCAAACGGCCACTATCATTTCGGCGTTCACGTACTCTAGAGAATCGTCAGCACGGCCATTGCTCGGGATGCCACGGAAAACTGACCTCTCCAACATTGGCGCTTCCCAGCACCAACAGACTTCCACCACCGGGACGGTTGCGGGCTGTCGGAAGAATTTGTCCAAATTCCTACCACTTCGGTTACCGACTGGGTATATGCAACCCCGTTGGGGTTTACTCACATATGCAGTTACCATTCTGATGCGTGCTTGCAGGCATTGCAGAGTGAGGTTCTCCTGATTGGTGCCGCCCTCGACCTTGAACTTGGGCTCAAAGTTCATGGTGCTCATAACAAGCTTCTTTTGGGCCTCGTATACGTCGTCAATATCGAGGTTGACGTGATAGCTTCCGATGGCTTCGGAAAGATCCCTCGCGCGCTGTCGTGTCTCGCGGGAGCTCTGCTTCTTCATACCCATGTAGATTGTGGTGAAGACTTGATTGCACAGCTCTTGTGGTGTCTTGGGTAACGCGCCTTCGTCGCTGTACTTTGCGATACGCTTGACATCTTGAATGACTTGCTCATTCCCTTCTTGAACAGCTTTCATGACTATTCGACACATGGAATAGACTATAGCTGTTGGAAGGAAGACGTGTGAGCAGTGGTTTTCCTGGAAATTGAGACAGGGATACTTACTTGCAGTGGCGCAAGAATCGATTCCCCCGCTCAAAGGGACAAGATAGCCGGCAGTGCCAGATCGGCGGAGATACTAGAAAGCGAACAAATCAGCCGGCCTGCTACCTTATTAGCTCGACTACAGCTTACATCCCACAAATAACAACCGCCGCAAAGAGCAATCTCCTCCTCGACAGAGTGAATCCGGGGCTGGATGGGGAGTGACGGCCGTCTGGATACGTCTGCGTCGTCATCTTCAAGGCTGAGCTCGAATGGCGTTTGGATTCTCTGATACTTGGCCGACGACGCAGCGGCTTGCAGGCCACGTGAGATGGAGGCGCGATATGATCTTACTTCCTCCAAGTCAACCGTGGCAGTCACCACCTCAACATCGTTTAGGCTAAACTGAGAACCCTGCGCCACTTAAACATTGTTAAGGGTGGTCAAAGTTGATGGTGTTGGCTGTTGCTTACCAACGTCGCCGTTTACTGCGCCATGTTATTTAGCTCTACACCTCCAAGTCCCAGAGTGAGAGATGAGTGCTCACCTATGATCATGGCGCAGCCGTCAAAGTACAGTCTCTCGCCGCTGCAAGAGTCAGCTCAGTTGATTCAAAGTGGCGACAGGAAACCTACTCGCAGCCTTGTTGGTTGGCGTACTGCAAACATCATGTCAGACAACTTCAAAACTTCAGTGGTTTATCGAGTCACGCACCAAATAAATGCCGCCCGATTTTCTCGTCGCTTCCATAATGAGTTGAAGCCGAGTGTCGAGCTTACGGAGAGTGAAATGGGAGCCACTGCTGTTGGTGAGAATTTCAACCTGGATCGATGAGCATTCTCTGTAATCCCTGGGGCACAGTTGTATCTTACCCCATCAAGTGCCATGTCCTAGAGAGCAATGCGTCAGAGCCCAAGTCACAGAAGCAGCAAGAGGCAAGAGACTTACGATATGCGGAGCCTTGGGAGTAAATAACTCCTCCTGCATATCGTCAGAAGGTACAGAGCAGGGCCAGGGTGGAAATCACGGCTCACACAAGTTTCTGCTCCAAATGCGGTTTCAGGGGTTGAGATGACAGCGTCTCCAAAGAGGACATGGGTCTCACCCTGGACCTCGGCAAGCATCTTGGGGAGATGGAACAGTTCTGTCTCTCTCGGCCGCATCCAGGGGGTGAAGTGGCGCATCTCACGATAGTTGCCATCGTTGGCGAGCCACATTTTGGGTCTCTAGACATCATGCTCATGTTAGCCGTCGTTGAGTGAATCAGTGAAGCGAAATCGGCCTACAATCAGAAGAATCTTTCCATCGAGGCAAATAACCCGACAGTTGTATCGCAGGTTCCTATGCAAAATAGGGAGGCCAACATCGAGGAGAATGCCATGGGTGCTCACGTCCAGCAAGAGCTCACGGAGCATCTCGAGACTGTGACTGTAAACATCGAGCTCGTGGAAGTGGTCAAGGGCCGAGTATCCGCAAATCTCCAGCTCCTGTCCAAAGAGGAATTATCATCAGAAAACGAAGTCATTTCCTGGCGAGACCTGGGATCGCGATGCGCAGCTTACAGGTCCAACACGAAGCCTCGCTCCGGCTTTCTTGGCGATCCTGATGCTCTCAATGATGCGACCAAGGTTGCCTTCCCACTAGTTACCGATATTGAGCGAATTAAAACTAGTGGCCAAGCGTGACTCTGGCATGTTGCTTACATCGAGAACCCATTGGTTCAAGCTGCACGTTGCGACCGTCACCAAATGCCCCACCATATCGAGGGCGGGAACGAGGAGTGTCAAGGGTATTCTGAAGGGTATTGATGCATACGAAGCAGATCGATTGACGATGCTTCTGCACGGTTGCAGGGGTGCCCAGAACTTTGTCGGATGATTACGAGTGTGGGGCACTTCCGTTGCTTAGCGGTTACTACGTTGCTGCGGACTTTGTTTACCGACGTCATTCGCTCCTCCCTTCCTCGTCTCTTCGAGAAGGAGCGACTCAACCAGGCTACCTGGTCAGCAAATTGGTGCATGCAAGGGCCCAAGACGTTGGGATTTAGCCATTGCCCGCTCTGCCGACGAAACGGTGGATGGTGGTTTTTTTCAGCCGCCTGTGCTGTGCGGCCGCTTCAGGTGCCCCCCAGCCTCTCTCACACCCCAGCCTCGTGGTTTCTGGGTTAACCACGTCAAACCACAACACCATCCGCTGACTCGTTCTTTCCACCACCAAACCCCATCTAGCTGTACCAATTCTCAGCAGTCCCACCACCTATCCTCCCAGCACACCAACACCATTCATCCGGCGTTCAGTGTCGACACACCTAAAGAGAGACTGTGTTGGTGACCAGAATTTGGGCTAGGCTGGTTGACCAGGTTTCACCAGCCGAGTTGGTCAGCTCCTCAGAACTCCATCTCCTTGATTGGCATTTTCTCGAGGCCCGCGGCTATGGCGCCCGCAGTTATCAATGTTCTCCTCAACTCGGCTCTCGGTGCTCGCCGAGCTACACAAACCGACCTCGCCATCCTCGGTCCCGTCACAGCTCACTCCATACTCGTCGCCCGCGATGCCGTTCCCGATGGCAATCCCAGCCACGGTGCTATGCGGCCGCAAGACATCA
>Ga0247763_1001840_pt1 | contig 11577 bp, 10 predicted proteins | sample UWRJL141409B4_FD_179926 | JGI IMG/M metagenome (GOLD analysis project Ga0247763, IMG submission 179926) | Plant litter microbial communities from Arlington Agricultural Research Station in Wisconsin, United States - UWRJ-L141-409B-4 | ecosystem: Environmental > Terrestrial > Plant litter >...
AGGGTCTCCGTGGGCACCTGGGGTGCAAAAAGGTCAGCGCTGTACTGCGTTGCCATGTCCGGTTACTCCTCGAGCCGGTCGTACGGGAACGGCGTTCGGTCGACAGTCGTTCCACCTTTCTTTTCGATCTTCCTGGCAAGCGCGTCGTTTGCGGACGGGCTGCGCCAGACGTGCTCGCGGCCGGACTTGGCCGCAATCTGCCGATGGAGAGTCATTTGGTTGGCGTTGTTCGGATTGAGTGATCGCGCTCCGGACATATCCTTTCCCTTCACTTCGATGACACGCTTTTTCGTTTCGACATCCGTTTGCGTGAGCTTGTCCCCGTTGTCTTTGAAGTATGGCTTCTCCAGTGCCGTTACGGGCTCGCCGCTTCGTTGGCTCTCCAGCGCGACGGCGGCGACCTGAATTTGCTCGAGTTTCTTGATCGGATCGGTCGTGCTGTCGATGCTCGCCAGGAGCCTTTTTCCGCCCGGCATGGCCTCGAGCTCGTTTCGCGCTCTCGGCCCAATCGGGCCGATGTTCGCCAGTTGTTGCTGAGTTTCTGCTGTCTTCTCCTGCAATCGCTCTCGCTGCTTCTCCTTTTCTCGCGCCTCTGCATCGGCGTCGGAATTCTCGGGCGTGGCCCCTTCCGTTTCTGGCGCAAGCTCCCCGTCCTCGTCAGAGCTCGGCGGCGCGGGCTCTGTCGGCTCCGCCATGCTCGGGGCGGAGTTCGGCTCGGAACTGGGGTCAACAGGCGCGGATTCTGGGTCGCGTTCCGCGCCGTCAGGGCCCGGTAAATGGCGGGGGATCCGTCGAACGGGCTCGGGTTCGCCGGGCGCCGGCATGACCATCGGTTCCGTGGGGATGGGTTGCTGCGGCGTCGGTTCGGGACGGCTTGGTTCCGAGCGATCCGGCGACTCATCGGGGACGCTGGGTTGCCGGCGTTCGAGAGGCTGCAGGGGTGGGACCTCGAGCGGCGCACGATCGCCCGTCTCGTCCGGTCTGTCCTCGGGAAGCCCGAGCGGCTGAGCGCGACGTTCCTCGGCGCGGCGCTCCCGAAACTCCATGAGCTGCTCGATGACGTCTTTCTCGACGACCCCCTTCGAGCGCAGGTCAGCCACCAACTCTGCTTCTTTGTCACCGATGATCTCGTGGGTGCCCACGAGGTTGCCGTTCGTTGGAGACGAGTCGAAGACGACCTGGAGAAAGACGAGTGGACCCGAGATCGGTTTTGGCGCGCGTTGGATGAGCTGGGCCAGACCGCGAATGAACTTGCGGCCCCAGCCGGTGTCGTCGGGGGGCAGCGCTGGCTCTGCCGGCGGCACCAACCGCAGATGTGTGGGCGGGCGAAGCGGTCTGCCTGGCGTGGTCGGCACGCGAGGTAGCGCCGCACCCTGAGACGCCGCCGCGCTGCCGGCGTGAGCGAGGCTCGCGGCGCCTGCCTGGTATACCGGGCGTCGTGAGCGCTGCGTCGAAGCCGAGTTTGCCGCTCCGCAAGCGCGCCGATCCGACGGTGGGCTAGCGTCGAGTCTCGCGACGTGCTGCTCCATGCAATCGTAGCGGCTACTCAGTGCACCGCCGAGTCGCTGCACCGCCAGGGTGCCGAGGGCGAGCGTCAGGCACAGCAGGGTCACGAACTCGATGAAAGTCGCGCCGCGCTCGCGGACTCGCTGCCGGCAGTGCAGAAGACGTTGACGTGACGGGCCTCGCCGAGGGGGTTCTGGGTTGCGACTGCTTTGCGTCATCGTGCGTCTCCCCCGCTGCTCGATACGGAAAGTCGTCGATGCCCAGGCCGTGCGTCGAGTCAGCATCCCTCCGCATGGGCAAAGGGTGCGCCAACAGGGCCGACGGCGCGCTCGCTCGCGGGAGCCGACACTTCGCGCCTTCGCGAGCGGTTGCGGCTGATGTCGCTCCGAGCCGGAGGCGACCCCTCGGCAACTGCTCGTTGCGATTCGCGGCAATCCGTTGCTGCAGTCGCGGGCTCGCCGCTCTCCACTTCGCGGCCGCGAGCTGATTTTCGCCTTCTCCGCAGCGGCAGCGCGCCGCGCCGAGTGCCGGGCGGCGCTGGCATCGAGCTTGCTCTACCCGGAGGACGAGCAGCCAAGGCTGGCGCTCTGAGAACGAGGAGAATCGACCATGAACAATCGTTTGCAGGACACCGTGACCAAGAGTGAGACGAGCGCCATCGCCGCGAGCCGCCCGAGCACGCGGCGCCGAGCGCGCCGGGGGTTTCTTCGCCTCTGGCGAGATCAACGCGGGGCTAACTTGCTCGAGTATGGGGTGCTTTGCGGATGCGTCGCGATCGCCGGGCTCACCTTCGTGGACGGGTTCGGCAAGAAGGTCGACAAGGCCTTCGAAAGGCTCGGCCTCCAGGTGGACTCAATCGCAAAGAAGAAGTGAGAGCCAACCCCGATGACCCCGCCCCCCTTTGCCGCCGCCATGTCCATCCTGTCGCTCTGCGTACTCGCCGCCGTGAGCGATCTGCGCACGGGACAGATCCCCAATCGTCTGGTGGCGTGGGGGCTGGGTCTCGGGGTCGCGCTGCCCGTGGCGTCCGCGCTGTTCTTGGCGCCACTCTCGTCAGCGCCACCGTGGGCTTTGCTGGGCACGCTGGGAGAGGGGCTCGGCAAAGCGCTGGCCGGGCTCCTCGTCACGGCGGCGGTCCCGCTCGCATTGTTTCTGATGCGAGCGCTCGGCGGGGGAGACGTCAAGCTGTTCGCCGCCGTGGGAGCGCTCGCTGGGCCGAGCCTCGGCTTCGCGATCGTGAGCCATGCGTTCTTCCTCGCCGTGCCGCTGGCGGTCGTGATCTGGATCAAAGAGAAGCGGCTGTCGGCGGCGCTCGGCTCCACGCTGCAGCTCGCGCTGCGCTGGGCTCCGCTGCGCTGGGCTCCGCTGCGCTGGGCTCCGCAGGGCGCTCGGCGAGTGCGCCGGGCAGAGCTCACTCGCGTCAAGTTCGCGCCCGCCATCTTGCTGGCGGCCGGCTGGGTGCTGCTGCGAGCGTTGCTCGGGGCTTCTTCCTGAACACTGGGACGTTTGCATGAACCGTTATCAACTCGCGATCTCCATCGGCCTGGCGCTGCTCGGCACGCTGCTCGTCGCGCTGTACGTGCGGCGCGTGGAGCACGAGCTCTCGGGGGGAGCGCGCGTGCCCGTGCTCGTGGCCCAGACGAACCTCGAGCGAGGGGCGGTGCTCGCGCAGGACATGCTGACCCTGCGCGAGGTGCCCAACGCCTACGTGGAGCGGCGCGCGGTGCGGACGAGCGAGATCGCGCAGGCCATCGGGGTGCGCCTCGAGGCGGCCATGGAAGCGGGCGACACCTTGCTGTGGTCGGACCTGGCCACCGGGGCTGGGCCCGTCCCCGTGGGAATGATCGTGTCGGTCGGCAAGCAGGCGTACACCGTGTCCATGTCAGGGACTGGGGCGAGCGCATTGCTCCGTCCGGGTGACTACGTGGACGTGTACGCCGGCACGGGTCTGTTGCTTCAAAGAGTGCTGGTGCTGGCGGTGGGAGCGAACACCGAGCGCGACGGAGCGCCGGGGGACGATGCACGCTCGCTCACGTTCAGCCTGGAGCCAGAGCAGATCCCGGGGCTCATGGCGAACGAACCTCGCGGGATCTCGGTCACGGTTCGCAACGCCGAAGACTCCAGCGTGGCTCTCGATCTGCAACGTCGCGGGTCGCAGACCCCCGACGACCCGGTGAGCCATCGCCCTCAATCCCTGTTTCGCCACCCCCCTCGGTGAATCCCATGCTGACATCTCATCCTGTTCGCGCTCGCTCTGGCTCTCGGACGAGGGCCTGGTTCACGGCGCTCTGGCTCGGTCTAGGCACTGCCGCCAGCGCCTCGGCGCAGACCGCGGCCGCCCCAGCAACGCCTCGAGTCACGAGCCGCTCGATCGAGCTCTCCGTGGGGGAGACGCGCACGCTGCCCGCCGCGGGGGTGCGTAACTGGTCTGCGGGGCAGCCCGACGTGGCCGGTGTGCAGCTCACCCCGAGCGGTCAGAACTTCGCGATCATGGGCTTGCGCCCCGGCACGAGCACCCTGCTGCTCATCCGCAGTGAAACGGTGCAGGAGATGTGGACCATCAACGTGTTCCAGCGCCCCATGGCCGAGGTGGAGGGCGAGCTCGGGGAGCTCTTGTCGGGGATGCCTGGAATTCGCATGCGGCGCGTGGGCGCGCGCCTGTTCATCGAAGGCGGCGTGAGCAGCGAGCCCGAGCTGAACCGCATCCTGCGCATCGCGGCGCTCTACCCCGGCCAGGTCGAGTCGCTGGTCGTGCTGGGAGGGCTGGCGGCCGATCGCAAGCTCAACGTGCGAATCGACTTCTTCTTCGTGCAATATGACCTGTCGAAGAGCACCAATTATGGGCTGCGTTACCCGCCGTCGATCGGGGGCGGAACCTTCACGGCCCCGCTGGACTTGCTCTCGGGCAGCTTCCAGGGGCAGCAAGCCGCGGTGGTGCGCCTGCCTCTTCCGATACTGGATCTCGCCGCCACCCAGGGTTGGGCGAAGGTCCTCAAGCACTCCACCGTCATCACGTCGAACGGCTCGGCTGCCACCTTCAACAGCGGGGGCGAGCAGAACTTCCAGGTCTCCGCGGGGCTGACCGCGGCGATCGAGTCTATCGCGTTCGGCACTCGGGTGCAGGTGCTGCCGCGCTTCGACCCGCAGAGCGGCGACCTTCAGATGAAGCTGGAGGCCGAGGTGACCGACCTGACGCCGCCCATCGCCGGCCTGCCGGGGCGCACGGTGTCGAACCTGGACACCCTGGTCACGCTGAAGGCAGGCCAATCGATCGTGCTGTCGGGTATCCGCACCCAGGCCGAGCAGAACGGCAGCAGCGGGCTGCCGCTGCTCAGCGAGATCCCGATACTGGGCGCGCTGTTCAGCACCAAGAGCCAGGCGGCGCAGTCCAACGAGGGGGCCATCTTCGTCGTACCGAGCATCTTCGAGAGTCTGTCACCGAACGCCAGCGAGCTTCTGGGGCAGGCGCTTCAAGACTACGAAGGTTTCGACGGCGACCTGGAGTCGGTGGAACCCGCGCCGGTGTTTCGGCAGCTGCCGCGCCCCGCCACGGCCGCGCCCGAGGCAGCGCCGGCCGCGCCCTCGCTGCGGCCTGCCGCGCCTCAGCAACCACCACCGCCCGCGGCATTCGGGCCTCGCTCATGACCCCGAGGGCGCGCTCGCGGTGCGGCGCGCCGCGGGCGGCACTCTGAACTGGATCGAGCCATCCGATCGCGATGAACACGAAGAAGGAGAACGCAGCATGAACGTGGAGGTGAGCCTGCGGGTTCCGGGTCAGGCCTGGGAGCCCTACCTGCTCTTGTCGGCGCGCGAAGCGCTCTCGATCGGCCGCGACCCGTCGTGTGCCGTGTGCTTGCCGGGCAGCAGCGTGTCGCGCCGGCACGCGCGCGTGCAGGTGACCGCCGGCGGCCTGCGCGTGGAGGATCTATCGATCAACGGCACGCGGGCGGCGGGGGTGCCCCTGCAGCCGGGGCCCCAGGAGCTGCCAGACGGCACCGCGCTCGGCATCGGTGACTTCGAGCTGCGCATCACGCCCCGACGGGCCTCGAGCGACGCGCCCGCCGAGCCACAGCCAGCGGCGCCGGCAGAGCAACGGAGCGAGGTGCCGGTCGAGCTGCGGCGGGAGATGCACCGCCGGCTGCTCGAGCACCTCGACCTGAACGACATCGCGGCCGCTCGCTTCGATGACCCGCAGTTCAGGCCTCGGGTGCTCACGGCCTTGCGCCGCGTGATGGACGCTCTGTCGGAGGAGCTCGGCTCCGTAGACAAGGAGCGCCTCCTCGGCGAGCTGGCGGAGGAGGCCCTGGGGCTTGGCCCGCTCGAGGCGCTCCTGGCGGACGATGGCGTGAGCGAGATCATGGTGGTGGGAGCCGACACCATCTACGTCGAACGGGCGGGCAAGCTAGAGAGATCGCGGGCTCGCTTCACCGATGATGATCGGGTGCGCGCGGTGATCGAGCGCATCATCACCCCGCTCGGGCGGCGCATCGACGAATCGAGCCCGATCGTCGACGCGCGTCTGCCCGACGGGTCGCGCGTGAACGCGGTGGTGCCGCCGCTCGCGCTGCGAGGGCCGAGCATCACGATCCGCAAGTTCCCGAAGAAGCAACTCGGGATGCGCGAGCTCGTCGAGCTGGGCGCGCTCGACGCGCGCATGGCGCGATTTCTCGAGCGCTGCGTGAAGGCGCGCAAGAACGTGGTCGTGTCGGGAGGCACCGGCAGCGGCAAGACCACGCTGCTCAACGCGCTCTCGGGCGCGATACCCAGCGATGAACGCATCGTCACGATCGAAGACGCGGCCGAGCTGCGCCTCGCCCAGCCTCACGTGGTGCCGCTCGAGACGCGGCCCGCGAACCTCGAAGGTCAGGGCGAGTACACGATCCGCGATCTCGTGCGAAACGCCCTGCGCATGCGCCCCGATCGGATCGTGGTCGGCGAGTGCCGCGGGCCCGAGGCGCTGGACATGCTGCAAGCCATGAACACCGGGCACGACGGCTCGCTCACCACGCTGCACGCGAACTCCCCGAGCGAAGCCCTGCAGCGGCTGGAGACGCTGGTGCTGATGGCTGGTCTCGACCTGCCATCGCGGGCCATTCGCGAGCAGCTGGCGTCCAGCCTGCAGCTCATCGTCCAGCAATGTCGACTGTCGGACGGGTCGCGCAAGATCGTGGAGATCGCCGAGGTGCGCGGGTTTGACGAGACGGGCGGCATCCGCATCGATAGCATCTATCGCTACCAGCGCCGCGGCACCGCGGCCGACGGCGGCGTGCTCGGCGCCTTCGTGCGCACCGGATACCTGCCCAGTTTCCTCACCGACTTCGAGGTCCGCGGGCTCCTGGAGCCCGGGGAGCCCGCGCTGTGAGCCTCACGCCCGTCCTGGAGATCGCGGGGCTCGCCGCGCTGTTTGGCGCGCAGTATCGCGCGTGGGCGCACCTCCAGGAGCTGCGTCCGGCGCGCTGGGCCGAGCTCCTCGGCGGCTACCGGCGAGAGCTCGAGCTGCGGCGCAGAGCGCTGCTCTGGAAGTATTCGGCGGCCAGCGTGCTCGCGGCGCAGGGGCTCGGGCTCGGGCTCGTGATCTTTGCCGGCGGCATCGGGCTGCCCCTCGGCGCAGCGCTCATCGCCGCGCTGTGCGTGGCGGCGGTGCCTGCGCGCGCTCTGGTGCTGGCCGAACGCCGGCAGCGTCGCGCGATCGACGCCCAGCTCGACGGCGCGCTCACCACGCTGGTCAATGCCTTGCGGGTGCGTCCGAGCCCGACGGCGGCGCTCGCCCAGGCCTGCTTGCTGTTTCCGGCGCCCCTGCGGGCTCAGGTCGAATTCAGCCTGAACCAGATGCGTGTCGGCAGCTCGCTCGAGGAGGCGCTGCTGGATCTCGGGCAGCGCGTGCGCAGTCAGGCCCTCGACGCCGCCATTTCCAGCCTCCTGCTCGGGCAGAAGGTCGGGGGCCGGCTGCCTGACATCCTGGAGACCATGGGGATCACGCTGCGCGAGATGGCGCGTCTGGACGGCGTCCTGCGCACGAAGACCTCGGATGCGCGCATGCAGCTGCAGGCGCTCGCCCTCATGCCGGTGGCGCTGGTGGTCGGAGTCACGGCCTTCCGCCCCGAGCACTTCGCCCCGCTGGTGGGCTCGCCCGTGGGCATGGCCGTGATCGCGGCCTGCCTGCTCCTCTGGATCGGCTCGCTGCTGATAGCGCGCCGCGTGCTGGCGGTGTCCCTGTGAGTCCACGCGAGTTGCAGTTGCGGTTGCAGATGGCCGGCGCGAGCCCGACCCAGAGCGCGCGCGGCGGCTGCGCCGGCGGGCGTCTGAGCCGGGTTTGGGCGCGCGAGTGCCGTCCGCGGCGGGCGCCATCGGCGGCACGGTTCGTGCTGAGGGAGAGCGTATGACCGTCTCCACTCAGCTTCTCTACGCTGCGGGTCATGCCGTGTCTTTCATCGCCGGCGCACTCGGTGTGCATGCGCTGCTCGGCGCTGCCAGCCTGCCGCGAGCGCGTCTGGGGCTGCGCGGCCTGCGCCGTCAGGAGTCGCTGCGGGCCTCCTGGTCGTGGCGAGTCGCGGAGCCCCTGGTCCGCTACGTGGGAGCGCGCCTCGAACGGCTCATGACTCGCCCAGCGCGGCTCCGGATCGACAGCCTGCTGGTGCGCGCCGGTGACATCCTGGGGCTTCAGCCAGCGGAGCTGCCGGCGCTCAGCCTGCTGCTCGCGCTGGTTGGCATGGGATTGGGCGCGTGGGGGGCCGAGCAGCAGGGGGCACCCCTGGCTCTCTGGTGCCTCGGCGGAGTCGCCCTCGGCCTGTACTGGCCCTACATGAAGCTGTATGAGCGCGCCGAGAGCCGCCGCACGCAGGTGGAGCGGGGCCTGCCTGCAATCCTGGACTTGTTGATCCTGGGGCTCTCGGCGGGCCTCGATTTCACGTCTGCCCTGCGCCAGCTCCTCGCCAAGGCCAGCGACCCGCGCGAGCCGTTGACCGAAGGCTTGACGCTCGTGCTGCACGAGCTCGAAGTCGGCAAGACGCTGCGCCACGCCATCGTGGGTTTTGGAGAGCGCTTTCCTGGCCCTTCCGTCAGCGAGTTCGTCGGCGCCGTGCTGCAAGCCGACGCACAGGGCAGCCCGCTCGGGGATGTGCTGACCATTCAAGCCCGCGCTTCGCGGCAGCGCCGGTCGGTGCGCGCCGAGGAGCTGGCGGCGAAGGCTGGCACACGCATGGTGTTGCCCATGATGATGGCGTTCGCAGCGGCCATGCTGCTGCTCGCCGCACCCATCGTCATGGACGTGATGAACGGCATGCAGCGCATCCAGCGTTGATGAGCACGGGGACGCTGGCTCGAGCCACTCCCGCCGTTACGAAGCCGTCTTTGCGTGAAGGGTGTATCGATGAAGTCTGCACAGTCTCTGCTCGTGGAGGTCACACAGGCCGACGGCCGCAAGCTCCTGCTCGAGGTAGACGCGGCGGTAGCCCAGCTGGGGCGCGGCGCGCATTGCGAGGTGCAGCTGAGCGATCCGAAGGTGCTGCCCACCCACCTCGAGCTCGCGGCGCGCGACGGCGTGGTGTTCGCCACCGCCACGGTCGCGCAGGCGGCCGTCTGGGTCAACGGTCGGCGTTTCGACGCCGGCGCGCTGCCGGCGGGCGCCACGCTGCGCGTGGGAGACACCGAGCTCCGGGTGTCGCTGCGCGACAATGGGCCGCGGGTGCTCCGACTGCGCCGCGCGCAGCGGTCGGCCGTGATCGGCCTGCTCGTTCTGCTGCTGGGCGTCGCCGCCGCGACGCTCTGGAGCGCGGAAGAGCCTGACGTGGCGTCGCGTCTCGAAGCGCGAGACTGGCCGGTGCTCATCGAACCGGGCTGGGCGCTCGAGTGCCCGGAGCACGACCTCGAGCGAGCCCTCGGCCTCGCACGCGAAAGCCAGCAGGCGACTCGCGCCCTGCGCGAGCGCATGCCGTTCTTCCCGGGCGACGGGCTGCGCGCGGTGGTGAGCCTGGAGCAGGCAGCCGCCTGCTACGGCCTCGCCGGCCTCGCCTCGGAGGCGCGCGCCGCACGGCACGCGGCCGCGGCGCTCTACGATCAGGTGGTCGCCAACTACCGTGCGCATCGCGTGGGTCTCGCCTGGGCGATCGGCAGCGACGATTGGGCGGCCATGCGCCGCCACGCGAGCGAGCTCCTGGGGCTCACCACGGTCAGCCTCGGCGCGAGCGATCCCCTGGTCGAGTGGCTCGCGGAGATCCTGCGTCGAGCGGAGCAGAACACCGCAGCGCAGGCGCGCCGAGATTGAGCTCCCGCCTCCAGCAGACCACGCCTGACGACCTCGCCCTTCCCGCGCCAAGCGCGCCATCCAACGGAGATTCTTTCGATGACCCCTTCGCCCCGCAACCCATCGTCGCTGGCGCGCTGCTGCGCCGTTCTGGCCCTGCTCGCGGCTTGCGCTGCTCCACAAACCCAGCCCGAGACCGCAGCGCCATCGGCCCAGCGTGCACGAGCCGAGCAAGCGGAGCTGCTGATGACGCAGAGCGAGGGCTTTGCCCGCGCGGGCGATGGGATGCGCGCCGAGCAATACCTGGAGCTGGCGCTCGAACGAGGCGCGGACAGCTCGCTGGTCACTCGCCGGCTCGTCGACAGCTGTGTGCGCGGTCAGCGCTATCGGGCGGCTGCGCAATACGTCGAGCGCCACCTGCTGCGCCACCCCGCTGACAGCGAGCTACGGTTCGTGCGCGCCGTCTTGCTGCTCGGGCTGGATGAGCCCACGCATGCAGCGCGTGAGCTCGAGCAGCTACTGGCGTTAGACCCGGCCCACGCTCTGGCGCATTACGCGCTGGGGTCGCTCCAGCGCGAGCACTTGCGCGACCTCGTCAGCGCGGACACGCACTTTCGAGCTTACGTCGAGCTCGCCCCACGGGGAGCGTACGCCGAGCACGCTCGTAGCCTGGCGTTGCATCGAGTTCCGCCCGCGGAGGCCCCACCGCCGTCGACCGACGTCGAGGGCTCGATGCCGGGCGTGCCGACTGCGCCATCGCTCGCTGCGCCATCGCTCGCTGCGCCATCGCTCGCTGCGCCATCGCTCGCTGCGCCGTCGCCCGCTGCCACTGCACCCGAAGCCGTCTCGTCGGAGGATGTTCCATGATACATCGAGATATTTACCAGCAGTCGTTATACGAATTCTTCGCGCCGATCCGCGGGTTCCTCGACGATGACTCCGTCAGCGAGATCATGATCAACGGCCCCCACCAGATCTGGCTCGAGCGGCGAGGGAAGATCGTGCCGGTCGCCGATCGCTTCGACAGCGTGGAAGACGTCATGTGCGCGCTGCGCAACCTGGCTCAGTTCGTCGGCAAGCGCCTGGATGAGCGGCACCCACTGCTCGAGGCGCGCTTCCCCGACGGTTCGCGCGTGCAGGCGGTGATCGCGCCGGTCGCGGAGGACGGCCCTTACGTGTCGATTCGGCGCTTTCAGAAGGCCAACTTTTCGCTCGCCCGCCTGGTGGAGGTCGGCACGATCTCGCCGGCTCTGGCCGAGTTGCTCGCCCGGTACGTGCAGGAGAAGCGAAACATCTTGATCGGAGGAGGAACCGGCAGCGGGAAGACCTCACTGCTCAACGCGCTGACGGGCTGCATTCCCGAAGACGAGCGCGTGGTCGTGCTCGAAGATTCGCGGGAGGTGCAGGTGCAACGTCCGCACGCGCTCAGCCTGGAGACGCGGCCCGCCGACGCCCGCGGCGAGGGCGGCGTGTCGCTGAGAGAGCTCTTTCGCGCCAGCCTGAGGATGCGACCGGACCGGATCGTCATCGGCGAAGTGCGGGGCGGCGAGGCGCTCGATCTGATTCAGGCCATGGTCAGCGGCCACGGCGGTTGCCTCGGCACCGTGCACGCGACACATCCGCGCGACACGCTCACGCGTCTCGAGACGATGGCGCTCATGGGAGGGCTGGACTTGCCGCTCGCCGCCTTGCGCTCGCAGCTCGCGTCGGGTGCCAACGTGCTCGTACAGGTTTCGCGCAGAGCCGACGGGGCCCGGGTCGTCACCGAGATCAGCGAGCTGCACGGGTACGACGCGGTTCAACAGCGCTACGACCTGCGGCCCGTGTTC
>Ga0247763_1001841_pt1 | contig 11570 bp, 9 predicted proteins | sample UWRJL141409B4_FD_179926 | JGI IMG/M metagenome (GOLD analysis project Ga0247763, IMG submission 179926) | Plant litter microbial communities from Arlington Agricultural Research Station in Wisconsin, United States - UWRJ-L141-409B-4 | ecosystem: Environmental > Terrestrial > Plant litter >...
CCGCCATAGTCTCAAATCCATCCTGCACCTCGGCCATCTGGATCTGCGACTGATGTTGTTTCCTCCTCTCCTCCTCCACTGAAGCGTCAAACAACGTCGTAGTAATCGCTGGGGTTTTCGTCCCTGCTCCTACTCCTCCTCCCTTCCCGCCCTGCTGCCCCTGTGCTTGTCCGGCAGCAACACGGTTCGCCAGATCCCTTCTTCGCTTCATGGCCTCATCGAAGCGGCGGCGGGCCTCGGCCTCGTCCCAGCAGCCCATGCTACGCAGCCGGGCGACCCAGCGTGTGTCGTCGTAGACCATCTCGCGCATGCGGCGGCTAGTGCGGGCGAAGCGCATGAGATCTGAGACGGGGAGGTAGTCGAGGATGGTGGCGAGGATTTCTGTTTGAAGGGGCAGGGCAAGTCAGCTACCGTCTTCTGTCTCTTGGTCCGGAACAGATCTCAGTTTCAAGAAAGGAGAAAAACAAAACGCCTTACCGGCTGGCAGTCGCGGTTTGGATTCGACCATCTCAGTGGCTTGCAGTGTCTGCAGAATGCTCGTCTTGGGCGGCGCCAACGCCGGCGACACCCGCTGGAAGTTGGACATGGTTAGGGAGGTGGTGATTGCGAGCGACGCGATCGCTGAGCAGGTCGTCTCGTCATACTGTGACGGGAATTGGATCTGGAACCAAAAGCTTTCCCGCGTGTGGCTGCAGGGAGCTTCGGATCCGATCAACCCAAGCACTGCCCTGTCAGGAACAGTTGCTGATTGAGGTTGAGTGGGTGAGGGGCCACAGCACTCTGGTGGAGGTCAATCAACCCTAACCCCCATTCTTCAAAGGTCTATCTTCGACGAAGCAACAAAAGCACGCATTGAGGCAGTAATAGGTATTCTCCAAGTTCAACCATGTAAGTAACTGACTACACAAGGTGCTGACAGCGGGTAGACAGTAGACCCCGCAAAGAAAAGTCACGCTCTCCCTGTTGCCTGGCAGAGCTCACGCGGACCCTGAATGTCTATGTAACAAGAGGCTTTGATCTCCCACTCCAAAAATACATGCGTACACCGCTGCACACCGAGTCTTGTATAATGTCATGCCAACGAACCATGACGATGCTTGGGGGGGTAGTAAATCACACAAGCCTACTCATCAACAACCGAAGCAAACTTGTCCAGCATCGCCAGCTGGATAGCCTCGTACTGTCCCTCAAAAGTTAGCACTTGATCCCAGCCAAAACTCGGTCATCACTAACCTTCTTGCAAATCTTATCCTGTCCCTCAGTTGGTACCTCAAACTTCAAACTCCGCAGTTGCGACTGCAAATCTTGTGTCGCCTCGCGCACCTTAGCCCAGCTCTGGCCCTGCGCAATCGCCTTTTGCGCTTCATCGTGGAATCCCATCATAAGCTTCATCATCCATTCTGTCTTCCAGATGGGGCAGAACTGGTCGTAGTCCGAGTAGCCGTTCTGCTGCAGGAAATCTTCCTTGAGCAGGGTAGCCATATCCAGCGTGATCTTGTCTGGATCGGATAGGGCCGACTTGCCGACAAGCTGAACCACCTGGTCGAGCTCTTCGCTGTCCGACAATAGCTGCCGGATACGGTCACGCAACCGAGGGAAATCGGGGTACTCCTTTTCGTACCACTTGTCCAAGGTTGCCGTGTACTTGCTGTAGCTGACTGATGTGTTAATGGACGGGAAGTGCTTGCGCTGCGCAAGCTTCTTGTCAAGACCCCAGAAGACTTGTACGATGCTCAGAGTGGCGGATGTGACGGGATCTGAGAAATCACCACCCGGGGGCGACACGGCACCGACAATGCTGACACTGCCCTCGCGCTCGGGGCTGCCCAAGACCTGTACCTTTCCGGCGCGTTCGTAGAAGGATGCCAGCTTGGCACCAAGGTAGGCGGGAAAACCTTGGTCAGCCGGCATTTCTCCCAAACGACCTGAAAGTTCTCTCAGGGCCTCAGCCCAGCGGGACGACGAGTCAGCCATCATGGCTACGTTCATGCCCTGGTCACGGAAGTACTCGCTGACCGTAATTCCAGTGTAAATCGAGGCTTCACGGGCTGCCACGGGCATGTTGGATGTGTTGGCAATGAGCGTGGTGCGCTTCATGATGGGCTCTTTGCGACCATCAACGTCGATGGTTAACTCTGGGAAATCCTTCAAGACTTCCGCCATCTCATTTCCGCGCTCGCCACACCCTACATAGACAATAACGTCGCTGTTGGAGAATTTGGACACAGACTGACTAATGACAGTCTTGCCGCAGCCGAAAGCGCCAGGAATAGCCACGGTACCGCCCTGGACGGAAGGAAAGAGAGCGTCGAGAACACGTTGGCCGACAAGGAAGGGTTTGTTGGCTGAGAGCTTTTCGGTTGTCGGGCGTGGCACTCGCACTGGCCATGTCTGCATCATGCCGTACTCAGTCTTCTTGCTGTCAAACTCGACCTCGAGGATCTTTTCATCGACCGTGTAGCTGCCCTTGGACGCAATCTTGGTGATCGTACCGCGAGCGCGGGGAGGGAAGAGGATCTTGTGAACGGTGATGAACGAGTTCTCAAAGACAGTACCCCAGACATCACCGCCCGATATGTGGTCGCCGACCTTCATCGTGGGGGTGAAGTCCCACTTTTTCGTTCGGTCCAACGCTGGGACTGATATGCCGCGAGGGATGTAGATGCTCTTGACAACTTCTGAGATCTTTTCCAGGGGGCGCTGAATACCGTCGTAAATGTTGTTGAGGAGGCCCGGCCCGAGTTCGACGGCCAGGGGCTTACCCGTCCGTTCTACTGGATCACCAACCGTGACACCGGCTTGAAAAGCACACATCAGCCATCAGCACGTTGACAGGGAGACAGCATGGAGACACGGCCTACCTGTCTCCTCGTATACTTGAATGGTCGCTTGGTCGCCGTTGATCCGAATGACTTCACCGACAAGCTTGTCGTGGCCGACTCGAACCTGTCCCTTGATTAACTCTTTGCCCCACCCCAAGGCCCTCAAGACATCGTACCAACTCATACATAGCAACACCAGTCATATCCTCAGCGACAACGACAGGCCTGGTTCTTGAGTATCAGCATCGGTCGGACGAGAGACGAGTCGTTGCACGGAAGGCGCTGAGGGACTGACCCTGACACCGAGTAGATCTTGCCTCCTGCGGGACGGGACATATCAGTAAGGGCGGCAACGACCCCTAGCTCACAAAAATTCGCTCGTACCTGCGTATACTCCATCCTTCTCGCCGTCTGTCTTCGGCTGTGTGTTGGGCATGTCAGTCGGTTTACACAGCAACACCGGCCTGGCCGCAATCGACCGTATGCAACATCTGGTGAGGGGGTGCTAGCTTACGGGAGCCATGAAGGGCGAGGGAATTGGCGCGCGTGTGGGCGCAGGTTTTGCAGGACTCGCAGGCGAAATGGGTAGAGGATCCAAGGACGAAGCTTCGGCCGGATAAGAGGGTGCGCCGGATGCCAAAGGTGAAGCAATAGGGGACCACGGGGGGGTTGGTGAAGCTGCGCGAGCTTTGATGGGTGATGGTGGAAGCGGGAGGTTTGCAGCCTGCGCAAGCCCTGGCTCAAGCTCCCACGGCAGCTGTTGGCTGGGTGCGACGACCGGGGCGGCGTTAGCCGAAGGTGGAGGCGATGATGCACCGGCACTGCCAGCCGTGTTCTCTTGCAGCTGTCTGTCTTCGTCGTCGACGGCGCTGCCGCCACTCTTGCTTTGTCCGCGAACTAACAGATCGACCAGTGACGGTCGTGCCCGTAGTCGCGGGCGCAATCCAATCTGCATGTACAGTCAGAGCGCGCAAGTTCAGAAATGTAATTCTACTGCCGGTTGCGACTGCAGTGATGAGGGGAGCAAGTTTGGCGCGGCCTAAAGCCTAAGGGAGGCAGGCGCAATCAAAGTAGGAGACGAAGGGCCGAGGCTTAGGTTCCCGGGCTACCTACAGCGGCGTAGAATTACTGGTTCCATGACAGAATCACACAGCGGGAGCATTGACTGCTGACCAGACTGAGTTTCAGAAACCCAAGACCGGGCTCTCGTTTGAGAGCCTTTCTATTATCTGCTTCGCTATCGAAGCCCCTCAACTCCAAGTTCAGAGTTGTCAGCTCTCTGTTGCGCATATTTACAGTCATGCCATTTTCTGGCAGGTCATCCTCTTAGGAAGACCGATTCGGCTGGACGTTGAGACCTACCTCTCACTAGCCACGTGCCTGATGCGGTAGCTATTTTCTTTTTCGCCATTCCCTTGCCCTTCTCGCCCACCGCTAGCAAGGGCAACCGTTTTACTCAACCGCTTACTTCGTACTGATGAACACTCCTCGGTCCTCCAAGGGGTGGGCTAGGGTGCCCTGCAACTAACCGCAACAGTCCCTTGTCGCATCTTGTGGCCCATTTTCTCCGCAGCCGCCTACCGAAAACGCCTCTGACCGCGCTCCCCGTGTAAACAAACGGACCGTCATCACCTGGAGGTCGCAGCATCTTGATCCGAGGCGCAGAACGAAATGAAATGTAAGGTTTTTTGGTCTCCCCCAATGAACGTCATGCCGCCCACCAACCCGCACCGTTGCAATGCGAAAGATATATAGGCTTAGGCCTATATTCATTATTGCCAGGATAAGGAAAAAGGCCCCGATCCAAGGGAACATTGTCGAAATAAACGCGCTCTGCAAATGCTGAAAGTCCGGACAGAAGCCCCGCCTGTCGTCACCATCGTAAAGCTGGCCGTTCCAAAAATTTACCGCCCAAAATACAGCAGTCCCAAAATATTAGCGGATTAGTTGAGGAATCCTTTACAAGCTGCGGTGCCGCACAGACAAGGAATGCGGTCTGTACTACCGATCTCGCGCTCGAATTTGTAGTCGTATGTCAACTCCTCATCTATTATGTTGTCAGCCAGTCCGCTCACTACCAGGGGGTTGAAAACGACTGCACTTACTCTGGGCAATGTCGCGGAGGGCATAAATGACAATCCGTTTGCTTCCCTCCACCTTGATTATCTTTGCCGTGCAGTTTGGCATACAGCTATGATTGATGAACCGAGCGATGCCACCCTTCTTCGTTGCGTCAATGACGGTATTGTCATCGATGCGGAAGAGGTAACTGCTGCCGATGCCGCTCTTAAGATATCGATGCTCCCGAAGGTCCGCAATCTGCTGTCGTACTTCCTCACCGACGTACTCAATGATCATATCATCTTTGGGAATGTTCTCCATAGCGTACAACCCCCAATTGTGAATGGCAGATCGGGCGAACTTGACCGGCTTCTTTCGTTTCTTAAGCTGGTTAAAGCGCAGCACGTCTGAATCCTGCCCTAGCGTCCTTCTCTGATCGTTGAGATCCGCAACAAACCGACGATTGTTGACACGGTTGGCGCGGGAGTTGCCTTTCGCCACAAGACTCTCCGCTGCGAGTCGGGCTGCCTCGGCAGCAGTCGCGGCTGTGTCCTTTCCGCCTTTGCCAGCGTGAGCTTGCCGCTCTTCCCTCGCCTTCTTGACCTTGATGTGATGAGGAAGATATTTCGATTTTTCAGAGTTGAGGATTTTCTTGACGCCTTCGGTTCTGGCACAACCCGCGGGATTGGGAACGTAGTGGCCTTCGATGCCAACTGAACGATTGGTCGATCCGTCGCTAGAGTTGAGTTCTCGGATACGATCCCGTCTCCAAAGCCAGAGCTCGGGATCCCCAATTTTGCTAACGCCGAATCTCTTTCTTAACTTGCCAACTTCTGGTTGGTCTCCCGCTTCCAGTGTGAGCTTGCTCAGGGACGCAACATCAAGACGGAAGCCAGAGGGAAGGGACAATGCATGTCCCAGTGTCGAAGGGAAGAGATTCTCGTCCAGATCAGGCTTCTCGTCTTCAACGACTGCTTCGGCTTCTGGTTTCTTGAGCTCGGGCTCTGGAACAGGTGTCGATTCACTGCCATCGACAACTTGTGACTCGGCAGCCTCTTTCTCGAAGATCTCCTGCTGCTGTCTTTTGAGAGTTTCACGCTCCTCAAAGATCTGCTTCTTGGATTTCTTTTTCGCTTTCACCCCCTTCTTCTTCCCTTTGACGCTTGGTGCAGGGGTCGGCACACGAGAGCTGTCCGTGTCTTTCGGCTCGGCAGGATCTACATCAGGAAGCACAATATCTTCTGGAGAAGCTTCCCTTGAAGGAAACACACCTTCAATGCGATCAATAGTCACACCAAAGAGTTCCTCGTCGGATTTCTTCTGCCGTTTGGGGACCGTTTCGAGAGGGACGTCGAGTTTCCTCTTCTTTGGGAGGATCGAGCTGTCATTCAATGCAAAGCTGGCTTCGGTCATGGAGTCGTCTTCCGCCGGGCCCCATGAAGTGTAGTCATCCTTGGCAATATCATCATCTGTGCTCATGCGACTTCTGGGCCGTGACTCGGGCTCCTCCGTGTCCCTTCCTATTGAGTCCCTATTCTCTGTTTCATCTTCCGATTCGTCGTCACTATCGCTCCGAAGTCGGTGATGGAGCGAGCGGAACGCATGGCGCATAACCGGCGCTCGTTGGCGAGCGAAAGGATCGTTAAATCCGTGTTTCCTTGTATTAATTCCAGCATTCTTGACCTTGCGTATTCGGGGCAAAGAGGCCACATCCAAGCGCGCTGTTCGTCGTTCAATAGGATCGGCTCGTGAGTTCGGCGTTCCGACGGGAGACTTCTCTTCAGAGTCATCGAAGACAATCGAAGGTAGCCTAGAATCTCGGGGATCGTCGATGTTCAGTTTCCGTCGCTTAGCAACATGGTTGGCGGGATCGAGATAGTTAAACAAGGCCGGAGCAGCGATTTTTGTGCGCACATGCCTAATGAGCTGCTCAACCATCTCGCGGCGAACCACATCAACAGCCTCCAGAACGGGGTCGAAGTTCTTGGCCCTCTGCTTTTTCTCCTCTTCCAGGTCTGCCTCGTCTTCTCGTCGCCGCCGCTCTCGATCTTCCCGTTGTCGGGCTTCGATTTGCGGTCGGACATCGACGGTGCGGCTGACACGTCGTGTTTCACTAGACGCTCGTGAGCCTCTACCGGCCGTTCCATAGAGATGGAGCTCCATGATCATTGTGTAGGTGAAGAATGCTGTTCCGTCAGCCTGATGACAGCACCGCTTAGCTTCCGCCCGACCACCGTCGGTGTCCCGAAATATTATGTAGTAGCCTGTGCGATCGATTCGAATGTCCTCAAAATGGTGCTGCTTGAGCCTCTTTTTCATGTGCGCAACGGTCGCGTTCATAACGGGAACGTATTTATGGGCAATGAAAATGTACGGCTCGCACTTGATGTGATTCTTTATTGGCTCAGGCTCGATCAGTTGCAACTTCGGAATCCAGGCGACTTCTTGTCCGGGTGCCTGCGCTCTTTGAGCAGCCGGGCCTTTAGGGGCGGTGGGAGGAGGCCCCGGAATAACATCTTTCGGTCGTGGGCCCGTCGGAACCTTTGCAACGCTAGCAGATATTTGCGAATTTTCCCTGTCCTTGGTGAGTATCTCCTCGAGCATAAGCGAGCTCTTGCGGCCGTCGCGGTCATATTCAACGCGCACAACGTTGGACTCGATTTTCTTTCCGTGCAGTTGCCGAATCGCGCGCTTCGCAGCTTCATGGGCGGGGACAGGCACGGGGCGTACATGGCTTGGTCTGGAATCTCTGTAGCGAAATGTCGCAAAGCCAAGGTAGGTCCCCGTTTCTGGATGCATCTTGTTGCTGCTCTCGGCGATGTCGCCAAAAGACGCAAAAAGCGCCGCCAGCTTGCTGAAGCTGAGGAGGGGGTTAAAGCCGATTACGACTACCTGGGTGGGCGGTCCTGGGCCGCACGACGTCTTGGAATCATACTTGTAGGGACGTAGGTTGTATGGGGCATGGCGTAATCGACCTTTGGGGAGGTGGAAGTCGACGTTGATGTAGTTGAGTTTCCCACCCTTGGAGAGGCGGGGATCGGGGGGGGGGACGTCATCTTCGTCGGCCTATGCAAACGGTATTAGCCAAATGGTTCACAACAAAGATGACGCCCCTCCCCCCCCTTCAGTATGATTGTTCAATGTACGTACCAATCCGAACTCCTTATATATCGGTTTCGCCTTCTTCCGTTCGGCGCTCGGGATTTTATGGTCCTGTAGAGGATCATATACACATTGAACGCACTTAGTCGAGTGATTAGGGTCTCGGGCAGGGACGCGTTCGATGCTGCCAGCGAGGGCAGCGGATATCTCATTGCCGAATCCGGTTGGCCCATCGGGGTGTTGGGGGGTGGTCGACTGCGCCTTGGAGAGCGCCGCAGTTGGGATACTTGAGGACGGCGAGTCGATTGTGGTGAGAGGTGTGAGATAGTGATTTGAGTTTCTCATGGCAGCTATGGCGTTCTGAGTCGAGGTGCTGAAGAGCGAGGAACTTGTGCTCCCATGAGAGCTCTCAGAGCCCAAAGTGTTGAGCATGTCCCCGGCTAACGATTCGGCATCATCAGCGGGCAGGGGAGGCGCGGCATCAGCGACCATGCCATTCGGGAGGTAGTTGGATGTCGCGACAGCGCCTATGCTAGCGCCGGTGACTTGGTCCGCTGAGGACCCTGAAGGAGTGAGATGGCCGTTGGTGTCAGCGGCCCGGGTCGACGGCGAATCTTTTGTGCGTGCCCGCTCGCGCTCGATGGCTCTGTCCCTCGCGGCCCGCGGCGCGGTCGGGAAGAACTGCGCAAAACTCGCACCTGGGGGCCGAGTCATTGCGAGGATGAGTGACGTCTACCGCTTCCTCCGCCCTCCTACCATCATATCCCGTGCCGGCGATACTGGAAAGATCATGCAATGTGTTGCTAACGGCCTGGGGCGGGTGAAGAGTCGACCGACTTAGGCGCGCATGGGACGTCCACGCGACAGATACTTCGCCGATCAGAGCGACCAGGGGTTGAATTGGGCCAGTGATGAGTGACGCTGTCGAGCGCGTTGCTCAGCAGAAAAATTGAGGCAAGGGGGCGGGCGGTAGAGGAAACAATCGCCTGTGGTGAACGACGCGAAATACGTTCTGAACTTGACTTGGGGACAAAATTTCGGGGGCAGGCTTGAGCGAGGTTGAAGGTTTGAAGTGTCGCTCAAGGAGTCCATGGAACAGGGAGCAGGGACAATGAATTCGCGAGCCAGAGATTGGCTAAACCTAAAGCGGCACTGGCACTGCTTTAGGTCTGCTGTGCTCGCACCCTCTAGGTGTGGCGGGTGCGGTGGCTTGTGCGACACAAGACGGGCAAGGCCCCACCAAACACCCCACCAACCATTCATCCTCGCTTTCCTCTTTTTGGCTGCTGCTCATTTACGCGTTGGGGCCGTGTTGCGTGTCTTGCGCAGCGAATGAAATGATTCGAAGGCACAATCTTGTTTTTGAACAACAGAATAAACACAACTGTCTATGAATTTCAGCGGTCCTATTGCTCCCTCAAATTGCTGATGTACTGTACAATGCAATCGTCAAATAACATGACCATTGCTCATTGCACTTTTACTCTAGAACCGAACCATCTGTTGATGTGCATCCCAGCGTGAAACCATCAAAAAGTTCAACCCATCATGAGCGCAGCAACACCGGCAGTTCATTTTCCAACCCGTTCACATCACAAAACGCCATCTGTTCTAAAGCACCCATTGCCAGTGTCCGTAATTAAGACATAACTGTCTAAAAATTGGTTGAGAGTTGAAATTCGTCATCAGAGGCCTCGGGCTCCGGTATCGTGGCCACCTGAGCATTGGCTACCTCATCGACATCAAAAATGGACATGAAACCAGGTCTCTTCCAGTCCTTCGAGGCCTGCTTTTGAGCAAACCGAGCAGGGGTGATGGTGGAGTCCGATGAAGAAGATGTTGTGCTAGCTGTCCGCGACAGAGCACGAGGCTTCTTGACAACTGGCTCCGGTTGGTGGCTGGCTGACAGCGCAGATCGTCCCTTACTGTATCCAAGCGTGCTCCTGGACGCCACAATTCCCGTTGTCCGCTCCCGGGGGGCAATGGTAGGCTGAATGACGGGTTGCGCGGCCTTTATTTGGGACATTAGGAAAGACCTTGCTTTGGAGGTAGGTATAATGGGCTTGATCGGCTTTGACGCCTTTGCGTTCTGGGAGTTCTCTGACATGCCAAGTGCTGCAGCTGCCTTCCGCGAGTTGATGGTATTCGGAGGCCTAGGGATTAGCGCTGTGGCTTTCTTTGGTTGGATGACGGATGTTAACGCGTCGGTATCTCTCTTGACCTTGAAGAGTCCTTTGCTGTCCGGCACGTCACCGACGCTCCAGTCAAACTCTTCCATGTCCCTGAGGATCTGCTCTTCACCTCGTAGGAAAGTGCGCTGCTGGCTTTCCTCCATCCGTCTATCCTGAGCCGTCATGCCATTTTCGTCGGTCTGGTTGAAGTAGTAGTCGTAATAGCCTTTGAATAAGTTCTCTGGTTTCATGCCGTTGTAAGTCAAGACACCATCGGGGAAGACGTCGGACTCATATGGCGGGTCCTGCAACTTCGGCGGTGCGTATTCAACGTCCTCCTCTTCATCCAGCGGATCATTGTCTGTATGCACCTCAAGTTTTGACGACTCGAATTGCGGCGCTGTATGACGAGGGCGCACCGTTGTAGTAGGTTTGAGACTTGTCTTCTCGAAGTCGCGAATGATCTCCTTGACACCGACACTTGGTTGTGTGGGTCTCGCTTTGGCGTTGGTGGTCTTGTTTCCGAGGGGTGCGCGGCCGGTTTGAGGTCCTAGAGGTCAAGCTACATAAGATGCACCGTCCGCAAAAGCAATGGATGGAGTGAAACCTCACCAGCTGGTGTGACAAGATTAGACTTGCCAGCTTTACCCAAACCATTGCCTCCCTTCATAACTGTCGCTGTGTTCTCGTTGTTCCCCTTTGTGCGGAGACCGCTCTTTCCGGAGAAACCATTCTGGACGTTCTCATCATTGAGAGGGACTTTCAACGGCGTCTTCGGGAACCGGGCACCGGGGGTCTTGGCCTGCAGTTGTTGCTTTGTGGTGCCAGCATGATGAGTGTAGATGTTCTCCTGCTCGTGGTGTGCGGCCAACATGGTCGCAGATTTGAGGGATTTCGTTCCCACTGGCAGTTCTACGGATACGGTTGCAATGACTTTGATGGGGTTATCGCGATTGACAAGTGTAGATTTTGTTGCAGGGGAACGCACTGGCAATCTCATCTCGCTCATCTCCCAACGGTGCTTCCGCAAGGCGCCGGTTGACACAGCAACGGCTAATGCTGGCAAGCCCCACCTTTAGCCGACTTTCGAAGATCAGACAAGGTCGTCACCAGTCGCAACAAATCGAAACGCCAGTCCATTTGGGGGAGGAGGGGCACGGATTTGACATACCCACCACACCAGCGCTGCCTGCGATCTTTCTCTCTCTTTCTTCTCGCATCTCAAACCTACCCGCGCCGAGATTTTTGCATTCAACTATCCCTCCCGCCTTGGCCACCATCACCCATCTTTTTCTAGTCTCTGAAATTGCAAGCCCGCTGTCACCATGGATCGCATCAAGGAGGTGAGCCCAATGTCTTGCAAGCTCGACCCCTGCTTTAACCCCACCATGCCACCCCCCCCCCCATTATCGAC
>Ga0247763_1001842_pt1 | contig 11563 bp, 14 predicted proteins | sample UWRJL141409B4_FD_179926 | JGI IMG/M metagenome (GOLD analysis project Ga0247763, IMG submission 179926) | Plant litter microbial communities from Arlington Agricultural Research Station in Wisconsin, United States - UWRJ-L141-409B-4 | ecosystem: Environmental > Terrestrial > Plant litter >...
GGGAGGAGGAGGAGGAGGAGGAGGAGGAGGAGGAGCGGGTGCTCTGGGGGTATGGTCTGGGATGACAGCTGGTTGTGAGTGTGGTCGTGTTACCAGGTCAGGCGACACCCCTCGACTTGCATCGCCAAGAGAAGGAATCGTAGAGATGGGCGAGAACCGCGGCAGATCAGACGGCACTGGACTCAGGCTCTTGTACTCAATCTCGGGAAATGGCGACATGTCAACTGTGGCGGATGTTCGGGCCTCAGGGAGAAGTTCAATCGATTCCAACCGGATATCTTCAGGACGCAGAGCCGACGATGATTGTTGTGTGGGGCGGAGCGAAGGGTGGATGGGCACGTGGGACGATTCGGGCTCGTTCCTATACTCGTCCGACTCTTCATAAATATCGGGGTCGATGTCGTCCAGGCCAATCATACCCGGTCGGTTTGGGGGTCGCTTCTCCCGCGGCGATCTTTTTGTTGGAGCTACCATCTCAGAAGGCCGAATTGGCTGTTTGCCTTTCCTCCGTTTTGACGGTGAGAATTCGGAAGCTATATCTTCAGAATCTCGATCAAGCCCCCGTTTCGGTGAGTTGTTGATGGGCTCAAACTGACGCATTCGCTTCTTTTGTCAGCTTACTTCAGACAGATATGAACGCGCAACTTACAGGTGGAGATGTTGGTTCAGGCGGAACAGAGTATATATCGTTGCTCCGACCCAGAGTCCTGCTAGAACCTGAGCCTGACCCACTGGGAAACGCCGAATGAGAAGGTCTGGCAGTTTCCCTTATTAGTCGACTGAGTGATATGAACTAGGGCGAAACTCACCTGATGCTGTCATTGTCCGACTCGTCTTGCGCCAGGTCAATGATGGTAGGTTGGACGACTGTCTGTTGCGATGACTCTTGAGAGTCCTTCTGACTGTCGCTGTCCTTGTGTTTGTACTTTTTGTTGCGAAACTGCTGTTGGTTCAACCGAAAGAACAACTGCTTGACAAGACGTCGGATACTGCGGCTCTGTTAGCATGAGGACAATGCAGTCGGTTGATCCTCTCACCTGTACTTGTCCCTCGTGTATTGGTACTCGTTGTAATTGGGCGCAGACGGCTCATCTGGCCAAAAGACCATACCGTTTCCCGCCTTGTCGAGATATGCATATGTCATTTCACTCAGCGCGTTTTGGCCTTCTCGCGACTTCCAGTCATGAAGATCGGTACCAGACACACCCCTGCTGGTCTTGAATTTCTTCCGGAATACCCTCATGTCGTCATAAAATTCCACACATCGCGGGAGGTTCACATCCCCGTAATCAAGCCCTCTCCGGAGAGCAGTGATATTGGGGATGGCAGTCGCTGCAATTTTATCTGGGGATGAAACCGGAGACATTTTGATGTTGTCGTTGGTGGTTGCGACAGAGTGCAGAAAAAAAATGGGGAGAGGAAGAAGTTGGGGAGAGGAAGACGAAATGCGGAGTAAGTGGGAGGTAACCACGGGGTTATGTCCCAATTTTTGCGCAGCTGCTGAATTAGTTGTGCCGTCCAACCTGCTTCCCGGAATACTGTTTCCCCTCGCTGCAGGGTCTGTGGCCAAGGGTGAAAAAGGAACTTTGGCGGGAGATGGCCCTCACCGGGACCTTAACACACTACCCGGGGGCAACTTGGTGGAGGGCGAGCGAAACCAACACCAAGCACAAAAAAAGAGAACTGCAGCTACCTGAGAAAAACCTAGCTGAACTTCCCATGTCAACTTCCGTCATTTTTACGACATTAACATGACTCACCAGGCGTTTTCGCATATTCCCCTGTTAGAGCGTCGGTGAGCACTATCGCCTACCCCTCACGCAAATGCTCGGCCACCCATCTTGCAGGCCAACTCCAGGGATCCTGCTCACATCTGGTCTTTTTAATTGGCTGCAATGGATTCACCGCCCAAAAGTTCCTCTGCTGCTCCTCCCAGGTTGAATTTGCAGACCGCAGACAGTACAGTGTACATGGACAGTGCATGAATTTGTTTCGCACAATTGTCCCTGAAGACCATGTCCAGCCTGCTTCAGGCTTTGAGCAAGCAAGCTAAGGGCCCATTGAGGCATCCGACAGGGTCGCAAAAAATGAGTATAAAATGTGCAAAGTATGGGCCCACTCTTTACTGTTTGATTCCAGCTCATAGTCTTCATCAAATCCACTTCAAATCCACCAAAATGCGGCTATTCCAGCAAACCACAACATCGCACATAGCCCTCGATCCAGACTTTGTAAATTTTGGTTTATTCGCAGCCTTTTGCATCACTGCTGTCGTGGTACATGTATTTCTCAAAATGTTCAATTGGTCTCAGCCTCATCATCGGTCCCAGTCCCAGCCAAACCATGCACCGACTCGATTCCACCCAACTCGTGTTCCACAAGACGGGCACGTTGACGACAGTAATCCCCGTGGTAATAATATCCCGCAGAATTATATCCAACAACTTGAGAATGAGAATGAAATAGCCGCCAACCCAAACCCAAATCCAGTCAGACGCCAGCCTGCCCGTCAGCCTGCACGGCAGGGGAGACGAGCACCTGGGAGAAGAGCCGCAGCTGGGAGAAGAAATGAGGAAGAACAAGATGAGGAAAATGCAGGGCGGAATGACGCTCAGCCAGAACCAGAAGATCGGCCCCGCCAAGCCGCTAGATGGTCACTACAGATGAGCATGAGTTTTCCCATGATGTAAAAAACCCTCCTTGAAACGGTACTGGTATTGCAGACCGTCCATCCACCCATCCATAGAAGTAAGAATTAAATTAAATTTTAAAACTTGTAAATTGTACACTGGTACACAAAACTTCATCTCCCATTCCCATCCCCTATCAGTCTAAATGAGGTACCGGGTACCAAACTTGGCCCCCCAATCTACCCGAGGTAAGGTATCCAGGATGAGTAGGTAGGTACTTTCGTGGGTGCGTACGTGCACGCGTCTAAATCTGAAAACAATTACAGACGCCCGAAATGCAAGCACAGGTCCCACTGCAGCACTGCTCCGGACGCTCAAAGATACAGGGCGATCCCACCGGTATTAGCCCCGTCGGACAGGTGCATTGTGTGGTTGTCACGGTGGCGGAGACAGTTTTGGTCGGGGCATTCGCAGTCTTGGTCGTGGTTGTCTTGGCGTGTTCGGAAACATGAATGCTGAGACGTTTACAGGCCGAGGAGATGACGTTGGGAGGGAAAGACGCAACGGGGGGTGGAACGTTGATGCCTCGCGGGATGACTGACGAGACGGGGGGAGGGGTGCAGCCTGGGTCGGTGATTGTGACGGTGGTAGTTACGCTGGTGGTACTGTTGTGGTTGTGATTGTGTTTGTGTCAGTTTAAGTTCAAGTCTGTTGGACGGAAATAGAATGGAACACACGAAGCTAGTGGTGTCTTGGTGACGGTTACAGCGGCTGCGGTGGGCAGGTTGAGGAAGGTGCTGCAGAACTCGCTGTAGGTAGGAGGACCGAGATGGCGGAGAGAGTTCACAGCACTCTGCACGGCACGACAATCCGCGCGTCTTCCTTGAAGCTGCACTGCAAGCGCCGGAACAGCACACAGCGAGAGGAGAAGTTGTCGCCACATGGTGAAGAGCTTGAAGAATGGTCAAGACGCCAAGGTAACTTGAACGGACGGGAGAGAGATCTCTTGGCCAGAAAGAAAGTCGGGGGCAGTGATCTCCTTTTGTTCTTGGCGGGATCTCAGCCGCTCGCCTATCCTCATCTCGGATCCGTTAGTTTGGGATGGTTAGCTGAGCACACTAGTGACGCCAGGAACGCCACAGATGCAAGGGATCGCAGCTGTCATTCCCGGCTTGGCACCACCACATTCCGGCGCAGTGGTAAGATTCTTGCTGCGTGCGAAATTTTCTTTTTCGTTCGTAGTCCTGAGCTGGGGTGAGTTGTACCTGATTTGTCCTGAGCTTTCCATAATTCTTCCCTGAGCTAGGGTGATCCCATACGTCGCCGCTGCATACCTAGCCTCAGAGGCTCAGCAGGCCCAGACCCTTCTCTTGGAAAAAAAAACTTCTATACCCGGGCCCACCTCAACCCAACTTGTTTTCGCTTCCCTTCCTTTCCCTTCCCTTCCCCCAAAAGTTACATAAAACGCAGTTTGAGGTCACCCCTTAGGTCTCTATTCCTATATTCCTCATTCACGAAAGTGATTAAATCCACCCTTAAACTAAGACACTTTTGTGTTGTCCTTATTCTTTTACGGAATCCCTTATAACAACACCCTGAGTGTGGAGGACGGCCGATCGGGGCTGAGCGGAGCTGAACTGGCGAAGCTGATTTAGCTAGTCGGATATTCCCAAAATACTCCTGGTATAATAACCTACCGTACTGGGAAACTGCGTAGCCTTGATTGGTGGTAGTTGAACTATCTTTGAGGAGGGGTGTGGATAATTTCTTATTTGGGTGACGAAAGACGTCGGGCTCTTTTGTCGTCTAGTTGGGGGTGGCGTGGATTATTTTTGTAGATATTACCTTATCGTTGATATCTACTGCAGACCCATCAGCGCAAACTCATGGCCTCCCAGGCATCAGCTTCTGCTAGAACATGCCCTTCAGCCGTCAGCTGTCCATCTATCACCCCGTGCAAGTACGCACTACCAACTAGGCGATAAGGAGTGTCCAGTAATGATCGAGATCGCGGGCGAATGGGGCCAGGATGTAGGATTGGGGAGTTTGTGTCCCATCCCGGTGAAGACAATGGCCCAGAGGCCGGCACAGTGGTTGATCAGCTGCTGCCGGAGGTGGAGAATCTCTCCGTTTTATATTCTCACTGCGGTGTGTGGTGAAAAGGACTATTAATTTGACGCCTTCTTTAAAATTGAGTGAGCCGTTCGGCGGTCCTCAGAAGGCCCTTCGAGTAGTTGTTCGAAAGACGATCGAAGTGATAGTGTTGACGGAAGAATCATGTAGGGCACTAATACAGTGGGCAGTCTGCGGTGAGTTTTTGGGCATCATTTATGGTAACGCGGCTCACAGGTTTTCCGTCAGGACTTGCCGGTGGAACTGAACATGCACTCAGGGAGGCACGAGTCAGGCATCGCCGGGCGTCAAATGCTCACGTTGACTCCATAGCCTTCCCAAAGCATTTGGAGAAAAGTGAGTTTTGTGGCTGCTGATGATTTTATCCATCTCCTGCCCAATGGATGCCTAACTATATGCTAGGAATTTCCGGTCTTGTGTGACGATTACCTTCCCCGCTTCATGCGGCTCACATGCATGCTGCCGCCCAATCTCACGAGAGCAGAACCCTGTTGTTATCTAAGGTATCGTTGAGTAAGTCTGGGGAAGATTGGGTCGACGCCAATACCACACACACCCTGTCCCCTTACAAACACACTGCTGCATTACATTCAATGTCGCTGTGAAAAGTGGCATCCATTTGACGGCCTCCTCTCAGCGGCCACCTACAATTTTGCTGTTGACAAGAGCAATCAAAAATGACCATGGGGTCTCTCCAAGCCATCTCGTTTCTTCAGGCTTCTCGCCAGTCTCTACCGTCTCTACAGCAAATTAATCGTGAGCCGCCAAAACGAGGTTCGGAGCCGTTTACGCTTGAGAAACCACACACTTGCACACACTACAAGGCTATTCAGCTCTTTCTTAAAGTCACGCCGCGTGAGTTTCCTTGCCCGGGCTGCTGACACAAAGAAGCGGTTAAAGCCGCCGACGCCGACGAATATATCTACCGCAGATGTGGACAGCCCTGTCAGGGACCGAAGAGGTACGAACTGTCGTACTCAGCAACGTTGGAGCATACCATTCTCGGGGCCATCGACGCGGCCCGGTCGAGCTGTGAGCTATTCCGTTGGCTTGTTGCAAGGACCGCTCTCAACATACCAGCCCTAGCCAAGCGGTGGGAGACGCCCGAGGTTATGGACGCCATCGTAGACCATTGCTGCTTCGAGATCCTCGGCCACTCCTCCACGAGAGACTGCGTGCTGAACTTCTGGATTGTCTGCTCCACTGCTGTCTCAGAAGGCCTAGAGCGGGGTCAGACGCTGCTCGGTACGCTGCGCGCCTGGGCTCCCGCCGGGGATCCCGCGTCTAGGTATATCCTGTCACGCCCATACGAGCTGGACGTCACATCTCAAAAGTCTATCCAGTTTGCTAAGGAATGCCTCTCGGACTGTATGGCTCGCCACACATGGTGCAAGACAGGCCAGATTGGACACTCAAATGCACATCAAGGCCTCGATTCTGCCGAGACCGTGAACTTTGACGACATTCCCACGCGGCTGATTGACGTGGGTGCATCTGGATCGCCATGCCTGAAGATGGTCGTGACCGCTGATAACAACGGGGCTCTCATGAAGAATGTTTCTGAGGCCGGCTTCGTGGCACTTTCGTACTGCTGGGGTGGCGATCAGCCGGCCAAGCTCCTGGAGGCCAATGTTGAGAAGCACAAGTGCAGCATTGACCCGGCCAAGCTGCCGCAAACAGTTCGGGACGCGGTATGGGTAGCCAGGACGATCGGCTTCCGCTATCTCTGGATTGACTCGTTATGCATCATTCAGGACGATCTCGACGGCCAAGGCAATAATCCCGACAAGGCAACCGAGATCACCCGCATGGCGAGCTACTACGGGTGTGCGACAATCACGCTCTGCGCTGCCTCGGCAGAGAGGGCTGTCGACGGCTTTCTGGAGCCGCGGAAAGAACCCAGCTTCGCTTGCGGCCCCATTCGGATTCAGCTCATGTCCAAGGACACCATGCAGCTTATAGGTCGCGTTTGCCTTGGCAAAGAACCCAGCTTGTACCCGGCCGAGCCGACCACCACGCGTGGCTGGACCTTGCAAGAGTCATTGCTTTCACGACGCATCCTTATTTTGGGTGCCGCCAGGTGTACTGGTCATGTATCAACTCCCATGGCGGCTGTGGCGGGAGCAGCATCGCCCTCGCCGACCGCGTGTTCCCTGGGTTTGAGTCAGTCGTCAACGGCATTTACCCCATCGGCTCTCTAGTTGGCCTACCGACCTTAAGGTAATGGGGCGCCATTGTCGGGGACTATATAAATCGAAGTCTGGGGCGCGAGGGAGATAAGCTGTGGGCCGTGTCGGCCCTGGCTCAGCACATGGTTTCCGCGAGTAAAGCGCGCGGTGAAGATGCGGCGTACGTTGCCGGCTTGTTGGTGGACCAGGCCGAGCCGGAGACTTGGCTGTTGCAGCTTTTGTGGTATCCTCTGGCGCAGGATACCAAGAGACCGAGACTATACCGGGCGCCGTCTTGGTCGTGGGCGAGCATAGATGGACCTGTCGAGTCGCCTCCATGGCAGTCAGACATGATCCACTACGCCGCCGTTGAGGACTGGAAAGTAACACCTTTGGTGGAAGCGGCGCCGTATGGTGCGCTGAGCAGCGGCCATCTAATCTTCTCAGCAAAGGTGCACAATTTGAGTCGTATGCGAGCGGTTTCCTCCATGTCATGGGGTAGCTGGGGTCACCACGACCTGTCGACCCGCTCCTGGGAGAGTGGCCCATGGGGCAAGATAGAGGGAAGCGAGAGTAAATGGGTTCTGATCTTAGTTGTGGACTGTCCCGTGGATAGGAAGATGGTCGAGACGAGCCTGAACAATGGTGAAACCGGAAGTTCGAGCCTCTTCCTCGCCGCCGTACTCACGTTGTCGGGAGGTGTTTTGGCTGGCGTTCAGGGCCTCCTCCTAAGGTCCAATGCGAATGGTAGCTCGGACGGACCGTGTAGAAGGTTAGGGAGCTTCCAGTTGAGAGCCGGGAAACAAGACAGGAGGCGCCCAGAGTCCAGCGTCCTCAGATTCTTCAACGAAGCAGAAACCAGAAGACTCAGAATAGTATGACCGAGACGGAACTAAAAGATGATCAAATTCAACCTGGTCCTTACTGCCAACTTGAGAGGCCGGTACCTGTTTGGCCCCAATGAGTGTTCGCATATCATCCGGGATGACTGCCTGTCTGACAATTGTTATTCGGACTTCATTCGTTGCTGCCAGAAACCTTAAAGCCTGTGCCCCGGCCGGCATTCGTGGGTGTCTAGTCGAAAGAAGCAGGCCGACGTTGCTCGACGGAGGGCTGATTTAGGCATCGCCAAGTCTTCATCAGGGTGTCTGACTCAGTCAACAGCTCTGCCGATGAATCTGGGAGAATCTTGTAAGCCTTCTCAGTGAGACAAGTTTGCACCCCTATCATCACTCTATTCTTATCTAGTCGTGCAGTGCGTCGCCTGACAAAAAGCCCTTCCTCGCTGATGAGTCCTGTACGAAATCAGCAATCTCCACTGGATCCAATCCCCCAAAAGCCAGCGCGGAGCTGCAAAACCGCCGACATTGATCCACCATCGGCAAAAGCCCCAACGTTTCATGCAAACACTTCCAGCGAAGAGCCGCCCCCATCACCCAACACATATCGAACCAAGGAACAAACCGCTCCTGTCAGAACGCCCTGCCCTGTCGGGCCGTTCCTTCCATTTTCCTAGAGTGCATCTCCAGCACCACCCACCCACCCGGATGAGTGACCAAAAACTCGAGTTAGGCCCATATCATACCCACCACAAGCGTGCCCGTGCATCTCCCGGAGGACGCACCCAGCTATTCCGATGACCATATCAACCACAGCTTCATCCATGAAAAGAACTTCATCGAAAGGACCATATCCCTAGCTGGCCCGGCCGATGCCCGTAATCTTTGAATCAATTCCGTGATGATGCACCTTGTCATCAGATCTGTGATGGATATAGTCCCACATGAGTACCTGTAGACGACAAGACCAGTGGGTTCTTGCGCAAGCGCTTCCGCAAGCTGTCTACTTTGATCTGTATCACACAGCCCAGGGCAATTTAAGTGGCAATGGTGGATGGGTTTCGGGACACGAGATTTGTTGCTAAGAATCAAAAACGCCAACACCATTTGATGTGCATGTGGAGCCTTTGCGGACCTGGAATGGACCAGGGCCTCCGGATTCAAGCCAACAACTCGTCTGGTGGATGGCACCTCATAATCGTCGTGCACCGGCGATTCAGATGCTCGAAAGATGGAATCTTTCGGCAAGGCTGAGATGTATACGAGGTAGGGGGCGACGAAGACGACCGGCCCGACGCGTAGTCGATGGCCGAGCCTGGTTGAAGAGTATGAGCCCAGTTGGTCCTCGACCGGCCCGGGGAATGCACATCCAGTACTAGGCCGTTGGGCACGGTTATCTCTTGGGACAGAGGGGACGGAGTTGTCTCTCGGAAACGCCTGGAAGTGAAGGTGTCCGGGATATCCAATTCTTATCCCCATTCAACCATCACGTGGGTCAATTACAATCTTTATTGCGGTTTTCATAAAGATACTAGTTTCTTTGATCATCCCTCCCCAAAAGTAGCAACAAGCAAGTCTCTGGGCCCAGAGCTCCACTCGAGCGCCAAGCTACCAATCATTTACATTGTACGAATACGGTAGGTAGTAATGATCAACAGCCCTACGAGGATTAGTGATGACGCAACGGCAAATCCTCCGCCCGCCCTTCCATGACATGGTCCCGCGGGGGCAACTGATAAAAAAAAAAAAAGCAGAACATCACCACACGACGCAAGCTCTTTCCCTTTAGCACTTAAAATCCACACACCAAAATGTCGCAAACAGCAACACAAGTCGGGTTACAACCACTCCCGTCGATTGTCTCGCTCCACGACGGTAGCAAGGCGGCGTCCTCACCAGCTCCCAGCTCCGACCCCCCGGACCGCCCCCGCCTTTCTCACACCCACACCACACCAGCAGCACCAACGACCAACAACCACTACGTATCCCATGCGCGAGCCAACCTCATCACGGCCCAGCTCACGCTCGTCATCGCCATGGCCTCGGTCTCGACCGGCCTCATCACGACGTCGATCCCGCGCATGGCATCAGACCTCTCGATCCCGCCGCAGACGAGCTACTGGCCACTGTCCATCTACGGACTCACCAGCGGCGCGAGCCTGCTCGTCGCGGGCGCCGTGGCCGACGCGGTAGGCGCAAAGCGCGTCTTCCAGGCCGGCTGCGTCGTGCTCGCCGTCTCCGTCCTCGGCTGCGGCCTCGCCCGCGACAACACGCAGCTGGTCCTGTCGCGCGCGGTTCAGGGTCTCGCGGCCGCGCTTTGCATGCCGGCTTCGGTGGCGATTATCTCTCGGTGTGTCGAGCCCGGCCGCGGCCGGAATCTGGCCTTTGCTTGCACCGGGCTAGGCATGGTGCTGGGCTATTTTGCCGGCTTGCTGTTCGGGGGCGTGTTTATTGACACGGTCGGATGGCGCGTCGGTTGGTATGTCCTGGCGGGAATGCTCGGGGGTTTGTTTGTCGCTGGGCTGCGGGTCATCCCCGGGGATCGGATGGGGACGGCGAGGGAGGTGGTGCACGCGCTGCGTACCGGGGTGGACTGGGTCGGCGTGGCGGTTGCGTCGGCGGCGCTGACGCTATTGGCTTGGGTGTTGGTCCAGTTGTCCAACTCGCAGTCGGCGATACGCGCACCAGCCATTATCGCCATGTTGACTCTCAGCTTTGTCCTTTTTGGAGTATTTGGTGTGTGGATGCACGTGGCCGAGAAGAAGGGCTACCCAGTGCTGATCCCGAACGGGCTGTGGAAGAAGAAGGCGTTTGTGGGTGTGTGCGTCATGATGCTGCTGTCGTACGCTGTCATGCAAACCATGGAGCTGTTTTGCACTCTCTTCTTTCAACATGTCCAGGGCCTCAGCGCCATGCAGTCTTCGGTGCGCATGGTCCCGGCTATGGTCGTGGCCACTCTTTTGGTCTTGACCACGGGCCTGTTCATCCATAAGGTGTCACCCATTTACCTTATCTTGCCGTCTTCTCTTCTCTGTGCCGGCGCGCCGCTGCTGATGGCTCTGGCAAAGCCTGAGTGGCCGTATTGGTATGCTGCGTTTCCCGCGCAGGTATTACAGCCGGTATGCACCAGACGCTTTTCTTTCCCTTTCCGCGGGTAAGGTACCTAGACGAGCAGGCACGGACTAACAGACACAAAAAAGATGTCGGCCGACGTCCTCTTCTCCGTCGGCATCATTGTGGTCAGCGAAATCTTTTCCGACGACACACAGGCCCTCGCTGGCGCCGTATTCAACACAGCAGGGAATTTTGGCACCGCTATCGGGCTGGCCCTCATCGGAATTGTTGCCGAGATCTATACACAGCGCTCACCCCATCCGGACAAGACTAGTCCTGAGGCGCTGAACGATGGATTCAAGGCGGCCTTCTGGACCGCCTTTGCCTGGATGCTGGCCATCTGCCCCGTGGCGGTGCTGTCGCTGAGAAATATCGGCCGCGTGGGGGTGAAGAGGGACTAAGTTCATGTTGGACTTACGGGACGTGACGTGGTAGACGGTGGAAGTTACTTGCCTCTACATAGGTACTGATACGCTACCATGTGCGCAGCTGGTGGTCGTTTTAGTAGGAGAAACGAATAGTCGTATACCATGCACTCAAAGTAGCGACGAACCTCTCTCTCTATTTAATGGCAGAGAGCCCATTTCCTCCACTAAGGTAGTATACGGACCAGCCCACGGCCCAGGTGACTTCCAGTGCAGTGGGTGTCGGCGTCTCGGCTCCAAGCGGAGGACGTCTG
>Ga0247763_1001843_pt1 | contig 11559 bp, 10 predicted proteins | sample UWRJL141409B4_FD_179926 | JGI IMG/M metagenome (GOLD analysis project Ga0247763, IMG submission 179926) | Plant litter microbial communities from Arlington Agricultural Research Station in Wisconsin, United States - UWRJ-L141-409B-4 | ecosystem: Environmental > Terrestrial > Plant litter >...
CAAGACCACTCAGTGGGGCTGAAGTTGGTGCCGAACGAAATCCAGGCAACGATGAGGGCACCGACGTTCCACAGGCAGTTGTAGACAGTGGTGAGACGTCCACGATGCTGGGGATGGCAAATCTCGGTAAGCAGCATAGGAGAGGCGATCTGGGCCAGCGAGTTGCCAAAACCAAGCATGACACGGCCACCCATGAAGGCTACCAACCCGTTAGTCTCTCTCCATCGTGCGACCGACGGGGACAGGGTACAACATACTGTCGAGGTTCTGCGAGGCACCCTGGATAACGGCACCGATGATCATGATCACGCAGCCAATGACGATGGGAAGTCTACGGCCAAAGTTGTCGGTCAGGATGGGCCTTGTAACCAATTGTCAGCCTTATTGCCCGGTCCGATCCACCACACTGGGTCCAGCGCTTACACGAAGGGGATGGAAGCCAAGCTACCAATCTGGTAGAGGGCACCAAGGAGACCGAGCATGCTGCCCTGCGGGTCACCGAAGTAGCTCTTCCATTGCGGAAAGTTCTGCACGCTGTTGAAGAACATGCTTTACCAAGCATTGTCAGTACGGTGGCGATGAGCACATAGCGCCTGGGCGCTGTCCCCGAGACTTACCCATCATAACCAGTGGTGGCCGAGGCAACGCAAAGAACAGCGGCATAGAAGTAGAGCTTGCGAAGACCAGGGTCTTTCCTCCACTCAACGCGCTCGAACTGGGGAGCTTCCTCCTGCGCAATGGCCGTAGCCTCGGCATTGGGCTTCTTGTCAAAGATGCCCATGTTGACGATTTGTCGTCCGACCTTACGGGGTTGTTGTCTGGCTGGGTCGAGGGTCTCCTGGGGATATCCGGGGGAGGAGAGATGCTGAAGAGATGGCACGAGGGGACAAGACAAGATCGAGGCCAGCTCGAGGAAGGTGGAGGGATTATAAAGAAAGATGAGAAGCAGCTTGTCGCCCAAGAGTAGAGGGGCACCCGAGACGGCCTGCCGGACCGTCTAAGCGATGCTGGGTTCAGGATGGGTCAGGACGGGGAGTAGCACGCGCGACGGGGTCCCGTATGGGTCAGTTGTGGGCTAGCCAACTACAGAGAAGCTTAACCAATCCGTTCACCTCCGAGGCCGTTGCTGGACGTGCTCCACGGCGCGCATCCACTCCTGTAAATAGGACACTGGAAAGTCTACAACTGAGAAAAGCGGCAGCAGATTGTCAATCTGGACTCCCGCCAGATCCCGCCCTTTTCACCGGGCTGCCACGGAGACGGGTGGCCTGTCAATGAGGCTAATATCACCTCATGGGTCTCTCTTACTCGAGCCGCCACATATTGCCAGTTACGAGTGAGGCGAGAAGAGACCGGCAGGGCTCGCCCAACTCGTTGATCGTGGAGCCGGAGGCGATCATACCAAAAAAAAAAAAACACCCTCGACAAGGACTGTTGATCACCAGGACTCCCCAAAAAATTTCCCCAACTTTTCCACACCCCCATTGTCTCTGGGGACTGCTGGGGCATCCTTGCCGAGCCTTGGCGGGGGTTGGTCTTGGCCACGAGGGAAACACCCCAGACGGGGGGTTGAGATGGCTTGGAGATCGGACCGGTTATCGCGTGGGTTCCCTGTCAGCAGCCCAGGTTAGCAGGGTCTGAGGCGAATGAGAAGCCTGAGTCGCCGCCACATCTGCCCGTTCGCGCCCTTGCGGTCGAAGCGGACCGAAAAACGTCCATCTTGGGTGCGCCTGTGGCGCACAAGCGCGACGGCAGACGTCGCCTTCATTCCGGGAGCCCAGCTCGGCCAGATCCTTCCAAACAGGCTTCCCTCCACGACCGTATCTCGACGCCATTCTTGCGCTTCCGGGCCTGAAGCTTCTCGGGCTGCGTGCTCTGAATTAGGCAATAATCATCTTGTTGAGAAGCGTCCCCTTGCTGCTCCCAAGCACGCTTACCGTGGCAAGTATATGAATGCATAACATTTGCATTACCATGCCATGCAGAGTCAATATGATCCGACGACGGTGTGTGCGGGCCACAGAGAGATTCGTCACCACCAAACGCGTTTCGCTTCTGGCGCACCACCCACCCGAGCGCCGGAACGCAGTGCCCCAGGCATTGGACATTGGGGACAATGCGCTAGCATACTAGAAAATGAGGTTCAACGGGAAAAGCGCTGTCAGGATGGCTGCCAGGTGAGCAAGGATCGACTGGAAGAAACCTATGTCCCGCATGGCGAAACTAGACCCAGTCGATCGTAGCCAATAATTCTCCATATTCTCCATATTCTCCGCCTTCTTCTCAGCGCACCCCCGACTCTGGAGAAGGGAACTCCCTCGCCCGCACGAGCCTGGAGACGCGCCGATGGAGCGCGGGCAAGTCAATGTGGGCATTGTGGTTGGCCAGCAAAGATGGCTGACGGGACCCCGGGCCCACGGATTACCATGGACGTCAGCCGTGTGGCGGCGAGGGCCGGCGAAATCGCGGCGGCATGTACGTTATCAGTAGCTCCTCTGCACGAGGATTTGTTTAGATGTCTGAGCAGAAAAGCTGGCGGCCAGCCAACCTTCTCGAAGGTACAGAAAACGGTTTGCCTCAGCTGCAGCAGCTTGCAGGAGCTAAAGGCAGACCGTAAAACCGTGCCTGGCTGCTTGGGTCTGTGGGTGTGGCCATCCGCGCTTGCGAGTGGGTGGATGGGCGTGCGGAAAGCGAACACTACATTGCCGTTAAAGTTGCCTTGCGGCTCTCTCCTGACTTGCTAAGGTTTGCCAAACGCAACATTATCCGCCTTGGCCTTCATTTAGCCTGAAGAGTGTAGACTTTTTGGTGACAAGACCCCGGGTCTCGTAGGTTGGTGCAACTCCATCGGCTAGCCCTCCGCTGGAACCCGCCGACTCATGAGCTGATGCCAGACAGAGGGGACCCCGTCCGAGGTGCTTTGAGCCGGGACGAGGTCCGCTGTGGGTATGGCTTGGATTTGTTAGCGAAGAGACTAGGGTATTGTAAGCTTGGAAATTGGTTCCTTGACAAAATCTTGGGACCAGGCAATGTCGAAACGCGACCATCTGGTCTGGAACGCTACCGTCTGCTGCAACGGACGGAATCGCCTAAAGTCGATGTGTGGATGCAAGACAGGCTCGATCGTTGATCATGGGCCGATAAAACATTTCGCGCCGGCTTTGGGTCGATGCGTTCTAATTCCAGCTTTGGCGCAGACTCAGTGGCGGCGGCAGAGAGAGAAAGAGAAATGCCGAGGGGTCTTTTGAAGCGCAAGGATGCAGTCAACCAGTGACGGGAATGTCAGAGCCAGCAGAAAACAATCGTTGTTGCCAAGTTTGAGCGTTCGACGTCGCAGCGGTGCGACTTTGCAGGCGGAGACCCTCAGCTCGAGCCGTCCGTGTGCCATCCGAGGTGGAAGGTGCGAGGCGCCACCCGCAAGCTCAACCCTGGACTGCCGCGGTGAGCCGCGGTGCGCCGCGTTCTGTCATGGGCAGGCACATAATCTAGAGACCAACAATGCAACATCGCCGAAGTTCCACAACATGACAACCGTTTATTGCAGGACCCTACGCCTTGGACAGCCCGGTTTAGCGTTCTCTGGCTCTTCTTGGGTGCCATATATGCTACGAGCTCTGATTATTACGACTCTGCTTTGTCCTGTATTTCGGCACGTGAAACAATTAGTAGAATTCCAGTTACATTCTGCTCGCTCAAATTAAACTGACCCAACGGACAAGTCCTGCATTGCCTGCATTGCGCTCCGTGATTGCTAATATGTTAGCGATCCGCACAAAAGGCGACAGTTGCAACCCGCACTCATGCGCGCCAGCCAGAAGTGGGAATGTCATCGTAGTGTCGCAGCGTTGCCTGCATCTCCAAATTCCGTCGCTATACGCACCGCGTCGAGAAGTCTGATGTTGATAGCCCGGCGGTATTTCCGTACTAAAGACAGCTTCCGTTGCTAACGTTAGTGTCAAGGCCTCGGCCGGCCAGGCCGCTGGCGGGAGCTTGCATGACCAGCTCGTTTGTTACTAGTGTACTTCGTAGGCCAATGGCCTACATTACCTAGTTTGTACGGAGCGCCCAGTGAGTGGAGCGCAGTAATTCTCCCACTTGTCAGGCTCCCGTCTCCGCGATTGCCTTTTCTAGAAGCGTGTGTGGAGACGCTGTCTTCGCGCATCAAAATGAGCAAAAGGGAATCCATAGGCGAGCATGAAGATGCCTCCGTGTTGGCGTGCTTTTTAGTGTCGACCCTAGGTTGCCACAAAGCGGACATTTTCATGTGCCAGCAAACGGAGCTCACCTCGCTTGACCGTTACAGCGAAGTTGAGGGAGTCTGGGGTAGCTAGAGCTTAACGGCCCGCACAAGCCATGCCTGGCGCCATGTCAGGTGAGTTCGCTTGATGCAACCACTCAGGGGTCGCGTCATGTGCGCGTCCCTCGCACTCTAGGGAATTGAAACGCGTCGTTCCGTGAGGGCCACTTTTTCGGTGACATCACGCAACCCACCGTGATTGCCCTGCACACTGCTGTCCAACCCGTCCCGATCCCAAATCCACGATGGCGGGTTCGTCGAAGCCGTCGGGGAAAAGACAGGCGTCACTCACAAGTTTCTTCACGCCCAGCCAAAGGCAACAGAGCTCTCCTGCCCGCCCGCCCGAGCCAAGTCCCGCTGCGGAGCCGTCGAGAAAACGGCCTCTCCAGGAAAATGCCGATAAGGGCAACGAGGTCGCTATTCGAGTGACGAAGCGTGCCAAATCCATTCAGGATGCTGATGATTCGGAGCTTTCCGTCAGACCAACCTCAAATCGCCCCTCGTTGGCACCCGCGTCCGGCGACAGAGCACAACGGTACGCCTTCGGCGAGGTCCAATCCACTCAAGATGAGGACGTGGACGAAGATGCGGAAGCTATCAAAAAACAGAAGGAAGCCTTGCACAAAATGTTCGTCAAGAAGCTCGGCCATGCCGATAGCATGGCCGTGCTCAAGGCGCGCAACTTGCAGGCCGATTCCGGGATTCCAGGCGTCGATGGCGAAGAGGCCGAGGATGAAGATGACGAAGCCACCCCAGCGGCCACAAAAGCAAAGAAAAAAGGGTCCAAGACTGGAAAACTCACGCCTATGGAGATCCAGTTTCTCGATATCAAGAGGAAGCACATGGACACCCTGCTGATTGTTGAAGTGGGCTACAAGTTCCGCTTCTTTGGCGAAGACGCCAGGATCGCCGCCAGAGAGCTGAGCATTGTTTGCATACCGGGCAAGTTCAGATATGATGAGCGTGAGTTGCCGTCGTTGCAATGTCGAGCTCATCCGCCATATGCTAATTCCATCCCAGACCCCTCAGAAGCTCACCTTGACCGCTTTGCCTCGGCAAGCATCCCCGTTCATCGCCTATCCGTTCACGCGAAGCGTCTTGTAGCGGCCGGCCACAAGGTCGGTGTGGTGCGCCAGATTGAAACAGCTGCCCTGAAGAAAGCCGGCGACAACCGCAATGCTCCCTTTGTCCGAAAACTCACCAATGTCTACACCAAGGGCACGTACATCGACGAGGTGGGCGAACTAGACCAGCCTGGTGACAGCTCCGGTGCTCCTTCTAGCGGCTACCTCCTCTGCCTGACAGAAAGCGCAGGAAAGGGCTCAGGGACTGACGAGAAGGTGGAAGTTGGCGTCATCGCCGTGCAGCCTGCTACAGGAGACATCATCTATGACAGTTTCGAGGATGGCTTCATGCGGCGCGAGATCGAGACCCGTCTCCTGCATATATCGCCCTGCGAGTTCCTCATCGTTGGTGAGCTGACCAAGGCGACTGACAAACTCGTGCAACATCTCTCCGGGAGCAGCACAAATGTCTTTGGCGACAGGAGTCGTGTCGAACGAGTTCCTAGAGGCAAGACGATGGCGGCAGAAGCCTATTCTCATGTCACACAGTTCTACGCCGGAAAACTAAAAGACAACGATGAATACGCTGCAGCCCTTCTTGAGAAGGTCTTGAAGTTGCCGGAGTCAGTCACGGTATGCCTCTCAGCTATGATCACCCACCTGACAGAGTACGGCCTCGAGCACATTTTCGACCTCACAAAGTACTTCCAATCCTTCAGCACGCGCCAACACATGCTGATCAACGGAACGACACTGGAGAGTCTTGAGGTCTACCGAAACGCAACCGATCACTCAGAGAAGGGGAGCCTACTATGGGCCTTGGATAAGACCCATACTCGGTTCGGGCAAAGGTTGTTGAGAAAATGGATTGGGCGTCCATTACTCGACAAAGAGCGGTTAGAAGAACGGGTCTCGGCAGTCGAGGAGCTCCTTGACAGTCAGTCGACAATTAAGGCCGACAAGCTGACCGGAATGCTCAAGTCGATCAAAGCGGACCTGGAACGGAGTCTGATCCGGATATACTACGGGAAATGCACGAGGCCAGAGCTACTGTCAACCCTCCAAACGATGCAGAAGATTGCGATGGAGTTTGCCAGGGTGAAATCACCAACTGACACGGGTTTCAAATCAAAGCTCATTGCCGATGCCATCAACACCCTCCCAGCCACTGGTGTAATTGTTACCTCGTACCTCGATAAGATCAACCCCGAGGCGGCGAGGAAAGATGACAAGTACACCTTCTTTAGACAAGAGCATGAGACAGATGACATTACGAACCACAAGCTCGGAATCGCGGCTGTGGAACAAGACGTCGACGATCATCGAAAGGACGCGGCGAAGAAGCTGTCCAAGAAGACCCCTGTTCAATATACCACCGTGGCTGGCATCGAGTTTCTGATCGAAGTAAACAATACCGATCTCAAGCATGTACCTGCTTCATGGGCCAAGATCAGCGGTACCAAAAAGGTGTCCCGCTTCCACACGCCGGAAGTGATGCGTTTGATCAACGAACGAGACCAACACCGAGAGGCTCTCGCTGCAGCGTGCGATGCCGCTTTCAAGGAGCTCCTCCAGTCCATCGCAGCCGACTACCAACCCCTCCGGGATACCGTTTCCTCCCTCGCGACTCTCGACTGCCTCCTCTCCTTTGCAGAGGTTGCATCCCTACCGGGCTACATCAAGCCAACCTTTCTACCCTCCTCCACACCCCCCACAATCGAAATTGCCCAGGGTCGCCATCCCATTGCCGAACACACGCTTCCCAATGGCTACATCCCGTTCACCACCTCCCTTTCCTCCCCCTCCCCGCTCGCCCACCTTATAACCGGCCCCAACATGGGCGGCAAGTCCAGCTATGTCCGCGCTGTCGCGCTTCTCGTCTTGCTCGCGCAGATCGGCTCCTTCGTACCTGCCTCAGCCATGCGCCTGACCCTCGCCGACGCCATATACACCCGCATGGGAGCCCGAGACAATCTCTTCGCCGGCGAAAGCACATTCATGGTTGAGGTATCCGAGACCGCCGCCATCCTCCGCGGCGCTACCCCCCGCTCCCTCATCGTCCTTGACGAACTCGGCCGCGGCACCTCCACTCACGACGGCGCAGCCATTGCCCACGCCGTGCTCGAACATGTCGTCCGCGAAACAAAGTGCCTCACTCTCTTCATCACACATTACCAAAACCTTGCTCGCGTCGCGGACGGTCTTGGTGACGGCCGCGTACGCTGCGTACACATGCGCTTCCGCGCCGAACGGCATGCGCGCATCCTCTCGGATGAGGCCACAGGTGATGACGCAGGTGATGAGGAGATCACCTTTTTGTACGAAGTTGGCGATGGCGTGGCGCACCGCTCGTATGGGCTCAACGTGGCGCGGCTAGCCCGTATTCCAGGCAAAGTGCTAGACATGGCAGCACGGAAGTCGCGTGAGATGGAAGAGGATATCAAGGCGCGGCGATTGAGAGGGGCTGCGGCATTGCTGAGAGATGTCCTGAGGAATGGACCAGATCAACTAGACCAGTTGATCTCGAGCATCAAGCAGTTGTGAATTTGCAGCGCAGGTAGCTGGTGGAGGGGATGAACAGTGTACAGATACAGGTCGTAATCATAGAGATGGCGCAATACAGTTGCAAATAGCTGGGTTCAATCAAACCGAGTTATCACTTGCTCTTGCCCGTGCTCCGACAATTTTAGATGTGTCGCACCCCGAAAGATTAGCAGACTTAAAACAGAACCGAAGTTGTATTGGCCGATATTAAACTAAGTTCCCGCAACTCGAAGCGGGTTAGTTTTCGACTGAAGTGCCTCGAGACTGAAATAGCAGTAACCTCCCCAAAGCCGCGCACGGCGCCCGGATATCTAGAAAATGAGGACAGCCAAACAAAATACCAAATCGCCGGCCATGCCATAGCCCATGATCCCGAGAAAGAGGTGTATGTGTGCATCCATGCCCCCGCCGTCAGCATTATGCGATTGCCGCCGAATCCCTATCCGGGCATCCCCACCAGGTACGGGAACAACGGGGCTCGAATAGCCATGGAATATGTACAAGGGTCAAAAGAATATATTAAAATCTGTCCCCGCTCCTCTACTGCTTGCCTCCTAGACCCGAAAGTCAGCGCTCGTCGGGACTGAATAGGAAACGAGGCTGTTCGCATCCCCAAACCCCAGAGCTGCTTGGGAGGTCTTGGCCATTCTCCCAGTGCAACAATAGACTGGCAAAACACAGACGCAAAATGCTGCAAGTGAAGAATAGGCTCGAGATTATAGCTCGAAGTCGTCGTGGCCATGCTGGTGCGAACTGTCGTTAGGATAACCCCCCATCTGGAATGGGTTGAAGCCAATACCCGTCAGGCTTGGGTTCACCGTGGTAGGAGTATTGATCGACTGGAAGCTCGGGGTGGGCACATCGACTTCAGTCCCATAACTAGCGTACTCGTAGGGATGGAAGTAGCCGTTTCTCGTCCGAAGAAGGAGAGGGTTTGCCGTTCCGTTGGCGATGCCGCCGCCAGCCGAAATGCCAAGACCATGCTGCTGGAAGTATGGGTTGGTCGACACCGGATGATGCGCCTGAGGAAATGTGGCAGGGCTATTGTCCCGCGAAGGATAGTATGGGTGCTGCTTAACAGCTTTGGATGAATCTGAACCAATCCCATTGTTCGGGTTCATGGGGTTGAGGGCAGAACGACGACGGAGCTCGAAACCAGTCAGGTCAGCAGGGCTATTGCTATCACCTATGTAGAAGTTAGCATGGGCAATGCCACAATGGGTTGAGACTTTCATACCGTGGCGGCGCTTCGAACGGCCCTGAAAAGCATCATACACATCATAACTCTCTGCCCCAGGGTGACCATGACCAGATCGCTGGCTGGCGTCATTGTCATTATGCTGGTCGAGTTCATCATCCTCATCTTCAAAGCGATTCTGGGCTACCGGCTTCTTTGCGATTCGGGATGAGAAGCGCGTCTGCTGACGTTTAGTCGGGGCAGATGCGTTTGCTTGGCGACGGTTACGTTTCTTGCGAGCGGGCTCCTCATCATCAAGATCTAACTTGCGCTCCTGAAATTTGAGAAACGTTAGCCATCTTTTTGTACTGGTGGCGAATCAGGAAAAGGAGCCGAAGGTGGAAAACATGGCTCACCGGGGTACCTTCAACAGAGGGTGAGTCGAAAATATCGCGAGTGCGCTCAAGGTCGCCACCAGGGCCCCAGACACATTCAGTCGGCTCGATGCCCTCGGAAGTCTGGACCATGCGCTTCAAGACAGAGTCATCCTTCCGCTGGTTGCGCTTTCTCTTCTCAGTCTCACTCGCAGCGTCAAAAAGCCCCATGCCGGGATAACGGACGCCCTTCAATTTGTCCGTCTCATCAACTCCGCTCTCAGTTCCGCCATCCTCGAAAATGACCCGTTTAGCAGCCTCATCAGGCGAAGAGGGCCATTTGGTGTACCACGTACGTCCCATGTTGTCCGGTGTAGTGGGGAGAGAGTAGTCGTCAGAGACTGAGCGCTTCAAAATTGGTGTTGGAAAATCTGAGCTGTCAAAGTATGTGCGGTCACGGTCGCCACTTGAATTGTGGAATTGGTGTGCTGCGTACGAGCCTGACGCCCACATTGGAATTCCGGAAGCCGCCGGGGACGCACCGAGATCGTCAGGTTCCGCTTTGACCGAATCACGGCGCCTTGGCGCGGAGCTGCGGGTCCGGGCCTGCGGCAACGAATAAGCAACACTTCTAAAAAGTCCAGGCAGACATCACTTGCAGATGGATAAGGATTTCGGCCTCGCTTATTAGTCTTCTTCTGGTCCTTTGCCGCCATACGCTCCGCGAGGAGTGCCCTGATACCGTAACGCTCATACCAGTCTTCATACTGGCGGATCGTTTCCTGAGCCTCTCTCTCGGAATGTGACCTTAGTTCTGTCTTGAAACGATGAGAGAGGTGACTTTTGGAGGATATGTGCGTAAGAAGATGAGAGACATCAGAGAAGTTAGGTCGTTTCGGGCAGAGGGTGCACTTTAGGGGTATCGCGGCAGGGTCGGTCTTCATCACCAAGTCCATTGGAGCAACGGCAGCCATTGTCTAGGTAAGAAGCGAGAGTCAGCAGGTGGGCGTGACAGCACTGGGGCGCGGAGGTAATTGCGTCAGCGTTACTTGGGGTGGGCACTTACAGCAGAAGCGGGCGAGGCCGACGTTCGTCGGCTGCAGGATCAATCGGTCCTTTGGCAGCGGGATATGCCACTAATGGTGATGCAGGACCCGAGGAGGCGGTTCTCGCCTTCTAGTTACGGCAAGAGTCACACCCAAACTACGTGTTTTGATCCTGGTAGATTCGAACTTCCGTCGTGCTTCCTGGGACGTCGGGATTCGGCGGATAGGAGCTTTGAAGCGTGTGCCGAGTGGAAATGATAGGCTTCAAACTGCTCAGAAGACGTTGGCTATGCCCAAGAAGTGTCAGTATATCTGGAGAGGAAACGAGCGTGTCCAAGATACCGGGCTCGACCAGCACCGGCTCCGGCCGCGTGGGGTGATCAACCGTCCGAAACAGGGACGTATGAAGAGGCGATTGGTGGGAACAGGATGAAAGGGCGACCCGCTACGTCTGGGACGGAAGGATGGACCTAAAAGCTTTGAGTGAGCAGGACAGGTAAGCCTGGGGAAGATGAGCTAAGACGGACGGGAAGGAGGGCAGGAGGAATGTTCTTGAAAGGACGTAAGTTTGGGAAAGAGTGGCCATATCGGGGACGGATCTGAAATGAGTGGATGCCTGAGGGTGGACACTAGGGTGAGGAAGACTGGGAAACGGAAGGCACGACCCAGGCCATGGCAAGTTGCATGACGTACCCTGCGATTCGAGAAGTTATGGTTCTTCAAACCTGTGTACCAAGCTGTTGTTTAAACGGCGTAGATGTGAGATAACTGAAACTGGTTACAGTGTGGAGTTTGGAGAGTGCTCTCCTCGCCGCGGTGATTTGGCGAGAAGTTCAGCCCCACGGGGAGTTTCTCGACGCGAGTATCCGACTCACAGAAGCAAGATAATGTTGATTCAGGAATAAAGCAGCCCGAGAAAAGAGACGGAGACGATCAAGGCAACATCTAAGTGGCAAGAGTTAGAGGGGACGCAGGGTGCAAGATACAACAAGCAAAGTTGACGGCCGGCGAAAGGGAATTTGACTGGGGATGGAGAGGCTAAAGCCGCCATTAGCTC
>Ga0247763_1001844_pt1 | contig 11553 bp, 13 predicted proteins | sample UWRJL141409B4_FD_179926 | JGI IMG/M metagenome (GOLD analysis project Ga0247763, IMG submission 179926) | Plant litter microbial communities from Arlington Agricultural Research Station in Wisconsin, United States - UWRJ-L141-409B-4 | ecosystem: Environmental > Terrestrial > Plant litter >...
CATTGCGGAGTTCGGTGCATGCATTGATACCAAGCGGTCATGGATAGAACTTAGATTTTTACAACTAGACAAAGGTTGTTACCATGTCAGGAATCAAACATATCCTGCCATATTTTAAGTTGGACCATAGTGGGTTTATCTCTTGCGTATTAGAGATTATCTTGACCCGAGGCGTCTAGATTAGTAGGGAAGGAAAGTTTTCATCTTGATAGGGAAAAGCGACCCATGCAGATAGATGAGTGTTTCATATTAGTAATGAGAACACAGGAGTGTACCTAGAATATCTTGCTCTATGAGAGTCCATACATCAGAAACATGAAGGTTTGTGCCACGAGGACCCCGAGACTCAGTTCTAAGATCTCTCCAGCCATGTTAAGACTTCTCTATAAGTCTCGGCCGCGGTACAATAACCAAGACCCCACTGCGGACGGTCAGACGACTGTTTTAGTGCCGCACGCCGATATGCCTGCGAGAGGGGGCCTATACGTTCTCGCTCCCAACGAAAGTACAAACGCAGATAAATTCAAGATGGTCCGGAATTCCGGCCAGCCGATCCATTCCGAAGGCTTGATTACCAATCCGAAACTTCCTACGAGTCCCACTAAAACGGAATGGACGGATCACCAGGTATGGGGATGGGGATGAGCGTGAATGTGAACGTGAATGTTTCACGAACTCGGCCGCCTAGGCGTCCTCCATGTCTTCGTCCTCCATATCCGAAATATCATCCTCATCGTCGCTATCGCTATCAGAGTAAGTGGGGCCATTGTCTGGTGACGGGAAGTGCGTCTTGACATTATCGATCATCTGGTCGAGAATCTTCTCCGGGTCGCCCTTGAATACGTAAAAGTCGGAGGGGCGGCTCGTTTTGATAGCGTCGCCGAAGGTGGTGGGCACATCCCAGTGAGTACCGCTTCTCGTCAGGAGATGGCTGAAGTTGTATTCAGAGATTGTGCTGTGGTCACGTGTTAGCTTGGCTGGCGTCTTGGAAGGGGGAAGAAGAAGGGGGTTGCTCACATGCCGGGAATACCCCTCAGCTTTACGAAAAACTGCTTCCACCGGTCAATGGAGTTGCTGGGATCACTTGTGCCGGGAATCGTTGAGTCCGTCATCTGAACTCGGCGCAGGCTCAGGGAGGTGATCCTCTTGGCGATCGAGCTTAGGAAGTAGGTGAGTTGCGTGTGGTGTATATTGAGGTAACCGAGATCAAGCTTTTCCAGCTTTGGGGGCAGCACGTCGAGAACCAGCGGCCTTTTCCCCGTAAAAGCCACGTGAGCAGGCTCCGGGGATGTGAGGAATTTGGCGGCCTCGGTGCCTCGTTGGAAATTGATTCGCAGCCAAGTGATGTTGACGGCCTTGGACAAAAACTTGCGCAGGAACCCGTGCTCTGGCTGGCAGTCTATGCCGGAATGCGGCAGAATTACCAGATGAAGCTTGGTTAGCCGTCCGAGGTATTGCTCGATCTTTGGCTTCACCTGGGCCAGGGGCGGATAGTAAAATGCTGCGTCGCACAGACCCGTCCCAGGGTCTCGAATGTTGACTTCCAGGCTCGGGACCGCAGGCCTCGAAGCAAGTGAAGCCGAGGCGGCCACCAAGTTACTGAACATGGCGGTAGGATGACCGTAGTTGCGACCTGCCCAACGCATCCGGAGTTCGGCCCCTGTTTCCTTTTCGATGGTTCTCGAGCCCCAGCTCCTCCACTCATAGTTCAGGCCATCTCGCCTTCTAGTACGTGAGTTGAAATCGCGGATCTCCAATATTTCCAGATTCGGAAGTCCAGCGAAAGCCTCGATGAGCGTATCACGGAATGCGCCCGTGTTCAGCAAGAACTCTTGGTCGGCTATCGCACTCTTGAGACGCCACTTCTCGTCTTCGGTGCCGTCGATATTCGAGTCGCGGAGATAAGGGAAGTGGTCAGTTCCAATGATGACATGTTTGAGGCGTTGGGAGAAGACGGAGTGTTTGGAGATGCCGACGAGGGCTTCCAGGCTCGGGCTGAAAACCATGAATTGTCTCTTGGTGAAGAACTCGCGCGAAAAGAAGTTGATCAAGGCGCGTTCAACGGCTCTGCACGTCAGGCGGACATTTCCAAAGTCCTCGGTCGAGATGAAATAGGTGATTCTGGTCAGAATCTCGAGGGGAATGTGTGAGAACTGAGACTCCGTCTGCGGATGCGCGGGCAGTCCAGCGCCGTCAAGGGCGCTTGCGGTAGATTCCATTTCCTCAGCTGAAATTGGAACAAAGTCAGAGTGTCGCTGTCAAGGTTTGGTGTTTGCAGAGGGGAAGTTGCAAACGGGCAGCTGCTGATTGATTTATGGCTGTTGTGTTGCCCTGTGGCTGCGAGCGAGGCCCACAAATCTACCCCGCGGCGCCGCCCCGCGACGCGATGGCTGCCTGCCTCGCTAACACGACCTCACGTGTTCGGCATTAGGCAGTCTGAACAAACCACACCAAGCATATAATCGATGTTTTCTAAGGGTGAGTCATGTTCAGGCTTTATCAGCGTCATCTCAATCCAGTACAGATCAGTGTTTGGAAGGTGAATTAAGCAGCCCGGAGTGTACTAACTGAGTCTAAATCTAGTGCGGGACATCAAACGGAGTGGGCGCCAATAAGGTTCTCGGACAGCCGAACCCCTGAAGGGCTGGAACTTGTGTAGCGCTGAATCAAGCATCCAGCGCTTGGCAGCCAGGGGTGACCTCCCAGACCTCTCTCTACCCACCCGTTCGGGCAGCCAAGTTAATCGTCCCTTGACAACCATATATAGTGCTCTATGATTTGTCCTCTTGTCACCCGGACTGTGATTCTCAACTGTCACAACTGGGAGCAGTTCAGTTTTGGGGAAGGTTTCAAGTGTTGCAGCAGGAGAGAATCTTTGTCAGAGCCAGACAAATGCTTCTGGAGGTATCCAGGTTCAGATTAGGCACACGCATGGGAGGTTCGGAAGTTTATTCTCCCCTAACTGACGGAGTGGTGAATTTTTTCCCCAGAAAGAAGTATTTGGGCTTTTAATGTATGTAGCGTCTGTCCCGAGAACCTGTCCCGAGAACCTGAGCATAGCTGTAACATCAGCCTCCGTCTCCCTCGATCTACAACGTAAAGGTCTCTCCATCTGATAAAATGGAACACCAAAGACTGCCCAATTCCCTCCCGTCACATCTCTTCCGAGATCGGGTTCCGACCCCGGGTGATAGAGCTACCCGTCAAGTGAATCATCGGAACAACAAAGCATTGACGCACACAACTGCCTGGCTCCTAGACACCTCGTTGTCTATCCTCAGCATGAACAGTGGCAGTCTCTTGCCCTCTTCAGAAGAAATGCTGGACCACCTAGCAGTATATGTATCTCCCGAGCTCGCTCCCCCGGAGAATCTTGCATCCTCAGCTCCTCAGCCGCCTTCATTCTGCCTCCCTTAGGTACCCACTCCAAAAACAGGTTTCCAAGACCAGGCGTTTTGACCTGACATGCACACACCGGGCCACAAACCCACCCATAACACACCCCAAGCAACAACATCGTCCACGGACGCCATCAGTATCAGCCACACACCCAAGCCAACCGATAGCTTCTTCCAGCAGCAACGCAGTCTCTCGTTATTCGCAAGGGAAGAGTCCAACCCGTGGATCAACGAACAGACCTGTGGTTGGTATCCCGACGGCGCCTGTACGTCACTCCCAGACACCTCCCCAGCCTCAAACCCAACTAACATGCCAGGCACAAGCCGAGCCCTTCAACTGTCGCTCCCCATTAACCTGTGCCATCGACCCTAGGAGTAACATTGCCGGCTGTGCCTCTGACGCGACCAGCTCCTTTTACGCCGTCTGTCTCGACTATTCGGCCTTTTCCAGAGGCGACTGCTCGGATATTGATACGCGAACAGGGTGTTGCCGAACCTCTTCGCTCGGGGCGTGCGGAACGTACATCTTTCCAGGAGACGGGTCCCCGTCCATGTTCATGTGCTTTGAGAGCTCAACCGCAGTCAAGATGCTTGAAGTACCGAGAGCGGTTTTGGAGGCGGCGGCGGCGAGCGCCTCTGCAGCAACTACTACTGCTACGTTTATCACCAAGACGGCTCTTGCGGGCCGAACCACGATGACGACAACTGCGAAGAAAGTGACTTCGGTGACAGAGGAACTGGGTATACCGGCTGTGACGCCCGTCGCGGTCGGTGGTCTTGGCGGCAAGGACTATGCGATCATATCACTCTCGCTCGCTCTTGCTACTCTGATCGGGATGGTGATTTTATCTTGGTGTATGAAACGACGCAGTGCAAAGAAGGCCCAGCAAGACGTGGCTTTAAGTCATTACCCGCAGCAATGATAACTCCGCCGCAGCGGAGTTCGGTCGATACGCTCTATATGCTACTATATTGAGCCCATTGTTAGGAGAATCAGCAGATTTTGGGCGCGGGTTCGTGGTTGAGCCAGAACCGATTGGGCGGCATGGGAGCAGCGCTGCGGGAAAAGTGGAAGGGAACTAGGCATTGGGTTTCGTCGTCTAATCTTTATCGTCGGGGCCTTTGATAGCGGTAGTTCCTAGAAGGGCATCACTTCTTCAGGAAATGCATGTTTACAGGCGTGATCGGCCCCTCCCCCGTCAATACTGCCGTGATGTTTCTCATACTCAGCTCCTCAAAGCCCACATGCGTTTCCACAGTGCCCCCGGCGTTGTGACAAGTTAACATCACTCGTCCAGGTCGAGGCCCTTCCAAACTTGCTAGCTTCACCAGCCGTGGATGTATCTTGGGCTCGTTGGCGTGCACGTCAAGCGCCGCGGAGCTTACGGCGCCCGATTCTAGTGCGTCTGCAAGAGCATCCTCATCAACAAGCGAGCCGCGTGCAATATTGACGAAACGAGCACCCGGCTTCAGCGCCCGAAGCGTGTCGGATGTGATCATGGGTTTGCCATCTGGGAAGGCAGGCGTGCAAAGGACAGCACAGTCGGATATAGCCAATAAACTGGCGAGATCGTCATGGAAGGTGGCATTTAGCTCGCTCTCAGTGGCAGGGGATTTGCGAACCACGTCGTAATAGGCAATCTTCATACCAAAGGCGGAATGGCCCATTTTCGCAGCGATCTGCTGTCCGATATTTCCAAATCCTATAAAGCCCAGCACATGGCCACGGGGGTTGTGGCTCACGGCGGTTGCTTGCGCATGGCAGGCTTGGAAGGCCTTCATGGCGGTTGTCTTAGCATCGTCTACAGAAGTCGATGCGAGATACGGTAGAGTCGCGGCGCTCATACACCATGGGAGGTGACGGAAGGTGGAAATGATCATGGCGACGGCGAAGTCGGCTACAGCCTCAGCGGCGGCGAGGCCAGAGTTGCAGTAGATGATGCCTGAGTAAGTCAGACGACGCCGTGCCTATACGTTTCAATAAGTCCGAGCTTACCTTTCTCCCCGAGTAATTCCGTATCGGCCCAGTCGAACCCAGCGCCCGCGCTGGCAAACACCCGAACGGAGTCGGGTAACAAGTCGATGAGCTCGGCGTCCCACCGGCCCATCTCCCCACCCGTGCCCCAGAACGGCCGGAAGACGGCACTAAAACTACCCCATCGCTTCTCTTTCAGCGCTCGTATAAACTCGCTTCGTTCCCTTTCGGATGTACTTGGACGTACGACCTCGAAGGCTTGGCTGAATGCCGAGTACGTGGCCGGATTATATTTGATGTGGTCACCAATATGCAGGACTATGGGACGAGACGAAGAGGTATAGGTCGGCCCAGACCTCAGAGGAATAGTCGTTAGTGCAGCATCGGGGGTCAGGCTCGGGACAGGCGGCGCGGGGGACGAGGATCGCGGCGTGGACGCTGGCACCGGTGTGCTCGGCGGATATGGAGTGTTCGTGGGTTCCGCCATGGCCGTTGTCCTCGGGCAGCTCTGCTTGGAGGGTCAGCTCCTGACTTATGAGTAGAGGGCCCGCGGTGGGAGGACCGATTAAAGTACCTAGAAAATCTAGATCACGTCGCGGTCGGCACACAGGATGCAACATGCGATACCGGCACGGCTATGCAGGAATCCTGGCTAGTGCTGAAGAGATAACGGGTGAGGAGAGGGACATATCCGACGATACAAGCCGTGCGGAAGCTGGCCCCATTATATGGGCAATCAATTTGCGATCCATCGGGACCGCGGGCGCAGTGGGAGTGGGGGAGACCTTCAAACTAGCAAGACAAGCAGGCGGTGAATGAAGAATGAGCTGTTGATGGACCAATGTCTGTCGCAAACCTGCTCCAACAAAAACTGCTGCGGGATGCGGGGCTTTCCGTTGATTCACGTGGGGATTTTCCTCCACTAAAGCGTAGTGGGGTCACGCCGTCGCGAGCCGAGCCGCCGTCTCCAATGATCCTCCAACGACATGTATCGATTCCAACATACAGAAGGGCGTGTGTGAAAAAATATTGGTACAGGATGCAGCAACCCACTGGGCTCGACGGTTTTTCCTCCACTCAGTTTTTCTTCGCCACCTTGGCATCCTCCTCTTCCTGCTCTCTCAACAGCTTGGCGCAGTAGAGCGACCCCGCGCCGAAGAAGACATTCCCCACAAAATCCAGCCACATCATGCTTGTCACGATGCCCCGTCCTGGCCCGATGCCGAACCAATAGTTCCACCCGATGTAGGGCAGCATCGCCAGCCCAAACGCTGTGAAGCTAAAGGCTGTCATGTTCGACGTTCCCAAGACAAGCCCACATGTCATGGCCTGGGCGCCAAAACAGCGTGTGAACAGCGACGTTGTTATGTTGGTCATGGCAAGGTATGTCGGCGTAAGGCCCAGCGCGAGCACTGATGATGGGTGCAAGAGACACCTGTAGCGAGCAGTCAGCAGTTGATTGGGATGCGAACAGTCGGGGGAGGATTACCAAGCGCCCAGTGTGGTATAGCCCGTTGCCATGGCCGTCTGGATGCGGCGGACCGTCTCGAGTCGCTGAGATGTTGCCATTGTGTTTGCGCTTGCGCGTGTTTCAGTTCCTTTCTGTATTAAGTCTCCAGTGTAGACAACTAATTTGGGCGATGCTCTGGATGTTCACCTGCAGCGTGCCCTGGTTTTATGGGAGTTGGTTGAGAGGGTGAGAGCCAGCCAAGCCCTGGGGCTGAGCGCAAATTTCGAGCGGGAGAAATCGGAGCGGACGAATCCGGCACGCCGAATGACTGACACGAAGAACTCGGGTTTAGAGCGACAAGGTTCTGCACCTGGCGGAATGGCCGATTGATGCATTCCCAACGCGGTATCCTGCGCAGAGTGGCGTTTAGACGACAATCTTTCGGCAAGATGAAGTTTGCGCAATCCCTATATGTCCATTTTGGGGACCGCAGTTGATGGTGGTCCAGGGTCAGATTTAGTAGATATTGTACCTGCAGAGTTCCGGGCTGATAAATCCAGAACAGGAAATATCGGCGGATTTATAATTCCAGACCTGGTTTTCACAATCTGCTGGCCTCATGACTGCAACCAACAAACAGGGGGGTTTCCTCGGGTAAGAGTTTCCCAGGTTAACAAACACCGTCACCGTTTCCAATTCCACCTACCTACCAAAAGTACCTACTTTAACCTCTCCGTCTTCCCGCCATGACGAATCAACTTCGAACCCTCAGCCAACTTTCTGTTGGAAATTTCCAGTACTTTGAAACCGGGATCTCAGTCTGGAGGCTAGGGACTATTCTAGACACCGTCGTCATTGAGTCGACTGATATGTGTTATCGAAAGAACACCTTGTCGTTATCGAGAGGTCATCACCATTTCTACCAGCGGCCAGTTCTCCACTATGGCCTAGAGGCTGTCCTTTCTCCCTTACCATATCCCGTCGGCGGTGTCAAGTTTGATTAACCCAGTGGTAGGCGCCCTGTGCTATGAAGGTTAATCCGTAAAAACAACTCGGCGCGCCTGGCAGCGTATCCGACCCAGTTGAGTCTCTCTTCAAACCGAACTTCAGTCTCGAAAACCCCGTTCACTAGATTCTCATCTGCTAGCGCACCAGCTGAATGTTCTTGGAGTTGGCAATCCATTTTCTTCGACATGTATTTTCCATTACTTTCTCGTGATTCGTGTTAACCAACTATCAGCTGTTCATTAGGGACAGTCCAAGAGAAAAGCAGAAGCTGGACAGAATGTGATCGACCAATATCGTTACGGTGAATTTTGCATCATATCCTACTGGGTCCTGAGGATTGGATTCCCCGCAAGAGACGGGTCGTATTGGCTTGGCCAATCGGCTGGGAGGCGGTTGAGATTTGACGAGATGTAGAACCCGACCTTCAGAAAGTCATGAGCAACTGTATGTATCTAGGTGGGTAGGATGGTCTACTCTTACTAATATTCTCCTACTTACTCTCCGTGTTCAGTTTACTAAGCTAACTATAATAGGTATGCACTTGAACTCCGGACGTCTCGGTAGATGCGCGAGATGTTGGCCAAGTGCAAGATCGTCCCCGTGCAGTCGCAAAACACATGACCGTTTATCAATTTAATGAATTCCTTCAGAGCCTTCATCTTTAAATCGGTCCTCGGCCGCCAGTTTATTCGAGATCTGGAGTCACATTGCACTTTGGGCTGGGATACCAGGCATTTAGCCGCAGTGATCCTTCCAGTCCTCGGTCCCTTCCCTTCTGTAAGAAAACGGCCCTCCATAAAGAGTTTCTTGTCCCAACTCATAGGAAGAACGTCATTGAGGTTTGATGCAGAAGTCAATCTCTCAAAACTTGCAAAGATGAAGCGGGTAGAGCATTGGTATGCGCTGGCAATGATTGCCTTGCTCAACATATCATGGGTCAACTCTCACACTACAATCACATCTCATACCACATTCACAATCACACCGCCGTACACGACAACAGTGAACCCTTCTGACCCGACGGTTTGGCATACATACTATGAGACCAAGTACTATTACCCGGGGACCGTCACCACGACCATACCCTACAACTGCATCACCCATGTTGGGCCTATTTATATCCCTGGGCCTCCACCGGAGACAACGCGATATACAACAATCACGCACATCGAGCGGGCCAGCACTACCATTACCGACCCCAACTACCCTACCTTCACGCGATATCTAATCACCACGGCCAGCGAGACTTTCACCACCAGCCTCACCAGTACCAAAGCCAGCTGCACGAACACGCTCGTTCAGGTGATCAACTTTGGATCCACCAGCACACACACGGAAACTGTCGCCCCGACGCAAACTACTATCACCACATCCTCTGTCTGTACCGTTGCAGAAATAAGATTCAAACCCCACCCGTTAGAAAGCCTATTTGAAACTCCTTCGAGGACGCCATACACGTATGATAACCCTACTACTTCCTTCACTGGAACGGTCACGCGCGTGACGAGTACGCTTTATAGCTTGCTTTGGATAACACAAACGGTAAGTCTGGATGTGTGGACACGTACGACTACAAAGTGCGATAATCCGGTCGAGACAAAAACGGCGACGGGAACGCATACGAGAACGAACACAGGGACGGGAGTCGTGGTGGTGGTAGAGACTGCGATGCCTTGTCAGAGTTCTCAAGCCGGGACTGGGACTGGGACTGGGGCTGGGGTGTATGTTGTTAGTACACCGACGGCAACAGCAACAGCAACACCGATGACGACAACAGTGACAACAGCAGCAGCAACAACAACAGCAACGACGATAATAACAACCCAAACACAAAACAATGAAGAGTCACCATGGACGAGCATGAGAAGTCCCGGCGGAACAATAATTCTCGAACCCTACACCACGTCGGGAAAGATAAACGGGACAATGACGACCGTGGAAGGCACGAAATTGATCACCAGGTGGCTTTATACTTCTACGCGGTGGGTTTCTGTTTGGATTACGGTTGATGTTACGAGTTTTGGTACGATTACTAGTACAAGCACTCGTACTAGTACTGCGAGTGTATGTGTTGGGACGACTCGATCTGTAAGTTGAAGAGGCATTTGTAGCATAAAGGTACTTAGGAAGTGGAAGTGGAGATAGTCAGTTTACTGCTCAACTGGTAATGGGTATTGTCTCAATGATAAGGTACCGGTAGGCAGGTGACTGGAAGTTGCATTGCATTGCATTGCCTGTTCACACGCCAACTATCAGCGTCCCATTTCAATGACTCAAGTTTCAGAAATGAGATAACAATCATGCTCAACGCAACCCAGACTTCCACGTCAGTCACTCACTCGCCCACCACAGATACCCTGCCGCCACATATTGATGTCACCAACGCCGCTGAGTCGTAACATTAAAGAGGCAAGGCTACTACTTTGCAAGAAACCTGACCTGCAAGATTACGGTGCCTGGCAGCGGGGCAAGTTTATGCTCCGAAACATCTAGACTGCATAAGGTACACTAGAATGAAGATCAGCGCGGCACATGCACAGCACGGCAGGTACAAGGTGGGTGGGTGGGAAGGAATGGCGGCCCAGTCCCGGGTTATGGTTCCATTGTCTGCCGTGCCAACCGCCCAGATACGTGCAGCGCACCCAATCACCGGCCCGGAAACATTATAGCGGGCGTCAGCTCCGGAACCACGTTGGGTAGTAGGCATAGCTACGCTACTACGCTCGAGGGTTGTGGGTGGCGTAATCAGCCCGGGAAACAAACCGGCTGATTTTAAAGCATGCCCTTCCACCCTTCCACCCTTCCAGGTTCGGACGGTGCGGGAGCGGAGGGAGGGAGGGGAAGCATGACGTTGACGTTGAAAGGACGGACCAGGTCCAGGTTGGGAATTGAGGTGGTAGTAGGGAACATGAAATCAATCGCCCTTTTTGGTTCCGCTGCGTAATTAATTACGGCAGTTTCCCTAGAACTAGAACACACAGGGGTCAGCTGGGCACTGTCTTTAAGTTGGTGAAGACTTTTTGGTTTGCTTCCGAGAAGGGACTTTTGTCGTCGATCTGTGCGGGAGGTATATTTAGTCGCAATATTCCCCGGTCTTCCCGCCCCTCTTCTTTGGTCTTGTTTAACAGTGGGAAGTACTGACTTCACTTACTGATACTTAGAACACAAACAAACTCAAGCACGGCCACGATGCGCCCAATCTTCCTCATCCTCGCGACTATTTCTCTCGCCGCAGCTCGGTCCTTTAGCGGGCGCGGCCAGTTACGGGCCACTTGGCGTGATGGCGAACACAACGATCTCGGATGCGTAACCGACGAAGGCAGGTGGACAACAGATGACACTCGATGCGGGACTTTTGAAGCCTCGCCTGTGCCTGAGACACCCACCATGTTCACTTTACAAAGCGCTGCTGGGTTCTGCAAGGTCTTTGAAGGGAGGTTCATGTGCAACCAAGATGCGGATGCCTATCACTTTGGGGTTAGTAACCATCTAGTCTAGTCTTCTTTCGGTCCGGTAATGATGGGGCAAAACTAACTGAGATCAAGAACTGGCCTGAGAGTTACCGGCTCGGCATACCCAGTGATCGGGTCCTCCGCTGGGGCCAGTATGGGTTGATGGCAAGCGATCGGCCTGGACCACCAGCTCGGACGGACTCGCCGCAGGAGATTCACCTAGCGACATACCGTGAGCAAGGGGTGTTTATGTGGTTGACATGGTTGGAG
>Ga0247763_1001846_pt1 | contig 11545 bp, 1 predicted proteins | sample UWRJL141409B4_FD_179926 | JGI IMG/M metagenome (GOLD analysis project Ga0247763, IMG submission 179926) | Plant litter microbial communities from Arlington Agricultural Research Station in Wisconsin, United States - UWRJ-L141-409B-4 | ecosystem: Environmental > Terrestrial > Plant litter >...
AGTTTAAAATTTAAAGGTTTAAAATCTTTAAATTAGCTTAAATTATTTCAGTTACCTCTAAAACCTTCTACTAGCGTAATTATCAATTATTAATTATATTAGGTAATAGTTAATAGTTAATTAATTAGTAATACTTGATAATTATTAGTAATGGTTATTATATTAGGAAATATTATTAATTTAAGTAATATTTAGCTGCGGACTACTAGTCCAGACTAATTACCAACCCTGGATATTACTATTAATACGTTATCTCCTTTTCCAAACGTTACTACCGCCTAATCTTCACTACCGTCAATCATCTACGTTATTCTATTAATTCTTTTACTTATATATAACGCTACTTTTCCACTACTAAAAATTATATTATACTTTTCAAATCTACTGTATTGGAGGGCGCTAGTTAAGCCGCTATAGGGTAATTCCTAGATTGCTAATATATTGTAAACGGTACTATATAGTATTATTTGTAATCTTTTTTATCCGTTTCCTATATTCCAATATAATATTTTTTTAATTATATTACTATATAAAATACGGGGAAAGGGGGTAGGAATCGTTATTTTAGCTTTCTACTAATACGCTAAATGGTAGGGGGAGAAAGTCCTCCTTAGGGGCAATTACAGCGGTGGCAACAATATTAGTAGGTACTACCCAATTTACTAGGGTATTATTATTACCTTCGGCCACTCTCTGCAAATTAATTAATCTTCCTTTCCTTCTTCATCTAATCCTTTAATTTGCGCTTAAAAACCGTATATACTTCGCTACCAATACTAATCTAACTATTATAATTACTTATTTAATAATACTATTTATAGGATTAATTACGTTACCTACGGTTTATATATGTACCGGGAGGGGTATAAAGGTAATAGGTCTATCTAGGTATCTCTCTCTAATACGTTATTTCTACTCCTTTACTATATAGTAATTTATACTAAACACTATATACGTACCGCCGCAATTAAGGTATCGCTTCAGGGTACCCGCCCTTATATTTACAGGGCATCCTACCTTTCGCTCCTTAATATTCGTCGCCATTAAGTACGTATCGCCCCTGCAAAGTATATATATCGCCTTATTCGTATAAAACTTAACCTTATATCCCTATTTCCCGTAATTAAAATACTAGACCGCTTTCGCTTCGCCTTTAAGCCGCTTATAAGGATACCTACGGTAATTGTAAATTATTCCTTAATTAATTAACTTAATAACTTCCTCTATTAAGTAGATTTTTAGTAATAGCTAAATAGACTTCGGCTTCACTATACCCTTATTCAGGGTTGGCAATTAGTCAGACTACTGTAGTCTAGTCAAGGCCCTGACTACTAGTCAGACTACTTTGACTACTGTAGTCAGTAGTCTGACTAGTAGTTAGTAAGTAAATATATTAAATAATATTTTATTTTTACTATATAATTAATATTAATAAGTAATTAATTACTAATTACTAATTACTAATAGCTATACCTAATAATTAGTAATGTAAAGAATTTATTATTTTAGTAAATATTATGTATTTGCTATGTTCCTGGATCCTCGATTTAAAACGCAGCCTTTTAGGCAAAATGGTTATTTATTTTCAATCCCTAAATAGAATACGAGGTCGGCAAACTTATAAAGGAAGAATTTTTAAAGTAAGTAAAATTTTAATATATAATTTTTATTTTATTACAAATACTTACTTTACAGGGTTAAAGAAGAATTAAATTTAAACCCTCTATAATAATAAGAGGATATATATAACGCTTTAGATGACGAAGATGATTTTTATACGCTAGCAAGCGAAACCTTAGAATATATCGATTACTTACGTGAGCCGGTAGCTGGTAAAAAGGTATATATTTAAATTTCTTTTATTATTAGTAATCTAATGTTATTGTTATTGATTTTAGAAACTAATATTTAAAAATAGATAAACCCCTTAGAATACTGGAGAATAAACGCTTTTAAATACCCAGTTTTAAGCCTAATGGCTAGAAGATATTTAGCAATTCCAGCAACTTCGGCTCCAGTAGAACGAGTAATTTCTATTAGTGGTAATATTATTACAAAAAACCGGAATAGGTTAGAACCCGATACGGTTAAACGGATAGTATTATTAAAGAGTTAGAAAATTATTATTAATCTTACATCGCATAGGACCTCTAGTCCTCGTCCTAGTGGGCAAGCGGTCTCTCTAGAGTTGGAAAATTAAAAGTTTAAAGGAATTAGAGGATAATTTCCAAAATACTTCAATAGAGGTAGAGGAAGAAGAGGAACTTTAGATTATATTACTTTTTATTTTTTTAATACGATTCCTTATTTAGCTATTAAATTATCAATATTAAAAGGTTTTTATAAATTCAAATTAATCATAATATATTATACTTGACTACTAGTCAGACTACAGTAGTCAGTGGTCAAACTACTGACTACTGTAGTCTAGTCAAAGCCGTGATTCTGACTACTTGACTACTGTAGTCAGTGACTACTGACTAATGACTACTGACTAATTTGCTAACCCTGAATATAATAGTATAATAATATAATAGTGTAATAATATAATAACTTAAAGTTATATAATAGAAACTAAGTAAAATAAACTAATAATGCAAACTAATAATACATAACATTATAATTATAATTCTTCCTCCTCATTATTATTATTCCGAAAATTCTCTTCCAACTAGTGACGGCAGCCTGGCCGTCGTGCCTGACCACACCTCCCAATCCGACCCGGACCCACTGGAACATTCTGCCAACCTACCCCGCCCGCCCCACTAATTGCACTATCATTAGGGTGGTGCAATTCAGGGCTTCCTTTTCCTTTCCCTTTTCCTTTTCTCTTTAGCTTTAGATTTCTGCTAATGGTATGGAATAACCTTGCGTAAGCAATTACATTCTAACTGCCGTAATAATCTAAAGCTCAAAACCCTCTACCTATAAAAATTATAATATCCAAAAACCCGAAAAGAACCAATAAAAAGAAAGGTGTAATAAGATAGTACGCGATACTAGCAAATACGGCGAGGAAGCCATCTAGTAAAGTATTACGCTTAACCAAATCCGCTACAACCTCGAGGCTATTCGCAAATACATGGCCGCAATATACGGTACTATTAAATACCTCTTGGAAAATTACACTTTAAGCGATACTTATCGTAAATCGCTTCCTATAAAACCAGACCTAATAGCTATTATCAATCGCAAGACAAAAGATAACGATAAATTCTCCTTTAATAATTGGGAGTAAATTATCGGCTAAATATAATACTGCCGCTTTACTAGTAACGATATCAACCTCGATAATAACCTCCAACAACGTATTAAAATATTGGCTAAGTACTTCGGCTAGTTAAAGAAAGGACTAGCCTTCTCCTTTACAAAAATACTAAACAACAAGATTAGATTTAACTACCTAATAGGATAAAAAGACTTTATTAAATTAGTAGCCGCTTACCCCGAGGCTATATTTTACAAGTTAAAGCTCCGTGCGTATTTAGGGTTAACATACTAATAATAAACTACCAATCTCCTATAATACATTATAAAATAAAGCTATAATACGGAAATTATTTACGACGCCGCAAAGGTCCTAATTAACCGCTACTAGAAAGAATACCAAAAGGGCAACTAAGCCGTGATTACGTACTTATCCAACAAGCTTACTACCTTAATAAAGCGCCAGGAAGACGTTAAAGCTAAGGCAACCTACGCTATACGGCTCCTTAGAGAGTATCTAATTAAGAAAGACTAGCTAAAAGAGAAAATTATATTACTGGAAACCCAATTAGCTACTACCTATACCCGTATCATTATTACAAAAACGCCTATTTTAATCCGGCCCCTAATACGTTTTATCTACTTACCTTTAAGTTAACCGTACTAAAGTTACGGAATCTTTACCTACCCCGGAATATTATACTTATAAAAGCTAGTATTAAATAGTCCAACTATAGCGTTAAGTAGGCGGATCCTCCTATATTCTATAACGACCCAAAGAAGGATAAAGTCAAGTTTACCATCTGGTTCCAATAATTTAAAAACAAATTATATATTAATACCAACTACTATAATAATAATAAGGCAATACGTATTTATATTAAGGGAAGGTTAGGTGGTAAAACTACTAATAAGTTAAAGCCGTATTTAAGGGAAGAGTACCCTAATCGACTAATCACCTTACAGGCCCTCTTAAATTACTTATATACCTAGTATTACAATTTCGAAATATTTGAAAAAGTATTTAAAGCCTTTAATAACCTAAACTACGTACGGAACGCTAATTTTTACGTTTTTAAAAACGATTTTATATATTTAACCGGAGAACGCCTGTTATTAAAGGCCTAATAGAAACGGGAATTTAAACATCGCCTCTTCCCCGTATTACATACAGGGCCATTTAGCTCGCAATTATAACGATATAACTATAGGTTTTAAGTAATTTACGTAAATTACTACAAGAATTTTCCAAAAATAGAATTTATCCCGTTAAATTACCCTAAAAGCTTTTAAAGGAACGGGAAAAGTTAAATCCCAAATATTTTTTATAAACTAATATTCTATACCGCAAAAGCCTACGGCCCTTTTTACCCTTATACCCTCCACCCCCCCCGCCTCGTCTGAGAAATCTACGCTAAAATCAGCTAAAGAACAGGCCCGTTTTTCCCGCGAGGAAGTAAAGAAGTTTATTTTAAAAAACGTTACTTTACCTATTATAAATTAGGATATATTAACCGTAATTATCCTAAAAAACAAACCTATATTTAAAAAGTTACTAATATTTACTAGATTAAATATAGTAAACGCCGGATCGAGGAGGTAACGGAGGAAGTTACGGCGATTCCAAGTAAAATACCGAAAAACTAAATACCTTAGGAGAAGTGGTCTCCCTTCCCAGGGATAGGTTGATAAAATTAATAAGTTAAGTAGTAGGGAATAATATATTTTTTTAAATTAATTAATAGGCGGTTTACTTTTACTATCCCTATTAAAATAACCTATAATAGGAAATTATTAACTATACTTAATATCCTTATTAATTTAGAAGCCGGAGGATATATTTATACTAATTAGTAATTTGTAAAGTGAATAAAATAGCTACTAAATTACCTTATAAATTTATTTTTTACGCTACGATATATCGGTAATTATACCTAATAAAACGTTTAAACTATTAAAAAAAGCCATATAAACCACAATCCGCGTTAACGGGTATTTTATATAAAATAAATAGATTGTCGAAATTAATACCTATTATGATATTATTTTAGGCCTTTATTAGTTTATATATTAAGATATTTTGGTAAATTGCCGCTAAAGAAAACCTTTATTCCCGCTTAAGTAACTACTAAATCTACTTATATAAATTAATATCCCTATAAACGACAATCTAAAAGACCAACATGTTAACCCGTACTATTAGAAGGATGCTAATAAACGAAACGTAAAAATAAAGGTGGAAAATTACTATTAACGAAAAAAGTATAAATACCGGAAAGCTATAAAAACCTATATTAGTAAGTTAAAAGTAACGGTAATTGCTAAGGCCAACGGGCCAAATTTAATAGACCAATTCTACTTAAGTAGTATATTAATAGGTCTCCTAGTAAAACTGTAATAACTAGAGTAGAAAACGTACTAATAATTGCTTTTTCTGTTAACGGACCTAATAAAACGTAATATTATATAAATAAGAGAAATAATAAAAAAGCCTTTATATCTACCTACTACTAAGCCCCTACCTCCGGGTAGGGAGGGCCCCCTAAGGTCCAGTAAGGGGCCTTTAAAGGATTTATACCTATTAAGAGACTCCTAAAATCCGTACCGCCTAATTAGGGATTTTATTAACTAGTATTAATAAAAGCTACCGAATATTATTATAGTAGGCGCGATTTTGTTTTTAAAATACGTAGATCCTAGGGAGATTTACGTAACTAGCGTCGCCGAAATTTACTAAATCCTAAATAACCGTTAGCGGGCGGGGTACGCCTTGCCTTATAATAAGGAGGTATTAAGATAAAAGGTTATAAAGCTAATCCCTCTTAATTATTACAATTACTTAAACGTTTTTAGTAAAGTAGAATTAAATACCTTAACCCCGTTCCGCTTGGGTTATGAAAATTATTATTATTAATCTTACACCGCAGAGGACCTCTGGTCCTCGCCCCAGTGGGCAAGCGGCCCCTTTATCTATCTGTTTAGGCACCGTGGGTGCTTCTATAGTATAGGTATCGGTACGATATCGCACCTAAACCAACTCTACTTCCAGCCTTTTGTCTACTAGTCTGGGTCTCTCCTACCCAGGATGTGTGACAGGAGGGGAGTTGTCACAATTTGTAAAGAAAGGAAAATGGGGGGTGCCCGTGTGTCGGTTCGAACTCGGACCGTACTCGTTCTTTCTTCTTTGGCCCCGGTGCCCCGGTTGTATCGTTGTCGGAAGGTGGAAGGGGGGGGCTCTTTCCTTTATATTTATTGCCTTACTTTCGGTTTACCCGCAGTTCGGACGATGGCCTTTTTCTATAGGTAGTTTGCTTCTTTCTCTTTCTGCGGTTTGCCTCGCTTTCGGTTCGCTTTTGTTTGTATTGCGGGAAGGCTATTATGGCAGCGGTGCCATTGTAACATCGGTGGTATGTTCGGATGGAAAGAGGGAGGAGGGGGGGGTTGTGCCTTCCTTCACAGTAACGTCGTTGTTGGTTTGCCTTCGTTGGACTCCGGATAAGAGGTTATAAGGGTGTTATTAGTATATTTTCCCTTTTTTAATATTAGTATATATTATATATTCGCTTTATACGATATTACGTTTCGTATAACTATTATGTAGATTTACCGTACGTGGTTGAGGCGAATTTTTTACGTTTTCCCTATTAGTTGTTCCAGTGTTAGTTTTTGGGTTTTTATCTTTTATAGGATAATCCTTTGGTATTTAGTAAAGGATAGCTTTTGATCTAGTTATACGTTTAAAAAGCGGGTGCTTTTTATTAGTATTAGACCCGGGTTCCCCTTTTTTAGGATATTTAATATATCGGTACGTATTTGCTTCGTTTTCGTAAAGTATATAAGTTTACTTTTTAATAGGTTAAATTTTATACCTCTTTTCTTTGCTTATTTTTTATATACTTTATATCCCCTTTTTAACGTTTCGTATACTATTTTTATATCGTATATATAGGTTAGTAGGTTTATATTATTTGTAAATTTTACTATAATAAGGTTGGGGATTTTCTTTAGTTACTAGTATAGGGTGGATATAAAAATGATAAAGAGAATAGGGGAGAGGGGGGAGTTTTGTAATATACTTTAAGTAATTTTATAAGGTTTTGATGTTACTTTATTAAAGTAAAGGTGGGTTGTTTTATCCTCGAAGTAGGATTATAATTAGTAAATAAGCTACTATTTATAGCCTAGTTTCTGGAATATATATATTAGTTATATTTAATTTACCTAGTTAAAGGTGCCTATAAGGTTAAGTTATAGTAGAGACGTTATTATGTTATACGTTTAGGTAATATATATTATATTTATTACTAATCTGATTGCTACTTTTGTGGATTTTTTATACCTGAACCTTATTTATATGCGAGGGAATATTCCGTTTTCCTTAATTACGGTTATAAATTGTATTACTATTAGTATTTTTATTATTTTATTTAGCGTATTTAGAAGGGAGATTAGTTTATAGGCCCCTGGGAGTTTTTAGTTTTTTAACGTTTTATTCGGTTTTTTAAGTACTATTATAATTACTTTACGGAAGTATTAAGGGAAGTATAATAGTTTAAAGCCTACTTATATAATTAATAACAGTATTTTAGAAAGTTTTTCTTCCTTACTATAGGTTTTTAATAATTTATTAAATAAGCGGTTTAATTTTAATACCTTATTTAGTAGTACTATTAATATTATTATGCTAATATCCCTAGTATTTACCTTTTAATTGGTTTTTACGGTTTTTTTAAACGTTATTGGGTTTATATTTTGGTTAGGGATTAGGGAAAAATCCGCCTTCAATTCGGGGAAGAAGCGCTTTAATAGTATTTTGGCTTTTTATTTATGTAAGATGGTATTTTGTAGGCCTTTTGGGGTACTTCGAAAAGGGGGAATAATAAGGGGGTTGGGTTTTTTATGGCTTTGTAATCTAGTTTATTTTTTTAGGTTTTAAAGATTTTAATTATCGTTTATTGCCTTTTTAAGGACGTTGTACTAGTACCTTATTTGCGTTTTTTTATTACTTTTTCCTATTTTATTACCGTTGCCCTAAGATGCTTAAGGGATACTTTTATACAATTTTTCCTTTAAGTATATTTAACCCTTTTCGCTTTTGCTATAGTATCCTTAACCTTTTTATTTTATTAAATGGCGTTAGTTTTTTAGTTACGTTTGTATTTTAGGTATATTATATCCGTAATGTATATAAGTTTTTTAGTTAGGTTAAATGCTGCTTCCTTTACCTTTTTAATAATTTTTAGCTTTTTTAAAATAGTAAGGTATATTATAGTTATATTTTTGTGTATGATTTTATAAAGTAGTAATTAATTATATTTTTCGTTTCGAGGTTACTTTATTCCGTAGGCGAATCGCCTACGGTTATTGCTTATATTATATAATTTGATCTGGGGAGGTTGTCCGGTTTGTTATATATTGCGCTAAGGTTTTTAGAGGTTTAGGTTAGGTTTATTATATTGTTTTTATTCCCCTTTTTCGATTATTTCGTTATTTTTCCCTATAGTATAAGGAGTTTTAGGTTTCATTTAATTGCGAGGCGAAGTATATACTTTGCTTTAAGTAATTATCTTCAGTTTCTATTTTATATAAGGTAATAGGTGTTAAAGTTACTTACGATAACGGTACGATTACGTAGCGGGGGCTTATTGATTAGTTCCTTTAGTAGGGTTTTTTAGTTTTTATTATATAATTCCAAATAAATAGATATTACCGTTAATATATTATCTCCTTTTCTAAATATTACTATTATTTAATTTTCGCTATTATTAATTATTTATGTTATTTTATTAATTTTTTTACTTACGTATAGCGTTGCTTTTCCGCTACTAAAAATTATATTGTACTTTTCGAGTTTGCTATGTTAAAGGGCGCCGGTTAAGCTACAATAAGGTGGCTTCTAGATTACTAATATATTATAGACGGTACTACGTAGTATTATTTACAGTTTTTTTTTATTTATTTCCTATATTTTAGTATAGTATCTTTAGTTGTATTATTATATAGAGTACGGGGGTAGGGGGTGGGAATCGCTGTTTTGGCTTTTTACTGGTACGTTGGATAGTGGGGGAAAAGAGTCTTTTTTAAAGGCGGTTCGTAAAGGGGTTGCAATTATTTGCTCCGGTTACAGTAGTAGTAATAATATTGGTAGGTACTGCCTAATTTACTAAGGTATTATTATTGTTTTTGGCTGCTTTTTACAGGTTAGTTGGTTTTTTTTTCTTTTTTCCTTTAATTTTTTGGTTTGCGCTTAAAAACCGTATATACTTCGCTACTAATACTAATTTAGTTATTATAGCTACTTATTTAGTAATACTATTTATAGGATTAGTTACGTTACTTATAATTTATATATATACTGGGGGGGGGGGGTAAAAAGGTAATAGATTTATTTAGGTATTTTTTTTTAATACGCTATTTTTGCTTTTTTACTATATAGTAATTATACTAAACGTTATATATATATTACTATAATTAAGGTATTATTTCGGGGTACCTACCTTTATATTTATAGGGTATCCTACTTTTTGCTTTTTAATATTTATTACTATTAAATACGTATTACTTTTATAAAATATATATATTACTTTATTTATATAAAATTTAACTTTATATTTTTATTTCCTATAGTTAAAATATTGGACCGTTTTCGTTTCGCCTTTAAATCGCTTGTAGGAGTACTTATAGTAATTGTAAATTATTTTTTAGTTAATTAATTTAATGGTTTCCTTTACTAAGTAGATTTTTAGTAGTAATTAAATAAATTTTAGCTTTATTATACCTTTATTACTTTTATAGGGGAGCCTTATCTTAATTTTAATTATATTAACCTAGCTTTGCTTATTTATTTGCTTTTGGAATTTATTTAGGTTTTTTATTATATTATTACTTTTACCTTTACTATACCTTTCCGTAATATTCGGGTTTATTCCCTTTACTAATATTGCGTATATTTTTTAATATATTTACGTTACATTTGTAAATACTTTACGTACTTAATTTTTATTTTTTAAATTATTATATTACGGTTATTTATCATTTTTAAACAAAATTATTACGTTTCCACTATATAAAAGACGTTTAATCGCTATTACTCCTTTAATTAGTATAGTTTTATTTATTTTATATATAATTTCTTTACTTATAAATTTAATTTGTAATTATAAATTTTTTAGTAGGATAATAACAATTTCGCGGAATACTTTTTTTAGTATAATATATTTATATAATAGGGGCAACGCGATTATATTACGTCTGCTATTTATAATTTAGGCTTATATACAATTAATTAATATTAATTATTATATTTTAGTTAAATTTTTAATTCTTTTTAATATTACCTTAATAGAATTAAAACGTTTTTTTAACGTTTTTTTAACGTTTTCGCTTAGGATTTGATAAAAAGATGTAATTAAAATACCGTTTAATAATTTTAAAAATATCGTTAAAGGCTTCTCTTTTATTAATTATATTTTAAAATTACTTATAAAATGTATTTTTTTTTTGGATTTTAAAGGCTTTCGCTTCCTTTGAAATCGTTTTATTATCGTTATAACTTCGATTAGTCGCGTTATTATTATCTTCAATTATTACTTTACGGGCGTAAAGACTTTACGCGAGCCTTTAGTTGGTATTGTAATTTTGGCTTTCGCTATTACTACGACTTGTACCTTCGGTACGCCCTAATTGCGATATCGCAGATAGGGGTAATTGGATACGTAGAACGCGATTCCGATATTGTTTTTCGTTTTGGCGATGGTTTGACAGTTTGGGGGGAGTTTAGCGTCTTTCCGCGCGTTTTTTCCTAATATTAATAATATTACCAAATAAGGTATTAAAATTAAACCGTTTATTTAATAAATTATTAAAAGCCTGTAATAAAGAAAAAAAACTTTTTAAAATACTATTACTAATTATACAAGTAGGCAGGGTTGGGAATTAATCACTAATAATTTATTATTATTAATCTTACACCGCAGAGGACCTCTGGTCCTCGCCCCAGTGGGCAAGCGGTCCCTCTATCTATCTGTTTAGGCACCGTGGGTGCTTCTATAGTACAGGTATCGGTACGATATCGCACCTAAACCAACTCTACTTCCAGCCTTTTGTCTACTAGTCTGGGTCTCTCCTACCCAGGATGTGTGACAGGAGGGGAGCACTAATAATTTAATTAGAACCTTAACTAAGACTAACCTAGTTTAATCAAAACAGTGACTAAGACTAGCCTAGTTTAGTTAAAGCCCTAACTAAAACTAAGACTAAATTATTCTTAGTCATTCTTAATCTGACTATTAATTAGTTTTAATTAGTATATAAAAGTTAAATTTTATATAATTTAGTT
>Ga0247763_1001848_pt1 | contig 11542 bp, 6 predicted proteins | sample UWRJL141409B4_FD_179926 | JGI IMG/M metagenome (GOLD analysis project Ga0247763, IMG submission 179926) | Plant litter microbial communities from Arlington Agricultural Research Station in Wisconsin, United States - UWRJ-L141-409B-4 | ecosystem: Environmental > Terrestrial > Plant litter >...
CCGAGAAATGCAACCTTTTCTCCTTGGCCACGGTATCCCACGACTCGGTCACCAACCCATCTTTTATCCACCTGCTCAACTCATACTCTAGACTTCTTGCTACCCGATCCTTAATTACGGAAAGATCCGATTCCGAAATACTGCACCATTGCACGGGATCGGGATTTTCCGGATTCAGCACACTTTCCGACTCGATCAGCCCCCGGACGAGGCTATCGAACCGTTCTCCGTGTCGAGGGATGGACGATGGAGAAGACGGCTTTTCAAGCGCGAGAAAGAGTCGCATGGGGATCCGGTCCGAGGCATCCCATTTTGGACGCACTCGGGAATGGTAGCGCAATTCATCAACCCAACGGCCGCGAAAGATTGGCATCTGACTAGCTGGATTGTTGGATTTCTGGATTTCTGGATTTCTGGATCAATGACTTGGTGACTTGATGACTTGCTCAACTTGGACTGGACTTGATACTTGCAAGACGCAGCTGGCTGGACTTGAAGAGTTGAGAATTTGACTGTGGTGAAAAAACACTTGACCTTGAATATCAGGAACAGCCCATTGTCCTGGACATATTTGATCACATGGGCCGACAAGAGTTGAGTTGAGAGCCTATTATTACATGTACATGTAACGACTATTGTCCCATCAAAGCTGTGTGCCAGCAATACTAGACAGCGGTCTGGACAATGGAGAATCTCGTCAGCGAAAGTCATGTTCTTTTCCTTTCCACATTCTGGCCTCAACTGGTGCCTGGCGCTTTTTGGCAACAAACTACATACACAGACAAGACCATGTTCTGCATTATTCTTCACAATAGTTACATGTACAAAGCCGGCTAGATATGCGCCGAGGCACATATCTGGACAATAAAGGTGATGTACATACATGGACATGGCGAGAGACACCGACCAAAGGTACGGATGCAGTAGCAGCAGACCCGAACAAAGCGACTAGAGTCACGGATGCAACGGGGAATATGCAAGTTTTTTTTTTTCCTTCTTTCTCTTCTTCCCGCAGTAAACAGCCAGCAGCAGAAATCGCGGATGCCGTGACACGATCTGGACTGGTCTGGAGCTATATGGGGTCGGGGAGTGTCAGAAATGAGAGGGACGGGTTTACGCAAAGGGCGCAAAGTTCCACTGAACAGTCAGAGCAAATTCGAACGGGACTGGAACATTTGATGGAAGAAAGTAAACCCAAGTTCAAGTTTCGACAAGAGACATCAAATGGTAATTGGGGGCCCGGGGTACAAGACAACTTCATTGCGTGCAAGCAAACAAACAAATGTCTGAGACCCGGGGGAGAAGATTCAAGTCCCGGGGAGAGACACACAGTAATGACAGTTGAGACCGGATACGGATACGAGGTGGGAACATAGCCGACATGGAGGTTGTATCAGGGAGAGACATGGAACATAAAGCGAAGATGACAGCACATTCTAGATACGTGTACATGACTGTGTGGATTTGTGGATGGATGGCTTTGTTCATTCTGCAGCAGTGGTGTGGGTGGGGCAGGGGAGAGACAGATCTGAAACTGACAAAGTCAAACTGACTTTTTGAGCTCCACCTGGTGCCAACGCATCACCAAGGGATTTGGACTCTCTCACCGGATGAGAAGCAAATCTCCCGCTTTCTGGACTCTCTTGGCTGCTGATTTATCTGTTTCTAACTTGGGTCATTGCGGACCCAAGAGAGGAGACTGTCGTAGACTGATTGACACTAGACCCTGATCGTTCTTTGCTGCTTGTGCCTGCCGAGAAAGCGTTTGCGAGAAACTACTGGTAAGTCTGGGCGTGTGTTTTGCGATAAACTAGCGGTGAGTCCAGACGTGTGGTTGCGAGAAACTGGTGGTCAGTCGAGACGTGTGGATGGTGAACCGAGAGAGAGAGAGGAATCTGCTCATGGCGGTCATGGTGCATGTAGCTGTTGTTAGTTATATATATCTAGATATCCATCGCCCTTGCAGGCTTGAGAGATTCTCCCAGTCAAAAAAAATACATGTTCCAGTCAGACACATCTTTCCATTGGGCACATCTGCCTGCTGAGTACAAGTCAATCCCTGGCTCACACTGCCACCATGTCAACCCCCAACCTCGATCTCTATCCCCCCGCATACCACAGCTACGTGCTAGCTATCCTCAACGGGAAATGGGATGAGTACGACCCTATCGGCCAGCCTGAGAGTTTCCAGGCCGTCAAATGGCTCTCCGAGACGTACCCCGATCTCAAACGCAAAATGCAGTTCGATGCGCTTTCCCTCACCATGGATAGCCACCCCAGTGAGGTATCATCGGCCAGGGCGGTTGTGAATTCGCATCGGGTGGGGTGGAAAGCCGTCAAGGTATTTCTCTCTCTCCTCTGGTCTGCTCATTTAATAATCTCATGGGCTAATAGACTCCTCAGAATGGACAGGACCAAAAAGATGACATGGGAGATTTGCTTGATCTGGGACAGGGACAGGGACAGGTTCATCATTACCAGCCTGCTGCTGCTGCCGCCCATACTGGACATGGGCATTCGATGCCGCCGGGACACGAACAGAAAAAGCCCACTCGCATCATCAACAACACTATAAACAACATGAGCCCACCACATTCATCCGGAAGCGAGACAGCAACAGAGAACATGTTTCCATCCATGTCGGCGTCCGCGTCCACCAACATGAACATGAACATGAAGAAAATCACGTCCCTTCGCAAAAAGTTCCTCGACGCGCAAAACAGGTGGAGGTGCGGATTGGAATCCGCCATTGACGCAGAGGTACAAATGACCAATATTTTTACCGAATTGGCTTGTCTGCGTCCTTCTACTAGCACTACTGCTACCACTGCTATGAATGCAAAGGCGAAGGCGATTGTGCAGAGTGATAGTGATGGGGACAGTGATGATGATGATGAATCGGATTCGTGTCTAGACTATTCCTGTTCCGGAGACGGCGACGACGATGATGATGATGACGACACTGATATTGGTCTTGGTCACCGCCGTCAACGCCACAACCTCATTTTTCTCGGTGCCGGTGCCGGTACCGGTACTGGTATGACCACAGCACATGCAGGTGGACACGCCGCCGCCAGTGGTCATGCTGCTAGTGGTCAACATGAACTTGGACATGGACAGCACCTGCACAGCCCTATCCGGGGAAAGAATCATCGCCGGAGACAAAAGAAGAAGGAGAAGAAGGCTATCTTTGGTCTGTCTGGAGGAGCTGGAGGAGGTGGTCTGCTGTGATCTTTTTTTCCCTTTCATTTCCTTCCTTCCCTTTCGCGACTGCTTGTCTACCTACCTTAGTTGCCTGACTTCATCTTGTCAGCTGCATACCTTACTTGCACACTGCACACTGCACACTGCCTTGCACTCTGTTTGTTCCCTAGCTGCTCACCACATGCATGAACCTAGCTTACCTATCGCGGACCTCGCATGTCCCTCTCTGTGCCCTCCATCCTATTTTACATCCCGCACGCACGCACGCTCTTGCTCTCCTTCTTTGTTTATATATTTATCCTTGGCCTGGCCACCCAGGGGCATATATATGACAAAAATTGAGAGAGTGAGAGAGTTAGCGGAGCGCGGTATTGATGTTTAATAGTTGAACGAGGAAGAGGAGAGGTTGCACATGCAAGGGAAAGCGAGAAGGGGTTCAAACGCAGGCAGCAGAAGCAGGAGCAGGAGCAGAAGCAGAAGCATGAAGGAGGGCTTCTTTTTTTTTTTTCTTTTTTTTTTGGTAAACGCCCCTCACCATCTCACTCTCAACTCTCATTCTCAACTCATCCTGACACTCCTTTCACCCTCGTACTTTGCGGACTGGAAACAACATTGAAACATGTCGCGGACTGGCCACCCGTGAGATGCATAAATGTTGACAGGTCCCAAAGATCGAGGGAAGAGAAGAGAAGAGGAAGAAGGGGAAGGGGGTGTGATTTGGATTAAATTTGGATTTGGATTGGATTAGGTTGAAAAGTCCATCGAGGACAGGATAGGACAGGACAAGACAGGACCTGGCATTTGTGTGATCACATTAGAGAGAGAGGTTGGGGACTGGATGTGGATAGCACACCTATGTGTGTGTGTCTATGTTGCTGCCAGACTTTCCCCCCCTGTAAATGCCAAACTGAGAGCTTGTTGAACGGTTGGGAAAAAACTCGGACTGGCCACCCGGGTTTTTACCGAACTGGACCGAGCTAGTTGGCAGGAGGCAGGGAGGGGATGGGGGTCATGTTTGAACACGTCATCAAATGTCATGATAGCGGATACCTAAAAGCCAATTTAATGGGTGTAGTCTGGTGTCGACGACTTGAAACATGTCGAGCCTGTCTGTAGTTTGTCCATCCATCGGGTTTGTATTTGATGTCCAAGTAAGTATCAAATGTCAAGTGTCAAAGTCAATAATCCGACGTGAAATAAGATGAACAAGAAACATGTGCAAGTGGCTCGCTAGCAGTCCCGAATCAGGTAACGGTTACCTGATCTGACAAGTTATGTCCATGACTAGAACAGAATGTGGGCAGCACATTGCGATCAAGTGTAAATGCCAAGCTTGAACTCACTAACTACATACCACGCGTTCCCTGTCTCGTTGTTTGCACACCATGTGTTTTTACTTGGCTTGCTCAAGTTCCAATTTCTGCATGTCCGGGAGTCCGGGGCCGCACCGAACTCGGGAGCCGGGAGCCGGGAGCCGGGAGCCGGGTTAATCTGGACTCCACTCCATACTTGCGAGTCCAAATCTGCCATCATTGCCCCCCTCTTGACTTGCATAGGCCATGTGATGGACGGCGTGGCACAATGGACGGATAACACAGGCTGTGATGCGTTCTCACTCGGTCGTTTCATGCAGCTTTGCTACCTGTAGCCGCTCAAATTCCACTCATGTGCAACATGAAGGGGTACATTCACTTGAGAATACATGTACCGTAGCGGTCACCAATGGTATATACATGTATTGGAGCTCCGGGTAAAAGAGAGGTCTACTGCCACGACCATCTCGAACTATTGGCAGCCACCCACACCCTGACAGTGTCAGACGGCCGGGCTTGTTGTATCTTGAAATTTCCCATAATCCGTACTCGTGCCCGGCTCATTGCATTCATGCTCCGGCTGGGCGCCATTAATCCAGACCGCCGTTAACCTGTAAGCCGGAACACCCGCCGTCAAAGGCACAACGATGGCGGCGGCGACCTGAGTTGATGGCTTATTGGATTAACCGTGTGACAGACGCATTGCCGGCACTAGTCGTCCTCGGAGTATGTGTACATGTATACGGCTAGAGAAAGCCCCGGATGTAAGGATGCTTCTCTTGCCGTATGCGGTGATATACTGATCAACGGCGGCTGAATTGACAGCAATGGCGACGGCGATGGCAATGGATAGGGTGGCCGCTGCACGGTTTGGGGCGGTCGCGGCACAGAAGCTCAAGAGCAATGGCAGAGTGAGTCGGGAGCCAATATAATTATGTCCTGAGCTGTAAATGAGAGCAGCTGCATGTTCAAATGAGTTGGCGGACTTGATGGGAAATCAAGGTTTGGTCTACACATCTACGCGTTTGCCAATTGAACGCTGACGAGCTGTTTGGGGTGCAATGGTTAACCTTGGTGTTGACCCTCCATATCCCCTATGTCCTCGACTCAACTTGTAGCAGGCATAACAAGGCCAGCCGAATCAAAGATTTAAACCGGAAAGAAAAGGGGTAATATAATCCCAACATGTATCCAAGATTCCACGTAAAGGAGAAATGAAACGTTGGAGCCTATCTCGGAGGAGACATGTAACCTAAAGACACAGCAGCAGCAATTTACGTTTAGTGGTTTCCCAGCCGAGGTGGTAGGCTGGATTCATTCACGGGGGCTGGGCGTTCACTCGATTGGGGGGATGGGTGGGCGTGTTTGGTTTTATTTTTTCCATCAAGACCCCTACGGCATCTCCTGTCGCTATTAAATATGGAAGTGACAGTGTTGTTGCACTTTAGATTTTTAACCAGCACCAAGAATCCCGAACTATGTCCTCCAACCGCGTTTTTTATATCTTTATGAAACCCAATGGTCGAAACCCTCTGACAGCCGTTTCTAAAGCCCCAGGTTAAAAGGCAGGCTGGTTCTGCTTCCAGTCAGCTCATAATATATTCCGTGCGGACGATATACAGAATCAACTTGGTAAGGCCATCCCGCAAGATGGTAACTGGACTAAAGAACCCAGCGTACATTGACCCTATATATATCTATCGCCACACGACTGGCTGCTTCGTTAAAGATGTGTTCTGCTTTAATTCGGCCAGACGTGGGCTGCGCATGTCTTTGGCATACATGTACCTAGTGACCTCACAAGCCGACCCCGATACCGTTTTAGAATTTTTGGTGATGCGGTGCTGGGTTGAGGTTCCGCTCCAATGTCACCGAGAACGGTTTTGTTGACGCCAAAAGACTGGACTTGGCACAGGATCTAGAATATATAAACATAAAGGTCAAAGATATGGAGCTCGCCTAGGTTAGTTTAGGTGCCTACTAGATACACAAGATTAAACCAATGGCAGCGGGTGCAGCTACGCCGCTAGTAGAACGCCTTCATTCTTCTAACCCCCCCAGGACAGAACACATGGCTCGCTTGGCCAGTGTTCAAGTTCCCGTCAAAAGAAAGTATTACTAGATCAGGATCCGCCTGTGGCCGAGTCGCCTACACAGCGTGGAAGGAATTGAGGAGTCATGCCTTGGGCTTGTCGCAAGGTCCAAGACTGGATTCCCCAACCAAGTTATCTAGCTCCCCACGGGGCTGTGCTTGTTTATATGCATGTGGTTGATGTAGCAGCGGCACAATGCTAGCAGTAGTGGGTTCCAGATTGAAGGCAAAGGCATGGGGTATCAACACGACCAAACCAGACGGCATCAGTTTATATAAGCACTAGCGCTTATAAAAAACCGCCTCTGGCTTTCCGGGTCTCCGGGTCGCTAACTCTCCAAACTTTGACCTCGCCCCACCCCATCACATTAATGATGACATGCCTACTGACATCAGACTGACCTCACCCTTAGAACATATATACCATACCCTGACCCTGATCTTAATTATAAAATTGGCTCAACCCTCTGGTTCCTGGAGTGGTGTTCCCCCCCTATGTCAGCTGATGGACGACGGGATGCAAGGTGTGATAAATTCCAGTGGTCCATGTTGGATGATAAATCTGCTTTACAAACTCCCGCCATCTACTCCCTCACGAACAGAGGGGGATAGCGCCAAAGCTTCGAGTCCATTCAGGTTAAAGATGTGGCAACGAGCGAGCGCACTGTGTGGATCGATTGAACGGACTGAGGGACGCACCAGACAATTTTATTACAGTCTGGCCAAGCGTAGTGCAAACCCCCCGGAGCGCTTGGTCGGCGCGCATCAACCGGATGCTCTGGGACATGCCGTGAAGTGGGGCCGACCCCCCCGCATCGCTCGACAAAACGTCGTTTTGTCTAGTTAACGCTTGGCCCGTACAGCCATTTTATGGTCCGCAGACAATAAAACGGGTCAGCGGCCCACTTTACTGTCCTGGAGACCCCACTTTATTGTGTGTTGGACAATAAAGCGGGTTGCACCGATGCACTCCTAGAGGTCGCGGGAAAAAAAAAAAAAAGAAATCAGGCAATTCGTCAGAGACAATAAAGTGGGACACGAGGCCCACACAATATTGGGGATGGACGGATGCAAGACCATCACAGCGCTCGTTCGCTGCTGAAGCCATCACCAACCTTGTCGTCGTCGTCGTCATCGGAGCCGCGTCACCCCTCACCCCCTCAGGACATGCGCATCAATTGCCTGCCTGCCTGTCTGTTTGTACAAAGTACAAAGTATGCATGCTCAATTCCGCCCGCCCCATTCATTTCATTTTGACGCGCGCACCGGTATTGCGCGCGAAACGTAATGGGGGACAGGCTGTACTGGGTGCATGATCGATTTTTGAAAGCGGTGCGACGGGAGGTGGTGAACAACCTGAGATGCTGGCGCCGGTGTAACATCCGTAATGGGTCTGAGGGCGGAGGTGGAGCGCGGGGACAAGTGTCTTGGCGTCACCAAACCCATCTTATAAACTTAAAGTCTTGCATCTAGCCAACCGCTTGACCAAATGTTATAAAAAAGCCATCATTTTATAACCCTTTTTATAGCCTATCTGTTAACATAGTTTTTCTTGTTTAATTTAAGTTGCAGCCTTAAAAAATGCAAGAAAGTAAATTGTAAAATACTATAATTAATAGTAATTAATTCTGAGAATAAGATAAAATTATTTAAAAAGTCATCATCTTAACCTTGTGAAGGAGGTTCTAGTGATTTTTTTAAATTGTTTAATTACCTTACTAATAGGATTGAAAAATTATTATTATTAATCTTACACCACAGAGAACCTTTAGTCCTCGCCCTAATAGGCAAGCAGTCCTTTTATTTATCTGTTTAGGCACTGTGGGTGCTTCTATAGTACAGGTATAGGATTGAAAAATTATATTTTCAAGGTAAAGCTTCTTAAAAGAATATTAAAAGGATCTTATTTACTGGGCTAGCAGTTATATCTACAAAGAAGTTAGCAGATATCATAGCGCCAGTGTGACGGTGTGGGGACTGGGGATCAGTGCGCAGGAGTGGTCGATTGCCAGCCCACACCGCCTTGGTAATTGAGACTCACCAACCCCACCACCTACCCAAGGGAATTCTATAGCTTGAGAATTCTCTTCTTTTCTTTCTTTTTCTTCTTTAGCTTTGAATTAACGCTTTTGGGCTACGCTGTCGCGCATCAATCTCGTGAATTACGTGCCTGCCGTCACAACCAGATAAAGTCAAGTCGTTACCAATTTAGTACTATAATAGTAAAAGGCCTAAAGTGTACCTAGCAAACGGTGATGGATTCTCGGTAGGTGATTTCTCGCCGCCGCCTTTAGCTTACCAAGGCCAAGGCCAGGGTTTTTATTGTTGTATTGGATTGCCATGAACATGGGCGCTGAGGTTGAGGGAGAAAATCGGGGCCTTGAGAAGGTGGTGACAAGCAGGTACCTTGAAAAAAGGTAGTATTCCACGTTAATCCTTAAGGAGGACATGGCCTTATATACTCCAACGACATGGACAATGGGTGTTGTATGCGACGAATCTGGGTACATAAAATTTCATTTTTCGTACCTCGCCCACGTGACGTTGCTCACCCTGGCTCAGGCTCGACTCAGTCGCTGCTCAGGGTTCGCTCAGGCTGGCTCACCTTTAGTCACCCTAATTACCATTTTCGGCAGGCTGCGGCGCAGCTTACAAACTGCTTCGATTTTAGCGGAGAGGGGGGCTTTCCCGATATTCGGGATTGTGCAGCTGAAGGCAGTAACTTAAAACTGTCGTTAGCGGGCATGGCAGCTTTGGGTTACCTCCGGAAAAAGGGTTGCGCCGGTTCCGAAGAAAGAGGGGTTTTACTTGGAACACCAGCAGTGGAAACAGCGGATTTGAGCGATTTGGAATCGATTGAGTTTTACTGGCTTTTGACTAGCTTTTTCGGCTGTTTTTAGTGCTTTTGACTGCGCCAGGAAGCAACCAGCACGGGTTAACAACTGTTCCGCCCGTATCGAGAATCTCCGATTAGGTCCCGGGATGGCATCCGTCGAGCTTGTTCTTACGGCAGTCGATGCGGCCGACCGGTGTTTCAAGTAGGGCGCCGACCTATATACACTTTGTCCGCTAACGTAGCTAGATATGGGAAGCGTCTGATTCAGGCGTATAGGACTTTGAAAAATGTGAACGAGACAATCGAGGAAAATGTGGCGGTCGTCGAAGCCATCTGGAGCCAGACTGCCATCCAGATTGACTTTGTCAGGCGTGTCGCCAGCAGTCTCGAACCAGACCACTGTGGAATCCTTGTTCAAGTTCTTAGCGTCCTGCTGGCTAAACTGCGCACCGCCGTGGCCAAGATCGAGTCAGCTCTCGAGCCCGATACGTCTGAGGTCAAGAAATTCAAATTCCTCCTCAACAAGAGTGACATTGAAGAAGTCATCGTGGAACTTGAGCAATGGCAACGCCTGTTCGACCCGACCTGGTATTTGATTTTTCGCATGGGCGATCAGATCGTTGATACCGAGCTGTCTCGGCCACTCGGCAACTTCTCCGGATCCTCCGCACTTGTATCTCCAAACGCCTCTTCATCCACGCTGGATCTCGGACCCGACCGGTGCCCCCTTACCCCGGTACAGAAGCTGAGAAGCATCATTCTAGAGAAGTCACAGGACGATATTCACATAACTCTCGGCGAGAGTGGTCTCGATTGGGAAAATGCAACCCCGATCCCCTACTCGACGACGCGAGTCATCCCCCGTAACGGCGGCGACAACAGGAGGCATAATACTTATCTTGTCGACACTATCAGTTGTACGCCAGACCTCGATGTGGAAAGGGCGAGAGTGGACGTCACGGGTTTGGCTAAGAAACTGGCCCAGGTGGATCCCTCCTCCTCCTCTGGACTTCTCCGTTGTAAGGGCCTAGTCAAGAAGAAGGATGTGGATAAAAAGCTCAGCTCCTTGAACCTTGTCTTTCACATGCCCGATAAGACAAGACAGCAGCCGACAACGGTTCGACACCACCTGCTACACAGCAACGGTCTCAGTTTGACTCAGATTCTCAACCTTGTTCAGCAGCTTGCCGGGGCTGTAAGTTTTCTCCATACGTGTGACTTTGTCCACAAGAACATCCGCCCCGAGACCATCATCGTCTTCCCAGACAAGAACGACGACGAGGCTGTATCCTCACTCGACTTTGCATATCTGGTGGGATTTGATTCTTTTGCAAGTGTCAACTTCCACACAATCCAGGCGGGAGAAGCTGCTTGGGACCGAAATCTTTACCGACACCCGTCCCGCCACGGTATCTTTGCTCAGGACGGGTATAGCATGCAGCATGATATCTACGCGCTCGGAGTCTGTCTTTTGGAGCTGGGGCTCTGGGAAAGCTTCGTCCACTACCGGAACGGGAAATTGGTGCCGTCTGATGCTTTAGGGCTAACCATGGAAGATTTTACGTTCCTCGACGGTGGATCCAAGCCGGACACGTTGTTGTCTTCGGGGAACAGCATCAAAGACCACCTGGTGGCCGTCGCGAAGGAGAGGTTACCAAGGCGGATGGGAGATGAGTATACCGCGGTGGTCGTCACCTGCCTTAGATGTCTTGACAAGGATAATGAAGACTTTGGGAACGAAGAGGACATGAAGGACAACGACGGGATTTTCATTGGAGTCCGCTTTATCGAGAAGGTTTTGCTCAAGTTGAGTTACATTGGTTGGTTTAGCTCCAGCACAGTTTCACATGATAAGCAAACGGAGGAGTTGGATTTATCCGGAGAGTTGCATCTGCCACAGCCAATCAGGGCCGCCGCTCCATCAACGATTGACTCCTCGTCATTTTTTAGCGCACTGACACGAGGAACACGCGAGACTCATAGCACGGCTCCAACGTCTACCTCGGACCTCTTATCCCGCAATGATTTACGGAAACAGCCGGTTATCGGTTTGAGGGGTCTGGAAGACATCCTAGAAGGAGAGGAAGAGGATATGGT
>Ga0247763_1001849_pt1 | contig 11533 bp, 10 predicted proteins | sample UWRJL141409B4_FD_179926 | JGI IMG/M metagenome (GOLD analysis project Ga0247763, IMG submission 179926) | Plant litter microbial communities from Arlington Agricultural Research Station in Wisconsin, United States - UWRJ-L141-409B-4 | ecosystem: Environmental > Terrestrial > Plant litter >...
AACCGTTACTTTTTCTCCTTCAACTTTCTTCCCCGAATTAAGAGCAATGAAATTTCTAATACAAATATCCCTGGTTATAGTTTAGCGGCGTATTGAAGAACTGTACGTGTAAAGGCGGATTCAACGGCTACATTGACTTTGGAGACGCCGAGTTTTACCGGAATGAGGAGTGCTTCGACTTTAATGAATGGTGGAAAGTTGCGGCTGTAATTGCTGCCGCCCCGGTCGTTCTCAGCTTCATTGTGGCTCTTCTTTTGTGGGTACCTCTGCGCGCGTTGTGGAAAGACTCGAAGCCAATTGTCTCGGTGGATGGCGGCGAGGAGGAAGAGGAGGGGGTTACCTTGCTGGACCAGGACGGCAAGGCTGACATGTATTGGATAGCTTATTGATGGACAATAGTCGCAGTATTCCAGTACATGGATGGGGGATATCCCAGAATATACCACATCAGTACATGCCCCTGGGATAGTACACAATATCCAATCCAAACTCGGGAAGTCGGAAATAAGCGAACGGTGTTTGTCCTAGTTGAAGTTATACTGCCAATTCCCTCGTAGCGTAAATACTGTAAAACCCCATCGACAAGTTTACTCTACCCCCTAGCTTGATTCGGCCTGTGTATTCACTACATCCGAAAAGAACCGTGCAGGGATCACCCTAGCCCAGGGGATCCAACTTGGGAATTCGTTGGGAACTGCTACATCCCCATGGCTTGGTGAACGGAGAGTTTCTAAGGCGCGGAGAGGACTCGTCTTTTATGGATATCTCTGTGGCTACCTTAGATAGGCGTTTGAGTGAACATGACGGCTTTCTCGACCTCGACTAAGTTGAACAAAAAGCCTATGAAAATTTTGGTACGAACTGTCTTACTCTTAAAGCGTGATATCCAGGAGCTCCTCCAACGTCAGAAGCATCGGACCACGGTTCTGCACTGCTTGGCGAATATCTCGCACTGTCCTTTCGTTAGCTCTTTGATCGGGGTTCCTTAAGCAGCAAATATTGCAGAGCAGCTAGGGAGACGAGGAAAGCCCAGACACAAATGCTACGCGTTTTATGGCCAACAAAACAAACTCAACAAGGATAACGAAGACGAGCATAGGCTGATCATGTTCGCCACCCAACTGGTGGTCAAGTTCAAAGTGACATTGACAAGAAGATTGAAGCCGCCGTCGATAACCGTCAGCACCCCTCTCTCCAACATGTTCCAGCCCAGACCCAGGCCGATTCCTACCAAGGTATCCGGCCCACTCTTGGAGGGGCTGCTGAGGATTGGTGCGGTCAGCGCCGACGTCGGAAATCGTCAACGTCTCACTGATAGCTACCTCCGGAAGCTCGTCGAGAAGCTGCAGGCTTTGAACCTGGCTGGCGAGGGATTTCTCGAAGCTATCCAGAACGAGAACAAGACCATGTAAAATCACTTAACAAAAGTATTGTTGCTTTTCCAAAATTTGACGCTATTATGTAACTGGTGGGCTCATGGCCAATACATTCTGTGGTTCGTCCAGCATTGATGCGCTAGCATCGTGACTCATTCCTTCGTGCGGCACTAGGCCGCCCTGGAAAAGGGTTGGTCTTCCTGGCCTCTGTGGCCTATGCCCAGGGTTAGGGTGCTGTCTCGTGACATGTCCCGTGACATTGGGGGAGCCATGTCGGTGTAAGTGAGAAAGAGGAAATAAAACTAAGGCCACGAGACAATTCCTGGCTGCAGCGTAGTAAAAGAAGTCTTTGCAAAGGCCGGAAATAGAAGCCTTTGGCAAAGAAGTTGTGGAAAAGAAGCAAAGGCTGGATCTGGATAACAGTCCTTGAGGCCCCGGGAAGCCAGAGACCCTGAACAGCGGCCTTCCAGCACCGAAGGCATTGCTGACCGGCGCCACAGCTCCTTAGTGCACTGTAAGATAGTGGGGCTCCGGCCGTTTGCGGCGTTCCCTGACCAATCAAGCCGGCCGATCAGCGGCCGACGTGGAGGGGTAGGCGCCGCTTCCGTGGATATCTGTCGCTTTCCAGGTGGCTTGTGCAGGGTTAGGGTTATTGGTGGCTGTTGAAATATGGTCCCTTACCCCCTATAACCACTGCACTGCACGGAGTGCAGTGGTTCCAGGTGCCCCTGTGTGTGGGGTATCCAGGGGGTTGAATCCGGGCCCCGTCAGGGGGCTGGTGCCCCACCCGGCACCTGCACCTTGGCACAACACCAAAAAAACATTGCGATAGTCAAAGGATATCGTGAACGATGGTATGATTGACCTTACTGCTGGAGTAAGTTCAAGTCTATCTAGGCCGTGTGCGGGCGTGGTTTATATAGCAAGTTCCCCATCGCGCTCTCACAGGGCGCGATCGTCCGTCCTTCGCGCGAGCGTTGATTGGCGGTTCCACCCGCATAACCCCGCACCCGCAGGATCGTGACACCCACTCGCTGATTGGTAACCCTGCAGCGCTTCTCTCAGCCCCGAAAGCGGGGGAGGAGCGGGGTACGTGGCAGAGGCTGATGCAGTTACAGTCGATGCCGAAAAAAAAAACGCCCAACGGTCGATTTTACTGCAAAAACGGCCAACTTTACACATATGCCATGCCACACCACCGCCAGGTCCTTGGAAATTATACGAAAAATGATCCCCATTATCATCGGCGTTCTAACGAATATATATTTTTCGCTTAGCTTTTCAAGTAAAGTTGCGAGCGTGGTGAGTGTGCAAAAATGAAGTCGAAGTTTCTACCCCGCTATATGTCAAATTTACCCCACTATAATGCCCTGTAACGAAAAAATCGACCACGACTTTTTTTTTTTTTTTTTTCAACATGCTGCACAGCTGGCGCTTCTTTAATAAAATACTTGAAATCGACAGGAACATGTAATTTCATCAAATCTGAACGCGGGCGCAAATTCCGAGGTCGGCTTTCTTCCCAGCATAGGCGGTGTTTTGCGATTGAAAAGTGTGAGTTTTGCCGTTTTTGGCTGTGATTTTTGAAGTTGGGCGTTTTTTTTCGGCACCCACTGTATGATTGGGCATCGGGAAGGCCGCACCTAGTATTCTGGGCAGACAGACCACCTTCTAATGCATCACCCATTCCTACCACTCTTCTTCAATCTTCGATATTGGTAACCCGAACCTTGCTGAACGTTCATGGCTTCCAACTGATAAATCTACGCTGTGTTGCGATGGCAGATCCTATTACCATCATCGGTGCGGCGGCCTCTATCGCAGCCATCATCGAGATTTTAGGGGAAACGATCAGCGCTATCGCACAGTGGAGAGAGACAGACCTGGCCGTACTGGCGCTCGAAAGCCAGCTCACCACGCTCAGGGCAGCACTTAGCAAGGTCAAGGAGTGGACCGAGGCCAATTTTGAAGATCCGCACCACCAGCTGGTCATGGATATGGATCGCTGCGTCGCCTGCTGTCGCGTGCTAATTCGCAAGCTTCACCTGGAAATATCCGGATTGCAGTTCACAGATGACAATAAGCTGGGCACGGCGAGCAGGCTGAAGCTGCTGCTCAAGACCAAAGATATCGAGAACATACAACGCATGATGGAGCAGCAGACGAATGCCCTGACCCTGCTTCTGACGGCATGCAATATGTGAGCTCGCTCCCCCCAGCGCTCGCTTTGATGACTCGTCGGTGCGGATGCTGAAATCCGGACAGGACCGTAACACGCGAGCAGAAGCTGCTGCTTGAGCAACCGCAGACACGAAGAGTTTTCAAACGTATGGAAGATGACACTGCATCCCTTTACGTTCATCGGGACATCGACTCGCTCTTCACACAGACTGCGACCTCGATCAACTCGTCAAAGCGATCATTGGTTTTCGACTTCGACAAGGACCTATTCATCAGCCGCATCTACGAACGCTGGATTCGAGGGTCGGTTAAGAAGAGCCTCCGCGATCAGCAAAGCGATGGTAGTAGTTCTGCTGCGAGCAGTCGCCGTGTCGATGCTCGGTCCGTTCTTCACCTTAGCCGAAGCTATGACGAACATGAGGCAATTGAGATCTCGACACGAATAGACCGCACCCTTGAAGCAGACTACCGAATAGGGCGGAGGGAATACAGGGTCTTGGTACTTGGAGCTGACTCAAGAGTAAAGATCGTGGGTGGCATGAAGCTTGTAGGCTCGAGAGTAGACGGCTGGCGTGAACCACAGTCCGAGTACAGAATACCCATCTTCCAAAAGCTTATTGCAGATGCAAAGGCTCTAGTTGAGCAGGCTACGGAACTCGACCCCGATGGCCCGAAATCGGATCGACTCATGTGGCAGCAGATCAAGCTGATTGCTGACTACATGCCTGAGGATTCCCTCGGCGAGATGGGTCTTCGGGCGAACTTTCGTGAAGCCCTCAGCGCTGTTCTTAACAGCGCTTGGCTGCAAGGTCTCAGGGAACAAGGATTCAGGCCTCGGCTCTCTGATCACGCAGAAATGTTTGTCTTACTTTTCCCCCTTCCGTTGCTGGACTTGTTCCCTGGACGTTTTTGCTAACCAAGAGCATTGGAAAGGTACTTCAACCGACTCAGCATCATTTGTTCCGATGGTTATATCCCGAACGATGTCGACACCATGTACCTTGACTCTTCAAAGACCCCAGCCATCAACGAGCACGTTCTCTCGGCCGGGATGCTGAATATACGACTGATCGACATCGGCAGCCGGCAACACGAGAGGAAAAAAAAATGGACTCCATTCTTTGAAGGTGTCATCTCTGTCATCTACGTTGTTGACCTGGACACATATGACGCCCCGGGAGTGACAGAGTCTATTCTCGACTCGCTTCGTCATTTCAACGAAATTATCAATTCCCGCTTGGGTTATCGTGGATCCATCATCCTGCTCCTAGCCAACCAGGAGGAGTTCGCGAGCAAACTTGCCCGTTCGCCTCTAGAAAAATATTTCCCAGATTACGAAGGGGGTGCCGACCCTGCCCAAGCAGCAGGGTACATTGCCCAGCGCTTTGCGAGCTTGAACCGGGCCGGAACAGAGTTCTACGCTCACTTGGTCGATAACAACAATCTGTACGCCACTTTGCGGTTTGTCCATTCTGTTGTAAAAGAAACAATAATCAACATCGATTTGAAATCAAGCGGTATAGTAGGCTAAGGTAGTATCTTTGCAACTAGCTTAGCTTTTACAACGAAGACGTGAAGTATGAGGAAAAAGAAGAGAGTTCTGATAGGCGAAGCTTATGCTATATGCATAATGATATTAGTCTAAGCAGACGGAGGTGGAAGTTTCTGAAAGCGTTAATGCGTTGCCAGAATCGGTTGGCACCGTGCAACACTTGAGATGGGAATAGCTTTACCAAAAAGTTCAATCTTGTCAGAAACACTGCACACTGGAATCTGTGGAATTGATTGGGGTTGCAACTGCTTGATTGAATTGCTTGTTGGCTCTCCGGCTCAGCCAGAGAGCTCCTCATTATAATACTGCGTGGTAGCAACAGTGTTGGCAGTGTCAGAAGCACGGCACCTTTGATCCAAGTTGTGTGTGTGTGTGAAGAAGTTGTATTGTTCTCCTTGTTCTGATTGTTCATCAGCTTTCTGGCAGAGCCAGAAAGCCCTCTTTTATAGATCTGTTGCATGAACCAGCTTACGCTAGTTCAGTGACTCAGCAGTTGGATTGCTAGCTGTGCCAGGCATCCTCACATGAGCTGACGAGAGCCCTGGGTTCAACCCAGGGGTTGAACCCCTTCTTTTTGACAGTGCCTAGAGTGTGCGAAACTGCAAGCCCCTTTATTGTAGAACGAGTTGGCCTCGAAGTTGAGGTGCTGGCAACGGCTTCAGAGCATGGTCAAGAATTTGGAGCAGTCAACGGTTGGGGTATGAATGGGGGGGATAGATGGTGAGAACTGACAACGAAAATACAAGCAAAGCATGCGGGACCGGCCACGGCAGGCAGCAGCGCCCAATCATTTGTCTGTACTAGTGTTGCCCGGTTTTCGGTCTGGCATCTGCCAATCGCTGCATCCATTTCCTTCGCCCTCTACATTCATGGCTTCACAGCTGGCCGCCGAATGGCCGGAAGACAGCCGCACCCGTCAAGTCGTCGCGGCTTAATCTGTACTGTCTCTGCCGACTCCTCGGACTCAATGCCCAATCATTTTGGTGTATCCTCAAGCACAACCTGAATCCTCAACAAGCACAAGATTATCCGCGCCTCTGATGCGAACCGAAGAGCAAGACGAGCAACCAGCGAAACGCCGGCATCTCACCAGGGCACGGGCTTATCCCTGGTAGAAAGGGCCTGGCCAGCAAGGGAGAGGTCCGACATATTCGCTCGTACAAGACTAAGGCAGTAGGGGGGTTGGGAAGGAGAGAGGACAACACGCTGAGGGTGGACCCAGTAGTGAAATTGACTATCGTCGTCTGCCGTGGCCAAGCCACGATGTTGCCGGTGATGCACCTTTCCAGGGTGACTCAGGCCGCTCTGAAGACTACAGTGTACCCTGCACGCCATTGGATGACAGTGATGGCAGTGCAGCCATGCTATGCAAGCAATGCTGGTAGCTGCAGGTATGTGTATCAATGAAGTTGAGATCGTTTATTTATCGTCTCCCGAGTGAAGTGATTCACTTCAAGGTGTTGAGAGTACGGAATTACTTTCCCGGAAAACTGTTCTATTTATCTACCTACCCACCTACTTACAAACCCTCTTGCTTTGTGCGACCACCTGACCTGTGCACACCAATCTTGCCTTTCGTACCTCACCTTTGAGCCACAGTTCGCGATCAGCGATCATGGAGCCTCCAGAACACACTGGGGAAATCGAGAAATGCTGACACACTGTGGTTAGTCAGACTCATCTCACCGCATATCATGAATGCTCCACCCCTTCATTTATCAGACCTGCTGGTGGAGAGAAAATGCAGAAAAAGTCAAAAAAGAAAAAAAAAAAAAAAAAAAAACAGGATGCGCCGCTCTGCCCCGACAAACCCGCCGACTCGCGAGTCGCGGCACGGTCTAAAATGGCTGATTGGTCAGGAAGGTCAGTTACGCGGCATTTCTGGCTGGCCTGGCAATCGCTTTAAGGGGTTGGGGGAAACTCCTGCAAAACTACCCAGGCAAGCGGTTGACAAAAAAAGAGAGCCATATTACCTAACTGGTACTTCCACACGCATAGAAAATTGCTGGCAACTACAGATATCTTTTAGTACTACCAGCCAGTCATCTGGCCGTTCCCTGCTATCACCTGTTCCATCCGCACTACCATGGAATCCACCCACTTGTTGTTTGTGGTCTGACGGATATTGTTCCACCCCTCGATTATCAACGCCTTCAGATCTGGCCCAAGGCGATAATTTGCACGTACATACTGCTTGACAGCACGCCAACAATTCTCAATGGGGCTCAAATCCGGGGACCCAGGCGTATTGAAGAAGTATTTGAGCTTGTGCTCTTCTTTCCATGCCCTCACAGGGTTATTCTTCGCGCAATTCCCACCGCCGTGACCTGAGTCGCCATCTTCTTCCATGACGAATTCATCGCCTCGCTCAATCCACTCGAGTACAGGACCGTTAAGAATACAATCGAGATATACCTTTTGACTCATCTTTCCGTTTGTGTTTGTAGGGACGTTGTAAAAGGTCAGATCTGACTTGAAATCGTACCCGACGGCGCCCCAGATGTGGAAACGCTCCCGATCTTCTCCGGGTATATCGTTTTGATTTGAAGAGCGCGAGTGATGGATGCAATCAGGGCAGTACCTTTCCCCAGGCTTGCGTATGATCCGTATGCGGCCTTCGGATCCGATCGTGCAGTGGGCCTCGTCAGTCCAGCGGATGTCTCGCCAGTTCTCCTTCGCAGGTCGATAGAAAAGAGCAAGTTTTGCTGCTTTGACTCGTCGGTCTGCGTAATTGGGTGAGACCCAGCCCTTCTCGCAGGCGATGCACTTCCTGTAACCTAGGGTGCCTTTCCAAGAGTTAGAAAGAAAGGAGCCAGGGACGGGAGCCAGGAATCCAGGAATCCAGTAAGGTAGGAAGCTATCCTACCCATTGCCCTCTCGATTGTACGGCTGGAAATTCCAGAAATTCCGACTTGCAAGGCCAGACCTTGCTAGGTCAATTGTCGAGCTTGGAATCCGTAGGTCCAGAGGATCTGTTCCATGGCCAGTATTTGCTCCGGATTGATCAGTTTTTTCTGGCCTCTGGTCTCAATTTCCGGATGCCTGCGATCCTGTTGGCGTTCCAAGATGGCTTTGCCTCGCGCAGTACTAACCCCAAAAGTACGGAGAACATCGCTTTTGAAGAAGGGAATTTTGTGAACCTGTAGATAATTAACCGTACCGATCAACTTGGACTTAATTGGTGTCTGATGGTGGCCGTAAGCCATGGCGATGGTTGTGATGGTTGTGATGATCGTGATGATGGAAAGTGGAAGAAAGTAGGTGGTCTGACCGAAGATGGTGGAACTGTTAGGGTCGCTGTTAGCCGAGTACCGCACAGGCCAGTTTTGGTGGCTCTCTTTTTCTGGCAACCGCTTGCCAGGTACCTACTTACCTAGGCAGAGATGCCTGAGCGATGATTGCATGTTGGGCTCAAGGCTGTGACCGCCCTGCTTATCGGGCGATGCCACTCTAGTCGATGTGCATAAACTTGGCATGGATAATTGACCGCTGTCGCCACGCCAGCGTACCGCTTGTGGTGCGGGGAGTCTAATTGCCTGGCAGGCCGCCTTGGTGCCTTGGGGCGTGCTCTTTCGCTCAGATCAAAAGCTCAGATTGGCATTTAGATGGCGTATTATTCAGCCACTGATGGCCGACAGCAGCGCCCTGGCTGATCGGTAAATCCCCAGCTGAGGGTGTAGCCCGGCGACACCGAGGATTGGCTTCAGCTTTTTTATCTTTTTTATTTTTTTTTTTTGGCATTTCCGGCATGCAGCTAAGCCGCGGAGCGCACTTGCATACCAGGCTGTTGGCAAGGTCAATCACGCCATCCATTCCTCTTCCACCGACTCTTCCTGATCAGTGACTAGATGTTGCTCAGGCGCGCCGCGAGGTGGCAGGTTCTTAACCGATATCTGGGCGCATCTACTAAAGGGTTTTGAGCCACTGTGATGGTAGGGCGCCTCGGACGCTGACGTGTTAATTTAAGGCAAAAGATGGAGGGTGGGGAGGATTAAACCTGAAGACATGAAGCCTTCCAGGTTGAAGATCGGCTGTCGTGTGCACGCCCCGCTCCCTTTACTCTTGAGGTTGACTGCCGCGACCCACCCTATTTCTAACGCGACCGCCCCGCCCCACAAAAATAAACCCTGCTAGCTGCATTGAAATTTCCGCATTTCCTATACAAAAACCTACTTTTGCAATGCAGCGACCGGGACCAGCGCACCGCACTCACCAACAGCCGCCCTGGTTCCGGCTCCGGATGACCCACAACTTCGGATTCGCGGAAGCTCGCTGTCGGGGTCTACATAAGAAGAGATATCGGCAAGGGGATTCGGAGGACGGGTTGTCGCTTGAAGGCATCGGAACTGAGGCAAATTACTATGGGAACACTATAAATCCTAGGCGCGTGCTGTCCCTGGTATCCTGGGTGCTGCACCGGCTATGGTGGCTATGGTTGTGATTGCAATCGTAGTCGTAGGCGCGGTATTTATTAGGGTGGCGATGCATCTTTGCTGTGATTGCTCGAAAAAAAACCTCAAAGTCACGCAGTGTGTGATGGTGGAAACTCTGTGCCTTTCAGTCTGTCGGACGCGCGGGGACACGAGTCCCGGAAACTTCAAGATTTTACATACAAAAACAAGCGTGCAGCAGGACCAGCTGCCTGGCACTGTCATTATGTGGGGCGGGTGGTCGCGTTAGAAATAGGAGGGGTCGCGGCAGTGTGACGGTGTGGGGGCTGGGACCTAGGGATTGCCCCACGCGACCCGCAGGAGTGGTCAATTGCCAGCCCACACCGCCTTGGCAATTGAGACCCACCAACCCCACCACCTACCAAGGGAATTCCACAGCTTGTGAATTCTCTCCTTCTTTTTCTTTTCTTTTCCTTCTTTAGCTTTGAATTAACGCTTTTGGGCTACGCTATCGCGCATCAATCTCGTGAATTACGTGCCTACCATTACAGGCAGTCAACTTCATACTTTTATTTAAATTTTTTTTTCTTTGGCAAGAATCAAACACCTTTAGTATGTCTGATTGCATCCAGCCAGATACGGATGTCGCAGATATAGGCGTGAGTTCCTACCTGCCCCCATAGGCAGTTGTAGTAGTGATGCAGTTTTCTGTCAAGCAACCTAATAAGCGCACAGGTAGTGGTGGCATACTCACTGCACGGCATGCTTGTGCTCTTTATGCCAATCATCTTTACCGGGCTACACTATGGAGTCGAAGCGCAGCAGGGCACGCACGACCCGGACGCGTTACATGAGGCTCGCTTTAGCCGCCGCTGCTGCCAGCTTATAAGAGCGACTTATTACCTTTACCTGGTCTCTATCGGTCTCAGCTTTATCATTAGTAACATTAATACTATAAGGCAGCTACGAGCACCCTTTAGTTAGTCGTCAGGTGGGTGATGTTGAGAACGAGTGGGGGTATAGCTAAGTCAGTCACGGCACCCAGGACCCCTGTCGCCCATGAGCCGTGTGGTTGGATTAGTCATCGTTGGTCACGTGACTAGTCGACAAGCCCTACCAGCCCTGCACCCACTGGAGCCACTATAAGATAGGTCTTTGGCTTGTATCTTCCATAGCTTTCTTCCTTTCTTCTTCATCTTGCAATTCTACGAATTGAGTGCTGTCGCAAACTACCCACTGCGCCAAAAAGCGGGGGAACCCAATTACTTTCTGACCCTAGTAGTTGCACTTTTACATCTGACAGCCCTCTCGCAAAAAATTTAGGTAATTTTATCGTGCCATCTTTCCTTCTCAGGATCCTCGAGGAATTTGTTGGATTTGTACGCAATTTAGTGATCACACCTAGTCGAGAGAACCGGTCCTGCCGGGAGACAGTCGGGGGATCCCACTGAGTGGATGGCATCGAAGTCACTCAAGCGACAAGACACTAGACAGACACTCGAAAAGCGAGGAAAATACCAAAAGTATATCTGCCGCGGCTTAGAATTCCGCCCCCATGGTTTCAAGCTCTGGAGGCGGTTCAACGAGATCAAATAAAGTTTTAATTGCGGCCCTGCCGACATCTTGGGTGACTTGGGGATTACCCGTCTTTGGTTACCCTAACGTTCCACACGTGTGAACTGGGATTGTATAATAGTATCGAGCGGCAGGCTCGCTTGCGTCGCTGCATCAGAGGCTTGGCGCCCAAGCACCTCACTCAGTGCCCTGGAAGAGTCCCTCTTCACGCATTGGTAGATACCTAATAAGGCAACGGGCTAGCAACGGGATTGGATAGGGATTGCTGCCTAAATTTTGACGGTGAAATGGTTGCAGTCCTTAGCGCAAGCCACCAGCAATTGACTGGCAGTTGGGCATCTCGGGACTTCCGACCCATCGAATCATCGAAAGTCCCAACTTCGGTGAGCTGGTGGGGCGGGGCGAGAGATACATCCCAACCTTTGATGTCAAGATATCTGGGATTCTCCCCCCCCCGC
>Ga0247763_1001852_pt1 | contig 11518 bp, 12 predicted proteins | sample UWRJL141409B4_FD_179926 | JGI IMG/M metagenome (GOLD analysis project Ga0247763, IMG submission 179926) | Plant litter microbial communities from Arlington Agricultural Research Station in Wisconsin, United States - UWRJ-L141-409B-4 | ecosystem: Environmental > Terrestrial > Plant litter >...
GGGACTTGCATTCCAGCCTGTGAATGTGTCTCGCTCATGAATGGGCAGGTTGAGTTCCATTGCGAGCTTCCGCAGCGGGACTGCATCACGAGTTTAGCATACAGCCAATCCAAAAAAAAAAAAAAATTCGCTTGATGCTGTATACCTTGCCGCAAAAGCTTGAGTCCCCGCCCCGATGGCTTTGGGGGTCTGACGACAACATCAATGGACCGGATCAAGGCCACATTTCTCTCATGTTCAACGTGCAGCGCCTTCAACGATTCGCAACTGAACTCATCTGATCCGCAGAATAAAATACGCAGGGGATCTGAGACTTTAGACTGGGTGCTGTGGCAAGACTTGAAGAGTAAATGTGAGAATCTTGCCGTGGACTGCAAGCCAGACTGCCTCGTCACCAGGTGATGCAGCATTTCAACAGGAAAGAAGGACTGGTCTGCGGCCCCACTGCATGTTCGGAGGACACTAGGAAAAGTTCGGTGAAACTTAGCTACCTCATGTAGACCCGAGGTAAGCAGTGCTCCCAGAGGTTTGACAGAGATGAAAGAGAAGATGTCCCGAGGTTGCACGATTCAAGTTGACACTATCGATTTCTTTTTGTTGTTGTTGTTGTTGTTGTGATGAATAGACTTACACCCGATAATTAGCGATAAGACGCCCTATTGCTTGGCAACAGCAACCCCCTGGAACTCCGAGGTCGACACCATGTTTACAAAGCACCAGGGTCTGCGTTCAGTGATGCGACACTGAGGATGTCGGTTCTGATGGACGGGCTGCTTGCTGCGTACCATCCAGGGAAACAGCCAGTATGGCACAGCCATTGACGGACCGGCAGACCGAAGAGCTGTAAGTAAATTTCCCGTCCGGCCAAGTGGAGTCCCCCACCAATAAATCTTCATCTGCCTAGGCATAAATCGATCATCACCTACGTCTCGTCTCAGAACTTGTCCCATGCTGCTGCCACTTTGAGGACCGAACTCGGGCTCGGTGAGGACGTATTCGACACCGAAAAGTCCAAGAAATACAAAGGATTATTGGAGAAGAAATGGACGAGCGTGGTGCGCCTGCAGAGAAAGCTTCTGGACTTGGAGTCGAAGCACGCGACACTAAAGACTGAGCTCGACAATTCCTCTATTTCGTCCCAATCTCGCCGCAATCAGGACCCAGCCAATTGGATCCCCAAGGCGCCCCCGCGCTACGTACTCGAGTCACACCAGAAGCCCGTGACATGTGTTGCCTTCCACCCTGTTTTTAGCTCGCTCGCCTCGGGCTCCGAAGACTACACCATCAAGATCTGGGACTGGGAGCTAGGCGAGCTGGAGCGCACCATAAAGGGCCACACCAAAACTGTGCTCGATGTCGACTTTGGCGGGCGCGGTAGCACTCTACTGGCCTCGTGCAGCTCCGATCTGAGCATTAAGCTGTGGGACCCGTCGGACGACTACAAGAACACGCGCACCTTGCTAGGCCATGACCATATTGTCAGCTCGGTTCGGTTTGTCCCGCAGACAACGGGAAACCTCCTTGTTAGCGCGAGCAAAGACTGCTCGCTCAAGGTCTGGGATGTGAATACAGGATATTGCGTCAAAACTCTGCTTGGCCACACTGACTGGCCTCGCGCTCTGTGTCCCTCGCCCGACGGCTGCTATATCCTGTCTACTGGATCTGACAAATCGGCTCGTCTATGGGACATTTCGTCGTCAGAACCAAAGTGCAAACAGGCACTTTATGGCCACGAGAACTTCAATGTGAGTCTAAGCACACCCCCTGGCGGATGTCTCTGAACTTAAAACTTCCTCCCAGCTCTGCTGCGCCATCGCCCCTATTGCCTCCTATCCACACCTCGCCAGGCTCGCCGGGCTGGAAAAGCCACCCCCCGCCACTAGTTCGGCCGAGTTCATGGCGACAGGATCTCGCGACAAGGACATCCGACTGTGGGATGCACGCGGCAACTGCATCCGCACGCTGTCTGGTCATGATAACTGGGTCCAGGGCCTTGCCTTTCACCCTGGCGGCCGGTTCTTGATCTCGGTTGGTGATGACCGGACAATGCGGTGCTGGGACCTGAGCCAGGAGGCCAAGTGTGTACAGACTATCACCGGGGTCTATGAGGGGTTTGTCAGCTGTGTGAGATGGGGGCCTAACGTTGCCAGCAAGATGGTGAACGATGTTGATGGAGAAACTTTGGGAAGGAAGAATGATATGTCCCCGTCATCGCAGATTCGCTGCGTCGTTGCCACCGGCAGTGTGGACGGTACTGAGGGGAAAGTGAGGATTTTTGCAGGTTGAATCTTGTCTGTCAGCCTGTCGTTCGGAAGCGTATTTAGGCGACACGATATACGGGGTGGTGCTGAAAAGTATTGATACCTAAAATTGTCAGAAAATATGTATAGAGCAGAGCAGAGCATATCTTGAGTGTAGTGTGTAATCTTTCCGCGGCGTGACGTTTCCACTACAAAGAGGTCCCTGTCAAATATCAATGAGGGGGAGGTTTCTCTGCCTCCCACCGATAAGCTACCGCCCACATCTCCCCTAGCTGCACATCCCAGGCCGGCGGCGCAACCGTCACCACCCCACCCGGCACTACCTTTGCCCGGTTCCCGCCACCGGTTGCTAGTCCCTCCACCAGCCCATCCCCCGCCAGTATTGCCTTCGCCACCGGCCCCTTCCATCCCCGCCCATCAAACGGCCGCCCCGCTACAAGCATCACGCCTGGCCCTCCGTTCCGCGACGTTTCTACCGAGAGCCGTACGGCAGGGAGTGATCGCCTTTGCTCGGCATCGCTCTCCTTGATTTCCAGAAGCCAGTCGCGCAGCTCGGAGGCTAGTCCCCCTGGGACATAGCGTGGTCCGCCTCGTCGCTGGGGGGAGAAGATGTCAGGATTGGGATCGGCGGCGTTGTCTGTGTTTCCCTCTGCGGTATTTAAATTCCGTGCTGGTGGTTTGAATCTGGGCGGTGGTCGGAAGATGGGTTGTTGGCGTCGCGTTTGTTGTAGTACTGATTGTGTCTGGCGACGTTGCCGGGATGGGGATGGGTGCGAAGAGGATAATGAACAGGGTGATGACGAGCCAGAGGAGATTGGTAAATCTTCTTTCTCGCCGTTCTTGGCGTCAAACTCATCCCCATCCCCATCCGAATCTGAGTCAAACACCCCCCCCTCATTATCCAAGCCCCAACCCTCTTCCTCCTCGTAGGCTTCATGATCCCCATTCGGGTCCAAATCCTCCACCACATCACCAACCTCTTCTTCTCCGCCCTCGTCCCCCTCCACCCCATCACCAGCAGAGAACTCACCTAACGGGGAACTCGCAATCTCAATCCCCCATTCCAAGCCCCCACGCAACCCTCTCGGGGCGCCATCGCCCTCCGAAGATGTGATAGATATCCTCCTCCTCTTCTTCACCCTCTCCCCTTCCTCATCCTGTTCCCCATGCGAGGAAGTTTGGGTCCCCGTCTGAATCAACGACGACGAAACCACCTCAATCGGCTCCGGAAGGGGGAACCGCTCCGCCACCGGCCAAGCTCCTGGTGGGGATTCGGAAAATGAGGCAGAGGGGCTCTCATCGTCGATAATATCCTGGAGTGGTGGTGGTCTCGTTCTAGCCTTTGCGGGGAGAGCTGGGGTGGAGAATGGGATGGTTGGTCCTGATACATGTACCGTTTCTGATGCGCGAGTCGAGGCGGTGGTAGCAAAGCGTGGGGTGGCATGGAATTGGCGTGGTCCGGCCAAGGATGGAACCTGGTGTTGCTCTTGCGTTTGAAAATCTGGGGTCTGGGTTTGGCGTGTGGGGGGTTGGGTGCTCTGCCGTTTTGAAGGGAGTAAGAATCGGGAAGGCGCTGGTGTCTATGCGGAAATGTCAGCTGAGGTTTCAGTATGGGAGGGGGAACTCACAACGGGAGGGAGTACCATTTTGTTTGAGATGAGAATAGTATGTGAGTGCTTGATGTTACTGCATAAGGGGGCCAATAGCTCTCGGCGATGAAAGTGATGCTCTACCCTAACCCTAGATAAGATGGCTGACGACGTCTTTCACTTCTGCTTGAAAGACTGTGCACGGAGTACTGTACAACTTGGCCGCCTAGCGTAAATCTATTAGGATATCAAGGATAGAAATCAAGACCTTGGTTTGGGTTTTGGAGGACCAGATTTTTTTTTCCAGAACGGGGCTCTTTGCACTGTGGCAAACGTCTCAATACGACCTAAATATCTCAATCCGACGTCTCCTCTAACACCTACAACACCGTCTGGATATCGCAAAAACACCTGCCAACAACCTCATCAAGTCTCATGCCCACAGCCTTTGAGCAGTTGCATTTTATTTCCCAACGCTCCCCAAAACAAATGCCTTCTCAAATACAAAATATTTAAACTCCGGTCCCAACCTTGTGCGAGGCAGGGGCAGGTGCATTAGGTACGGCATCTCGCCTTATGTCGAACTACCTAATTTTCTGACGACAGGAATCACCGACCCCTGAGGTTGGTAAATATCATAGTAAGACTGGAGGGGGGAATCAATGCGGTCTATGTCGTGTCTGATTATTCCAAGCTAACGAGCCTATCCAGTACAAATTCGCAAATACTCGACATTGTGACTGGTGTCCCGTTTTGGGAGAGCCCTCCGAACAGCTCCAAACTCCCAAACCTCTCATGTCCCACACATACACAAGACGCTGTTGTTTTAACCGGGCACGGGACTGACAATAGCTGAGCTGTTGCCCCTCCCCTGGTCGCCCTCACCTAGTCATCCGAAGCCAGCAACAGATTTTCCCTCTTCAGGTTTCGCCTCGTGGCTTTTATCCCGTTTAGCCACTTGGTCTCCTTCGACCTGTCTTTCTCCTTGGGCTAGGTTCCGCGATCGATGAAAAGTATCCCAACGAGCTTGCACCTTCGGGCCGCTAAAGTGAATAGCGTAATGGGCTTAATACCGAAACTATCCTCATCGTCACCCATCTCCTCGCCATTGTTGGGCACCTGCCGCTCTCCCACCGGCTCAGCCTTGATACATTTTCTGAACCGACCCTGATCGTTCTGGTCTTTCGTCTCGATATGCACTAGTTTCTGGACCTTCGCTCCACCCTCTTTTGCCAGGTCCGAACCGGCACGCTTTCTAGCCTTTGTTCTGCTCCCCCACAAGACAGGCTCCATGTTGACTTTCACTCTTTTTGTCTGCTGTGTTTCTATGACGTCTTGTTTGCTGATTCTAAGCAGGGCGAGCAGGAAGGAACTAGTGATCCATCCATAATCTTCTGAGTCGCTGCTATCCACTAGCCAACTGAAGTTGCTACTCGCCATCATCAGCCTGTATTGCTCGTCCAGGAGGAGGGCGCCGCCATGGAGAACAACCGCCGGGATCTGAGCATTCGAAACCACATCCGACAACCCCCCCCTGAGCGCAACCCTGGCGCGTTCCCCGGCGGCAGCATAGGCCTCGACGAGCAGAAAGAGGTACCGGCAGAAAGCAGCAATGCGGACAGCCGAGTCCGGTACGCCAACCATGGTGGCTGCATCAAGTGCCGTCATGAATCCTGGAAGTGGATACTGGAACAACGCGAGGAATGCTTTGCTGAAGGAATTCTTGCAGATGGAGGCGCGGAAGGCCGCAGATATCCTCCAAGCAGCTTCCATGAAGTGAGGTTTTCGCAGATCGAGTGCATCAGACCCCTTGCGTTTTACTCTAATGCTTGAGAGTAAATCCATACAGACCCACTTCAGCGCTGCCAGTTTCGTGCAATACACGCGCCTCTTCTGGCCATTTCCCTCCTCCATGTTTAGCGGCGGATGAGATTCGAGACGTTTGTACTCGGCAAGGAGATTTGATAGGAAGGCTAGAAGTAAGGGAAACGGTGCGCGTCTGTCGCCATAGACCTTCCCGAGGCGACGCTCGTAAGCACTCGAATTACGGCTGTAGCGGACCATTGGCAGAGGCTCGAGTCTGTGTGCTCTTGCTGTTTCAGGACAGGCCTGTGCAAGCTGTGCAGCGCAGCAATCGCAGCAAATTCCATCCGGGTCGATCAACCTATGTTCCTGATGATACCACTCTGCCAGCGGCCACCTGGTTTCCCCGCTGATGTTGGCTACAGTGCTGCCACGAGATGTTGTCCCGGCTGTCGGAATGTCTGGTCGCGGAACACCTGGAGAGCAAAAGACCAAGGTGAGCGGGACCTCGGAGGCATCGCAGATTGGGCAAGTTCCCGTATGACCCTCTTCCGAGTTAAAGCCAGGGGTCCACAACAGCGACCGTAAACCGGCAGATTTCACCACAGAACACCAGGAACCCCAGGTTGTCAGGTTAGCGCAGTCCTGTGGGCAAGGGGGCTTTGCTTGAGAGTCAGTGTACTGTGGTTTCTCTAGCCACCTCAAGGCGCGAATGTCTGTTAGAAATCTTAGTGCTGTCTTCTTCTCAACCTCGGCGATTATCCGGGCTCTTTCACGTTCAGCTTCCTCGCCAGGCTCACAAGGGAGAAGAAATTGCTTGAAGTTCTCCTCGTGGGCGGCCCGCAGTTTCTCCTGAGGCCTCTTTACCCCATTGCCAGTTTTGAGAGCCTCCGAAAGCTCCATGAATGCCTCGTTAGCTCTGCGGTTGACATCTTCGCGGGCTTTCGTGAGCGGCGGTTCGAACACGAGCGTGCGTAATGTCAGCCAAGCCTCAAATTTGCGTCGGCACCCCAGCAAATCTGACGCTAGAATCAATCCTCCTGGCTTGAGAAGTTTGGAAAAGATCTGGTTGAGGTTAGCTGGAGTGATGCCGTTGATTTTCCTGCCGCCGAAAAGATCTTTGAGGTCGACAATGTGAGATCCTCCCAGGTCAACATGATACGGGTCGAGCTTCACTGGCGCAGGGATGGACAACTTGTGGAGATCAGCGACACAAAAGAGTGGGAACTCATTCCACACTGCTGATGATGTCCAGCGTGAGTCTTCAGCACTAGAAGCCTGATATTTCTCGCTCAGTAGAGCGTTGAATATGCCCTTCGTCTGCAAGATGCGAACGCATCCGGTATTCTTGTCGCAGAAGAGGAATAGGTGGTCCCGACACAAGGCAAACATGGGGATGCCAACAGAAATATCAACAAGAAACGGAGGGAAGTTGCCGTCACCAAAGATGACGGCAACGCAACTGACACCCTGAATGCCGCTCTCGAGGAGTTTCTTTGCGAATTCCTCAAGTGCTGCTCTCATGAGCCTGGCATCCGTCATCATGAACCAGAGTGAAGATGAGAAAATCAAATTCTTGACGGCAGTGCTGTCCAAGAGAACAGATGGCTCGGAGTCGCCATTCGGCTGCAGCGTATCTAGTCCAACGCTGAAGATACTGACACCATCGCCCCAAGCAGCGAATCGGGCCGAGTCCGGGTTCCTGTGGGCGTTTAGCACTTGGCGAATAAATTTCTTCTCACTGGGGAGAGTTCTGTCTTCGGTATTTTCGGTTCGATCGAAAGCGAAGACAAGCTTCGCGTCCTCGAAGACGCAGGATTCCCCTAGAGATGTCGACATAGTGGCGGCTCACCGAGCACAGAGGCACCCGTAAAGACTGCAAGTGCAGCGGGAAGACTAAAAAAGTTGTTATGTGTCCCCGGTAGAGGCACAGTGTGCTGGAGAAAAGGCATAATTCACGTTCGAGGCTGAAGACATGGATATCTATACCACAGTTCTACCCGGGGGCCTGAGGAGACGACAACAAAGTGTTTCGTCTTCAAGGCTTCGAGCATCATCTCGACGCTACCATCTCGGAAGCTTCTCTCGAGCGGTTGCTTTCTGTCGAATCTTGGGCCATTGAGCGTGGAGGCAGCAGCACTGAACTATCAGGGGACGGTGGACAGGCAAGAAGTGTGAATTTGGAAGATGCAACTTATTGCGAAGGGGCAAATTCTTCCACTTTCCAAACAAGAAGCTCCCCAACTCGAACCTCGGGAGATTGGAAGTTTGGACCACAGATCTGAGTTGTAGTGAAGGACGATGCCTTTGATTAGGCCTTTGAAATTTCCTCATACCGGGAGGGCCATGACGAATTTACCACCCCAGGGCAGTTTCTGAGGCATACCTACGGCTGCCGTCAAGCCGTATAGTAAAGTACCGCGTGAACAATCTTTCAAGAGCCGGACTGACAACTTTGCGCGTACGAAGTACATAGGACTAGATACCTAACATCCAAAGGTCAGGTTAAATGCCAAGCTGGCGATAGTATTGGATTTGGAGCTGCACCCCTGTCCATCCGGCCAGCGGAGTGATTTAAATTCAGTCCGTGCGCGGCCATTAAACAGCGCGCAATCACGACCTTAGCGCGCATCCCAAGTCGCGTTCTCCCCACCCTGCGATTTGATTAACTTTCACCAACCCGACGCTGCATCACTTTAAGCTTGCAACACCCGTCTTTCCTGGTTACTCTGTAACTCTTATCCTAACCAACAACGTCTCTCCATTGCCATTTTCCCAACACTACTCGGTCCATCCGCATCACCACTACCATGATCACAATAATGCAACCCACAACACCTTTCTTCTTCTGTCACGACGCGTCCATCATGTCCCCTCCACGCTACCGCCCAGTGGTGCCATCCCCGCTATCATCACCACCGATGCGCACGTCCTCGGCCTCGCCGCCAGCTGCACTCGCACCGCGAGATCCAAACACGATTCCCCGGCTTCGTGACACACAATCATCGCCCATCACCGCCAAGCAGCAATTCAAGTACGCGTCTCGAAATCTGCGGCCAAACCCCGTCGTGAAGCGGCGTGAAGATGCCCAGGAGAGCAGACGAAGATTGTTCCTCCAAAATGTACGGCAACGTGCCGACGACAAGAAATGGGAGAAGAGGGGTGGCGAGAACGAGGTAAGTTAGGCTGCGATAAAAGTATCATTGAAGTGCTAATCATTCCGGGTATCTTTTAGCTGCTCAAACTAGAGTGGTACCGCATCAATCAAGAGCTGCAACGGGCGAGGGAGTCTGGATTTGAACAATTCGTAAGGGAAGACGAAATCGACGATGAGCCTCTGCCCGAACTGGACGACGCGGATTCCTTAATGCTCGACGCAATTGAGCGAGAAGAAGAAGCCGAGATGGACGCCCTCCTCTCGGTAATCCCCGAGACCGAAGACAGCACACAAAAAGAGCCACAAGAAAATCATTTCTCCGATGATGACGAGTATGACGAGATCTTCATGGAATTTCTGTCCGAACAAGAAGACGACCAAAGGATAAACCACTCCCAAGACATGGATATGTCCTGAGCTGGGTGTCTTTTAGGTTTTCTCTCCAGCATAATCACGCGATGCATTGTTTGGAGTTCTGGGGGCGTCATGCAGGTGGACGGCTCTGGGTATTGCGAGTTTACGACGCTAGGTAGTTGTACGATTAGCATCTGGATTTGGCACGGGTTGTATTTGATGGAAAGTAGAACTCGTCCCGGTCGGTTAATGGAAGACTATTGAGGATTACAAGATTCGTCTGGCATATTGAGCACATCTTGGGTCGATGGCATATCTTCGACAAGATCGGGTGGCGGAGACCCCTCCGCTTGCATCTACACGCCACAAGGGTGAGAAGTTGAACTGCAGAACCCCGAACCAATGGAGATCGACGCGCTACGCACCTTTTGCATTCTGTCCACAATGTATTCGCGGTCCGTCGTATTCCCATCCGAGTATGTGGGTTCCTCAAACTTGTCGACAATTTCCCGGACTAACTTTTGTTGTGCCTCATAGCGTTTAAGGTCGTCCTTTGGCGTCTTGTCTCTGTTCTTCCCTAGCCAGCCAGGGAATTTCTCGTTGAGCTCCTTCATCGGCTCGTAGAGGATCTCCTTGTTTGTGAGCTGCTCCATAACACCGAGAAGCATCTTGGACAGTTCTTCCTCGCTTCCAGCGCCTTCAAGACCGCCTGATTGCATCTGCTTGAGTAGTTCGGCAAGGATATCGTCAGAACCTTCGGCGGCTGCCGCAGCGGTCGCTTGGTCCCCGGATGCCTGCATGCGTTCCATGGTTCGCTTGATTGTCTCCTGGAAGGAAGCCTCTCCGGGTCCTGCCCCCGGGGCAGCACCAGGTGTTGGGATGTTCTTTTCAGCGCCGACTGTAGTCTCAGCTGAGGCAGCACCTAGCTCCTTAAAGATGCTTTCAAACTGGGCTTGCAGTTCAGGCTGACAAAAGGAGAGAAGTGTCAGCATTCGTCGGCGGTCAGGGTTTCAGGACTCACTGAGTTCTCTACTTCCCCAAGGAGATCGGCCATGCCCGCCTGAAGCTGTTTGGAAAACTCATCATCTGATAGAAGGTCTTCAAGTCCCGTTCCGTCGGAAGGGCCAGTTGCAGCAGCAGCAGGTGGCCTCCCAGACCCAGATGGAGCCTCTGGCTTTTTTGGATCGATCTTCGCCGCAGAGAACTCATCAAGCATATCTAAACATCTGCCGATTAGCTCGAGCCAGCGCTCCCATTAGAGATGCGCAAGGATTTACCATCAAGGTCGTCAAGGTCATCCTCATCTGGGTCAGGAACGTTGTCGAAATCCTCAACAGTAGGGGCTTTGGGTTCAGTTGGCGCAGTAGTCTGGGCTACATCGCTTTTGGCTGCGCCGATGTCGCTGGCCATATTCAGGGGCTTCCAAATGCTATGCGATGAGCTGGCAGCTTCGAGCGTGAGGGTTGAGAAAGGGGGTGTGTCCGGAATACTGCAACCGAGGCTTGAGTAACAACCCCACGCCCGTATTCCGACTGCTGGCAACGGATGGCAGAGGCAAGCTAATGCAAGTCTAGCAGACCTCAAAGTCTACGCGGCTAGGGCCGTGGGGTGAAAGGGTCATTAATAAAGGACATTAATCAGTTGAGCGAGGGAGACTTTAGGGGTGCAGGTCAAGTGAAGTCACACCTGGGATAATAAGGCCGCACAAGGACGGGAATTGCATGTGCAAGTCTCAACCCCACCTTACAGCCGGCTCCTGTCGGCTCCTTGGGGCCTGACCATCGCCTGAGAACAACCTAATACCCCCCCCCTATGCTGGGGCTTGCACTTTGCTAGGCCCAGCTCGTGGAGGCAAACGCCAGGCCGCCAGCGCAGTTTTCATTTGCTCTGCAGATGGTCTTAGGCCAGTGTTTCCGCAGGCGGCAAAATTCGCGGGGCAACCAACCAGTGCCGGGCAACCCAGAGTGCCTGTTCCCCGCCTTCCTCTTTGAGTGGCCTAAAATCCAGCAGAACATTTTAGACTTGAGGTACATTTTCTCACCTTCACTCCTTATTCCCGAGTCTCGAACACTTTATTCCGCAGAATACCTTGCTGGCCACCCCCATCCCCCCGTATTCTTGGTATGTCCCCCATCTTTCAAAGAGTATGCGGGTCGCGCGATGCACCTATAAGCTATCACGTACCCGATCCAATATCTCACTCGCGTCGGGCCTTGCTCATATCCCCACTTTCTGACCCCGGCAATCGTGGTGTTGTAGTCTCCCGTGACCATCCGGAGAGCCGCGTCCCCACGCCGCAGCCAGGCCGCCCGCAACAGTACTGACGTGGAGCCGTAGATTTACCCTGACAACGC
>Ga0247763_1001855_pt1 | contig 11498 bp, 14 predicted proteins | sample UWRJL141409B4_FD_179926 | JGI IMG/M metagenome (GOLD analysis project Ga0247763, IMG submission 179926) | Plant litter microbial communities from Arlington Agricultural Research Station in Wisconsin, United States - UWRJ-L141-409B-4 | ecosystem: Environmental > Terrestrial > Plant litter >...
ATCCAATCGGATAAGCCCGAGCGCCACACCTACGGGGTGCCGGGTCTGTGTTCTGTCACTGAAGGCACGCAGCGTCAGCGCTTCAAGCATCCCAAGGCGCGCTATCGCTGCGTGATGGTGGTGAGAGCGTTCGGAATGGATTGGAGAATCTAACTTGGCATTTCCCAGCTCCGCCGGTCACCCATACATCCTCTCCAATGCCTGGGAGGGTGCACGACAGGTCGCCGGCCGGATCAAGACGCAGGCGGCCAACCTGCGCATGATCTCCCTTGCGGGACCCACGACATCGAGCGACATCCTCTCGCTCCTGTCATCGATTGCCGATGCGAAGGGGCTGCTCCAGACCTACGCCGCGGTCCCTGGCCTTGCGGCCTATGCTCAAGCGCAGGTGAACGATAACCAGCTTGATGTTGCGGCCTCGTTCTCGGCGATGGTGGCGCGGCTCGATGCCTGTCGGGATTGGGTGATTGCGAACTTCCCGAAGGACGGGAGCGGCTATCTCCTGGCGCAGCAGTTCACGCCTGCGGGCTACACCGCTGATCGCACGTTCGACACGGCATCCCTTGCCGCCTTCCGCACGCAGCTGGATCTCTTGATCGCGACGATAGACTGATGGCGGCGCCGCTTTTCGTCAGCTACACGGCGACGGCGTACAACAGCAGCACCTCCCCGAAGGCGACCGCCTCCATCTCGGTGGTGGCCGGGGACATCCTGGTCGCCACAAGCGACATGGAGGGCTACGACACGACGGGCGGCCAGACCGCTGTCATCGTGCCCACAGGGGGAAGTCTCACCTGGACGAGCCAGCAGGAAGTGCTGGTCAACAACTACAACGTCGTTCGCGTCTCGACGGCGGTTGCTTCGTCGACGACCTCGTTCGCGGTCACGTTCACGGAGTCCGGGAGCGACCCGTCATCGCTCTTCTGGGGCGGAAGCGTCACGGTCTGGCGCAACTCCGATGGGGTGGGCGCATCGTCGAAGACGAACGTGTCGGGGGCAGCGCCGTCGCTTTCGATCACGACGACGCAAGACGAAAGCGCCATCGTCACCGCAAACGGCGACTGGAATGCCGTAGACGGTACGAGCCGCACCTGGCGCACGGTCAACTCGGTCACGCCGACTTCAGGCAACGGCTACGAGAAGCTCTACTTCCGGGATGCCGCGCGATATGCCGCGTATGCCGCGACCTATCCCGATGCCGGGACCGCGGGTGCCAAGACAGTCGGCCTTTCGGCGCCGGGCGGGCAGAAGTATTCAATCGCGGCTCTTGAGATCAAGGGCACCGCAAGCAGTGGGGCTATCACCGGCAGCACGAGTGCCGCGTTTAGCGCTTCAGGTGTTCTCCAGGGCGCCGGAGTTCTGGCGGGCGCATCTGCCGCAAGCTTCACCCCCGTAGGCGTTCTACGAGGTTCGGGAGCGCTCGCAGGCGCCACCGCCGCGGCATTCACCCCAGTGGGTGTGCTTCGTGGCACTGGCGCTCTTGCAGGCAGCTCAGCTGCGGCGTTCGCGCCCACCGGTACGTTGAGGGGTACAGGCGCATTAGCCGGTACGAGTGCCGCGACATTCAGCGCAAGCGGTACGTTCACCTCGAACGAAGCGCTCACCGGCGCTATCTCGGTCGCCTTCACCACGGCCGGGGTGCTGAGAGGCACCGGGATACTCGCTGGCAGCAGTGCCGCTGCTTTCAGTACCGCAGGCGTCCTGCGCGGCTCAGGAGCCCTGGCAGGCACTTCCGCTGTCACGTTCGCAGTCAGCGGCAGTTTCGGCTCAGCGCTCGCGGGAACGATCGGCGTCGTCTTCACGGCGAGCGGCACCCTGCGCGGCACGGGAGTTCTCTCGGGGCTCTCGGCCAGCGCATTCACGGCGACAGGTGCCCTTGGCAGCCTCACGGGAGGCGCCATCACGGGATCAGCGGCGATGGTTTTCACCGCCACGGGAACCCTGAGCAGCCTCATCGCCACGAGAACCCCGCGGACCCGGGTCATGACGGTAGGCCAGGAGCGTCACGTCAGCGCCATCCGCCCGAATCGACGCACCGTCATTCAGCGCAACCGATTTCACTAGAGGATCGTCATGTCCGCCACGAATGTGATGGAGAACGGGCTCCTGAGCCTGATCTTCGAAAACGCCAACTACGCAAACGTAGGTGACGCGACCGGCCTTCGCGGCTCAAGCACCGCGGGCGTGTTCTACATCTCCCTGCACACCGCAGACCCCGGTGAAGCCGGCAGCCAGAACACGACGGAGAGCGCGTACACCAACTACGCCCGCCAGTCCGTCGCAAGGTCCACCGCCGGCTGGACAGTGACCTCCGGTGTCGCAGACAACGATGCCGCGATCACCTATCCGCTATGTGGCGTGACTGGCTCCACGGTCACCCACTTCGGCATCGGCTCGGACGTCTCAGGCGCCGGCAACCTCTTCTTCAAAGGCGCAAGCCCGCTCGCAGTCGCGGCAGGCATCACGCCAAGCTTTGCCGCCGGCGCACTGGACATCTCACTTGACTGAGCTACTCCAGAAACAGCGCATCGAAGTCGCAACCGAAGGCGAGCTTGTGGTCCTGCGCATCGGCAACAGCGAAATGAAGATGGAGCACGACACCGCCTTGAAGCTCTCCACCTGGCTGCGCGTGAGAGGCAAAGAAGCCCAGAGGAATGCCGGAGCGGTTGCTCACTGGAGCATCGTCGGCAACCTCACCGACGTTCAAGCCGGCGGAAGACCCTGGTAATGGACGACTACGGCTGCTGGTACGAAACGTACTGGCACAACCGCATCGACTACGAGAAGGACCCGCAGGAAACCATCGACCTAAGCTTCGCTTGGGCCCCCAAGCTCGATGGCGACACGATTGTCACAAGCACCTTCACTCTCCCGGACGGCCTGACCGAAGAGAGCACCGCTATCGATGGCAGCATCACGACCATCTTCGTCTCAGGCGGAACCATTGGCAGGATCTATCGCATCGTGAACACCCTGACGACTTCAGGCGGCCGAACCTACGAGCGCACGATCTACGTGCGGGTGAGGGAGTCGTGACCAAACGAGCCGCATGGACCCCTGACAAAGTGCGTCAGCGGATCAAAGTAGGTGTACTCATGCAGCGCCTTAAAGATCATGCACTTGGTACGCTCGAAATGAGTGCAACACAGATCAAGGCTGCGGAGATCCTGTTGCGCAAGGCAATTCCAGACCTGAAGTCTGTCGAGCACTCGGGCGAGATCATCCAGCGCCATGTAACCGAAGTCTCCGATGACGAACTTGCGAATATCGCGGCAGGAAGCAGCGATAGAGCTGCTGAAGCGCCGCAAAGCTCGCACTAAGCTTCAGCCTTTCGTCGAATACACGACGCTCAACTGGCGCCCGGGGAAGATCCACCGCGTCATCTGCGAGCAACTCGACCGTGTAATCGCGAAGGAAGTGGACCGGCTGATGCTGCTGTGTCCGCCCCAGCACGGAAAGAGCACGGCCGCATCCAAGCGCATGCCGGCTTACGTGTTGGGTCAGGACCCGCGCATCGATGTGATCTCCGCGAGCGCAACCGCACAACTCGCCGAGGAGTTCGGCCGCGAGGTGAGGAACTGCATCGGCAGCAGCGAGTACCGCGCGCTCTTTCCCGAGACGACGCTTGCTGAAGACTCACAGGCGAAGGGCCGCTGGAACACGAGTCACGGTGGCGGTTACTACGCGGTGGGCATGGGCGGAGCGCTCATGGGACGCGGTGGCGAGCTTGGGATCATCGACGATCCGTTTGCGACCTGGGAAGACGCGCAGAGCCAGCTCTCACGCGATAAAGCCTGGGACTGGTACACGGGCACGTTCTACAACCGCATCAGACCCGGCGGTCCGATCATCGTCATTCAGCATCGGATGCACGAAGACGATCTCGTCGGGCGCCTTCTGGCTCAACAGCAGACCGGCGGAGATCGCTGGGAGGTTGTGGAGCTACCGGCCTTGCTCGATGACCCGCCCTGGATAGAGCGGTACGACCGCGCAGCGCTAGAGCGCATCAAGCGAATCTCAGGCCCACGAAAGTGGGCCGCTTTGTATCTGCAGAACCCCACTCCCGATGAAGGCACCTTCTTCAAGCGCGAGTGGTTCGAGCTATTCGACCCCACCAAGCTCAAGGGCGGACATGCCTACACGACGGCCGATTTTGCGGTTACCGAAGGCGCGGGAGACTTCACCTCGCTCGGCACGCACAAATACATCGACGACACGCTCTGGCTGGGCTGTGAAGGCTGGCGCGGGCAATCAAGCGCAGATCAGTGGATCGAGCGGCTCATCGACCAGTTCGCCCGCTTCAAGCCGCTGTGCTTCTACGGGGAGTCAGGGCCCATTCGCCGATCCATCGAGCCGTTCCTGACACGTCGTATGCGCGAGCGTCGCACGTTCTGCCGGCTCGAATGGCTCGTGAGGGGCCACGACAAGCCGACGATGGCGCGCCCGCTGCAGGCCATGGCATCGGGCGGGAAAGTGAAGATTGCCGATACCGAGTTCGGCCACAACCTGCTCGCGCAGCTGCTGCAGTTCCCCGCCGGTATGCGGGACGACGATGTGGACATGGCAGCCCTGATGGCGTTGGCCATCGACCAGGCGAGTCCCGGTTTCGTGCCGGTCGATCCGAAGCCGAAAGTGCGTGATTCGTGGGACGAAGAGGAGCGCGTGAGTTCGTGGAAGACAGCGTGAAGAGATACCGCACGAGGCTGGTATTTGCGGACCTTGGCGCTAGGGCAGCCATCCAGTACACGAATAGCCGAGGGCAGCGCGATGTGATCGTGCTCACCTGGCTGAATCCAGTGCTGCGGCTCATCTCCAATGCGAGGTGGTGGATCAAGCGGCATTGCAGGGGCCTTCAGTGACTGACGAGCCCGTAGAGAAGACGGTCGATGACAAGCTCAGCGCCAAGCGCCGTCATGTCGATGAGTACGTCGACAACACGAGAGACGAGAGGAACGAGGCGGAGCTGCATCGCGACTACTTCGACGACAAGCAGTGGAGCGCGCACGAGGTCTCGGTACTCAATTCCCGCGGCCAACCGGTCATCACGGACAACAAGATCAAGGACAAGGTCGAGTACATGGAAGGGGTGGAGAGGAAGACCCGCACCGATCCCAAAGCCTTTCCACGCACACCGGTCGAGGAAGAGAACGCCGACGTCGCAACCGATGCGATTCGGTATGTGTTCGACTCGAACCGCTTCCCCATCGCGAAGTCAGCGGTGTTCCAGAACCTGTGCATCGAGGGGTTCGGTGGCTGTGAAGTCATCGTCGAGAAGGACAACCCGAAAAAGGTCCTGATCCGCAAGATTCGCTGGGATCGGCTCTATCGCGACCCGTACAGCATGGAGCCAGACTGCTCCGACGCGCGTTACCTCGGGATCGTCACGTGGATGGACGAGTCGCGCGCCATTGAGAAGTGGCCGAAGAAGAAAGAGGCGCTCCAGGCTACGAGCGCACAGGGCACGAACCGTAACACCGGGGAGTCGACCGACGACAAGCCGAAGTGGGTCGATGCCAAGCGCAAGCGCGTGCAGGTGTTCGAGGAGTACGAGAAGAAGGCCGGCAAGATCTTCCGCTCGGTCTTCTGCTGGGGTGGCTTCCTTGAGGAAGAGGCCGAATGCGCCTACGTCGACGACGACGGCAAGCACGAGTGGCCGATCATCGTGGCGTCTGCCTACATCGACCGCGAGGGCCGTCGTTACGGCCTCGTAAAGCGCTATATCAGCCTGCAGGACGAGATCAACAAGCGCCGGAGCAAGTCGCTGCACCTGCTGAACAGTGCCTTCCTGAAGGCTGAGAAAGGCGCTGTCGACAACATCCAGAAGGCACGGGAGATGGTTGACCGGCCAGATGGGTATGTCGAGGTGAACGGGCCCGAGATGCTCTTCGAGGTGGAGCGCCATCTTGATCTATCCGCCGGTCACTTCCAGCTTCTGCAGCAGGCGGAGCAGGCGCTGTCGATCACGGGCCCGAATGCGGCTCTTCTTGGTCAGTCAGGCGCCATTTCAGGCCGTGCCAAGCAGCTCGACCAGCAAGGCGGCGCACTTCAGATCGGTGTGTTGTTCGATGCGATCCGCGACTGGCAGTTGCGCGTGGCAAAAGCCACCTGGAACCGCATCCGCCAGTATTGGGACGAGGAGATGATGATCCGCGTCACCGATTCGGAAGCGGGATTGAAGTTCGTCTCACTCAACAAGCCGCTCACCAATGGCGATGTGCAGGCGAAGAAGCTCAAGGGCATGCCACCGGAGCAGGCTCAGCCCCTGTTGCAGCAGATTGCAGCCGATCCGCGAGCCGCATTACCCGCGATGGACGATCAGAACCGCCCCGTGCGGGAAAACGACGTCGCCATGCTCGATGTGGACATCATCCTGGACGAGGCCCCGGACGTTGTGACCCTGCAGGCGGAGGAATTCCAGAAGCTTGCTGATTTGGCCGGTTCCGGTCAGGTGCAAATTCCGCCGGATGCGCTGATCGAAGCCTCGGGGCTTCGTCCGGAGACCAAGAAACGCATCATGGACATCATGAAGGGCGCGAATAACCCGGCTCAGCAGGTGTTGGCGCAGTTCCAGCAGGCGATGCAGCAGCTAGAGGAGCTGCTCAAGGAAGCCGAGGTGCGCAAGACCGTCGCCGAAGCCTCCCTCAAGGAGGAGCAGGCGAAGAAAACGGCGGTCGAAACCGTCGCTAAGGCTGCGGATGCTCTCGATCCAAACCCGAAGCTTCTACCGCCTCAGCAGAAACCGGCAGCACAGGGCTCAGGCGCTGCTCAGGCAGCGTGACCATCAGTTCGAGGTTGAGCGCGAGCAATCGAAGCTCTGCGATCACGTCGAACACGGTGAATGAGTGGCTGAGCACGTGCTGAATCTCGGCACGTTTACCGTTCGGTAACCGCAATTTGAATGGCAGCGCGTGTTTTGCGCCTCCCGGGGCTGCGATCACGAACGTGATGCCTTGCATGTTGAATTCAGGATTGGTCATCGCGCACCTCGTGTGTGGTGACTCGATTCTATACCCGCCGCCGGGGTCACACGGGCGTATGGCTGCTCGCCATGAATGAGCGCAGTGCCGCCGACTTCACGGGCGTACGTACCCAACGAACTGGAGATGACGATGGACGCATTCAAGAACGCTTTTTCCGAGAATCCCGTGAAGGTTGAAGTGCCAACCACGGACGATAAAGCAGAGGCCGAAGCTCCCGAAACGGAAGCCATCGCCGCTGAGCCCGCTGAGCCGTCGTCAGCGAAGGAGCCCGATCCCAAGGCCGAAAAGCCTGCGGACGAGCCCAAACCACAGGAGCCAAAGATCTCGCGCACGGTCCCGCAGGAGGCATTACACGCCGAACGCGAACGCCGACGTGAGGTTGAGGCGCAACTTGCAGAGCTGCAGAAGAAGCCAAGGACGTCGGTCCTTGAGGATGAGGACAAAGCGTTTTCCGAACGCCTGTCCGAAGCCACCCGGCCTTTCGTGCAGCGCCTGTTCAACATGTCGGTTGCTGCCGCCAAGCGCGTGCCAGGACGCGAGGATTACCAAGACGTCTACGAGTTCATGAACGAGGAGGTGCAGAAGCACCCCGAACTCATGAGGGACATAGACGCTGCGGAAGATCCAGGTGAATTCATCTACAGCCTCGGCAAGACCCGTAAGGAGCTTGCTGCGGTGGGCGGTGACATCACGAAGCTGCGCGAGCAAGCGACTGCTTCAGTTCAGAAGGAACTGACTGCCGCAAAGGAGCGAATTCGCGCTCTGGAAGCGGAAGTTGCGGCGAAGAAAGAGTCGGAAGAGAAGCGCTCGAAGATCCCCTCGTCAACGAATACCGAGCAGTCCGGCTCACCCAAGGACGAAGTCTTTGCGGGGCCACGCTCTCTCAAATCCGTTCTCAACAACTAATCGCTGCCGGGGTTCACGATGGGCATTGCATGCCCTCTGACCTGTGCGGCCAGAGGGTTCTATGGCTATTACATACACCGCAAGTGCGGCACGCGTTCAGGCGTGGGACGACGATTTCTGGACTGAGTACGTTCGCGAGAGTCGCTGGAAACCCTATATGGGCACCAGCGAGAACTCGATCATCCAGGTGAAGGAGCGCGGCTCGGGCACCTGGAGACGCGGTGATCGCTTCACCTACAACTTCGTCGGGCAGCTCACCAATTCGGGTGTGACCGGCTCGAACATGATGGAAGGCAACGAGGAGGCGCTCGATCAGAAAGCCTTCCTGCTCTCCGTCGACAAGATCCGCAACGCCGTGATCATCCCCGAAGTCGAGGAGATCAAGAACGCCATCGACATGCGCGATGCGGCTCGCGAGACGCTGAAGACGTGGATCAGCAAGGATCTGCGCGACAAGATGACCCTTGCGGCAGGCGCCATCAACGGCGTGACGTTCGCATCGGCAACCGAGGCGCAGCGCGATGCCTGGCTCGATCAGAACTATGATCGCGCCTTGTTCGGTGCGGCGCTGTCCAACACCGATTCGACCGGTGGAACGGTTGCGTACGACTTCTCCGACTCCCTCGCAACCATCGACAACACCGCTGACAAGCTGACACCGGCGGCCGTTTCGCTCATGAAGCGCATCGCTCAGTCGGCGAGCCCGATTGTGGCGCCAGTGCGCACGAAGGGCGATGAAGAGTGGTATGTGCTCCTCGTCAATCCGCGTGCGATGCGCGATCTCAAAGAGAACGCGACGATGGCACAGGCCAATCGTGACGCGCGCGACCGGGGCAAGGACAACCCGCTCTTCACCGGCGCGGACCTTCTGTGGGATGGCGTGATCATCCGGGAATTCCCGGAGATTCCGTACACCACGAACGGCACGATTGCGGTGGCTCCGGTGTACCTCATGGGTGCGCAGGCACTGGCGATGGCTTGGGCGCGTCGCTCGCGGACCGTCACCAAGCTCTTCGACTACAACGACAAGTGGGGCGTTGAGATGAGCGAGATCCGTGGCATGGAGAAGATCCGCTTCAACTACAACTCCAGCGTCGACACGGAGACCAAAGACGCCGGCATGGTCACGGGCTGGTTCGCTGCGGTCAGCGACTAAGCCACCCCCACTTCACGAGGAAAACTCAATGGCTACTCTGTATTCCCCCCGCTACGGCACTGCGACTCAGCAGAACGCCGTTCCGCAGGCCGTGGGCGGCGGCATTCTCAACGTCAACTGGGCGACCTACAACTTCACGGTCAACCCGACCGCGGCGGATGTGGTTCGCATGCTCAAGCTGCCAGCGCGCTCCACGGTTCTTTCGGGCCTTCTGTACGGCCCGGACATCGACACGGGCACGGACGCACTCGATATCGATGTGGGCTGGCTTGCGAACGGCGTGGAAGCGGCAGACCCGGACGGCTTCGGCAACATGGGTGTGTTGAACGGCGCTGCAATCACGAACCTGAAGCCCGAGACGGGCATCTATCGCCCGTTGGGCGGGGTGCTCTTCACCACGGGCCCGCAGTTCTTCACGAATGAGACCGACATCGTTCTGACGGTGATTGCGGCCGCACAGGCTGGCGGCACTGGCCGGTTGACCCTTCAGGTCAACTTCGTCTGCCTGTAAGGAGAAACGACATGGCACTTTCAAAGTTCAAGTACGTCGGCGGGAAAGACACCGGCATCAATCCAGACAAGGCGAAGTCGATCTACGGCATCCAGTTTCCGCTGGGCAAGGCCGTAGAAGTCCCGGATGACGTCGCTCACAAGCTGCGCACGAAGGCAGGCCGCGAGGGCGATGAATTCGTCGAGGTCGCCGTTGGTGCGGAGAAGACCGAAGCGGAGCTTCAGCAGGAGAAAGACGAGAAGCTCCTGGCGAAGAGCAAGAAGAAAGACGAGAAGCTCTCGCCCGAGGAAATCGAGGAGCTGAAAGCGGTCAAGGAGCGCGAAGACGCTCGGATCGCCAAGGTCCAGAACGACGCGAAGCTCGGCCGATGAAAGGAGAGCCGGGGACTGACACCCGGCTTTTTTCATGACACGCACCGACCTGTATCGAAAGGCGCTCGAAAAGCTGCACATCGCGGCGGCTGGCGAGCCTCTCCAGGCTGAAGACATCCAGCTCGTCAGTGAGAAGTATGTCTCTGTCTATGCGCTGCTCGCAGCCGAAGGGCTCGTTTCGTGGGGCGCAACGGATGACATCCCGGACGAAGCCGATGTGCCTATGACGGCAATCCTTGCGTGTGCAAGCGCTGTCGAATTCGACAAGCAGCCCGACATGCTGGAAGGTGCGATTGCCCTTCATGCGCGTCAGGGCGGGCCCTCGCGGGCCGAAATGCAGCTGCGGCGACTGATGCACAAGCCGTTCTACTACACACGCTCGCGGCCTGAGTATTTCTGATGAGGATTCCGTTCGGAATTGACGCGTATCAGTTGCGCTCACTGCCGTTTTCGGCCCAGCGAATGGTCAACTGTTACCTTGAGACGGCGCCACCTGCTGCGAAGACCTTCGCGGCCATCGTGCAGAGCTACGGCATATCGCCGTTGCAAACCATCGGCGACGGCTACGCACGCGGCGGCCTGACGCTGAACGGCATCCCCTATGTGGTGTATGGCACAACGCTTTATCGCCTCACACTGACGACGGCAACGCCTCTGGGAGAGGTTCCAGGGGGTGGCTACGTCGACATGGCCGGGGATGAGACCAACATCATGTTGGTGACCGGTGGCCTTGGGTACTACTGGAACGGCACGACCGTTCAGGAGATTACCGATCCCGACTTTCCTGGCGCCGAGTGGGTCGAGAACATCGACGGCTACTACGTCATCGGTGCGCCGGTGTCGGGCAAGTTCTATGTGTCGACGAACCGCAACCCAGCAGAGTGGAATGCGCTGGAGTTCGCGTCCGCTGAAGCCGCTCCAGACGATCTCGTAGGCTGCATCAAGAATCAGGCGCAGCTCTTCCTCTTCGGCAAAGAGTCGTTCGAAGTGAACGAGATCAGTGCCAACACCGATTTTCCCTTGCAACGCTCCGCGGCAGGTTTCGGGGATATCGGGCTGCTGTCCCGCTATGCCGCGGCGAACTGCGACAACACCGTGATGTTCCCCGGTCACGACGGGATCGTCTATCGCCTGAACGGCTACACGCCGGTCAGAATCTCGCATCACGGTATCGAGCAGGCCATCGAGAACATGGCCGACAAAACATGCTTCGGCATGTCTTGGAAAGAAGGCGGGCATGCGTTCTATGGCCTGTCCTTCGACACTCAGACGCTCGTATACGACGTATCGACCCAACGATGGCACGAGCGCACAAGCTATCTCCTCGACCGGTGGCGCCCGCTCTTCATCCTGCGCGCCTTCGACACGTGGATCACGGGGGACTTTTACACCAACGAAGTGGGCAAGCTCGATCCGAATAGCTTCACCGAATGGGGGCACACGCTTGTGTCCTCTGCCACTTCCCCGCCGGTGAGCGAAGACAACAAGCTCATTGCTCATAACCGCGTGGAGCTTGTGTTCGAACAGGGCGTGGGCGTGCCTATCGGGCAGGGCTCAGATCCGCAGGTGATGTT
>Ga0247763_1001856_pt1 | contig 11495 bp, 9 predicted proteins | sample UWRJL141409B4_FD_179926 | JGI IMG/M metagenome (GOLD analysis project Ga0247763, IMG submission 179926) | Plant litter microbial communities from Arlington Agricultural Research Station in Wisconsin, United States - UWRJ-L141-409B-4 | ecosystem: Environmental > Terrestrial > Plant litter >...
AAGGCCACAATCGGCCGGGCCTGCTGGCGGGACAGGCATCCACCGGCTCCGTCGAGGTGAGAACTCACCCTTCTATCCCAGACGAGCCCGAAAGCTCGGGCCACCAAGCAGCTCCAAAGAATACCCCACACTGTCAAGATTTCGTCATCTGCGATGCTCGCCGCGGATTATTCTGGAGGCAGAGGCATCCGTAAAGTCTGTGAGACCTCGAGGGAAAACTGTATTCGACGTTGATGACCCATCTGATCAACCCGCCTTTACGCCAATAGACATGGAGGCCAGATCACTCAAACCAAACTTGAACAGCAACCCTCCATCCAATCCGACCCAACAATCAGAACCAGACCAAACCGGAAAAGAATTACCCCAAACAATCGCAAGCAATAAAAAGGGGTGAAAGGCGGGAAAAATATGGGGTAAACTCGAGCCACGACCCAATTAGCTTGCTACTAATCAACGCTCACGATCATCTACATAGTAAACCATCGATGGGACCAACTTAGACACACAAGAGGTTTATAGCTCTCTGTTTATAGCGCTAGCGCCATGCAGGTGTCCAATTAATTTGTTCGTTTACTACCGTTTACATGGCGAGTCCATGCCGAAGCGACGGCTCCTGTCTTGGATAAAGTGCCAGCCGCGGACGGCGAAGCCTCAATTATGGCATCTCAAGACGGAAAACATACCCACATAGCGCCTGTTTTGTCCATCTGTCTGTCTGTTTCTACCCCCAACCGTGAGACGATCCAAACGTGATCTCGAAGTCAAAATATGGACATAAAGAAAACAGATTCTAAAAGATGAAGAGAAGACAAGCTATTCGACCTCATCCCTGTTTATCTGGGGTATCAATGGATAATACGCAATAGAGAACATGATTCATCCGCACCTATTATTCAGCAGCAGCATCCTCCACTCAATCAAACCAAAAATGCCATACTATGAACGTGGTTGCCACCATCCTAATGGCTCGGGATCGAATTCACATCATGCTCGCGAGGCCCTTCCCTTCTCGGATGACCGCCCTGTGACCCGGGCAATGAAACTGGCAATGGATTCGAAATATCCCTCCTCCAGGACACTCGAATTGTGATCACCATGTGGAAATGCTTTCCAGATCTTGGTGGGGGTCGTAGCAAGGTCGTATAGCCGCTTCATATGAATCGGCCTAATAGCGTTAAAATCTTGGTTTGGAATTGGAGGCACAGATAGTAAACCTACGGTACAATCTCATCTTGCAACCCGCTCAAGAAGAGGATGGGGATTTTGACACTTGGGATAGTGGTGTCGCTAGGCCAGATCTGATGACAGAAAAGGGTGAGATACTTTGCAGGCGGCATAATGCTGGGGATCAGTTTCCGCATGCTGAGGAAGGTATTTTCGAGGATGAGACCGCAAACATCCCCACGGGTTTGGTTTTTAGCCACGAGCCGCACACTAACAGCACCTCCGAGGCTTTGGCCGTAGACAATATACTTGTGGTCCCGAGTCTCGACCCGGTCGCGCAGGTAGTCCAGAGCCGTTTGTGCATCAATGTTCAGACCAGATTCGTCAGCCTCGCCCGTCGAGAGGCCGTAACCACGATATTCGACCATGAAGACATTGCAACCCGTCGCCGAGATAAGCATGCGGGCAATGGGGAGGCGATGGCCGATGTTACCCGCATTGCCGTGGAACATCAAGACCGTGATGTTGGAGTTGGGGCCACCGCGGGGGCCTCGAATGTAGAAAGCCGAGAGTTTCTCGCCATCGTTGGTCGGGATGATCAGCTCTTCAAAGTCCTTAAAATTAAAAGACACTGGTCGAGGAACCTTCTCGCGAGAATCGGCAGGTACATGGGAAGGGTAGATGAGGGTCCTGCCAAGATGGGCGAGCGTCGGTCAGCATCATCGCTTTCGATCAAGTTGTTGGACATACTTTTGTTTAAAGTAGAGCAACGAGGTCAAAACGGCAGCAATCCCCTGCATTGTGAAGGCCGACATTAGCTTAGCTTCGGCGGAGCGACGGCTGGGAAAAGGAGCTTGTTCCAACTTGCCCCCTCAGCCAGCCGGGCGAGCCATTCAGGCAATGGGGCGGGGATAGAAAGACGTCGGGTCATACAGTTGAGGCGAGAGCCGGAAGTCGCATGTAACCAGCAATGCTGCTCACGAGCGACACAGACTGCTCAACGAAGGAGGAATTGCTGCTTGCACCCGCGGTCGACATTGTGAACAGACGGAGACAGGGAAACAGGCAAGGCCGGATTATAAGGGCCGGGACTAGGCTCGCCGACCAAAAGGCGGTATGGGCACGGAAGCAATCCGAGACAGGACGCAATGCAGCAGCAGGGGCCGAGCAGATGGGATGATGGATCGGTAGGCGGTGGGCGCTCAGCGAGCCGGAATGGAGCATCAAAGGGACGCGAAGGGCTGGCTGACTGGGCACCACGTGCAGGGGAAATTGGGCCAGAGGCTAATTGAGGCAGGCGGGGTCTCGACCTGCACGAAGAAGGAGAGCCCAGCGTAAGGAATTGGCGAGCTGAAAGAACAGACTGGTACGACTGGGTGCCGTTTTGGCAGGTTGCATGGAAAGCATGATGTTGTTCAGTCTATGGACTGCCCCTGGCATCAAGCAACCACCGTCACGCGCACGGACTTGGATCTGGCACCCCGCGCCAGCTCCAGATCTCAAGGTCCAGTCTTGGCATCAAACAATCCGCCCGTGACCCTTATCTCTTCAACCTACCCTCAAGCACTCGAACGTTGTCATGACGGGGGGACGGTCCTGCAAATGTTTGAACTTGACCAAAATTTAATCCACCACCCTCCAACTCCAGCATGTGGACAAAGGCCTTTACAGCATCCTGGCTGCTAAATCTAACCAGGATATAGCTACATGCTCGTTGGAGCCAGAACCTTACCATTCACGCCATTCACCGCAGAGCGGCGAAACACATCCTTCCTCTCACTATTTAGAGCTGCTTCGCCCTGTAAAAAGCGCAGGTTGCAGAGATAATCGACGCTTTTGCGCAACGCTTGCAAAACCTCCTCTCGGGTTTCCTTACCATGGTGGCCTTCCGCAATACGTGCACCAGCATCGCCGAGCCTCCCCTTGCGCTGTTCCACAAATTCCATGACAGGCCAGAGAGGATGTGACGGCCCTTGTCGGGACACATTCGTGTTGACCACCCGAAGCCAGTCGTCGGGATCCATGGCACGCAGAACCAGGCCGGTGCCCTCCGAGACCACCCTCCAGAAGTCACCCACGGAAATGCCCTCGGCCATTTCCAGAGCCTCGGATGCGCTGCCAAGGTTGAGGCATGCATGAATGATGCGCTGGGCGACATAATCTGCACCGGCAAGGCGGATCACAGCATCCTGCTCGCCATCAACAAAGGCCCTAGCCTCACATACCCCAGCAGCCAGCCGCCAGATGAAGTCGTCGGTACTGGAGATACCCTCGGTCGCCGTGCCGATGATGCTGCCGGGCTTGACCATATTGATACGCCGGCCTAGGGGAGCGCGAATCATGGATCGATGAACTAGGACGTCAGACGCAAACTTGGACTGCGAATAGCCACTTGCAGACAAGAGACGCGAGGAGTTATTCGCCTCTGTCACCATCTCGATCTCTGAAAAGTGCATCTCGCCGCCAGAGACATAGGTGAAGTGCTGTAAGGGACCGGTTCCCTCCAGTGCAAGCTTAAGGATTTGCACGGTGCTGATCACATTGGTAGCCCTCAGTCGCTCGTAGCTCGAGGCCCAGTTCACGACGGCCCCATTGTGTATGATTGCGGTGACCGCCTCTGAATCTTGGATGCCTGTTCCCTCCAGACGTGCCCACTGGTCCGGGGAAAGACCTAGCTGTGGCTTTGCCAGGTCTCCGGGCCAGACCTCGATACGACTCGCCAGCTTAGGTGACCACCATCTGGCCGTGGTGCCCGCCGCCACAATGCGCTGAAAACCGGCATCAGCATCCCTTGCCCGAACCAGTGCAATTGCTTTTGATACGGTCTCGAGCGTCAGCAACTGTCGGAGGATTTGACTTCCAAGGAACCCCGTCGCCCCCGTCAGGAATACTACTTGACGTTTGGCTGCTTGCGATCTGGTCCCCTTTTGTAGTCTGTTCTGCTGTGAGGGCTGAACTTGCGCCAACTCCTTGTCAAGCTTCTTGATGTCGTGCAGGATATCGGCTGCTCCTTTGGCGTGTTGTTCAAATTGGGCCACAGCCTGGTCCGGGCTGCGGACAAGCTCAGCGATGTCCCGGACGGTCAAGCCGACTCTCCTAAACGTCTTGATGGGGATGTTAAGACCATAGAAGCCGTTGATGGACCTTGCAAGTGAGACGGTCCGCAAGGAGTCGAGGCCTAGATTCTCTAATGTGGCATTCTTTCCTTTGAGAGGATGCTTCTCTTGTTCTCCGTTTGCCTCTGGCCCGCGCAGGATATCGACGAGTATCTCGCTAACTTGAATAGCGGCTGTGTCGTGCGGGGGTATCTCGGTCAAGACTTGTTCGCTCGAGCCAGACTCGGTGTACCTAAACAGCTCGCTGGTCGGAAGATTTCGAACATGTTGCTTGAGCTTCGCGCGGTCGAGCTTTCCATTAGAATTGTGTGGAAAAGTGGCGAGAGGTATGTAGATCCGAGGAACCATGTATCCAGGCAGAGTCGAGATGAGATGAGAGCGAATTTGGCTGATCAGTGTGCTCAGCTTTGCCTCGGAAAGATTCTCGTCTGGGTATTTCAGGAAGGCCACCAGCCTGGGTCCGCTGGCATTCAAGTCCACCAGGTCAACGGCAACGTTATCAGTGTTCGATCCAGCCTCGCCACGGCTCTTGCGTATGGCGGACTCGACTTCCCCCACTTCAAGCCGCTGGCCGTTCAGCTTTACCATGGTGTCCTTCCGTCCAATAAACCTTATGGTCCCGTCAGGCAGGTAGCGGACGAGGTCGCCACTCCGGTAGAGCTTGGATGGCGAGGAGGGAACATCGAGACTGTGTCGCCATGCCGGGGGGTTGATTAAGACTTGGTTAGTCTTGATTGGATCGCCGAGGTATTCTTTGAGCATCCCGGGTCCTTCGTAGAGCATCTCGCCGATGGCGCCGAGCGGGGAAAGAAGCTCGGGGTTTTCGGGGTTGACGATCCAGGAATAGGTGTTGGGGGCGGGACCGATGGGTACGATTTCAGGACAGGGCTGGTTGGGAGGGAATTCGTGGAGGAAGAAGGTGGCGGATTCGGCGGGGCCATATGCTGGGAGTAGTTAGCAGGGAAAGGGGAGGGCGAAAAGGGGTATAAACATTGCCATAAAGATAGCGGGCCAGAAGAAGGATGAAGGAAAAACGGGGCGACCTACAATGAATAATCCTCACCCCCTTCCCATTATTCCACTCATCCACATCCTCGCTCCGCACTACTTCCCCTCCCATCAATAAAGTCTTGAGACTCGGCAACGAATACCCCGCAAACAACCTCGCAAAACTAGGGGTAAAGTAGGCCCAATTGGCACCCATCCGATTCATGCTCTCCTCCACATTGTTCAGCCGCTCCTCATCCGACGGAATACAGATGCATCCACCATATATCAGCGGGGCGTAAATCTCGGTCATGCTCACGTCAAATGTATAACTCGACCATTGGTACGTGGATACGCCCTCCTCGGCGAGATGCTGCCGCGGAGCGTTGGAAACAATTCCCGTAACCAACGAGTTGTGTGTATGCACTATGCCCTTGGGCATGCCCGTGCTGCCCGACGTGAAGGCGACGATACAGGTATCCTCGGGCGATACAAGAACATCACCCCGTCGGTAGGGGTTCTTGCCCTCGTGGGAAGCGGTAGGGACCAGAACCGGCACGGCCTGCTGCTGCTGCCCACTAAACTTGGCCGCCTGTCGCTGTGACGTCAGAATCACCGGCGCGTTTAGCTTTTGGATTATGGCTTCGTGTCGTGCCCGTGGATGGCCGGGGTCAAGACAGCAATAGGCGGCACCGGCCTTGAGGACCGCGAGCATGCATACAACGGCCCAGGTGGATTTTTCAAAACACAAAGCAACCTTTTGGTTGCGGACGAGGTGGTATTCTTCGAGGAGGTAGGCGGCGAGCGCGGAGGAGCGATGGTCGAGTTCCGAGTAAGAGATAGCGCCCTCCCAGGAGAGGATGGCCGTGGCAGAGGGTTTGTGCGCGAAGCCTTGACCCACGAGGTCGTGGAGGAGGAGTTTGTGGGGTGCGGCGGGGGTGAATTGGTTCCATTGGGAAATGGTGGTGAGGGTTTGGGAGGAGCAAGTCTCGAGGTTGGCGAAGAGGGTGGAAGGCGGTGTGGAGTAGATGCGGGAGAGAGTAGTAGAAAGGGTGTCGGTGAAGTTGGTGGCTAGGAATTCGGTGATGATCTGGGAGGGGCTGTACAGGAGAAGGGCGGACATGGTTGCTTCGTCAAAGCACAGCTCAAGGCCGGCTTCGTTCTGCTGGGGCGTGTGAGCAAACGAGCCTGTCAAAAAGTCTATGGACATTCCGGGGCAACTTACAAGCTCTGCAGATAGGCTAGAAACTAACGCATCTACTGACATGGACATCGCCTTAACCAGAACCAGACTCGCTATTGGCCTCTTGTTGTTATTATTATTGTTGACCCGCCCACCATTGATCGCGGTTGCATCGTTTGTCGCTGTACCATCGATCAGGAGCGGCTCCAAACCGCCACTGAGGACATCTCGAATAGCCACTGTAGAGGCCACCTCCGGAGCATACCGCACCTGTCGGTTCCCGGTTATCTGGTAACCTACCCGGTGGTCGTCTGGGACGGCCTCGAGACAAGTAAAGTCGGTAACATCAAAGTATTGATAGAGCACTGTTGCAAAGGCTAGCTTCACCAGGGATGTCGACGAAACATTGCCATTGGTGGAACAAAAGGCTTCCAGAGCCCTCTTCTTCTGAATAGGCACCGGGATGGCGATGGTAGCGTTGAGGGACGACGACATGGTTGACTGATTGGCTCACAAACAAAACAAGCAAACCAAAAAAATTTGGTTTACAGCAACAGGAATCGGAGAGTTTCCTAGGTTAGGTAGGTAGGTAGGTAGGTAGGTAGGTAGGTATGTAGATAAGTTGAGGCGGGCAGATAGGTAACAGTAATACCTTGGTGTTGACCACCTAGGGCCTCACTCCTCGCCCTCCTTCGCCCGACCCTTCAAAAAATAAAATAAAAATAAAGACCGAAATCTAAACCTGTCTGCTCATCATTGTTTACTCGAGAAAGACAAGTCAATGTGTCAACACCTACACCAAAATCTCGGACCCATCGCGATACACGCAACGTCAAGACACAACCCTCAACACCAACATGATCCAGTCATTCCATGTCCCTATAACAGGCATGCAACAAAAGTCAACTTGGTGTAGGTAGTGTGTGCGGTGTCCATTCTGCAGGGTCAACTTAGGTACTACGACCTCCTGGTTGGTGGTCTGGGTTGGTGGTCTGGGTTGGTGACCCCCTTTTCCTGCAAGGTCAACTTACCCTACACGAGGGGAAGAAAAGACATACTACCTACCTAGGTAGGTATACAAGGTCAAAACTTGGCGTTCCAATTAGGTATTGCTTTCCTCTAGTGCCCCGACACTAGGCAGCTGTGCTTACACCCGTTGAGTGTGATTTTGACCTATGCTGCGCTAACCACCTACCTAGGTATCCTGCAAGGTCAGCTTACACCCTTTTCCCACAACAGGGATGCCAAAAAGTTTGTCGAGTGGTGTGCGGTACGAAAAAGTGTCGAGCCTTAGCTGTAGCTGCACCAGTCGGTGAGGATGCACAAGACCCGTACTGAGTGGCAAACTATACCTTACCTATAGGCAAGCTCGTAGGGCTTCAGACGCGTTACCCCTTGGTTGGACAGATTCCGAGACCTGTCGAGTGAATACCATGTACCCGGGAACGTGGGCGCGACGCGGAGCAGCAAATGCACGTAGATGTACCACAAAATGAGTCTACTTTGCCATCACCAAATCCCGAGGAAGGTAGGTCTAAGTAAAGTACCTATGCAATATACAACCATTTGCGCCCCTCAACCTTTTAATGGTTCTCCTTAACATCTAACTATCTACCAACCTTCCAAATCACCTCAAGTAATGCGTGCACCCCTCGAAATGAGCAAATTTACAATGTCTTCATCCCGACACCGTACCGCCAACTCCAGCGGAGTAATTCCTTCAGCGTTCACGGCGTCCGGGTCCGCCCCGTACGTAAGCAGTAAGTCAGCTATAGACCTCCGCCGGTGTTGCACTGCCAAGTGTAAGGGCAAAGCCCCAGTGTCATCTCGTGTGTTCGCACTCGCACCAGCCGTCAGCAACGACTGCGTAATGGCTTTTGACCCGTTGCGTACGGCAAGATGTAGCAGACTTAGCAGCGACGAGCTATTTCTCGTGTTGACGTCAGCGGGCTTAAAAATTGCGCGTGTTAGCAAATTTGTCTCTGGATGCTCTGAAAAGCTGGGAGTGTGGTAAATGGCGTCTTTACATTATTAGTGGGTAAGAAGGGACCTTGAGGCTGTTGAAGCACTGGGGTTCAAATCCGTACCTGTTGATAGACGGTCGAGAGTGTAGAAAAGCCGGGACTGGTATTTGAACCGAATGCCGTATATGGTGATGCCGTTTCGAAGGGTGATAGATCCAAGTCGCTAGAATCCATCGTCAGACACGCAGCAAAATGGCTACTGTCAAACTGAACATGGCCCAAGGACGAGCCTATTGGAGTCGCTGGAGTTACCGGTGTTACTGGCGGGACAGTGTAGAGCCAGCCGGGGCTCTCATGGTCCGGTTCGATATGCCCATATGTGCCAGCACTGCTGCTACCATCGCTAGCAACGGGCGAGCCAGATGTGCGAGCTGCTACCTCGCTGGAAGACCCAGTATTTTGCGACTGATCCTCATCTCCCGACACGGCATTTTGCCTCTGCCGTTGGCGGGCCCCTGAGCCATACGTACAGGGTTAGCGTCTATCCCAAGAGACGTGAGAAACAAGAGCCAAACTAACTGGACCTTCGTTTAGCAATACGGTTGCGCTCACGAATAATCTCGATCTCGGTACGAGACGGGTCCATTGTCCGGATGATTCGGTTGGGTTTACCAAGGAGTTTGGAGGAAGTTCATCAACGCCATCCGCGAACTGGTAAAGAACAAGAGAATGAGGCAGCTTGCCTACATGTAGCCAACTGGGTGGGATAGTAGGCGGTATGCCGGGTGTGGCAAGTTTTAAATTCACCACGCCGCCACCACACGTGGCGGAACAAGTGAAACAAATTGGTTCGGATGGTTTTGGTGCAATTCCCGACGTGGTTTGTCTCTCCGTTCCACCACGGATCGGCGCAACTCCATCCACTCCTGCAAGAATGAGCAAATAGCGGGGACTTCCCCGGCCGAGGTAGGTGCTCCGCCGCGCGTGCCGTATCGCAACGGGGATTCCATTGGTTGGGACCTGTTCTCATATATCCTCCTTCCACTTGCAGAACAACTCAGCTCCTCAGATCCCAAGACTCCTTCCATGAACCAAGCTGTATATGTGGCACAGCGCCGAGTACAACGGGCCGGCTGGAAGCCTACAGCTACGCGGTGCCCGTAACATGTCGGAGTCTGCTGAGTCAGCATCGAGTTGAGAATCACTGCCTGCATTGTCATGGATGTCAAGAGTTCGAGTACTCTGGCTTCACCGCTGTGTACTGCAATTCAGAACGATCATGTCGATGTCTTTTCCCAATCGGGAATGGTGTGGGTGAACTGTCCCCGTCCTGGAAGTTCTCTGCGGAGGAGAAGCAAGAACGAGGTGTCGCGGCAGTCGTGGGGCCGGCACCTTGAACAGATGACTTCCATGAGATCCGTAGTGGGTTTCCATGTCGGCAACGGGGGAAGTGGCTCAGATCCATGGAGCCGGGGTTGGAGGAGGGTGTGGTTGCGCAACGGCGAGTCTTCAAGGCGTGACAAAGTGAGGTAAACCCTAGGGGAGGCAGTTCTGTATTGCTGACGCCCGCGGCTGTGGGGGTTACGAGCGGGGGGTTCTAGTTGAGGCTGGCCTCCTTCTCCTGACCGTTAACAGTGTGAAGGTTGTATTCGATGTTGTGCTACGTGCGAATAGGCTCCGGAGGCTCCGCACGTTTTCCTGGTGAAGTGAACTAAAACCCCACAACCAGCGGCGGCCAATCAGCGCGCTCCCCCGAACAACGCTAAGCCGCGGGACGGTTCCTTGTCGCAGTCCACCTGTGCCTGCTTGGCTTCGTCAGCGAGCACGCAAACTGCAAGAACGGCAAGCAGCGGCGAGCTTGCCAAACAGCAAACCTTAGTGAGTGCCGTACACTCGCGTCAGCTGAGCTGCCGATCGGACTCCCGTAAGCGCTAGTCAGGCCTCAACAACACACATAACTGTGGGGTACCAGGGCGTGCATCTGAAATCCACATCTTCCCGCTGCCAACATTCTTGACTTTACGACATTCTCATATTGGTTGCCCAAAATGGAACACAAGAAGAAATGGCGAATGCTCGGTAAGGAACACAAGCCATCATGATTATTGTTGATGAGGGACTCATGGAATGGCAGAGAACAACCCCGAGGTGATGAACCAGCTGGCATCCAAGTTGGGCCTATCGCCCGAGCTCCAGTTCTATGACGTCTATTCCCTGGATGAGCCCGAACTACTTGCACACATCCCTCGACCTGTCTTGGCTCTGCTGGTCATTATTCCACTCACGCCAGCTTGGGATCGAAATCGCAAAGACGAGGATGCTGACAAACAGCCCTATTCTGGCTTCGGCCCTGACGAGCCCGTCATTTGGTTCAAGCAGACCATCGGCCACGCCTGCGGCTCCATAGGTCTGCTTCACAGTGTCATCAACGGCCCGGCCGTCGACTTCATCCAGCCTGGATCGGATTTCGAGACGATACGAAATCTCGCCATACCGCTGGACATGACCAAACGCGCCGAAATGCTTTACAACAACGAGGCATTCGAAATTGCCCACAAGTCGGTCGAGCAGGCTGGCGACAGCTATGCGGATACGGGTGAGCGCGACGGAGGGCACTTTGTGAGTTTTGTCAAGAGTGGGGGGAGGTTATGGGAGCTTGAAGGCTCAAGGATGGGTCCTCTGGATAGAGGATGTCTTGCCGACGATGAAGACGTTCTCAGTCTGCGAGCGCTGGAAATGGGCATCAAGAGGATCATTGAGCTAAGCAATGATGGAGGAGGAAGCCTCGCTTTCAGCTGCATTGCTTTGGCTAAATCTTAGGCTGGGGCGGTGGGGATACCCATGGCACTATACACAGTAGTGTAGACGGGCCCACTGAGAGGGGGGGTTGTTTCCGCCATCAGTGGGTCCTCGACCTCAAGGTCCACGCGGCATGCTTTGGTTTTCAAATCTTGATCCACTTCCTTGGCTCTTGTTCCTTGGATGTCGCAATTCAACAAGGCCTAAGTATCCCGTTGCGCCAGTCAACCGTTTCGCCATGCCAACCGACCTTGAATGGCGCCAACCCACCCCCCGAGA
>Ga0247763_1001858_pt1 | contig 11491 bp, 10 predicted proteins | sample UWRJL141409B4_FD_179926 | JGI IMG/M metagenome (GOLD analysis project Ga0247763, IMG submission 179926) | Plant litter microbial communities from Arlington Agricultural Research Station in Wisconsin, United States - UWRJ-L141-409B-4 | ecosystem: Environmental > Terrestrial > Plant litter >...
CCATTCTTCCCGCACTTCCCCCCACCTCCCTTCACAGCGAGGTCAAGCATCATGAGGGGCACTCGAGGCCTTGGCATCTTGGCACAGAGTCTTGGCGGAAACTTGGCTTTGCGAGATCGTCAGGGTCTTGGACCGGGTGGGGAGTCACCTTCAGCCCTGAACTGATGAGAGCCGCGAGAGGAGAGGTGATTCTCCACAGATTGAGATGCACGTAAGGAAGCGACAGTGGATCAAATGGCGCAACGTGGGCCAAGCGCCCGCCCGGGCGTCTAAGCGTCTTTTGAACCACTCGAATCGTGCCGAGTGATTCTGTGGTATTTCGATCCCTCTTCCCACGTCTCAGCTCTAGGCACCGACTTCTTGATGCTTGCTGCCCCTGTGCTGCCCCATAGGTACCCGCCGATGGCGGAGAGAGATGATCGTCGGCCGCGGGTGATGGCTCCGCATGTGTTTTCTCAAATAGGGCACAAGATGGGATGAGATAGACCCCATCGCCGGGAGGAACCAGGTCGTCGTCGCCAAGTCGAGACGCTTTGAGGTTGGCAGCGGGTAGATTTCAGGCAGTGAAATAGGGAAGTAGGGAAACCGTCAATACTCGTGTCCGCACGATGTTTCAGGCAAGTCCACGCTTTCCGGGTATGTAGGTTGGCGTGTGCCGATGCTCGTCTCATTGGCATATCGCCATCGAGCCATCTAGATGTATGCGCGTCAGTGGGGTTATCAAGTTGACGAAGCATTGGAAGCGGTACCAAACGTTGACGGCCATGGTTGGAGGAAGACATGTCGTAGCCGAGCTCACATGGCAGACTGTGGCAGGCCGTGGCAGACTGTATCGGTCTGCCAGAACTGTCAAACGGGTTTCCTATCTCGTCACTGCAGCTGCGACATTGGAGGCTTTCGGAGTCAAGTTCGGCCTTGCTGTTGTGCGACATGACTATCGAGCCAATGAGAGAGTGGGCAGTCGCCTTGGCCTTCTCTGCTTGAAGCCAGGACTAAATTGACTGCAACGGCCAGGAGATGCAGTCAGAGTGAAAAGCTTTGCGCTGCGACGCAACATGAGCACACCCATCCGTAGTCCTGATGGCTAACGTCGGGGCATGACAGGATCCACCTGGAAGAGTCTGCACCTTCCAGCGGCGTGCGTAGAACTAGCATGGTTATTCCCGTTGATTTGCCGAATTCACGAGATTTTGAGATTGCGCAAAAGTCGACGAGAGCAGGCACCTCAATGATTCGCAGATGATGTCGCTAAAGGACCTGTCACATCTCCGCGGAAACCTCGTGTAGGGTTTCGCTGTTTTGCCTCGAGAAAGGAGAACCCACCGAGAGTTCCCTCCAGGGAGGTAAGTCGAGGTTGAGAGCGGAATTAGAGTCAGATACATGCAAAATGGGGGATGCTGATTGGCCTAAACGACCAAAAGGCGGACTCTTGGCAAGGCCGGCCATCACTTTAAGCTTAAATCGGGAACTGCTGTGTTTCCCTGTCGCCTTGGCATTTCGCTTCCGCCGCACACACGGCGACGCTCTTGCCCCATGCGGGCAACGCGCTCTCGCGGACACAATTCCGTCTTTTACATGACATGTCGGGATTTCCAATATCCGTGAAGAGACAAGATGGGGGCGCAAAGGCAAGTGTTTGCGCAAGCCTTTTTTCTTCTGAGTTGGCCCTGGAGCCTCAGCGGCCCGCATCCACCCATTCTGTGACATGCGGTTCGACCCATGCGCCACGTCCCCACCATCTAGGTCGACGGGACAGATCTGGATTGTCTTGGCAAAGACGGGATGAACTCGATGCTAAGTGTCGGGGCCCAAGCACCCACAACCAACTCCCGATTACAGCGCCAGGAGTTATCTTGAGGTTCGTCAACCTTACTAAGGGATAGCATGCCAGTTAGGGAAGGTGGTGATGCCTCAAACGCGATATTTGAAGGCATTCGGAGCTGCCTGGACTGATGCTACACGTGTCTTACCGAGACCTGTAGTGTAATATGGCACAAGTGTAGGGCTGAGGTATAAGGCTGTTAGAGTCTTGGTTGGCTTGGTATGCCTGCTACCTTCCGGGTTCGGCCTGTCCCTGTTGTATCCCGGCGTGGCTCGTCTACGCTTGCCTCTCTCTCTCTCTCCGCCGGCCACATGGGACCGACCCGGGAGCACTAAGCTCGCAGAGTATCCCGGCAGAGACTTGGGGATGCCATGTTTGGGGGTGGCACAATAGGGACAAGGCTCAGCCCGACGCTAGAGTGGAAAGCAAGCCACGTCACAGCATTGCCATCGACTAGTAGATCATCTCCTATCCCCGATTCGGCAATAAAAACCTCTCTCTATGGAGGTACACTGCTCAAATCAGGAATGGGTTTCCGCCAAGTGTCTCGGCCGTGTGAACAAAGAGAGGTTATTAGGCAAGGCAGTGTAGGGCTAGGCATCAGAAATGAACTCAGTCTTGAAGGACCGAAACCCGGGACAAGTGGAAGGAAATGAAGGAATGGCGCAAAAGCAGTTTGGGACCTCCCCGCCGGGTAGCATAGGCGCTACAAAGTCCACCGCAACGCAACGCTGGCGAGACCGCTGACAAGTCGATAAGCAAGCTTTCTGTCGAGGTGCGGCTTGACGTGGAGATGATGACCACCGCTAGCGAGCCCAACGGGGTAGCTCGCCGGGCTACTGCAGGGACACAGCAGGCAGCACTATTCTCTGGCACATTTTTGGGCGAAACCGTTAGGAGGGACATCACACCAGGCGAGAAACGATTGACCAGGATTGGATCAGATTGCTGACTTGGGAATTAGATAATCGGAATATCGTTAGTCGCTGGCGTCGTTTTCTGGCTTGCACACCATTTTCCCCAGAAATCCCCCCAAAATCCCCTGCGTCCGGCAGCTGTCGCTTCCTCACCTGACCACACATCTGTGTCTGAAATTGGCGTCCGAAGATGTCCCAATTGCCATGCATCCTCGCTTAGAATTCGCTTTGGCGAAGTCTTCGATCACCTCGACTCAACTCTGGCTCTCGTTCCGCGCACCCTTCTCGACGATAACTTCCGTCTCATGTCAGATGCACATGTTGCACCCACCCAGAGACACAGCCGCCCTCGTGTCCCTGAGTAGAGTAGCTTTCCTGTTCCGGACGAGACGAAGGCGACGTGAGCGATATTGGAAACACAAACGAAAAAACATCACGGTGGCTTTAGTAGGGGCGGGACAAAACTCATGACGGACGAATAAGGTTGTCGATATCGTAGGTGCCTGAGTCTGCGACGCCTGGTGCCCGTAATGGCAGCCACCGCTTCGGCTCTTCTAGCTACAGGCCGAGACAACCCACCTGCTCATCAGTGCCGCTGGGGTCCAAACGGGCCTCTGCCTCTGACACGCTGCAAAACGGCCCCCTAACAAGGAATTGACGGGCGCCGCTCTCGATTAGGGACTTGTTCGCCTCGGTGACCAGAAACGCTCCAGCCGCTGGACTTTGTTGACGACACAGTTTAATTCAGGAAGTTGGCGTTTTGGTCCCCCGTCGCCAAGAGCGGCGTTCGCTAGCGAGCAGTCTCCAGCTATTCCAACACTCGGAGTGGTCCCCGCCTCTCAACTATTTCCAGAGACACAAGAGAAGACAAGTAATTTGTCCTAGAAATTCTTTCCTTTGTCATCTCACGGTCAGCGAACGAGGGCGAGGTGTTGCGATCTACCTGAATACAACCCGACTAACCAGCAGACCTCCTACGCAACCTAACGGAGGCTGACAAGGAGGGCACTGCGAAAACGGAGGCCAGCTGAGAATTGGGTCGAGGATCGCCTCACCCGGAAGCCTCAACCCTCGCCGCACCACAGCGCTCGATAAGACCGTTTCATGCAGCTCACCGTTAGTTATGGCTAGAGCGGCTGCTGCTCGCTCGCGCACCGGATTGACCAGCCCTTAACCCCACCGGCAGCTCCGTTCATGGCACCCTGAAATCAAGCTCACGCACAATCACCCAAGTCCTCTAGTTGTCCCGGCGAGCAATCCTTCAGTGAAAGACTGACGTCACAAGGTCTCTGACAAACCAAGGGCGGGAATAACGTGGACTGATTACAATTCCGGGATGTCATGGAAGGCCGAGTTCTGTCTTCGGAACCATGCCGAAGCGCAGTCGAAAAGGCGGGCGTCGCAACCCGTGCACGCCGATGGCGGTCTTGGGGGTGCAAATACAAGTCTCAGTTGAGGAATGGAATCAGAATCCAATCCAATCCAATCAATGCTCGACCCCGAGTCTCCGAACCCCATGGCAAGCCTACAATGCACTGTTCTATGGCACGGGCGGAAGGGTGGTTTGGTTCCTGAGTGCCATTACAGGGGTTCTACCCCTGTAATGGGCGCCCAACAGACGGCACACCGGAAGAGTAGTTATAGGCATACGCTCTCGCAGACGGGTACGTACCGACAAGAGCCCCCCCCGTCACTCTTGTGGACGCCGCATGCATCCACGAGAAGGGTCAGTGACAAAGTGACTTCGATATTTTTGTATCGGACGTAGTGGGATGTCACCCTCGCCTGACATCCGCGTTGACGACGCAGGCAAGCCAAAGATATAATAACGAGCAGCCTCCCCAATCTCATCTGGTCCACATCGGATCTCACTTTCATACTTCACCAGCTAGCTTCTCTTAACCTGACAATACAAGCTCGTCCCATAGTTCGTCCACTTTCACCTTACAGCAAGGTCATCAATGCCCCGCTACACATCCAAGCCTAGTACTTCGCACGTCAAACAACCGATGGAAGACTTCAGCAGCTTCGACGTGCCCTCGCCATCGGGCTCCCTCTACTACGTGTATGGAGACGCAGACCAATATCTCGAATCTCACACTTCGGAATCCCAAAGTCCAAACGGCTCTTTGGTAAGCTTTCCCAACCTAGTTTGTAACATCAGCTCTGATTGTGAGTCGTGCAGTACGATATGGCGCCAGGCGCGGATTACGGCAGTATCTCCCACGTATATCCGAGCCCCGAGCGGGATGTTGAGGAAGCCTCGCAGCCGTCACAACAACAGAAGCCGGCGGCCAAGAGGAAACGGGAGAACCGGTACAAGAACGCCCCTCCCTCCGTTTTGTCGGTAGGTTCACACCCCTCTTCTCCCGTCCCGGGGTAGTAGCAAGGTTTCCCCTCTCTGGGAGGCTCGCTGTCTGCCCCGCTCCCACGCACACACGGGGCTAATTGGCAATCGGTCGTTTGCAGAGACGCCGGGCACAGAACCGCGCATCTCAGAGGGCATACCGCGAGAGGAAGGACCAGAGAATAAAGGACCTTGAGCAGATGCTTAACGAGGCCAAACAGCGCAACGATGTCCTCGGTCAGGCCTACGCGAATCTGCACGCCGAGTACGTGGCGCTCAAGGCCGCCCAACTCAAGGAGCAAGGCTACCCGGCCGACCTGACCTACAACTCGGTCGCAGCCATGGGTATGCCAGCACCAGCCGACGGTATCGACTATTCGGACTACGTCTACTCAGACATGCAGACGGGCTACGCTCTCTAGGTTCGGCCGGTATGGCATTTTCCAAGTCTACCCTTTGGACTCAGGACTTGGCGGTTCGCACCCGCGAATCAAGAAAGCGAAAGCGGCAGCGGCACGCAATCCAACATCCCCGCCCAGGTTTTCCATGCGCACAAACCAAGTCCTTCCTTCCGAGCGAGGCATGCAGCTATCTAACAAGCACCTGGCGGGACACCGGACCTATCGTAGAGATCGGTCACTCCGAAGCGTGGCCCATCGCACCCTGCACGGCGCTTCGTCAGTGGATGTGAATGGAAAGGGTGGAAGCGTTTCCCCGTCAAGCGAGGCGCACCCTCTCCAAGAAGGAGGAGGGGGAGGGAATGGAAGATGAAATCGGCATGCGTTTGACCCAAACGGTGCTGGATTGTTCTCAATGGATTGGGAACCAGCTGAAGGGGAAGCCCCAAAAGGCGGGAGTGTGTGTGTGGTTAAGTTGTTCTCGCGTGAGACCTGCAGCTGGGCTTACCGTTCTGGAAAGGATGGTGGGGTGTGTGGGTGTGATTGACCCTTTTTTTGTTGGGTTAGCCCACAGCAGCAGCCTCTTTTGTGGCGTCAGGCGCCTGGTATTACTTGCTTCTAAACATGGCTTGTTTGTTTCACTCCCACAATTGGATGGGTTTGGATTTGTTACCTGGGAACTTTTTTTTTCTCTCTTCATCTTTTGGCTGGCTGGGATGAATCAACGCAGAATACACGGTTACCTACATACGATGGATGAAATGATACCATAGTCCAGGCAGACAGCGCTGATTATCTAATGAGAGATTGCCCAATGTCTCTCAAATACCTCTGGGCATACACATGTGCTGTCATGTCTGCTCGGGTTCCGCCACGCCTAGAGACTCAGCAGTATCTTGTCTGGCCCGCCCATTTCCTGGTAGGTAGTCTGAGAAGAAGCGCTCGGGATCGGACGGCCCATGTGTCAAATTTGAACCCAGCAGCCACCACCGCTTCCCGCCATGCCGCCTCGGTGTTGCTTACACATCGCCTCAGATATCCCACCAATGTCGGATGCAAGGCTTATTCTCTGTCTGTCTGTCTGGCTCGTGTGGCCTGGGCTCAACCCTGTAGCCGTGTGGCGGGATGGGCCTGTATTGGTCGCGGAAATATGTGAGGCTGCTGCGGGCTCGGGGGGTACGATGGGCTACCGCACTTTGTGGTGGTCTCTTCCCTCCTAACCCCGACTGTTTTCTCTGTCAAGGAGGGTTTCCCGTCCATTTCATATTACGTTCTGCATATGCAATGTCGTGACTGCCGCTCTGCCGGCGGTGAAGAAAATATGACATGCCTTGCATTCTGTAAATGTGTGTGATGTCGTAGTGGTAGGGCCTACCACCCGGCAAGCGAGGTGAGTAAGACGAGGGGCGGCCTTCGGGTAAGTACGGTATACACACAATATTGGCCAAACCGCGGAGGATCGGGAGAGTAGGTGGTGGTGCACAGGATAGAGCGAAGTAAATCGAGGCGGAAAAGGGGAACTTGTTTTGATGTCGTGGGCGCCAGGTACTAACTTGGAATAGTTGGATTGATTGGGTTGTCATTATAAGCTTCTTTCTTTGGTCACTGTTAGTGTTGTCATGGAGGCGCGGGAGGATATGGCGTTCAGGTGGGGACTAGTCTTCACCGAATGAACAGCGGAAGCGATTGCCGCGCGCTTGTTGGGCCTGACGGCGTGGAAACATGTTGGCTGACGCCGTGAAGTAACCTCGTGCCGCCTCGAGCTTGCTGGTTGGTAGCAGGCCGTGCCTAACGGGCAAGTCGTAAGTCAACAAACCCCCTTGATGCCGTTACGATACCAGCAATTCTTCCATGGTCCCACGAGGGGCGCAAGGACAAAGTTGGACCAATCTAGCAACCTTGTATGACATCCAGTCTCCCTACCCTGGGCTTCTCTCCTCACACATGTCGCTATAGGAGGAAGGTGACAGCCGGCTGTCAGCGTTTGACACATTGCTGTCGTCGGGCGAGACGCTTGGCTCCATGCTCGACGGCTTGTTGCAGCCCGAAGTCTGCGACCGGCGTCTAGGCAGACTGATTTCAAGATGACGCTCAACGGACAGTCTTGGAGGGGGCGTGTGGGTGCGGCTCTGTTTTTCTATCCACCCCAGCGTTGCTTTGACAGAGAGGTACGGAGTTGGTCAAGGTGAGATGCCGGGAGTCAGATCCAAAAAGGGACTGCGCGCGGGCGGCCTAGGTTGAGAGCATTGAGCGGCGTGGAGCGAGATATCAGATGCGGCATGGGAATTGTAGTACCGGCTGTTTGTCTCATTGGACTAGAAAAAGGGGACCGGATGCATTACCCCGGACTTGCGGGCCCCCAACCACGGGGAGGGAATCGACACCCGACATGATTGGAGTGCCCAACGGGGTTTAGGGGTATTGCAAGGCATGGGGCGTGCGAGCTGAAACCTACTGCCTGTTCCAATCTTGTTGTTTTGGCCCCAGCAGCGAGCCGGTGGGGCCTTGGGGGCGGGAGGGTCTCTCGACGGAATGGCTAAGCTCTCTGCACGACAAGTTTAGATGTTGTGGGGAAGCTGACCTGATGGTTTCAAATCTCTGCAGGGAAAAATTGCGTTCTGAGGTGAGGATAGACTGGCGGGAGCTACGTTGCGCTCAAGCTCCTTCCTCCACCCCAAGCTCCTGCCCCCATGTGCATGAGTTTGCACCCAGATGCGTACTTTCCTAATCGGGCACTTAGAATCAGACCCGCTGCCGTTGGCTCGCGCTTGCCCCGGATTGTGTTCAACCATCGGGAACTTGTAACTAGGCTCAGAAGGGCTTCATCATCCAATTTTCTCCCACTCGTCCTGCCGAAGATCGGCGAGTTCATTGTCCAAAACTTAAGCGCCCACACGCCGCCGCATGTGCAGCTGCACTTATTGTGGAATCTCGATCCTGATTATGCAAAGGGCACTCTTAAAAATGCGGCACTTGACGTTCTTTGATGTCTGCCTACTTATCCAAATGCTTCCTGCTGTAGCGAGACCTTAGAATCCACGGCCGAGAAGACCGGCCCCATTCCCAATTTCGACGAACCGACAACAAACGAAACCCTGTGCTTCTCGACGTTGAACTTGAGTTCACATCTTACTCAGCCCAAATCAGCCCTACAGCTGCCGTCTGTGGGTGAGACGTGGCAGTCGCTCAGTCCTCGCTGGCCAGTTCTTAACGGCCCGCTGTGCTTGATACTGGACGCTGACTGTTGAGACCAGGACCACTCGTATCCACCGCCGTTTCTTCTCTCCGCATCTCGGGGTCTTGGCGTGGGAGGTCGACTGAACCGCCGTCGTTCCAGGTAACTTTTGATATGTGCCGAGGTCGTCACCGGGCCAATGTGAACCGATACCCTGCTTTCTAGCACCGAGCCCTGCCCCCCCAATAGGCAGCGAGATGGCGGAAGCGGAACCTGCTCCGGCGATGTCGGATGCGGACGAGGTGGATCATCTATCATCACGTCGGTTGCTGCATGGAGGAGGGTGCATAGGACGCCAAGCGACACCATTGGACTTTTTTGTTCCTCGTGACGGGGTGATAAGGGCGGAGCAAGCCATATCCGGAAAAGATAACGATGTTTGTGGGTGGTGAAAATCACGAGAGACGCTTCGACCAGGTTGGCTGGAGGGGCCGTCTTTGACGGACTAAAAACGATTCAGGGTCAATATTCAAGGTCGATCAGAGTTGGTAGTTTTGGTGGAATGACCGTCCGCGGCCTTTATGGCTGGCACCCCAATGCCGCAGGTTGATTGAGATATCCTGGCCTGCCTTGATACACACTATGATGGCCTAGACCTTCATAACACTTTGTCCTCGACATCCGTTTTGATTAACCCAATAAAGGTCCCTTATCCTCGGCGACCGTTTTCTCCGAACGGTGTCTCAGGTGATTAAATATCGGCGAGGTCTCGGCTCTTCCGTCGATTGTTGGTTCTGGTTTCATCAAGTCGTTGAATCGCTCAAGGGTGGACTGGCATCACACCGTTGCCTATACATTCTCAACAGCAGCCCCTGGGCGGCCGCCCCGTGCTGGGGCACAAGAATAGGCACCTCGGTCGGTTCGGTGGTGCTGATTCATGGCCACCTCCGTGTATCCTCAAGCCCGGCGCTAGCAAGCCACAACCCATGCAGGGGAATCCTGCATAAGCGATTGGATGGATATGCAGTCTCTCGACGACAGGACGCTTTTCCATTCTCTACCTCTTTCTAGCCAGACACATGACTGACCCTTGGCGAGGTGTCATTGCTGTGGGAAGCTCGGTGACTTAAAGACTGGGTGTGCGGCCAGGGGTTGTCAGGCAGAACTGTGAGAGGACCCACGTCGTCCGAGGGAGCTCGCGGAGAGGCGTCGGGCAGGAGAGCCTTCTGTGTACTTGGGTGAACTCATGACCTCTCTTCCCATACCACCGGTGCCCAGACGGGAGTCGGCTGGTTGAACGGACAGGAGTCGAAGATAACATGATGATGTTGCGGTAGGCTACATCTGGTAAGAGCACCAGACCTGGGACACGGGCGAGCAGAGAAGCGTGGGCCCTTTTGTAGCTTCCTCGGCAGCTGCTCCATGGCTTGAAGGAAACCTCATGATGGGCGCTGAATCAGCTCTCTCGACCGGTCCCCACTCGGGAAGCTGTCTATCCGGCATGTGCCGATGGGGCCACAGACCATATGAGTGGTGAATAACTGCAAGGCTCATGTGCGGATGCCCGGGGCTAACGTGAGAAGGGCAGACCTGAGAGGTGAATTTGTGAGAAAAAGTAGCTCTGGGGCTGGCTTGGCGACGGCGGAATGTGGGGGATTGGCTGAACGACGCTCATCGTTCTGGCGATGTCTTCACCGGTTACGATTTGCAGCGAATGAGAAGCCTGCATGTCGAAGACGCAACCGTTCGGCGGCGTGCAGGCTTGCAGACTTGCGGACTTGGGAGCACGTCGGCATGACTGCCCCGGATGCCGGGTCGGGTACCACGCGATTCCAGCCACAGCATAGTTACATGCTGCGTGCCGTTCTGCGCATCCCGTTACCCAGGAACGCGGCCCATTTTATGGGGCTTCATCAATGACATGACATGACTGGGAAGGAAGGAACCTGGAGACGTTTGCTCGGGATAGCATGGCATGGTCTAGTGTAAGATGGATTGCGGTAGGAGACTGGGTGATGGGATAAACTGCCAAGCATGTCATAAAAATTGCGGGTTAAAATCGATTCCCCACGGCACAAGCAAAAAGAGGACAGGTGGTGTAGAGAGCGAAAGTGACAGACAACGGCACAGGCTGGCAGAACACAAGCGAGTGGGATCAAAGGCGAGCGGAAGGCTTGTTGCTCTCCCCAAGCTAATGGCTGGTTCTTAATCTAATAAGCCCAGGCAATTGCGCATTTATGCTAATATCACCACCTCGCCAACCACTTTCCCCAGGCAGAATTTTTAATATCGCAATGCATCATCCTCTTTGGACGGATTTTTGTTGCAAAAAATGGTTGGCGATCAATGCGGTTCTGCACGCTCCTGTTTGGGAAGGAAGGTAGAGTGGAAATCTCAGCTTTTTGTCTTTGCTCTTTTTGATCAATGGGGGAGATATCTGCCCTGTTTTTGCACGTTGGGCTGTGTGCGTTTGACCCGTTCCTCATCCGTCCATCTCACTCCCTAATAATAATTGATCATGCCGCCCACCTTTTCTTTTACCTCCTATGTGCATTTCATCTATCCAGTGGATACCGCAGTGCGATAAAGATCGACACACTTGGCGGTACCGAATACCGTGGCTCCAACAACGCGACTGTCTGCCCTGTGAACACGCGGTCTTGGCCTCCGGGGGAAACTGCAACCTTAATATAAACGCTTTTTTTGCTTCTTCCCCCCCTCCCCGCCAACGGCCGAACTAGGTATATAGCCCGCCCGCGTGGGACGTTGCGTCCGTCTATTTGGTCTCCTCCCCTCCTTCCAAGGGTGGTGGAGTGGGAGCCTCATTGCTCT
>Ga0247763_1001859_pt1 | contig 11483 bp, 9 predicted proteins | sample UWRJL141409B4_FD_179926 | JGI IMG/M metagenome (GOLD analysis project Ga0247763, IMG submission 179926) | Plant litter microbial communities from Arlington Agricultural Research Station in Wisconsin, United States - UWRJ-L141-409B-4 | ecosystem: Environmental > Terrestrial > Plant litter >...
GGCGTTTGATCTCTCGCAGTCCGACCAGGTCTCCGCGTTTAAAGTTGCCGTTGCCGTGCTTAAACTCCCACAGTGTCGCATCTGGCGTGCCGTGCTGAAAAACATCGCTGACTTTGTGGAAGCCGTACATATTAAGCTGTCGCACAAAAGACGAGATGTTGGTGTGCTTGAAGTATTGCCTGCTTCTGGTCAGAAATTGCGCTCACGACGTACACCATGAAGAGACTCACGCTAGGACTTTGGAGAACTCATGCGAGGGCTGCATAACGAAACTCTCGGCCGTCGGCGTCCACGCGATGAGGTGTGATATCGTCTTGTCTTCCAACATGCTGCCGTCGTCGTTAGTACCCTGAATCGGGAGCAAGCCAAGGGGCTGCGTACTTGTACAGCTTGTGGATAAAGGCCGTCTGCACAATCTTGGGTTGGTGGACCGCCGCCGCCGCCGCCACTGGCGCGGGCATGATAATGTTGTCGGCGAGTGGCTGTTCGCCCGAGGCGGCTTGTGGCTGCCGTTCACCCACGCCGTTGACATTGACATCGCTCTCGGGGCTTTTGGTAGCTGAGGCGGGCGCTGACGAGTTGGTAGGCGTCGTGATCTCCATCGGCTCGCCTGGCGAGGGAGCCGACATCTGGATCGTGGGGGTGATTATGGGAATCGTTCTCGCACCCATTGGTTCTTCTGGGCCGTCAACCAAGTGATTTCTAGGCACACTCTCAGTGGCAGTGGCCATCTGCCCTGCGACAAAAGTCAGCTAACTGAGGTCCAAAGGAGCCACAAGAGGAAAAATCCGCCGAGGGACCCGCAATAGCTCTAGCAAAAACGGCGGCGCATGCGGGCGTTCCAACGGTCACCTCTCAGAGATGTAAGTGATCGTACCTCATTGCTCCCGGCGAAACTTCAATCGTCTGCGTATGTAAAACGGCCAGTACGGGGCGCCGTGTCTGCCCTTGTTCGTGGCCGCAGTCGTTTCCTGGTACCTCCTATCCTCGGTGGCATCGACCTGATCCCACGCTCCTCCAACCGCAAAACTTTCTCCTACGGGTCGCGGCAACGTAGTTCCTCGCACTCTCCTGTTCCAGGCAGGTATGCTCGCCGTCGTCGGTGGGCCGGTCGGTCGGCTCGGGTCAATGGTAGTTATGGGCGCACTGCAAGAAGGGGGGTGGAGGGGAAGGAGAGGCAGGTTCGGAAGGAACAAGTGGAGCGGAAGGTGTTCTTTTTTGTCTCTGGCGTGGTGGCGCAAGGACTCGGGGCTAAAGCGACCAGGTCCTCTGCGCAGGCTGGCTGATTGGCAGGACTGGAGACGATCCGGGGTGGGAGGCTTTTGTCGTCAAGGGGGGCGTGTGCAATCGCAACTGTCGAGTCCAGTGCCAGGAGGGGGGGAAGGTTGTATCCGTGCCGGAAGGCTTGACACAGGGCCTCTTCTCCAGTGCAAGCAAGTCGCAGCGAGTGGCTTGTGCGCGTGAAGGGGCCGCTCCGGAAGCAATGCAATGGTGAGGGGTACAGGGGTTCGGCGGATGCAGGCGGTAAGGTAAGGTAAGTGGTACCTTGGACAGCACACTCTGCGATGTGGCCCCGGCGTTTTAGGCTTGGGGTGGTCTCGCAGATGCTGTAGTGTTGTCGATCCAGCAGTGTTCCAGAAGCTCCGTTAATAGCTTTTGATGACACCTCACCCAGAACTCTCTCCCACGCGCCGGCAGACCACAGGACCGACGGAAGGGAAATGAAAATCAAAGCAGACCGGGAAAGAAAGCAAAACGGTTGCACTTAGAAAAACGGGAGGGATAACGCGGAGATCGGAACACTGACCATTGGCAGAACTGGACAGAGACAAGGAAGCAGCAACAAATGCCAAGCGAAGGGTGTCGACAAGGACCAGCTTGTTAGCGGCATGCGTCTGGGGGACGGAGCTTGACCAAGTTGGGGATTGCTGGCATAGACCATCGCATTGGACTGGATTGCAGATTTGCAATCTTCCATGCTCCCATCGGTACTACAACTTTTCTTTTTCAACCGTCGACACGCGAAAACCAGGATGCGTGCATTTTAGTTCCCGCAAGTGCCGCAACACCAGATTGGCCGAAGAAGTTGACCAGTCTGCTCTTGCTGACAGCGTTGCGGCATCGGAAATGTTGCGCAGGAGGGCCAAGGACGCCGTGGCTGGCCAATCGTGAGCCTCCCGAACGCACGGAGACGGAATGGGGGACGAGGCGCTGAGACCAAGCCAACCACAACGACCGAGCACTAAGACAGGATTCCGTTTTGACCAGCCAAGGAACCTGGAACTGGCGAGCATCAATTGTCAATAATTTTGGACCGGTTAGATGCACAAGACGGCGCAGACAGAGCGTGATGGGGGCCAGGGGCCATCCACGGCTGCGCCATGTTTAGCATCGATGCGTCTCGAGTCAGGCGTTTGCCACAAAGGTGAATGGGTTGGCTGTGGATGGGATGCTCACAGCGGCAGTCGGGACTATGGCCATCTAGACCCTCTTGTAGTGCGGTTTCCAACTCTGTGCGGCGAAGCTTCAGTCGGGGCAAAGAGGAGGACCTGGATCATGACACACGGCAATCCGTGCGGCCGATGCGCGCTATTCTACATTGTATTGTGATGTATCCATTTCCCTGTCATCTAGTGTCGGGCCCGGATAACTGCCACAGCTGAAAAGGACTACACTGCGGAGTACTACTATCTAGGACATAAAGGTGAAGATGGTCGACGAAATGCGGGGCCTTCCTAATGGAGAAGTTGCGAGCAATCTACCCGCGAAATCGCCGCCGTTGCCACCTTAGCTGGATCTATTCTTGAGATGTCCATATTAAGTGTGGGCTAGGCAAGGAGGCACCTGGCGTGTGGCAGGCCATGTGTAACTGCCAATTACAGCAAGGCTGCGCAGAGGAATTTGGGGGTAGTTACAGCCCACGACGTCCACGACGTCCACGATCGATCCATAATCTTCCGTTTCAACCTTCGGCCGACCTAGCAGATTTAGTAGCGACTGGTGGGGACGAAAATGGAAAACGGCCGAACGGCAACAACCTAAGGCCATCATTGATGGCAAGTGTACTCCGTGCAGTCACACATCCGGCAAAACAACACTGCGCGCCCTCAGCTTCATTAGGTAGGAACCAACTCGAAGCCGGTGCTGGCTAATATTGACGTTAGTTGGCTGGCTATGGATCCCACCAGCTGCACATGGAACCCGGAAGATGGAGAGGCGCGCAATCCGACACTGCGACGTCGGGATTCAGCAGACCACTTCCCTCAATTTAAATCAGTCTCTGATTTTGCTTATCCCAGCTGTTTCTTGTGAGTTGCGAGTGTTGAGCTCAGGTCGGTAACGGAGCAAGGGTGTTCCTGGTTTGAATTGTGCACCCTGGTGGGTGGCAGCTGCTTGTTGAGGAACTGGGCGCTGGTGTGATGGAACCAGGGACCCAGAGATCTCACCCAGCGCATCTCACATCGGCCGGTTTGTAACCATGCTCGCCTGGCCCGGGCCCCAGCTCCACCCCTACCTAGATACCGAACCAGCACCATCGCCCACCGTCCTGTTCCCTCCCAGCTGCCAATTCACACGTCGAGGAAAATGCAGCGAATGGCAAAACCAAGGCCAGAGGTGTCGCAGGCGCGCACTGCACCGCGCAGGCCCGGCTGCAAGCGAGAAGGCGCAAGACCCCTGAAATTTCGTCCCATGTTCCCCTTACTCTTTCTCTGACGGTGACGGTCGACAATAGCGGTGCCTGTTATAGGCCAGGCCGCTGCTGTCGCCCAGCCTATGACGGCAGCTCTTCCGGGTCGAGCGTCTTACAGCATCCCCATTGGGCTGGTGCCGGAATTTTGCACATGGTCCGCATGAATCTTGAACGCTCAGCTCACCTACAGGTTAGGTTCATTGCGCCCACCAAAAGAAATATCCGATCTTTGAGCGCCCTCTTCCTCCTTCTCGACGGGAAGGCACCTATATTGCCGGTTGGCTTCGACATCCGATCTTTCAGCCGTGCACGTCGTCATTCGTTTGTTACGGCACACGTTGGGGTGAGAGTGTGTCGCACAGGTCGGGAATCTGGTAGGCTCAGACATCGGCAAGGCCTCCTGCTCCTTCCGCTGTCCGTCCCGGATGGAACTAGCTCTGGACGAGCTCTGGGCGACGTCGCCGAGTTTTTGCTCGACCATAGACGCACAACGGCCGGTTTGGGCGAAAGACGTCGCGGCGTGCAACGTCAAGAATGGGAATGGGAATGGGAGCGGGGCTCTACGCAACCTCGCGGTCTGAGCCCGGTGAGGATAGAGAGAAATCCCATGTTTCACACTTCTCTTCTAGACACCGTGGGAACTCGAAACGCATGATCACCTACTTCCTCTATTTCTCCATGCGGCATCCACGTACTGAGTGCCCCCCTATAACGGATGACAATATAAGTCGAAGCCTCCGGTTTATTGCTCGTCCACCCTTGTCCGGCTGGGGAAGAGGCATACCACAATACCACCTTCTTTTCCCTGAGCGCCTACCGTCATAACCCGTCATTATCACCTGCCACTCAACTCGCGCCTCAGATTGTCCAGATCTGCCTCGGGTTGGCGTGCCGTCAAGTCGCCGATCTTACAGGCGCCGTGGACCAGGCAGCAGAATCCATAAGGTCTCTCACCCTCGCGATACTACGATACATCGACTCTCGCCATTCCAGCCGCCTTCGCAAGTGTATTTGTGATCCACGGCGGAATTCTACGCGAAGCTTATCACAGTCTCAGCTGCTTCCTTCCCAGGTTTCCACCTACCTTCTCGAACGTTGAATGAGTTGCTCGTCCAAGGTTAGCCACAGCATGCACAACAAAAAAATCGACAGCAAACCTGCGACATTCTTACCATCCCTTCCTTCGCCAAACATCGGCACTTTGTCTGTTCTTCCACCAATACGGGAGCCCCTCGGACAGTTCATATCCACCAGACGTACCTTCGCCTACCGAACCCATCCGGCTTTGATGTCCGCCCGGGCGTTACCGCGGTTTGGGTGCCTGTCCATGTCTGACCGCGCCGCCACATTTCGATTGCGGTAACTAATTCATCGGTGGGGTCTAGTTGGCCGAGGGCCTGACGGCACGCCATGACCGGTTTTCATTCTCTTCCGTCTTCGGATGGCACCCGCCTCTTAGGCTCACACTCCCTATCGTCGGGTTTTCTGAGGTGAGTACTTAGGTGAGGTGTCGGGGGCGGTAAGCTTGGCTCCCTAGAACACCCTTGTTAGTTTTCGAGTCCGTACTACCATCACTTCCACCTGCGACGCTCTCTTTCCTGGCTACCTGCGGCCAGGTTCTGGATAAGTGCTACTACGGAAGCTTCCTGACCGGTTAGCCAGGCGATCCGGATCACCGTCTTCGGTATACCAGATCGGCCGGGCTCGGTTCGAGTCGGAAACATCAGACGCCATGCCTTATTTTTGGATCTTTACGGGTCCACACTGGCAAGTCATCAATCGCCCAGTTGGCGTACGAACCATGATCTGCTCGGCCAGGAAACACCGTTCCATTATGCCTCGGAATCACCGCCATGGAGGCTGTTGGGCCCCCGATCTGCAGAGGCCAAGGCAGAGTGAAAGGGTGGGTGGTAATGCTGAGACCCCTGGGCTTTCTTTCCCGTAACAGCTCGCTTTCACAGGAACAAAAATAACACCAGTCGCCTATACACGCAACACAAGTTCCATTCAGCTGGGTCGGGCTCTTTTTCTTCTGTTCTACATTTCTCTTCGGTCTTCGGGCCCTTTTCTCCACCCGCTGTAACTTCTCAGGCCGGGTTGCTTGTTTCTGATTCGGTGCACCAGCAACAAGTGGCGGTGGCGGCGCGTGTCCCAGGTTCGCTGTCTTGGTCATTCTGCCACTGTCTCTCTTTTCTTTAAACCGGTGCAACTTGACACGCATCCCACCCCCCTGCTACTGCCCAAGAGAGGTTGGTGTCCTAGGCCACTTGCCAACTTAGATGAGCGGCACTACCCTCCCGATTCGGACGGCAGCTGAGCTCGCATGGGATCGAAGACCGGAGACCTAGGGGTGTGTGTTTAGGCGGCTGAAGGGCGGTCTAGAACCAATCTTTCCATGATCTTGTCTCAAAGTCCCCATCGTTGAGTCGCGAGTGAGGTCATATGTCTATGATTGCTGGGTTGATGGCTTGTTGTTGGCTTCACGCCCGTGAAACGCAGCACTCAGTGTGACACGGTGCTCTCACGTCTCGCTACCTGGAGAGGGAGATTGGGACTTGCATTGGCAGTCAGTCCCGTGCATAGGTGCTTGGTACACACGAAGCCTCGCGGAAGAGGTGATGCTACAGAATTATGCCACTGGTCATTGGGTGCAAACAATCACCACCTGCATGACCTGGGGAACTTTTTGCTGTTCCGTTCTGTACCGGCCAGACCAAAAACTCAAGAAAAATAGGATGATAGCACCAGCCCAGCTGAACTAAGAAGCTGACTCCCCAACCACCCCATAACTGCACTTCAGGGTGATGCACATATTGTATATCTGACAAATACCCACTGCAAAACGAACATTTCCGGCTTACATAGATACCAAGCTGCACAAGCGTGGCAAGTAGTCGTGTATAAATGGATGCATGGATGTATAGATAGATGGGCAGCTGCAACTTGCAGCCAACAAGCCACCAGAACATAAGCCATACCTTGCATGAAACCACACTCACATACGGAGAATGTCAGCATGGCGGTTTGGATCTGAATCTGAATCCTGGTCTGAGGCCAAATTCCGATTGGTGATGACCTCAGCCAGTTCCCTAGATGTTGAATGGTGTCATGGTTAATTGTAGTTTTGATACGCTGGGGACCAACACCTAGCCCAATCATACATACTGACCGCCCTAAACTGACTTGGATCTTTTTTCTACCTGACTGTACACCGTTCCAATTTTTTAAATTTTTTTTTTTCCATTTTTTTTTCTCTCTCCATGATTCTCTACCATGTCCAGTACTTACTAGGGCCCCAGGTCATACACTTCATGCGCGTATCTTGACAGCGAATATTCACTGTAATAACCCTCTCTGACCCTTGAAGTTGGTCGGGTTAAAAGTCCAAAACCGGCCCCTGTCAGGTAGATTATTGTCCAAACCCAAAAAAATAAAAAATGGAATGGTGTAGCACCCAAACTGAACATAAACTGCATCCATTCACCAACCATGTACTATACCGCCTCTGCCACCGTGCTCCCCCTTCCTCCAGGTCCCAGTTCTCATCCAACTTCCCTAGTTGTCACACCGCAGACCAAACCCCCCACCCGCTCCCACTCCAGTTCCCATCTGTGTCCGATAGCCCGGATTCGGTCATATAGTAGACCTAGATATATCCCGTAGTATCAGGCGGTGTGAACTAGGTTAACAACCCTGTCGTAGATTGCTCATGCCGTTACTAGTTTCCGACAAGACCTTTTATTCATGCGATGTCCCTATATATGAACGTTTATGCCCCCCACCCCCTTTTTTTTGTGCCCAACGTCTAGCTAGGGATAATCAGTGGGGAAGGTTATTTGCAATGTCAAGAAAAAAACGGCAACAAGGCAATAGATATCCAAGGAAGGCGGGATTGTGATCTGTCATATCGGATTGCATACAGCAGGCGTGGGTTGACGCAAGTTTGATATTCTCGAAGTGCTATCTCTCCAAAGATTGGATGTCGTTTATATTGTGAATCGTCATCAGGAGCCATTCAAAGCTTATTAAAGACAGGTAAACACCAAACAACTAATAGTCATCATCATCGTCATTGCCGTAATCGTCACCACTACCACCAGCCCGCTTCTCTCCCACCTCGCGGATCTTCTGCCCCAAGATTGTCCTCCCGTACCGCTCGGCGATCTTAATAGCAGCCTCAACCATCTTGCCGGACTGGTCGCGCATGAGACTTACAATTTCAAGAGCACGCATGCCGCGCTCCTCACCCTCGCGACACTCGATGGCCAACAGTTGCAGCAGCGATTTGTCAATATCCAGCTCGAGGCGGGAGAGGGTAGACCTTTGGCTTGCTGTTGACCGAGTAGCGTCAACGAGGTCGGCGAGCTGTGCGGCCTGGATACCCTTAAGGAGGTACGACTGCTCAAACGCCTGGGTCTCACGGACGGCCGGATCCTCATCCTCCTTCTTGGGCTCGTCCTCCGAGCTCTCGCCGTCCATGTCAATATCATCGTCGTCTTTGAGGTGGCCAATTCTGTTCTTCTTGGGTTTGTTCTTGTGCCCGCTGGGCACTGATGTGAGAGGGATAGAAAAGTCAAATTCGGATAGTAGCGGGCGGGGGAAGTAGGGGTACTGATCGCCTCCTTTGAGAATGATACAGTGGAACTTGCTGTCCGCGACGGCAATGGGGTAGTACGCCTCCTTCTTGCGACCTGAGGCAAGACGTGGGAGGAGACGGGTATCAAGTAGGGGAATCCATAATGCGCGGGATGGTTGCCGCCAGTGGAGGAGGGTGAGCAGAGTGCCGGTAGAGTCGTATATACAGGGATCCTGAGCAGCGTGAGTGAGTAAGACTATCCCAACAAGAATGCTGACTTACCCCACTGTCTGAGAAGAAGACGCTCTTGACTGTCGCCCCTTCGGGAAGCGCGACAGTGTCTTCATTCTGGCAAATCTCGTCGCGCTTGATGTTCTGGATGGTGTAGAGCAACCGTGAATGCCCATCCACACCCATTGGTCCATTGCCCATGGTGAGAACATAGTCTCGCCAACTGGCACACGTCACCATCGGACTGCTTTTTGGTCTGTAGACCCGATAAGGGACGCCAAATAGGGTATAAATTCGGACATAGTTTGCCGAAGTAACGACGGTGACAAATGAATCGGTCAGTGAAATAGCGACCGGGGATTCTCCCTTGGGCAGCTGGGTATGCCAGTTGTTCCGTTGGTTGGTCCAATACTCGTGGGGGCGGTAAAAAACAACGGCTGGTGTGTCGTCCTTGGGTGGACATGAGAACAGCGCGCCGTTTTCGTTTAGACAGGCCTTGTCGAAATGGAATGTGTCGGTGAAATGGTCGTTTCTATGGAAATCTTGATCATAGAACTCAATCGTGACCGTGTAGTGCGAATCCTGATCCACGGTCCAAACAAAACCAATGAGGTTCAGGCAGAGATACTTCCGATTCCCGCGCCACGGGGTAGAACCTGGCTGGAAAGCATCATGGTGTTGGCCACGAAGATAATGCCCACGCTTCGCAGGGTGCCCTTCAAAGATACCATCATCTTCGGCTGGACGTTTCCGCGTGGGTGCATAGCCAGCACCGTCGTCGTCGACCACAAAGTCGTCGAGGTCACCATAATCCTCATTCAGCAGTTCTTCCAAGCTATCTATGGAATCCCTCCTCCTCGGTCGAGTGGCCAGGGGCACGCCTTTGGTCTCAGGCTTCCGGGCGCCAGCGCCCGCTTCAGTCAGTGGGTCGTGAATGAAAGGTGCGGGCTGCCTGGGCAGCTTCAGCATCGAGGCAAACTGATCCGAAACAAAGTCGGGGCATATGAAAACTTCACCGTTGCTGGTCGTAAAGGATGCGAGGTTTTTTGTAGGATGCCAGGCGATGTCGGTTATGTTGGCGTATTCATACCTCGCGATGACGCTCTGGTCCTTGGTGGACCAGACAAGGAGTTTCTTGTCTTTGGCGGCGGATGCGAGCAGGGCGCCATTGGGGGACCAGGCGAGGGCCGTAATATCCCCTTCGTGGCCGTTGGAAAACGACCTCTGTTTCTCCCAGTCGTGTTTGGATACGACCTGAATATCCCTTGTGGGCGTTGGGACCGCGAACGCCCTCCCGTCGGGATGCCATGCCACCCTGCCTGAAGCGTCCGAGTCGGTTTCCAGGTGACCAATAACACCGTCAACCCTGCGGACAAGCTCTGGCTGTTCCTCCGCGAGAGAGTAGACGTAGATGACGCTATCGGTACACGTTATGGCGAGTAGGGCGCCCTTAGGATCAAAGGCAAGATGCTTGGTCGGCTTGCAATGTTCTTTGAGGGTTCGCAGGTTGGTATTGTCATCAACGCTGACGAGCTTGACTGTCAGCTCATCGCTGGCAACGGCACACCACTTGTCGTCGGGGGAGAGGGCGATATCGCGGACCGGAAGCGAAGTGCGCGTCAAGAAGCGGTCAAACATGTTGTTCTCGAGCGAGTAGAGGCTGACGGTGCCATCTTCGGAGCCCGCCACGAAGAACTTGTTGCTCGCTGACACTGCAAGGTTCTGTTCCTGGCAGTCGTCGACATTTTGGGGCTCACCGTCGGAGTCGGTCTTGTAGAGGCGGATTGTGTTGTTTGACCCGACCGTGATAAGTTTGGACCCGTCGGGCGTATATGCGCAAAAAGTGGCACCCTGAGTGTGTGCTGGCCGAGGCCGAGGTCGAGAGGTAATTAAAGTTGCCATCGTCATCAATTGGATTTTCAGTGTCGAATGCAGCTGTCTCAGATTGCCATGGCCAATCTTTTCTTCGTTGTCGCTGTCAAAGCACTCTCGTCGATGTCGCTGTCGCGGTGTGTGGCAGTGTCTTGTAAATTGGAGGTTTGCGTCGCGAGCACCCGGCTGGGAGACGCGTTGAGACGCGTTTTCAATTTACGCTAACTACCCACCAACTCTTGGAGCTATCGCCCCACATCCAGTGCCCCGCACGAGCCCCCACATCGACGAAAAAACACTGGGCATCACACCAACCGGGAGGCAACGACTTAGGGGGAAATATTTATTGATACCTGCCAGGCAGCGGCCAAACCGCCAACTGTTGGTAGAGGGGGTCTTTGCTATAAAACCTTTAGTTCGCTTGAAGCCTGTCAAGATTGAAAGTGCGAGACAGACAGCGTTGCTCAAAATCGAAAATGCAGTCCTCCAACCCACATCATTTTTTCGAGACTGAGTGAGTCCAGCTCAATGTCTTCGTGCCCAGTCTAGATCTAATACGCACACTTCACCCAGCGCCCAGCAGGAAAAACGCGAACGTCGTGTTGCAAAAGCTGGAAACCAGTATGGTTCTCCAATCCAGCTCAAATCCAAGATTCTTGCAGCCATAGCCGACCCTCGATCTCCCTCGTCGGCCGTGTTGGTTGCCGAGTCTGCGGGATCTGTCCGGCTTGTGACGCTGCCCGTAAGCGCAGCTTCCCGAGTGCAACCCATTTCCAGACATTGTGAACTAATCGAAGTGCATTTACACAGAATGGTGATAGTACAGCGGTATATCGTGGCCCCTCAGCACCCGTAAGCTGCGTAACTGTCGGTGGGCCGTCCAATAGTACTGTTTTTGCGGGCAGTTGGGACAAGGTCATCTGGTCGTGGGATCTGGTCTCGCGAGAGCCAGGCCGCAAGTACCTTGGCCACACCGACTTTGTCAAGGCAATCGTGTGCGCGCGGCTCAGCGGCAAGGACGTCCTGATCAGTGGCGGTGCCGACAAGAAGATTATCGTGTGGGACGTTGCGTCAGGAGCGCGGCTACACACACTGCAGGATGCTGTGGTCAAT
>Ga0247763_1001860_pt1 | contig 11482 bp, 10 predicted proteins | sample UWRJL141409B4_FD_179926 | JGI IMG/M metagenome (GOLD analysis project Ga0247763, IMG submission 179926) | Plant litter microbial communities from Arlington Agricultural Research Station in Wisconsin, United States - UWRJ-L141-409B-4 | ecosystem: Environmental > Terrestrial > Plant litter >...
TCCGGCAAGAATCAGTCAATGCATCACTTACGACACAAGCTCAGTATCCCAGCAGTGACTCGCCAGCGTATCGCTTCAGTACCGGGGCATCTTCCTTGATCATCCTGCAGCTTGTTACAATTACCTAAGCTATAATAGCCTACTACCCTTAAAAGACGAAATTAAGCGTCCCCCCTTAATTATACGTAGTTTCGTTTCGTAATATTAGCTGTAAGCCTCGCTCCGCCGCCTACTTTGCTACTTTACGGCCCCTAGGGTTTACTTACGCGTTTATTCCCCAATTAAGGTACTTAGCGTTAAAGTTTCCTACTACTAGTTACTTAGGGTGTAATAGTTTAGTTAGGAATTTCTTAGTAGCGTTTCTTTCCGTAAAGGGAAGGTATATATTTGTAATTACTTCCGAGCAAACTTTAACGTCCGTTTAATAAAGCCCTAGGGGGGAAGCGCTAAAGTTAGTAAGCGCCTAATTAACGTAGGTAACGTATTGTAGCTTAGTACTAATTACTACGTATAGTTTATACGAGGGGTACGATTTAAGTAATTAATAATTATCTTTTGCGTAAATTTATAGTTCCTGTAACGCTATAACCTGGGCGTTTTATTCAAAGGCGGTTTATAGGGCCTCGTTAGTAACTAGGTCCGAGTTTTAATAGTTAAGTTATAGTATTGTAAACGTCTTTAATATACTAAAGCTGGCCCCTTTAGGGTTTTCGGACGCTTCCGTTCCTAGTACGGTAGAGTAAAACGGCAGGGCCTGGGTTAAGTAAGTTGCGCTTAGCTAGGGTTAGGAGAGTTATAAACTTGCTGGTTATTAGTAAATATAAATCCTATATATTGGGTTTTAAGGTAGGTTTAAACGCTAGGACGGAGGTATTACGTTTTCGGGTAGTATAAGTTGCCGCCCTAAGGATTAATAGGGTGGTTGGTAACGGTTTTGGTAGGGTTAAAGGTTTGTACTAAGGGTTAAACGATTATAGTAACGCCTTATCGTCGTCGATAAAGCTGTACTGGTAGGAGTTAAAATTCTCCCCTAAGTAAAGCTCATAAGGCTTATACTCTTCCGCTAAGGGTTGCTTTTCCAGGGCAGGCGCCTCCGGGGCGGGGAAAATTCCCGTTATTTTTAGGTTTAGGTGGTTTATAAACCGGTTAGGAATTTTGCCGCGAATTGCGCTTATCGAAGGGGGGGGGGGGGGCGGGCTGCTTTCGGGATTAGGGGTTGGGCTAACCGCCATTTTTGCTATAGCTATAGCTTAAACGCTAAAGGTACAAACCGCCTTAAGTTATTCCTTACTTAGCCTAATTACTTAGCCGTTCGACGTTAATAGGCGGGCCGCGTACGTAACGTAATTGGTTTAGTACAGGCCTTAGTAATTAGCGTAGGTAGGGAAAGGGTCTTTGGCGTACTTGCAATTTAGGGCTAGTAGGTTATAGTTTTTGCAACGGGCCGGCTTTTCGTATAGTTTCGGACCGTAAAACTCCTAGCAATTAGTATACTAATAGATTACGGTTTTCTACTTTATTAATTTAGTTAGTTTGGAGTTAAATAGCTTAAAACCGGGCCGGATTTTTTCTCTGAGGGAGATTAATTACGTTAAGTAGTATAAACTGGGTCCCGTATACTTGGAGGGGATTAAACGAAGTACCTTTTGCTTAGGTATAATTAGTACTTCGTCTACTAATAGGTCTTTCGCCTAGTAGGTACTATTTATAATCTAAAATTCGTTAGGAACTTCCGGGATTACGTAGGTATATTATACCGTACTTAATACAATAGTAAGGTTAGTAACGTTTAGGAGGGCGGGTTTTGCCTTATCCGATATAACTATTCCCTACCCGCTTATTACCTTAAAAATAAAAATAAAATCGGCGTTATTAACCTTAATTTTATTATATAAGAGGAGCTTAACTTCAAAAGCTCAGAGGTTATGAATTCGGTTATTTTAATCTAACTTTAGGAAGAGCCGGTAGTTAGGCGGGAGGGCGATAGCTTTGATTAGTAAGCTATTAGTTTTAGTAGGCGGGGGGGTTAGAGACTTAGCCGTTACGGGTTAATTCCGTTAATACAGTAGGTTACGTTCGAACCATCCCTTTAACGGAATTAACGCTAGTTTAAAAAGCTAGCTTTAGTTAAACTTAATTGCGTTAACGTAGTTAGGGGGTAGCGAGAAAGGCGTTAAAAACGGTTCCGGGCTTAAGGACGTAACAATAGTAGCGGCTTAGGCTGGCTTTTTAATACCTAACCTATTTAGGGTTTAACCCAATTACTATAATAGGGGGGGAGTTTAGTATTATTTCCGGGGATTAATTATTCTCTTAATAGTAGCGAGGATTTCTTGGTTAAACCGGAGGGCCTAGTATTTCTTCTAGTCTCGTTTAAACTACGAGAGTACTAAATCGAGATAGAGGGAGAGGGCTAAAATAACCTCTCCTATTACCTATTTATTTTCTTCTATTTCGGCAAAAAGGGCGTCTGTAAAGGCGTAAATCGGGCTGGGTTCCGGTTATTGCTGGGCGGAGGGGGGGATTCCCTGTAGTATTTGCTGCGTAGAGGGTGCTATAGTAGGCGTAGAGGCAGTCGGTGAAGACCGTAACTTAGCGGAAAGAGAGGGGAGTAAGTAAGGCAGGTTGCCGGAACCACTAAGCCGGCGCGCGATAGAGAAGAGGGGGGTTGAGGTTTTCCGTTGTGTTGAGAAGTGTTGAGAGCCTACTGCCCGCGGCTTCTGATTGGTCAGAACAAGAAGTTGTGAGTTGTAGGAGGAGAAGGTGGTGAGTTGAATACCATGTCGGTTGCCCCATCACCAACAATGTTGGTTCGAAAAGGGGGCAGGGTTAGGGTTCCACTAACGGACTTTTGCGACCTATATTTATCACCGATCACGCAGGTCAGTTTAGCAAGAGCGATGCTATAAGATGGGTTCGATACGCATTATTACCTTATCACCGACAGGATAGATGCCCGTCATATCCGGAGATGATATTGGGCAACTGTTTGAGTCGGAGGCTGTTGCACATGTCTCGCGCGGATGACGTTTTGCCTCAATTCGAAGGTGACCCCGCCATGATTGGTGGGGAAGCACCCGACGGCGTGCATATATATACCGACAAGAATTGAGGGGGTGGTTTTCCCAACCAGAGGCAGATCACACCTTGCCGCTTTACGGGTTTGCCATTGACATTTCAGAGCTGACGCTAACCACCACAGGAAAATGACCAGGGTTCTATTGACTGGTAAGCTAGTACTGACACACTGCGGCCATGCTTTATTTGAGAAGCCACCTAGGAGAACTGAAGCTAACTTGAATGTGGCTGCTGCAACCAGGCGGATCTGGGTTCATTGCAGGTATGTTTCCGATACCCGGCCGCTGAAAGATGTTGGCGTTGGACTTGATGGGCGTTGTGCAAGGGGTTTCACTTCAGTCAAAGAGTTGGGGGTGCTGTCTACAAGGGCTCAAGAAAAAAGCCGACTCATAAATTGGCCTTTGGGCTGTTTTGGAGGCAAGAGAGAGTTCTTATGGCTTCATAAAGTACCACGCGAACAGTATTTCAGGGGTTGGTTTGTGCTTCCATGGGCCGAGACTCGCTGACAAGAAAAGCCCACATCCTCGAACAGCTCCTCACCAAGGGCCACAGCGTTGTCACCACGGTCCGGTCCGAGGAGAAGGCCGCGCCGATCCGTGCCGCCTACCCAGACAAGACCTCTGATGAACTCAGCATAGTCATTGTGCCGGACATTGCCAAGCCCGACGCCTTTGACGAGGTCGTCAAGGTTCCCGGCATCGAAGTGGTATTCCACACTGCATCTCCATTCTACTTCAACTTTAGTACGTGGTATTCATTACCCGCTGGCTTCCAACTACTTACACGCACCACCAGAGGATGCGAAGACAGAGCTTATTGACCCGGCTGTCATCGGCACCACGGGTATCCTGAAGGCGATCGCACGTTCGGCTCCCTCGGTACGCCGCGTCGTGGTTACGTCCTCATTTGCTGCCATCGTCGACGAGGCTCAGCTCTCAGATCCCTCAACGACTTTTACTGAAGACTCATGGAACCCGGTAACTCTCGCCGATATCCATAACGGCCCCGCTACCGCCTACCGCGCTTCCAAGACGCTTGCTGAGCGTGCGGCATGGGACTTTGTCAACAACGCGGCTACTACGGGCGCCAAGTTCGAGCTTGTCACCATTAACCCGCCTCTGGTCTTTGGCCCCGTGGCACACCACCTGGAGAGCCTTGAGGCGGTAAACACCAGCAACCAGCGGCTTGTGGGACTGATTGAGGGACAGTGGAAGCAGGCAATCCCCCCAACTGGTCAAGCTTTTATCTGGGTTGACGTGCGTGATGTGGCGACGGCTCACGTCAAGGCGGGCTTGGAGATTCCCGAAGCGGCAGGCCAGCGCTTCTTCACCACAACCGGAGAGTTCACCAACCGTGAGATTGTGGACATTGTGAGGCGCAACTTTCCCGAGCTGGCAGATAAACTGCCAGGTTCCGAAGTACCTGGTGGGGATCTCCCAGCCGAGCGGTACAAGTCTGAGAACACTAAGTCGCGAGAAGTGCTCAAGATGGACTGGATTTCGCTGGAGAAGTCGATTACCGACACTATCAAGACGTTGTTAGCTCATAAGGCATGAGAAAGAAAGTAACGCTATATTTGAGTTAACAACAGGAACAGATTCTGACAATGCAATCCCCGAATGATCCAGCGCGGGGCTTGATAGGATACATGTGTTGAGGGGGTTGCTGACGTTTGCAAAGTTGTGAAGTGCTGCGCGAACATCTTTCAGAGGTCGAACTGTTAGCCAGCCATGAAAGAGTTTTAGCCACTTATTAGCAATGGGGAATTTTAGGATTCTAGGGGGGATTTGTTGTTAGGGAAAATTACCTGTGCAAATACCGCACCTGAAATCAAATTGCAAAATAAAGGCAACGCCTTCACAATCTTTCAGGGGTTGTTGGACTGTATGCTATGGCTATGCTGTGTCGCGCCTTCGTTAGATACCTTTAGTGGGTCTGTGAATGTGAAACACGTGCCCCTTTAGCTCAGTGGTAGAGCGCAGCACTCGTAGGTTGTGAAATGCTGAGGCCGCTTGTTCGATCCAGGCAGGGGGCAGAAAATTGCTCAATTTTCGGGAATTATTTTTTTTCTTCTTCATTGTTCTGCTTTGTTCAGGGGAAAGGAACCCCACTTCTTTATTTTCCACTTGGAGGTTTTTTTTTTTTCTTTGCCACTCACAACGTCACTAATTCGAAATGCTAAACGTCAATTCATGTTAGGTACAAATCCTTTATCAATTTGTGCTACCTACACTTAGGTTGTCACCATCCTTACCTTTTTATGTGAGGTAAAGCCAGAGATGCACGTCCAAAAGATGTCTAGGGAAGTCAAAGGGAAGTTAAACGGAAAGAAGGAGAGATGGGGTCCGGGGGGGGGGTCATTTGACCCCTTAACCCGAAGAAGACCCACCGTTGCGTCGAACCCATTCATCATACGCCTGAACATCAAAAGCCACAGAAGGGGAAACGATTTCAGCACCGAGGGCGCTGGCAGAGGCGTCACCTTGGCCCTGAGCTGCAGCGGCCTGATCCTGGAATGTCATGTTCTGTTGGAAGACAAAACCACCTGGAGTTGCGCTGCCCGGGAGAACTGCAGGCTCGAAAGCGGGGGTGGCTGGTTCGAGAGGGGTGGCTGGTTCGAGAGGAGTACCTTGCTGGAGGAGCCACTCACCTGGGCTGGCGCCTGCTGCTTGACCGGCAGGAGTAATGGCGAAAGCGGCATCCATCCCGAACTGTTGTCCAACAACGGGGCTGTAGCCGGCTGCACCAAAGGAAGCTGCCGAAGTCGAGTGAGGGAGGCCTTCCGCTACAGCCTGCATCGCAAACTGCTCCGGAAGAACAGGGTCGAGCATGTCTTCAGCAATGGACTCGAGCGCAAGCTGCTCGAGGACAGCAGGATCAATCTCTTCTGCCAAGGCATCCAGAGCATCCTGTCCAAGCATGGCAAGGTAAGGGGAGTTGGGCATGTCAGACTCACCTTGGCCTGCAGCGGGCAACGCTGGCGAAAAGGGGCAATAAGCCTGTTGGTTCTGGGCCACGGACACCGGCGAAAAGAGGGCATAAGACTTTTGGTTCTGGACCACGGGCACCGGTGGCATTGGGCTTGCGCTCAACAAGTTACCAAGCGTAGCCTGCGCAGCCTGTTCGGCCCTGCGTTTGGCAACATTCTCATTGACCCTGTTCTTGTACTTGACTTCATAGTTCCTCTGCCGGAGATGACAAGCCTCACAGTTGACATAGGCCTTGGTGCTGGGTTCTAAGTCCTTGCCGCAGCGCCTGCACTTGCCCTCTTTCTTGCGCTGCTCGACAAGAGTCAACTTTTCCTTGGCGGTGGCGTCCATACACTTGTTGCACTTGACGAGGCCGTCCACCTCCTTGTCCCCACCGCAACGAATACACTTATTAACGGCCTTCAGCCTTTCAGTTCTCTTGGTCCGCCGCGCCAGTGCCCGGTGGTACTCGCAGAACTCTCCATCATGAAATTCGGCCACGGCCTCTTTACAGCCCCCGGGCCACTTGCAATCTTTCGAGGTAGGTTGCCGCTCCATGTTGGTTATTGGGTAGTGGTGAACGGTTGGTTGGTTGTTCTTTTGTTGGGATGGCGTCTGTTGTTGTATAGACACGGTGTTGCTGTTGTTGTTGAAGGTGTGGGTTTGGGGAGCGGTTTCGTTTGGAGATGGGGAAAGTTCCGAGCCTCGTGTCTTTCTGTTCATTTTACATGAGTTTTTTTTGGAGGTTGGTACATCGTGATTGTATTCTGGTAGTTTTGTGTGTCTTGCTTTGATATAGATTATCAGGATCCAGCTGGAGGATCCAACTATGTGGCATACAGTCCAACCCCTAAACGATTGTTCGCGGTACATGTACTTTACGGCTTGGTCGCGATTTATATGAAGCTGCCTAGCTATCTCCTCATTTTTTTTTTCCTCCCAGAGCTTGATGATAGAAACTCGAGGTATGGATAAGGAAATTCGAGGTGTTGATAGAGAAAGTTTAAGGCCTCCATTATCAACATAAGATGAGGAAGGACCTCAACAATCTAGCTAGACCCCTCGCAAATGGTTTCCTGGGTTTTCAAATAATACAAAATATACAGAACCTCTCAATACTCACCAAGTCCCGCGCTGGCAACCTTTCAGGGGTTAGGTTATATCTTGAGTAGTAGTTGAGTTTTGTAGACAACTCTCTCTAACCACTCCTGGTTTGGTGGTGATTTGGGGCAATAAAGCGACTATATATAGCACACAACAATGGAACACTTTGGACACTGGATTATGGGTCTTTATTCTTTGTTCCAGTGGATTATACCAATACAACATGCATGTGCCAAAACTCGTGGCCTATTCTTTTCTCGACCCCCCCCGCCACCACCCCCCCCCTCCTTCCCTCATGGCTAGAGTATGGGAGATTCTTTCACATTTCCGGCATTATGAGAATCTATCCAACAAGTGAAAATTTTCCAGTCGTCAAGCTTTCTCATAGATTGAAGTTTTCACGCTCACTCCTGACCCTACTCTGTGAAATACACAATAATTGTTGTGTAGGTGCTTCCTATAACCACAGTAACACGAATACGTTACCAACCAGTAACTATCTTGGACTTACTGCCGCAATGTTACTGCATAATATAGGTGTTAACAAATGACAGCAGCGCTGCAAGACCAGACCGGCTGCATTGAGTCCAGTCACTGGCCACAACAGCGGCCCTGAACTGCAGACAGATATATTGTCCCCGAATTGAGCATTGCATAGATGCCAAGATTTTCAACTTTGATAATATTTATAAATCTCAACCGTGGATGACAAATCTCACTGCCTATCTTACCTACCTACCTACCTACCTAGGTATCTACACGGGTCTCTCTTAAAGCCTGACCTCAGTGTTCTTTAGTGCTAGTTTCCCGAGTTGACACGTGGTGTAACATGACTCCGGGTAAAAGGACGGTGTTTAACTACTCAGATTTGAGATTTGAAAACTCCGGGCTCTGAACTGCGCATACATGATTGTTTTTGAAGCGGTAATGACGAGACTCGGGGGTTGATGATTTCGAACATGAACGTCATGCACCAGACTAGGGACATTGATTACACGGAATACCTAGGTAGGTAGGTAGGGACCTAAGGTAAGGAACTCAAATTCCCAGAAATTGGGATAAAGGGCAGTGTGTAAGGTGATTATGGTCCAAGATACCAGGCTCGGAACTGCGCATACAGTATTGTTTTTGAAGCGGTGATGATGAGGCTTTGTGTCGAGGATCTATCTCTGCCTACATGCAAGGTACCTAGGTACCTAAGCACCTGCCTAGATAATAAGCGTTGTATCTTTAGAGTACATTGAATGCCTGACTGTATACTGGCGATTGATTTTCATTTAGTGTCTTGGGGCTGAGTATCTGCTTTGAGGCCCACGTGCACTCTAAAACTGTATGCTTCTTTGTCTGATTGCACAACGCATTGTTCGAGAACAACACAGCCTTTCTCTCACCACAAAACATATGTAGCCCCTTTTAGATGGACACAAAATTCAACAAAACTACCTAAACAACACGCTATTCCTGAACATCACAGGTCAACCAAAGGCAATATGAATGTCACTAACCCCCCTTCCAACTAATGCCCCTATATGTGGAAAGTCCACATGAATACAAAAAACGGGGTCATCCCAGCCCCGAGTTTGGATCCCCCCTTTTTTTTCTTCTTCTTTTCTCTTTAGACAAGAGCTGTGTGAAGCTAAGAGTGATAATCTTTTTTTTTCAGAGTGTATCGAGTAAAATACCTAGGTATCTAGACACACAAAGGAAGAAATCAATTACTTTGGGCTTTTCTCAACCCACAACCACCAATCATGGCGGAACCTGTCAAGGTTTGCGACAGAAAGAATTGCTCTTCGCTGGCGCTTCCAGGCGAAGACAAGTGTGGGTCACACAAGGCAGAGCAAATCCGGAAATTCACAAAGTACAATGAACGAAAGCAGGCTGGTCAATGCCCCGATTGCGGAGACCAGCTACCTGAGGGTTGGCAGAAACGCAAGTGTCAAGACTGCTGCCTTCGTGATGCAGTTAAAGCCAAGGCCAGCCGGAACAGATATCCCAAAGGTTCTGAACGCGACTGTGTCGATTGCGGTGAGAATTTTACGCTCACCCTAATCGGGCAGCGCCGTTGCAAGAACTGTGATGTGCTCTCGAAGAGCCGTAAGGCAGAGCAGGCAGAGCTGGAACCCCAGGGACAACAACAATAACAACACTTGGACAAGAAGGCAAAGACGGGGGAGTCCTCTACCTCTGTCACATCCTATCAAGAGGACCACCAAGCGTCCGCTGGGTCCAGCACCCAGGCCGATGTGGGCAAGGCGACAGCGGCGATGGCGTTGGAGGAGGAGCCCCAGGCTCCTCAACCCGCCCAACTTATTTTCCCCGTTCTCCCCAGCCCCCAGATGGCCGCTGCGGCTGCTCCCCCACCTCAACCCAGTCATTCCGAGTTGGAGTGGAACTTCCTCATGGCCGAGCTCAACATGCATCCCTCCTGGGGTGCCTCTGCGGAGCCCGTTGTGTCTCAGCACACATCCGCTGTGCCCTTCCTTCAGTTCCCGCAACAGCAGCAGAGCTTCCTCCCTCTTCTGAGCCCAGCTTCGGCGATGACAGCCTAGAGGTCTGCGCGCTTGGCTGAAGCTAACGAAGAAGGTGCACGGGAAGTTGGCAACAATGGCCACATTGGCGACGATCACCACCGCGGCACGGCCGACGTCAACTGGGATGAGTGGATTCCGCGGGACTCTGAGGAAGACTCTCTCTGAATCCCCTTGCCCACACACCAAACAGTTAATGCTACCACGGCGCTGGCGCCGCGGGACGACGACGGTGAAGACACCGAGATGGACTACTACTGGTTTCCGATGAAGGTTACCTATGTCTCAACTGAGTACCTAGGTAGCTATTCGTTTTCTACTGTACAGAGTCTTGACCATTTTCCGAAGTTCGAATTTTTCCCCGCCGAGGTCACGTAATCTCTTCACATACTGGACCATGTGATTTATTTTGCTATCCAGGAGGAGGTTTGTTGACTGGCTCAGTTCTCACCATCGGGCGAGTATTGTAAGCTGAAGCGAGGTTTTTTTTTATGGGACCCTTTTTTATTAAAAAAAAAAAAAAAACCTGAGTTCGGCTCGCTCTCTCTTCCAGAATGGTATTTATATTGTTCACGCTTTGTATCGACCTGTCATAAACTGGCAGGCAATTTTGGTATTCTTGTATTCCTGTTCGTGGGAAAAGAAGAAAAGCCAAAAGATAAAAACCAAAAAACCGTTCGAAAAAAAACCGTTCGAAAAAAAACCGTTCGAAAAAAAACCGTTCGAAAAAAAACCGTTCGAAAAAAACCGTTCGGAAAAAAACCTTTCTCATAAACATTTCTTTCTTTCTTTCTCTCGATGTTTGATGGAGATATTTCCATCTTGAACAAATAATGTTGCCTTTGCGGCACAGTATTACCATCAATAATGTGCAGCTAATATCGTACCTCTAGGTATATTGTACTTCGTAACGTCAGAGTTAGGTTTCCCCTGGCTCTAATCATCGTTCATATCCATTGCATCCTCGTCCCTCCCCTTTTGTGACGGGCCTCTTTCCAAACTCTTGATCCGCTTCAACATATTAGCCTTCCACGACGCATACTCTTTCCTCCTCCACTCACTCAAATAGTCAAACCGTTCTTGAAGCATAGAATCCTTTCTCCAGATCATGTCGAGCCCATTCTCGTCACCCACTTCTTCCTCCCCATCACTTTCTCGCTCCCTATCTACCGTCAATAAATCATCAATTGCCCCTGCCCAGCCCATCTGCAACCAGCCATTCCGATGAATCTTTGCCGCAGCCGTATCCAAATCTTTGACCCTCGGTTCCTTCCACGCCTCCCATAACACCTCTTCCCCTCCCTTACCCTTGATCACCACCTCCTCCCTCCCACGCTGCATCGTCCTAACTACATCCTTTCGCATCTTGGCCAGCTCCACCGGCGCGGTATTACCCCGCGACGTCAAGGCATTCCACACATACAGATACAGTGCCGCCATCAGCGGCACCAGATTCTCCCAAACCCACTCATCGTCGCTTCGCCGTCCATGAGGGAGCGCGATGGATTCCAACCCAGAGACCACCACCGGGCCGAGGCGTGGAGTTTGCAGCTCGGCGCAAAGAAAACGGAGCGTAGGTCGTATCCAGGGTGGGAACGGGTCTGTCCCTGCTGCCCCAGTGCCAGCAACGCGGGAGGAGCTGGGGGTGCGGCCACTTTTGGAGGGGGTTCCCGGGGCGGAGCCGCGGAATTGGGCAAGCGACTTTTCTTTGCCCGGTGTGAGGCGGGTCTTGTTGACGAGAGGGGAAATGCCGAGTGGGGTGCCCGTGCCGGCGGCGGCGCGTAGTTTGGCGCTCGGGGT
>Ga0247763_1001861_pt1 | contig 11478 bp, 12 predicted proteins | sample UWRJL141409B4_FD_179926 | JGI IMG/M metagenome (GOLD analysis project Ga0247763, IMG submission 179926) | Plant litter microbial communities from Arlington Agricultural Research Station in Wisconsin, United States - UWRJ-L141-409B-4 | ecosystem: Environmental > Terrestrial > Plant litter >...
CAGGATGAGCCGCACGGCGTCGACGTCTTGCAGGCTGAAGTCACACAGGTCCTTCAACCCGCGAAGCCCTTCGGTCGCGCGCTCGGGGGCTCGACGGGCCGAGGGAGGCGGCGGATCGCTATTCATCCGCGGATCGCTGAGGGAGCGTTCGAATCACGCCGACAGAATCACTCAAGTGCCGGGGTGCGTGCTCGTGGCCGCGTCGCGAGCGCGATGGCCGCGCAGCGAGACCGTACCCAGGAAAATCCCGACGGCGACCCCGAGCACCAAGACCGGCGTGCCGAAGGGGCCCGTGGCTGCCAGGCCGATGGCGACGGTGATCGGAGCGAGGTACCAGTAACTGCGAATCATGTGTTCTCCAGCTGTCGACCTGCCGCCCGAGGCGCGGATTGGGGTGCCCGCGCGCTAGATGAAAGAATCTCGAGGCTATGGGATTGGGGAACGACCCAGCCTCGGGGCCATGCACGCCCGGCGTTTCGCCTGGGAGCGAACGCTAACACACCGAGAGCCGAGCTGGGCAAGACTTAGCCGGGCCGGTGCCGCGGTTGCAAGGCTGCTGTCGGGAAAGTGAGACAATTTCCCTGCACCGCGCCGTCGTTTTGACCCGCTTCTCGGTCGTGTTTTCGGCCGCGATCTCGAGCGCGCCTTCCGCTGTATTCTGCAGCGAGATCCTCCAGTGAGAGGGTGGGTTGGCTTCGGGAACGGACCGCTCCGGCGCTGCTTGAATCCACACATCCCGCGAGCCCTTCGCGTCCGACGCGACCGCACCAGATCTTAGGAAGCCGTCGCGATCGTCCGCATTGGGGCGGAAAGGACTGGAACGGTCCGGCGTCGGCGCCGGCAGCTCCCGTGTCACGCCCCCGTGAGGCACTTCGTTCGTTGCATGGCGTCAGCGTCGATTTTCGGCGGGCTCGTGCTCGCCTGCACCGTCGATGTCGGCGAGAACTTTCAAGTCGCCGAAATCGTTTATGACGACACCTACTTCTATTGTCAGGTCGAACCCCTCTTGTTCGAACGAGGCTGCGGCAGCGGCGATCCGAGCCTGGGTGAATCCGCGCAGGGCTGCCATTTCAACCGACAACGGCTGCGGCTGACCGAGTACGCGCCGCTGACCTCCGAACAATGCGACGCGTCGCTCGCCGGCGAGCTCGCAGTTTCGCCCGCGGCTCAACAAAACTACCAGTCCGCCCAGCTGCAGATGGAGGTCGACCCGGAGCGGTCTCCGTTACTCAATCGCCCCACGAGCACGGTCGCGCATCCGCGTGTCATCTTCGAGCTGGATTCCGCCGAAGCGGAAGTCATTCGGGCCTGGGGCGCGAGGTACTCGAGCCAATGAGCTGGCGTGCCGGGGCGCTGCTTGCGGTGCTGGCGGGTATCAGTCACGCCACGCCCGCGTGGGCCGATGACGCCGTTGTCGACCCGGGCGAGGTCGACCTCGCCGTGGACGCCGTGGCGCGCGTCACGAGCACCACCAGTGAGCTCCGCGCGGGGCCGGGCCTCGGCTATCGCGTGATACACCGGGCCGAGCGAGGCGAGGCGTTCCCGATCCAGGGACGCGAGGGCACGGGCTTCTGGCTGCGCGTGTATCTTCCCGACGGGCGCACCGCGTACCTGCTGGGTGACACTGCTGACACGCTGCTGCTCGGCGAGCTCGATGGGGGAACGTCGGGAGCGCCCGGCGTGTTTGCGCCGCCACCGCTCGCCAGTGCGCGCGGTGGCCTGGCGATGGCGGGCGGCGTGTTCGACGCGAACGGATACGCGGAGATCAAGCCGGCGTTCGTGATCAACGCGTCGCTCTCGCTGGAGCCCTACGTGGGCCTGGTGTTGAGCGCGTCGGGGCGCAGCTTGCTGTACGGGGGCGGCGCGAGCGTGAACCTCGCGCCGGATTGGGCGCTCGCTCCGTACGTGTGCATCGGCGCTGGTGGGTTCAGCAATCTGCCCAACGACGACCAGTTCGCGCTGCGCGAGCGCACTCTGTTCCACGCGCGGGCGGGCGGGGGTCTACTGGTGTCACTGCGCTGGCGCATCATCCTGCGGCTCGAGGCCACCAACACCGTGCTGTTCGACGCCGACTTCTACGACAACCTCCAGAGCTACGTGGCGGGGCTGGGTAGTTATTTCTGATCGCCGACAGGTGATCCTTCACGCGGCGAGGGCTGACACGACATGCGCACCAAATCACGATGGGGACGGCAAGCGGCGGGCGCGAGAGCGGCTCCGCGTCTGATCGCGCTGGTGTTGCTGCTCGGGTCGAGTTGTGCCCCCGTTCGGCCCGAGCAACGCGCCATCCTCGCCGACAAGATCATGCGCTTCGGCGCCGATGCGAGGGCGCGCTCGGCGCTCGAACACGCCCTCGAAAACCGGGAGGGCTCGATCGGGGGCGGCTCGGTGCAGGGCGGAGGCTGCGGATGCAACTGAGACGGGCGCCGCTCGCGCTCGGCCTCGGCGTGGCGCTCGCCGCGCTGCCGACCCACGGACAGGTGGCGGAGGTCGACGTGCGCACGCAGGTGTTCCACGAGCCCTCCGCGACCAGTCGGATGACGGTGTACACTCCCGAGCTCGGCGTCTCCGCCAGACCGACCGACGGCACCCGCGTGTTCGCATCGTACCAGGCCGACGCCGTCAGCGGCGCCAGCGAGGCCATCAAGGCAGGCCCGCTCTTGTCGGGCGTGCCCGACATCGTGAGCCGGGCCTCCGTGCAAGACTATCGGCACGTGGCCTCCGGCGGCTTCTCGCTCGAGCGCGCGCACGCCCGACTCGACGCCTCCTACACATACGGCACCGAGAACGACTATCGCTCGAACGCGATCAGCGTGGCCGCGGGGACCGATTTCTGGCAGCGCAACACCGACGTGGAGATCGGCTACTCGCACGGCTTCGACGAGGTCTGCTCGCTCGCGCAGGGCAATCTTCCCGCCACGTTGCGCCAGGGCCTCGACTCCTCTGAAGGTTGCTTCACGGGCTCCGAGCGCGTCGAGGCCCTGGACATCAGCCTCGACAACTTCCGCGTGGCGTGGACGCAGACTTGGACGCCGGTGTTCACCACGCAGCTCATCTTCTCGGGTGGGCTCCAGCACGGATTCCTCGGCAACCCGTACCGGCAGGTGGTGATCGGCCCGACCGGGCAGGCCGCGCAGGAGCACCACCCGGATGATCGCAGCCGCGCGGCGCTGGCGCTGGCGCTCAAGTACTATGCGCGCGGGCTGAAGACCGCGTTCGGCCTGTCCGCGCGCGGCTACCGCGACTCGTGGCAGATCCAGAGCGTCACCAGCGAGCTGAGCGTCGAGCGCTACCTCTTCCCGTGGCTCACGCTGCTCGTACACGGCCGCGTGTACGCGCAGTCGGGGGCGAGCTTCTGGAGCGACGATTACACGGGAGGCGAGCCGAGCTACGGCCCGCGCGGACAGTACTGGTCGGGCGATCGCGAGGTCTCGCCGCTGAAGACGCTGCTCGCGGGCGGCCGCCTCGAGGGCACGTGGCGAGCGGACGGCGCGGGGCGCTGGGTGGGGGTCTTTCGGCAGGTGAGCGCGGGCGTCAGCTTCGACCTGGTGAAGACCGTCCTGGATGATTTCACCTGGGCTGGGCAGCTGCCGGACGACACCCTCGTGATGCTGCCGTCGCTGGCGGCGAGCGGCACGTTCTGAGGGCTGTGCGCGGGGGGCTGCGCGCTCTCGGCGCCCCGCGCTAGAGCCGAGGAAGCGGCAGCGCTGGCGCCCAGGAAGCCGACTGCCGAGCGCCTCGTCCCTTTTGGTGACACCCCGCTTTAATGCGTGCCTATGCTGGCATGCTGGGCTATACGCCCCAATCGTCACGGGTGGAGCGCGGCGTGAGGACCGCCCACAGCATCATAAAAGCACCGTCCGTGGGAGCCGAGTTCGCTCGCAGTTCTGAAGGAGCCTATCGCACATGCAATCTATCGAGCCGTCATTGACTGACCACTCCGCGGCGCGCCCGGGCGCTCAAGCACGGCTTCCGTTCAAGGTCGCCAACCTCGCGCTCCATGAGCTCGGTCGCAAGGAAATTCGGCTGGCCGAGCAGGAGATGCCGGGTCTGATGGCGCTGCGCGCCGAGTACGCGGCGAAGAAGCCGCTCGCTGGCGCCAAGGTCGCCGGGTCGCTGCACATGACGGTTCAGACGGCCGTGTTGATCGAGACGCTGGTCGCGCTCGGCGCTGACGTCCGCTGGGCGTCGTGCAACATCTTCAGCACGCAGGATTCGGCCGCCGCTGCAGTGGTCGTCGGTGCAGCGGGCACCCCCCAGAAGCCGCGTGGTGTGCCGGTGTATGCCTGGAAGGGCGAGACGCTCGAGGAGTACTGGTGGTGCACCGACGAGATGCTGACGTGGCCCGACGGCTCCGGCCCGGATCTGATCGTCGACGACGGCGGCGACGCCACGATGTTGATCGTCAACGGCGCCAAGTACAACCGCGCCGGCGCGGTCCCCGCCGCCGGCCCGAATGAATCCGCCGAGGGGATCGTGTTCCTCGACCTGCTGCGGCGCCTGCAGAAGGAGTCGCCCGGCAAGTGGGAGCGCTTCGAGAAGCGCGTGAAGGGCGTCAGCGAAGAGACGACGACGGGCGTGCATCGCCTCTACGAGCTGCACAAGCGAGGCGAGCTGCCGTTCCCCGCGATCAACGTGAACGACTCGGTCACGAAGAGCAAGTTCGACAACCTGTACGGCTGCCGCCACTCGCTCATCGACGGCTTGAACCGCGCGACGGACGTGATGATGGCCGGCAAGGTCGCGGTGGTGTGCGGCTACGGCGACGTGGGCAAGGGCTGCGCGCAATCGCTGAAGGGCCAGGGTTGCCGCGTCGTCATCACCGAGATCGACCCCATCTGCGCGCTACAGGCAGCGATGGAAGGTTACGAGGTGAGGACGCTCGAAGACGTGGTCGGTACCGCCGACATCTTCGTCACCACCACCGGCAACAAGGACGTCATCCTCGCCGCGCACCTCGCGAAGATGAAGGACAAGGCGATCGTCGGCAACATCGGCCATTTCGACAACGAGATCGACATGGCTGGCCTCGCCAAGGTCCCCGGCATCCAGCACATCAACATCAAGCCGCAGTACGACGAGTGGGTCTTCCCAGACGGTCACAGCGTGCTGATCCTCGCCGAGGGGCGGCTCTTGAACCTCGGCTGCGCAACGGGGCACCCGAGCTTCGTGATGAGCGCGTCTTTCACCAACCAGACCCTCGCGCAGCTCGAGCTCTGGCAGAACCAGGCCAAGTACGAGAAGAAGGTCTACGTGCTGCCGAAGAAGCTGGACGAGATGGTCGCGCGGCTACACCTCGAGAAGCTCGGCGTGCGGCTCACGAAATTGACGCAGTCCCAGGCTGACTACATCAGCGTCCCTGTCGAGGGACCGTACAAGCCGGAACACTACCGCTACTGAGCGGGCCCGGTCGCCAGGGGGGGGACGGCGCCCGCGGAGGGCACCGAAGCGAAACGCCGAGGTGTCAGACGCGAGCGGAAAAGCCGCAGCGTGGGCGTATCCAGCGCAGCGTAGGCGCATCCAACGGCTGCTGCGGAACGAATCGAGCGGCGGAAACTAGAGTAACGGGCGGCCGCGACGCGACGCATCTCGCGTCGCTCCGACCCTGAGTCGCTCGCTGGGCGCCAGCGGGCGAGTTGGTGCGCATTTCCTCACCATCTGGACGACACGTGAGCTCCGGGGTAAATCCCCGAGTTCCACGAGATTCGTGCCGCTCGTTCGCTGGGCGGCGGAAAGTTGTCCACCGTGAACAGTCTACCGCTCACCGCCCTCGAACCCGGGATGCGCCTCATCGTCGCCGGCGATCGGGTGATGTCGGTACCAGCGGCGCTGGCCGAGCGTTTTCGCGCCGGTGATTCGCTCGTTTATTCCGACGCGACCGACGAGCTCATGCTGGTGCCGAGCGCGGCGAAGAGCGCAGCGACCGTCGCCGTCACCGAAGCGCTCGTGGCGTTCGATCAGATGCGCTCCGTGCGCGACGAGCAGGTCAATCACTTTTATTCCGTGTTCGCCCGGCACCTCTCATCGGAGGCGATCTGGTCGAGCATTCTGCAGGCGAACCGGCTCGACGTCGAAGATGCGCGGCGGCGCGAGCGTTCGACCACCCGGCTCGTCGCCACCGATCGCTTGCGGCAAGGGATGATCGACGGCCTGCATGGCTGGGCAGCGATGGGCTCGACCCGCGGTCGCGTCATCGAGACGATCGAGCACTCGGGGTGGGCCGTCGATCTGGTGGCGGCCGAGCTGGGCGTGGTGGCGTTCGTCTTCGAAGGCCGCCCCAACGTGCTCGCCGACGCTACGGGCGTCCTGAAGGGCGGCAACACGGTCGTCTTCCGCATCGGGCGCGACGCGTTGCGCACGGCATCGGCGATCATGGAGTCTGCTCTGGTGCCCGCACTCGCAGAAGCGGGCCTGCCGCGCGGAGCCGTGCGCTTGGTGCAGAGCGCCGAGCATGCTTCGGGGTGGGCGTTGTTCAGCGACCGGCGGCTTTCGCTGGCGGTTGCACGCGGCTCGGGCCGCGCGGTGGCCGCGCTCGGCAGTCTCGCCCGGCAAGCAGGTGTTCCCGTGAGCTTGCACGGCACGGGAGGAGCCTGGCTGGTGGCCACCGCGCAGACGGCGGTGACCGATCTCGAGCGCAACGTGATGCTCTCGCTCGATCGCAAGGTGTGCAACACGCTGAACGTGTGCTGCATTCCGCGCGCACAAGCCGAGTGGCTCGTACCGGCGTTCCTGCGGGGCCTGGCCAAGGCCGGGGAGCGGCGGCATCAGGCCTTCAAGCTGCACGTGGTCGAGGGTGACGAGACGGAGTGGACGAGAGCGCTGTTCTCGCAGCAAGTCGCGGTCGTGCGCGCCGAGGGCGTCGTCAACGAACCTCAGGCGGAGTCGCTCCGCGAAGCCGAGCTCGGTCGCGAGTGGGAGTGGGAAGAGACGCCCGAGGTCTCACTCAAGCTGGTCGACGGCCTCGAGCATGCGATCCGCCTGTTCAACAAGTACAGCCCGCAGTTCGTGGCGTCCTTGGTCAGCACCGACCCGGTCGAGCAGCAACGCTTCTTCGAAGCCGTCAACGCGCCGTTCGTGGGCGATACCCACACGCGCTGGGTCGACGGTCAGCTCGCGCTTCGCCGCCCGGAGCTCGGCCTCTCGAACTGGGAGTACGGCAGGTTGCTCGGGCGTGGGGGCGTGCTGAGCGGCGACGGCATCTACACCGTCCGCACCCGGGCACGAAAGCTGTAGGCGAGCTCGCTCGCTGGATGTCGGCGGCGCACCACCGACGGCGGCCAGGGAAAAACACGACACCGCCCGCTCGCCTTCACTTCGAGGTGCTGCACGCGAAGCTGCCGACCAGGAAGAGATCTCGCTGGCAGCTCACGTCACGCGTCTCGGGCGGCGAGAGGCTGGTCTGAAAGGTGAACGACTGTTTGACGGGCGTGCGCTCGGCGCGCAGGAGGCGCACGCACGGCGCTTTGCCGCACGCCAAGGTCTCTGCCGCCCTCACGAGCTCGGCGTTGTCCCCGTAGACGTTGTAAACCGCGATCAGCGTCGCGGTCAGCAACAACGCCGACAGGGCCTTCCGAATCATTTGCTGACCGCCATGTCGAGCTCCCAGAACGGGGGTACGAGCTCGCGCGTCCAGTGCAAACCGCCGCCTATCGGCAGCAGGTGCTTGGCGAACAGCCCTCGATAATACGACCCGTTGCGGACGAACACGTCGGTGTCAGTGAGATCGACGTCGGCGCGCTCGCGCAGGTCGCCCCTCGTCAGCACCTCGAAGTAGACGAGCCCCCCCGCCATCGCGGCGATATTGGCCACGGCGGGCGCTACGTCGGGATCTGAGAGGTACTGCAAGACGCCCTGGCAGATGATGAGATCGTATTTGCGCCGATCCCGCCAGCGGGCGATGTCGCGGTGCTGGTAGCCGTGCTTCTTGCACATCACCTGGCTCACCTCGGTGCCGGTGTACTCGATCTCTTTGGTGTTTTTCGCGATCCAGTTCTTCCAGAGGCCGATGCCCGCGCCGATGTCCAGCACGCTCTGAACGGGAATGTCGTTCCAGCGCGCGAACGAAAACACGTACTGGGCCAGATTCGCGTGCTCCTTGGCACCGTAGATGCGCGTCTTCGGGTTCTCGTAGAACCGGTGGTAGTAGGCTTCGTCGAAGCGCCGATACTGGTCCATATCTCGACTCTAGCTCGAGCGCCCTCCGCGCTCATAATAGTCGCCCGTCGATGCCGGCGCGCTCACGCCGAGCGCGTTCGATTCATGACGGGTCGCGGCGTGCCGCGCTGAACCGTCGGCAATCCCCGCATCCTCGTGGTGGTCTTGGTCGGCCGGAAAGTTGTGCCTCTTCTCGCTCAGGGGGCAAGGCGATAGCGACCCCACGCGCCTTCGCCGTTCTGCTCGTACACCAACCGATCGTGGAGGCGGTTGGGCCGCCCTTGCCAGAACTCCACTCGGCGCGGGCTCACGCGGAAGCCGCCCCAGTCGGCGGGCATCTCCACCTCGCGACCTTCCCACTCTGTCGCCGCCGCAGCGAAATGCTCCTCCAAGGCCTCGGCGGTGACCCGCGTGAGGCCCGATGTGGCCCGCGCAGCGAGCTGGCTCGAGCGCGGGCGGCTCGCGAAGTAGGCGCGGCTCTCATCCCGGGTGACGCTCTCTACCGAGCCCTCGAACCGCACCTGGCGATCGAGCTCCCGCCAGTGGAACAGGCACGAGGCCCGAGGGTTCTCCGCTATCTCGTCGACCTTTTGGGCGTGGTGTCGAGTGTAGAACACGAGACCCCGTGCGTCGTGCCCCTTGAGCAGCACCACGCGCGCGCTCGGCGAGCCCGCGCGGTCGGCGGTCGAAAGCACCATGGCCGTCGCGTCGAGCAGGCGAGCCTCGATGGCTTGCTCGAGCCAGGCGGTGAACAACTCGTAGGGCTCTGCGGGAGACGCGCTCTCGAGCAGCCGCTGGCCGAGGTATTCCCGGCGTTCATTCGCGAGATCGTGCTTGGAGAAGCGTTGATGGGGCGTGCGGCGATTCACGGATCTAGCCTCGGGCGCTCGGGTTCTGACGGTGCGGGCGTGGTCTCGATGATCGCGGCCAGCCAACGGCTGTGGTCGAAGGGATAGAGCGGAGTGAGACCGAACGGCAAGGTCGACTGTTCGACGTTCGCGTCTTGGATGACGCCGATCAACACCTCGTCGGTGGTGGCGCCGTCCGTGCGGGCACACCCCGAGGTCATCGCTTCGAGCTCGCCCCATGCGGCGGTGACACCGCTGCCGGAGTCACCGGGGCTGACCCGGGGACCGCGCGCCGAGAGCAGCGATCCGATGTGCTCGGGCCCGAGCAGCGACTCGGCCGTCACCGTTCCGATCAGGTTGGCTTCCACCGTCTGCGCCCGATCGTTCGGTCCCCGCTGCCCGAAGCGGCCTCGAACGTCGAGCGTGGGAGCGAGGGCACAATCGGGCAGCGGCAGCCAGCGGGCGGTCGGGGCGATGTCATCGAGCGGCGGGTTGATGGGCACCAGCGCGAGGTCGTGCGCGGCGACGAAATCCGATGTCTCCCACACACGCTCGATCCGGGTCGAAGCGTCGCGCAGCGCAGCGGGGTGCAGCACGACGTCGCGCACGGCCAAGCTGCGCTCGAAGTCGTTGAGGGCACCGCGCGCCTCGGGATCGACGCTCGAGAAGCAGTGCGCTGCGGTGAGCGCCCAGCGCCGGTCGACCAGCGTCGCATGACACAGCTTCTGAAACTCGCCCCCCAGACGCAGCGTGAGACGTGATGTGGTCTCCGGATAGCCCAGTTCGGGATCATCTGGGCCGGCGTCCGCCTCCGCCGGCGACCCGCATCCGGACAGTATCCAGACCAGAACCTGTGCGATCAGCACACGACGGGCGCTCCGGCCCGACACCCTCCGCCTCGCCATCTCGGTTCGCCGAGCCATCGGGCCCTGGCAATCCGTCGCCCAACGCACTCGTAAAGACTGACACGGCCGGCGGTGGGTTCGGGGGCCGATTCGTTGCTTACCGCGTGACACGGCGGAAATCGCGTGTCACATCCGCCCCGTGCGAACCCTCGCCGACCGCCAGCACGAGCAGGCCAAGGCCGACGCCGACGATCGCGACCTCGAATCGCGCACCGATCGACGCCGCCGCGAAGACGCTCGCGAGGCGTCGTTGAAGGCGCTGGCGACGCGGCTCGTCGCGTCCAAGAGGGCCACGCTCGCGCGGCTCGACCTCGACGAAGAGCTGCTCGCTGCCATCGTCACCGCGCAGGGCATCCGGAGCGCTCCTGCTCAGAATCGACAGGTGAACGTGGTGCGGCAGCACCTGCGTGCGCTCGGGCCCGACGTGGATCAGTTGGCGCGTCGACTCGAGGCACCGGGCCAAGGCGTGCTGCCCGCGAACGCTCCCGCAGCGCCGCAGGCCGTTCGTCCCGAGATCAAGGCCTGGTGCGAGCGGCTGGAGGGAGCAGGCGACGTGGCGCTAGAAGAGCTGATTCAGGCGCATCCCGCGGCCGATCGCCAGCAGCTGCGGCAGCGCATGCGCGAGCTGTCGCGAGCGCGCGCGGCAGGCCACGGGCCGTCGGCTCGGCGCGCTGAGGCGCGGCTGTGCGCAGCGATCAGCGCCTCGCTCGCGGGCTAGGCGCGCGGCCCTCAACCGGGCAAGCGCAGATGAACTGACGTGCCTTCGCCCGGCACGCTGCGGATCGAGATCTCGCCGCCCAGCTCATCGACGGTGAGCTTGCTCGTGGGCAGCCCGAGCCGAAGCCCGACCCGCCCGTTCTTCTGCGTGAAGCCGAAGTCGAACACGTCGTGCAGCCGTTCTTCCGGAATACCGACGCCGTTATCGGACAGATCGACCTTGATCTGGCCCTTGTCGCGGCAAGCGTCGATGCGGATCTCACCCTTGCCCTGCAGCGCGGTCAGCGAGTTCTGGAGCAGGTTCCAGAAGAGCTGGTTGAGCTTCGCAGGGTCTCCCTTGATGCGCAGATCGGAGTCGACATAGTTCTGACGGATGGTGATGCCGGGCGTGAGGCTCGGCCCTAGCACGGCGAGGGCGCTGTCGATGCTCTCGCGCACGTCGAGGCGCTGATGCGTGCTCTGATCGAGGCTGACGAAGCGCTTCAGGCTCCCCATCAGGCGGATCAGGCGATCGGCGCTGTCGTTCATCACGGAGAGCAGGCCATCGGTGGCGCTTCCGTTGCGCTCGAGCCGCTGGGCTTCGCCGTCGCCGCGGCCGCTCTGCGTCTCCACGTAGCGGCGATAGCCGCCCATCACGCGCCCGAGCGTATCGACCGACGAGCGCAGCGTGCCGAGCGGCGTGTTGATCTCGTGCGCCATGCCGGCCACCAGCCGCCCGAGCATGGCCTGCTTCTCGGACTCGATCAGCTGCCCTTGTGCGCGCTTGAGCTCGGACAGCGCTCGCGACAGGTCCTGCGTGCGGTCGAGCACCTGCTGCTCGAGGTTGTCTTTCAGGCTGCGGATCTCCTCGAACG
>Ga0247763_1001862_pt1 | contig 11476 bp, 1 predicted proteins | sample UWRJL141409B4_FD_179926 | JGI IMG/M metagenome (GOLD analysis project Ga0247763, IMG submission 179926) | Plant litter microbial communities from Arlington Agricultural Research Station in Wisconsin, United States - UWRJ-L141-409B-4 | ecosystem: Environmental > Terrestrial > Plant litter >...
ACCTTTTGACCTTCGTGATCTCTGTACAAAGCCCACTGTAGTCACCCTGTTACAGGGCATAGACCCCTATATCTCTGCTTATTACAGCAGGTTGGTCTGCTGATCTTAGTTTCCTTTAACCCCGTCTCGGGCAGTCATCGTACCCTCAAAGCCTTCCGCTGCGCCCGTTACAGGGGACTCACCCCCTGTAACCTCCTGTACTGGACCTCACTGAGACCAGTCAGGCCACACAAATTAACAGTAGTATTAAGACCTTTATGCGGAGAAGAGCTACCTTGTGTATTACAACTATTATATCTTTAGCTAATTGGTTTATAGTAATTAATATAGATATTAAAGAGCTACCTTGGTAGTTGGATATCCGAGTTTTGATAAGTTTTAATTGCGAAGTGGCTTTTTGGGGGTTATATAGTATTTGAGAGAGCTAAAGTAGCATTATACCTAGCTTTAAGGTTGGGGGTATTGGAGTCCAAATACGTATATCTAATTTGGATATTACTCTTTTTGGGTTATATAGTATAAGGCCGGCTCTGGTAAACCCCCCCTAGATATTTGTTTTTATAATTGAAGCAAAAAATGCCTTTTTGAACGTGTAGAGAAATTCCAGTTTACTAATATATGTAATGTTTATTCGTATTAACTATTTAATTTGGCGGTTATACGCCTTTTTTAATAATAAAAAACAATTAATATTTAATAGTTAAAGTAAGTATAAGGAGTAAAGAGGTATATAAAACGTGATAATATTATACTTTTAATAGTAAATTTCGAATTTGTTGGAGTAGTAGCTATTGTAGTTATTAAGAATTAGCAGCTGGTATTTACCCTTTGTACGAGATATTATATAGAAATCGAAGTGGCGAATCCAATTTATACCTTTTTTATTAGTAGTTTAGTTATTATCGGTTATTGTAATACGCTAAGTAGTTGGAAGGTTGTATTTTTAATACTAATTGGTGAGGTAATATTGCTGTTGAAATTACAGCCCAGTTGCCCTGTAGCTACAGCACCCTTGGGTGCTGTAGCCTAGTTGATCTACTGCCCTGGAAGTGCTGCCGACTGCACTATGGTAAGGTGCAGTCACCACAATCACAGGGAGTTGGTGTTGTGGTTTAGGGGGGCTGCCAAGCCCCTGGACCCACTGGAACCCACTAGAACCGACGGGGAGTTCCGAGGACCCACCACCTGTAGGCTTGACCTACAGGGGTAGACCTACCACTACCGTTACGTTAGCCAACTCGTTACCCTGGAATCCTTTGGATTCCAGCGCCAACGTAAACACTTTTCCCTCTATAATATAAGCTTTCCTTTTATATTTTAGGGCCCTCACCCCCTATAAGATTGACCCACACTCACTAAGGGCCCTATAAAGAACTATCTCCCCTCCTGTATTTCTAGTATCTAATTCTTTTCCTTTCTTCTACCTTAAGCAAGATAGTTTATATATAGCCTTAGGGCAACCTTTTGACCTTCGTAATCTCTGTGCAAAGCTCACTATAGTCACCCTGTTACAAGGCATAAACCCCTATATCTCTGCTTATTACAGCAGGTTGGTCTGCTGATCTTAACTTCCTTTGACCCCGTCCCGGGCAGTCATCGTACCCTCAAAGCCTTCCGCTGCGCCCGTTACAGGGGACTCACCCCCTGTAACCTCCTGTACTGGACTTCACTGAGACCAGTCAGGCCACACAAATTAACAATTGCCTAGTTAAAATAATAAATAGTGGGATAGCCCAGCCTAAAGCGTTTACCCCTTGGATAATTATTGCCTACTTTTGATTACTAGGCTGGGTATATTTAGCCCTATTACGGCTGTTTAAAGTAGTAATTACTATAATAGCGATAATAATATTTATTATAAAGCTAGTTTTGTTAAAATTATATAAATCGTTGTTGAGGATACTGTATTTAACCTTTACGTTATATATAAGGGTAAACTACTTGTAAATAACCTTTGGATCTTCGTACTTAGCCCTTTAGTAGTTGTATTTACGCGTAAAACGCGTTTAAAGTTCTAATTAGCGTTTAACGAAGTTATAAGCCTATTGTACGCCAATAGAGGGCGTATTGCGTTTGCGTAGTAATTAGTTGTCTATATTTTCTACGTAATAAAACCAAGGGTAGAATACGCGTGTATATAGCTTAATTATATATTGAATAATCGTTTTCTTTTCTAAATTCGTAAGTTTACGTAAATTGGTTGGAATATTGCGTTGTATTAGTTAGCCGTTACGTTTGTAGCGGAGGGTTGCTTTTAGGATATTATATAATTTAGCTTTAAGAGTAAGAAGAAGCCTGGCTTCCTTTGAAGAGCCGTCTATAATTGTTAGTGGTGAAATGTGGTAGAAGAGATTAGGAGGCGCGTTGCGGTGGAAAGTGCGTCGCTCGCTTATCTGCGTCGCTCGCTTATTACGCACGTTATTCTATTTATGGGGGCGTTGCGCTCCACCAACTCTTTGTTTCCTACCCTCGTCTTATTATATACAATCTTCTGTTTCAATAGTATAAAGCTGGTAACTGAATTTGATTAGACGCTAGAACCTCGATTTATCTTTATTATTCGGATTAATGGTTTGGATAATAATAGCTTCGTTGATATTGGCTTATGTCTAATAGGAAGGCAGTGGGCTGTATCAGACCTGTATTTCTTTGGCTTGGCCCTGGTACCAGACTGGAGCAGTAAAGGTCTCGTCCAATTGTACGTTTGCCTTTTTCCAGGTCAGCTAACGTTATGAGTAAGGGGTACAAACGTTACTTTTTTGGTTTGAGGCTATAACCGTCGTAGTAGCTTGGGGTAGATAGGTATGTGGAAAGAAGAGAAGGTTTTGCTATTTTGCTATTAATTTGGTTTTTTTTATATAGTTAAGATTTAGGGTTTTTTTTAAAACCTTAGGTGTGGCATTGGCATATGGGAAGGTTTGTTGCCGATTTAACCGAGGGGCGTTAAGCGACTTAGAGAGTAGGCGGGTCCTGGTGCCGCATCTCCCAGCTTAATCACCGTTCACGCTAGGCATAGCGTTCTACCTTTTTTTTTTTTTTTTTGGATACCCTACACAAACTAACTATGAACCAAGAAAGAATTCAAAAAATCCTTGTCCTCCATCTCCCTCCAAAACAAAATAGTCATCAAAATGTGTGCAGCAGTGGCATGCTCGCCTACATACACTTGCTAATAATACAGGTAGATCCCTATTCTCTCCCTCTCTCTCCCTCTCTCTCCCTCTCTCTCCCTCTCTCTCCCTCTCTCTCCCTCTCTCTCCCTCCCCCTCCCCCTTCCCACCCTGCTGCCCTGACACCGTCTCAGGGGTATCCGGATGAAGATGAAGATGCGCGTTTTCCTAACATGAAGGTACCCAAGAAAGCGTCCGCAACTGCTGATTTGAACAAAATTCGATTGAAAGGCGAGAAGATGCGTGAAAAATCAAATGATTCTGTGAACGAGCGTGAGAAGGTCATGAAGAATGTCTGAAGAAAGCGACGGGAGGTAATGTCATGGCCGTTGAAAGGGGGGATGGCTGTATCGTGTGTCTTTTTCTTGCCCGTGTCCTTGATCAAAAGAGATGAGAGGGAAACGAGACGAGTCCATCCATCTATCCCCCGTGGAGAAGTGAAGTCCTATCAACATCCCGAAAAATAAGAAGAAAATGGAAATGGAAATGGGAATGTTGTTGTTGTCGTCATGAAGTCATAAGTCATAGCCCCTCCTTTGGTTCCTTCGATTAAAAGGGGGCTGGAGTCGGTCGGTCGGTCGGTCGGTTGGTGTTGTTGTTGACGGTCCTACGAGGAGTAGTGAGCGAAGTAGCCGACCTCCATCATGGAGCCGTATCCGTCTCGGGTGTTGCCGTTCGGGGGGAGGCCCGGCTAGATTAGATGTTCTCGCTAGCACTGTCATTCTCAGGAGTGAAGGAATACCAGGTACTCACCCAGTTGCCACCGACGACGACGTAAAAGATGATGTACATGGGCTTCTGCGCGAAACTAGCTCACACGCCCTGGTTGCCGATATTGTCGCCGCGGAGCGAGTGGAACTGCTGGCCGTTCATGTACCAAGTGATCTGCTCGTTGCGCCAGCCGCCGTTGGTACGGTCCCAGACGATGCGTGCCAGTTCTGCCAATCCTGGGTGGGGACACTGATGTTCCCTGCCCGTCCGGCGGGCTCTTTGTAGATGCCATTGGGGTAGACGTCGCAGTGGGCGGTGCCATAGCCCTTCAGCTGGCTGTTGACCGTCTCGAGGATGTCGAGCTCGCCGCACGCGGGCCAGTTCGTGTCGTGGCGCATCGAGTCGCCCAGCAGCCAGGAGGCAGTAGTGAGGGAGAGGAGGGAGGAGAGCTAGAGGAGGGTGGGGGGTGAGAGGCGCATGTTTAATCCGATTTATGAAAGAATGGAATGATGAAAAAAAGGGTTATCAAGAATCTCAGGAGAGATAGAATCTAAAAAGAAACAATGAGTGAATGTGAGATATCTCGGTAGATATGAAATGGATGTCTGAGTGAGAGTACTCGAGAGGACAGAGAAGAGGAGGTAATGAAGCCAAGTCTGAAAGCGTGTGATGATGATGAGAGGCAATATCAGAAACATCATCTGAGGAGGTCTGCGGACTTATATACATCCTCATCAACGATGCCGACAAGGGTTGAGACAGCATCATATGAGACCCGTCAGGGGGTTCCGAGGCTCCGAGTAAGAGGTAAGCCACCTCCATGTTAGTTGGCCGTTTCCGTTCATTGGTAAGGCCCGCCAGGCGAACTGAGACTCGGGACCAGGTCCGGCTCGGTGGGTTGGCCGGTCAGGCTGGGTTAGGCTGGATGGACGGCCATGCCGACGTTTGCTTGCTTCCCCCTCTCCTCTCCGCACGTTTTGTGTAGGTAGAGTAGTTCTGTAGGTAGCAAGGGGATATGAGACCGATCCAACGGCCCCTGGATATATTGCGGCGGTAGTTCTGCAGTTGGGTGTTGACTTTCCTGGAATTAGTTAAGGCTGGGGCTGTTACCAGGTAGGTAATTTTGTTGTTGCATTGAACCGTTTGTTGTAGTCAAGGTTAATTCCGTGGCTGGAACCCTCAAGATGACACGGAACAAGACTTGTCCCTGATGAAACAACCTTGGACTCGAAAAAACCAACATCTGATTCCCCCCCGCCGTCTCTTGTTGGTTGAATCACGCAGCGGGACTGGAGTGGTAGGTTAATGCACACAGGAAACTAACTCGAGGTAAAGCAACCTACCAATCCGATCTTGCGTAGCAGAAGGATGGAGGTGAGGTAGGTAGAAAAATAGGGAATGCGGCGCAATGATCCTTCCGTGCGGCAACGAGTCCCGTCCAGAGCACTAGTACCTGGTTACTCTGCCTCAAAGTCAGGGCACGCTATCGCACCTGTTAGTAACAATCAAGCCAATGGCGCAGAGAAGGTATGTAATCTGGCTTCAGGCTATTTTCGTCTTTCTGCTGTGGCCGGGGAAACAAGTGCGGAGGAGGACGATGAGATAGGTTCCATTGCTGACGACCCGACAGCGTTTGTTGGGTCAGAGATCAGAGAAGGGTGATCGGAGATTCAAAGATCAGGTGCAGTGACCTGTGTGTTGGAGACATGACACCCCCGGCTGAAAAGGGTCGAGTGACATCTCGATGCTAATCTGTCTCGTTCTCCGATTCCTGGGGAGATCTGCAGTCAACGAGCCCTGCGGGGCAGCAGCTGCGGGTTCTAGAATGTAACCCTCTATTGGTGGTGGGCTCCGGGTGTCTTGGGGGATTGGCGCGCGTTGCTTGTCTGGGGCGGAGGTGAGGCGATTAGATGAGGAGCGCCTCATCTGGGCAGCGAGCAGCACATGGGAGTGTGCTTGTTGCAGGTGTCGATATATATTTCGGTGGTTATTCTATCATCGCCATGTCAAGAGTCTCCGGATCTGCGAGGGCTCGATGGACTTTTCTTTCGAGTTTGGGGGGGGGCCTTGCTTAGCTTGCATCCATGCGGGTCTCATGCATGACCCCCATGACCATGATCCCAGCCCAACAGCAAACCCCTCAGCTGCATTCAGCATGCTGCATGACGGGGTGGTGCATCATGCACATCAAGCATTCCTCCGCTTGGCTTGGCCAACCATTGAGCAAACCCCTCATTCTTCAGCCTCAGAGCCTTGCGACTTCACCCGACATCGCTCTCGAACTTCGCCCAGTCGACAGTGGGATCGCCTTTCTTTCGGTATCCTGACCTTCTCGCTCCTCCACCCACCACCTCGAGGGCTCTTTCATCGCGGTGTCAAGGCGAAAAGCACCCCCCGCAGCATGGCCCCTCACTTCAAATATCGGCCACTGAGCAGCAGCAGCAACTCCATCCGCCTCGCTCATCTCTCTCACAACGACAAAGCCCGCCATGGGTTCAGCCTTCGATTGGCCGAGTCTTCGCTCAGCGGCGAGACCGTCTTCAACGCACTGTCCTACACCTGGGGCCTCCCGTATCACGTCGACATCACCGACCTCGAGAAACCAAACGTCGAAAGCGGGGAAACCTTCGTTATCCCGGTGGACAACGATGGCGGCCATGACAGCCAGGAGGTCGCCGTGACCGAGAATCTCTTTTACGCCCTGAGACAATTGATCGCCAATGCCAACGGCGAGCCCATCACACCCATCTGGATCGACGCCATCTGCATCAACCAGAGCGACGAGGCCGAGAAGTCCTCGCAGGTGAATATGATGAGCGAGATCTACTCGACAGCATCGAGCGTCGTTGTGTGGCTCGGCAAGGACGATGCTCCCCAGCCCTTTCTGGACCTGCACGCCAACGACGCGCTGGAAAGATACCTGACTGAAGTGGCCTGGGGAAACGAGGACGGCATCCCCTCGGCCGCCGCTCTGCAGCGCATGGGTCTCGCGTCGTTGCAGTGCTGGCAGGATCTGTGGTGGGACTATGTCTCATTCTACCGCCGCCAGCGATACTTTCGTCGCGTGTGGATCATCCAGGAGACGGCCCTCGCCCGGGACATCACCGTCCTCTGCGGCAGCCACACGTTGGATTGGACCCGCCTGGTGGTCATCGGTAACCTGATGGCCGTCTCCAACGTCGCAAACCAGTGGTCGCTCCTCGGCAACCGCGTCAAAATCCTTATGCAGCACACGTGCTGGACTCCCGGAAACGAAATTCGATCGCTACACATGTTTCGCACCGATCATCGCCTGAACGGAGGCCTTCCCATGCGCCTGCACCAGACAAAGGCCAACTTCATGAGGGGGCGGCAGGACCTCAAGGTGGACGACATGGCTACCGAGGGCATCCTGCAGTCTCTCGGCGCATCGGATGTCCCCAAGGAGCACAAGGAGTACGCCTACTTCTGTCTGGTGCTTCGCCAGTTCTCCGACTACCAGACGACCGACAAGCGGGATCACGTATTTGCTGCCGTGGCCTTCTGTCAGCCCTTCTTCAAGAAGGCGGGTGTTGAGCCGCCCATCAAGCCCAGCTATAAGCTCACCGTCCAGGAGGTCTTCACCCAAGTCACTGCGAAGCTGCTGGATGCAATGCCGCTCTTGTCGCTCCTATCGTACGTTGCCGATGACAAACGACGGGTCCCGGGACTTGCGTCTTGGGTGCCCGACTTCAGCTCACCATTCACCCACCGACCCCTGATCATGAGAGGGTGCGTTTTCGAAGAGAATGCATCCTCAGACGACGACGACGACGACGACGACGACGACGACGACGACGACGGGCTGGACGGTGGTGGCGACGGTGGAAAGGCGCCTCGGCCCGTCTATGATGCCTCTCTTGCTGCTGCTGCTGGTGTGACATGGCCGCGGCCGCCAGGGAGCGAGCCGTTCGCCGTGCTGCTGGATAAGGGCCACCTTCGCGTCTCGGGCACGTGCCTCGGCTCCGTCAATGTCGTCTGCCCCGCGGCCTTCAAGACGGCCGGCGAGTTGAGCTACCTGCCGTATCTCGAGTTTGTGGGCAACGAGCTGCCCCCTGTTTACCCATGGACGGGGGAACCCCGATCCGAAGTGTTTTGGCGGACCCTGTGCGGGAACTTTAGCGACTGGGACGGCGAGTACCCGGCCTCTTTCGCCACCGGCTCCATCTGGTTCCGGCAGCATATTCTGGAGAACGTAGCCGTCATGATGATTGCTAGCATGGGCGATAACGCTAACAATATGGGCGTCTACTTCGCCGAGCTCATGAAATCGTCGGCCCTTCTCGGATACATGGCCGCCGATGACGCCGGCAACGACTTTCTGCCCAACCCGTTGGAGCTGGCTGTGCAGGTCAACACGTTCCTGAGCAAGGCATTTGAGGTGATCAACGCCCACGGGATGGAGGGCGTTCAAAACAACCCGGACGCGGCGTTTGCAGACGCGGCGACGAGCTTCGGATCGTCCCCGGCCGAGATGGAGTGCTTGAAGATGGTGGGCCTGGGTATGTCTTTGATCGAGAGGCGGCTGTTCACCACGGAGGAAGGGGGTCTCGGCCTAGGGCCTTCGGGGATAACCTGGGATGACGAGGTGTGGGTGATCCGAGGCGCGAGGGTCCCATTCGTGCTGCGGAGACGGGTGGGTGGGGAACATTCGAACGAGTATAGGCTTCTGGGAGAGGCCTATTTGCATGGCGCCATGGACGGCGAGATGTTGGATGAACGGGGTGCTGGTATTATAAAGATCACGCTATGCTAATTAACACTCGTCTCCACCGCCAAGGGCCACATGCCTTGCAGGGGGAGAAGTGGCTTGGTAAAAGTCCAATTTCGTGCTGTGTCTGCATAGGTAGCTGGCTGCACACGTGTACAGGGGACATGGAACTAGCAGAAAAAGGGGTGACGTTGCCAATGCGTGTGATTATTACCTGGAGTGAGGGTCATAGAAACGAGAGACTGGAATTAGGCATATTTTTATTCTCAGAGAGAGAGAGAAAGAGAGACCTCGATGCCTAAATTATGAGTTTCCATCATGTTACGATTTCTCATGCTTATCAGGAGTTCAAAAACCGGCCAACATCAGGACGAGACGCATGCAACCTGCGTGGGATGCATGTGCATGTGCACCTGGTTACATATCCTGACACACAAGTTTGAGGGCATAAGAATTTTTGGTCTATTGACACTGACACTAAATCCGCAGTGACAACTGACCCACAACCCTTCGTAATGATCTAGGTAGATAATGATCTAGGTAGAGACAGAATTCCATCGTGGTCGGCCGAGCTTAAACTCCATTTCCAGCACATAACCCAACGGAGAACTCCATACATCGACCACACCCTTGACTTTCTCCAATATTGATACACCTGTGACCAATTTACTGCAAGGAAATGATAGGAGTTAGCCTCTCTATTTCTGGGTTGTGAGAAAAAAAAGTTAGATTCAACTCACCTGGCAGCACTAGCATGGCATTCAGGTTAGTCCCCTGTAAAGACAGCTTTTCATCACATGGTAACACTCAAGACAGAGAACTCACATCAAACTAATATCCCAAAAGGTTAGCACTGAAACAATTGATGGAAGCGGGTGAATTAAAGGAGCTGAACTCACAGTACAAGCATCCGCCGACGAGCAACCGCACTTGGAGCAGTCAAACGCTCGCACCTCCATAGGCGAATTGGCGTTGGCAGCGGGGCTGGCCATGGCGATTCCGGCGACGAGAGCCAAAAGGTAGACTGACAGCTTCATGGTGGTGGATTGGAAAGTGGTGTTGTAAGTGATGTATTTCGTTGACTAGTGTGAGCTTGTGTCGTTGGATTAACTGTTCACGACGGTCACTTTGACTGTCTTATATAGTTGTGTCTCTCGTACTATCTCCACCATGGGACCCAATCTGGGATTGCAAAGTCAACCAAACCGTAAATGATCATCATAGACTCGGAGGTTGATTGCCCATTCCAACCGTTTTTGCCATCTACAGGAGACAATTGCGACATAATTCTCAGTTGTGGCAAGTGTCAGCACAGCACTGATTTTCAAGAACAACGGTATGACTTCCCAGAACAATCCGTACAAGCGATCGCAGCGAGTCCAGCGATTACAAAATATCGGTTCCCATACGACAAGAGCCCTGATTGGTGTTTTCTCTTTGCATCTGACGAGAATAAGCGCAGAGCCGTGGTCGGTGTTGACGAAGCAGTGGTCGTCATATACGGGCAGTGTCATGACAACATTCAAGAACAAGGCGACCGCTGAGAAAAGTTGAGGTTGCGGCTCAATTTGACCAAACAAGGAAGGTGAATGAACAACTGCATCGTCGATCATATTATTCTCTTCACTTCGGCTAGAGTTCCTATTTGAGTGCCTACGGAGTCAGCTCCACTTCCGCCTCTCTTGCCCTCTTTAAAATCTCATCACGTTCTTTTGCCTCATATACCCCCTCCCTCACAAACCCTTGCAAAACCGACGTGGCCGCTTCCACGAAAGCCTCATGAGAAAGAAAAGGCGCTTGATCCCATACTAAATCCAAAAAGGTTGGCCCATCTGTTCCTGGAGACGGAATTCCCGAAACGGGAACATCATATCTCGGAAGTCCATCGTTGCGTTTCCTATTGGCTATACCTGTATTGATGGATCCAAAGACTATAAAGGGCTCCACGCGGCGGAAATAGGACGATACAGCCTGCGTGTCGCTAATATAGTAGGGGCGTACCGTCAAGTTGCCTGCCGTAGCGTGTGACACAGTGAATATCGGGTTCGAGTTACCATCGTTTGCGGTCTGTGTCTGTGTCTGTCTGACGAGAGCAGCTCGCGTGTAATCCCCGTCCCGCTTCAAGTGGCGGTAAAGCGACAACTCCCAGTAACTTCCCGGATTACCGCGGGGCTTTCCAACGATTTGCAGTAGGAGAGGGCCATAGGTGATGGCTTGCGTATCAGGCCGATCCAGAGCGCGCTCAATGCGAATGCGGAATGGCATTTTTACCTGGACTACATCGCCGGCTTTCCAGGTTCGGGATAGTGTTAGGTATGTGCCGTGATTTGATTGCATCTGACTGGAAGGCAAAGCCTGAGTCGTCTCGCCGTTGACACTGACGTGAAAGACACTACCCGCCCAAGCCGGCACCCGCAACTTGATGTCCAGTTTGCCATTCCCATTAACGGTGAGATTTACGGTATCTCCACGGGGAAAAGCCGTCCGCTGTGTGATCGAAAACCCTTTTTCTACCCAGTTGAGGGTCGAGGGAACATATAAATTGACCCAGAGAGTCGAAGCATCGGCAGACCGGAAATAAACGGTCTCTTGGTACTTGGTATGGCTTTCCAGGCCTGTGCCCCCACAACAGGTTCCGGTATTTCCGTATTCGCGGTTAGCACCCGGCGTGTGCGGTTGAAAGTACGTCAGCTGGGGATCGGCGACGCTGGAAGTGTCAGCGCGGGAGCCGGCAATCATGTTGTAGAGTCCCCGCTCGTAGTAATCCATGTAGGAGGCGTTGTGCTCGTGCATAAACAGGTTCCTCGCCAGCTTCAGCAGGTTGTAGGTCGTGCAGGTCTCGGCGCCGTTTTGGGCTATGGCGTTG